>Ga0255355_1000153_pt1 | contig 47822 bp, 36 predicted proteins | sample HBST75metaG_FD_189943 | JGI IMG/M metagenome (GOLD analysis project Ga0255355, IMG submission 189943) | Peat soil microbial communities from Stordalen Mire, Sweden - H.B.S.T75 | ecosystem: Environmental > Terrestrial > Soil > Wetlands > Peat | place: Sweden: Norrbotten County, Stordalen Mire...
TCGGAGACGGTCCATGACTTGATCTGTGGCATCTTGAAATCTATCTTCGCTTAGTTTGCCCTTCTCAATACGTGCCCCTGGCCTTCGAGAACCAAGATCGTCACTAATTACGGATAAGTTCTAAGGCTTCTGCAGCTTGAACGCCGCCGTCAGCGTGGCCTGCGACGAATCGCCCACCCACACGGTATAGGCTCCCGGCTCCACAACCCACTTCTTCTCGGCATTCCACACCGCCAGCTCGCTCTGCGGCACATCGAACTCGACCGCCTTGGTTTCCCCCGCCTCCAGGTGGATGCGCGAGAACCCCTTCAGCGCCCGCTCCGGCGTTTCCACGCTGCTCACATCCTCGCGAACATAAAGCTGCGCCACTTCGTCGCCGGCAACCGTTCCAGTGTTGGTCACATTCACCGTCACCTGCACGTTCCCCCCTCCCAGCGCCGGCGCCACAACCTTGGGCCCATCGAAGCGGAAGCTGGTATAGCTCAGTCCGAAGCCGAACGGATAAACCGGCTTGTCGTTGCCGTCCACGTAGGCATGATTCTTGGAAGGATCGAAGTTGTAGTAGTCGGGAATCGCGCCGATACTGCGCGGAAAGGACATGGTCAAGTGCCCGCCGGGGTTGTTTTCCCCGAAGAGCGTTTTGGCAATCGCCTTGCCGCCGAATTCCCCCGCATAGAACGCTTCCAGAATCGCGGGAACGTGTTCGCTGGCCCACCCAATCGTCAGTGGCCTTCCGTTCTGGAGCACCAGCACCGTCGGCTTGCCGGTGGCCGTGACAGCTTCCAGCAGCGCTTCCTGATTCTCCGGAAGGTCCAGGCTGGAGCGGTCAAAGCCCTCGCCGGAGACGCCCTTCCATTCGCCTAGCGCCATAATCGCCACCTCCGCCTTGGCGGCCGCGGCCACAGCCTGCGGAATGTCCTTGCCGTCCGCAAAGCTCAACTGCGCATTGGGCAGCAGCTTTGCAATCTCGGAGTAGAGGTCGTTGTGAACCGCCGGGTCCGGATCGGGCGCGTAGTCGCCATAGCGCGCCACCTTCGCATTCGGCCCAATGACAGCAATCCGCTTGAGCCCCTTCGACAGCGGCAGCGTGTGCTTGTCGTTCTTCAGCAGCGTCATCGATTCCAGAGCCGATTGCAGCGAGAGATCCAGATGCGCCTGCGCACGATAGACCTTTGCGTTCAGCGCCGTGTCGACAAAAGGACGGTCGAAGAGTCCAAGCTCGAATTTGACGCGCAACACGTCGGAAACCGCGCGATCCAGAGCTTCCGGGGCCAGCGAGCCGTCCCGCGTTCCGTCGATGATCGCGTTCTGAAAGGTCTTGTGGTCGAAGTCGTAGAACTGCATGTCGACCCCGGAGTTGATCGCCAGCACCACCGCGTCCTTGGGCGTAGCGGCCACGCGATGCGCGCCGTAGAGCCTCTGAATCGCGCCCAGATCGGAGAGCACGAAGCCCTTGAAGCCCCACTCCCCGCGCAAAATCGTCTTCAGCAGGTAGGGGTCGCCGGTCACCGGAATCCCATCGATCTCGTGATACGCGGCCATAGTCGCCATCGCGCCGCCCTCTCTAAAGGATGGCTCGAAGGACTTCAGCATGACAGAGCGCAGTTCCCGCTCCCCGTAGTGTGCCGGAGAAGTATTGGTTCCCCCTTCCGGCGTTCCGTGGCCCGCAAAGTGCTTGGGCTCGGCGATCACGGTGTGGTCCGTGGCCAGCGATTCGCCCTGGAAGCCGCGCACGTAGGCCAGCCCCATCTGGCCGGTCAAATAGGGATCTTCGCCGAGGTCTTCTTCGATTCTGCCCCAGCGCGGTTCGCGCGCCAGGTCCAGCACCGGAGCAAAGAGCATGTGAATGCCGGTCGACCGCGCCTCCGCGGCAATCGCCGCTCCGGTTCCCGTGGCAACCTTGGGGTCCCATGTGGCGGCCAGCCCAATCGGCGCCGGGAACAGCGTCGCGGTCGAGAATCCGTGCAGCCCCTCTTCGGCAAACAGCGCAGGAATCCCGAGCCGGCTGTTCTTGATCACCCAGGCCTGGATGTCGTTATTCACCGCGGCCGTCGCGTAGACGTCGTGGATCGACCCCACGCCCAGGCTGCCCCAGGTCTTCGCGGCCTCTTCCGGATCGAAGCCTTTCGCCTTCATGCGGTCAATCGACTTCTGCGCCTCGTCTTCGACCGACGGCGAAACCCCGCGGTACATATCCAACTGGCGCGCCTTTTCCTCCACCGTCATCCGGCCCACAAGATCCCGAACCCGTTCTTCCACCGGCGTCCCGGCCTGCTTGTAAGGCGCGTTCGCGGGAACGGCAGGCGTAGCCTGTTGCGCACCGGCCGGCACAAGCCAGCCAACACATGAGATTGCGATTCCAAAGGAGACAAGTCCCCCAAAATGTTTCATGGAAAAAGTCATGTAAATCCCTTTCACTTGTTCAACTGTTTGACAAAAAAATCCGCCATCGCGTGGTTGGCTTCCATCGCCTCGGGCAGCAGCGGATCGTACCAGAAAGCGTGGGTCAGCCCGTCATACACAATCAGCCGCGCATCCACGCCGGCGTTCAAATAAGCCCGATGCAGGTTCGCCGTTCCGCTCAGCAGCATGTCCCGGCCGCTGGTCACAAACAGCGAAGGCGGCAGCCCGTGCAGATCGGCATAGATGGGCGAGAGAACCGGATCTTTGGGGTCGGTGGCAGCAACGTACGACGAATCGTGCGGCTCTGCCGCGGGCGGGTCGAGGTGGCCGGAAAGCCCGCGCAGCGCATAAAGGGCAATCGAGTCGCCGTTGCGCGCAAAGTCGCCCATACCGCTGAAGATGCCCAGCGCCGCCGGCTGAGGCAACCCCAACTGCTTGATGCGCACCGCAACTTCAGCGGTCAGGATCGCTCCAGCCGAGGTTCCGTAGATCACGATGTGCTCCGGCTTGTAAGTCTTCAACAACTCCTTGTAGACGGCGATCGCATCGTCCACAGCGGCCGGAAAAGGGTTTTCCGGAGCCAGCCGGTAAAGCGCGGCAACCACCTTGATCTTGGTGTACCCGGCCATGGGAATCGTCTCCGTATAGGAGCCGGAGTCGGAGTTGAACCCGCCCCCGTGCAGGTTCAGCAGAACCTTGTCGCGATTGCCCTCGGGCATTCCTTCGGGGGTAAACACGCGCACCGGAACCCCGGCGATCTTGTCCTCAACCATGGTGTTGGGGCACAGGCGGCTCCACGCCGCTCCCGCGCGCACGGCCCAGGCGTCGGTGTGCTTGCGCCGCTCGGCCAGCGTCTCAGGCGGGCCCTGGTCGGGTTCGCCGCGGCCCAGGTTCAGTTGCGCCTGCGGGCTGAGACTCGCCGGAACCGGCACCACGCGCGTCACGTGCGCCGTTCCCTGGGCGTCAATGTAACTGGTGTCGCGCTGGGGAGCTTCCGCCGCAGTGGTGGGCTTGACCTCGGCAACGCTCGCCGGCTGCTGCGCGCCCAGCATTCCAGAGGCCAGAAGAAGCAGCAGAGAGGCAGAACTATGGATGAGCTTCATGGGGTGGCTCCTCGACGGGAAAATCGATTTTTCCGAGCATTCCCAGCCGAATAGCCGGGACCCGTCCACGATACCAGAATCTCTTGGGAGAGAGGCGAGCTTTTAGACCATCTCTCCAATAGGTATCGAGAATTTGCACCGCCCACCTCCCGGTCCACGCTCACTCTCGACCGATGACAGAGATGCCTTAGAAATGGAAAACGGCCGCGAAGGGAAGCGTACTACCGCCCCTCCCCTTCGCAGCCGCCTTATTGCTTCATCAGTGCGGTAGAACCAGCAACCCGGTCTCCAGCAGCTTCTCCGTCAACCGGTCAAGGGCCCTGGGAAACTTGTAGGAGATGGTGCGCACGCTCATCCCCAACAACACCGCCGCTTCAGTCTGTGTATATTCCTGCAGAACAATCCGGCTCAGCATCTGCCGATCCAGCGAACCAAGCCCATCCAGACACCTCTCAATGTCGAGAACAAAAATCACCGCGTCCTCGAAGGTCCGGATCGGCCGGCTTGACGCCCATCCCCGGGCGATCGGTTCGCCCAGAATGGACGGCGCCCTGCCCACCTGCATCGAAGCATAAAGATAACGCCGTAACATGCTCTCCGTGTGCTTCCGGTAAAACGCCAGGCTGACCACCGGCTCCGTTTCGGCCTCGGTCGCCACTGGCCTTGCGGTCGCTACCGGCCTTACCGACGCCACCGGCTTCTTTCCGAATCTCCTCCCATCCTGGATCCACGTCTCTAACGGATTGCTTGCTCCCCAAACCACCGGCAACTGAAGCGCTGCGCTCATGCGGCACCCCCATTCGCTTCCGCCACTGCCCATACCCGGATCAGCGGCTTGTTCCCTGGGCGTCCCCTGCGTTTGCGGCTCTCCGGTGTCGGAAAGTCCTGCAGTTTTGTTTCACATTCGCGGCAGTACACACTTCCCTGAGTCTGGGGCCGGTACCAAAGACAGCCGCACCCCTCGCAAACCTTCAAATGCACGCGCAATTCCATGACTGAATCTCCATGGTTCCGTGATCTCCCGACGGCACTGCTCTACACACTTCTTTCCGCGGGGCAGAGAGAACCGGGAACGGCTGCTCAGGGTTCTTGTGCCCTGATGGGGGATAGCCACCCGTCTTCTCTCGTTTTTTGTTGTCATGCTCATAGCGCGCAGATTCTGGAATTCTCCCGTCTGGCCTGGCCCGGTTGCCTCTCGCGGGCGTTTGGGATTGGGATTTCTGCACCGCAATAGCCTTCCCTACCGCGGCGATTGTTCATTCCCGGCTGAAGAGGGCAAAAGCTCTCCCCGTTTCAGCCCAACGGCAATGAAACGTTTCTTGAGAAATTCCCACATGCCAGAACGGGATTAAGTAAAGCCAATCTAGAAACTTGATTCTCTTTGGTCAATCTCTCCCCAACCTTTTCCCGGTTAACACTTTCCAATCCCTTGCCAAGCGCCGAAAATGAAGGCCAATCAGCCCTTCCAGCTTTTCCATAAGAATAGGTCGGCCCATCGCTCCTATTGCTGGCGGCGGATTCTCCACAAATGAACTTTACCCAGATGCACGAACGTCTCCGCCTGGAACTGCTGCGCAGGATACAGCGGGGCACGCTCAGCGTCTCCCTTTTGGCGCGCCAAACCGGCTACGGCCAATCCCACCTTTCCAACTTCCTCCACAGCCGCCGCCAGCTTTCCCTCGATGCCCTCGATCGCATCCTCACCGCGCAGCACATGGACGCCGCCGATCTCCTGCCCGCACCCTTCCAAAGCGCAGCCGGATCCCCCAACGAAGAAAACAGCACGGTCCCCGTCGTCTCCCATGCGGCGGCGCTCTTTGAACCGCACATCCGCCCCTCCGCCGTGCAAACCATGCTCCACCTTCCCGCCGGATTGCTGCAGCCCATCCGGCCGCGCGCCTCCACCTCGCGCCAAGCCTGGGAGCGCTTTGTCGCCGTCCGCATTCCAGCCGCCGACGCTCTGCCCATGGAGCCCCTGGTCTTGCCGGAAGCCATTACGCTCATCGACCGCCATTACACTTCCCTGCTCCCCTGCCGCCCCAACCGGCCCAACCTCTACGCGGTCCGCCACGGTTCGCACCTTGCCCTGCGCTATCTCGATTTCGTCTCCAACCGCCTGGTCCTGCGCCCGCACGCCATCGCCTTTCCCGTCGACCTGATCGAAATCGACCCCGGCGCATCCCCCAGCGACCTCATCGCCGGCCGCATCGTCCTGATCCTCAATGAGCCGTGAGCCCAACGCCAATACAAGCAAGAACCTTGAAATCAACAATTTGCACCGCCGACAATTTGTAACGCCGACCTCCCGGTCCATGCTTACTCTCCATCGATGGCACAGGTGCCTTAACCTGCTGCATCTGTTCGCGGCATCCCGCCTTTTTCCGCAGCGCTTTCACCCCCAAAAGCAACGCGTTCCGCTCCGAAGCGCAAATCCAAAGATTCCCTCAAGCTTCTTTGCCGATCATTTCCCTCATCGCGCGCACAATCTAAATCAAGCAGCTCGATCCCGGTTTCCGGCCGGGAAATCGGGAGCAGCCCGCCCTCTCACGACGAGCTACGGCCGGAGCGAACTGCCGCCAACTCGCCAACTCGCGATTTCCGCGAAGCGGAACCTAACTTGCTGATTTTGTTGATAAAACTCTTCACTTACCCTTTTTGTGGATGAGGATCCAAAAAAGGGGACACATTCACCATTTGTTCGCTTTTTATTCGCATGTCGTCTTGCAACAATCTATTTTTCATCGAGTTAGGAGCACATGCAAAACTCCATCCCGCAAGTTTTCCACAGCTTTTCCACTGTTTCGCGCCTTCGAAAATGGCGGCAAAAACAGCAGCTAACATTTACATAATAAACATTTTACACCGCAGATTCTGCGCAAGAATCGCTTTGCGAAAACTTCAAGAATCCGTGCCTTTTCGGCCACTTTCGCCCCCAAAATTGACGAAAAATGGCCCAAAATCGACGGAAAACGGACGCCCCGAAATCAGGGAAAGACCGTGCGCCGCAAAGGCCAAGCGAGCGCCGAGCCGCGTCGAAAGACCTGCGTTTCGCCGCCCGCTCCATGCCATGAACTCCGCTGCTCTACGGCCGTTCCGCCTGCCGGCTCTTGATCTCGTTCAACAGCGTCTCGACCTTGTCCTCGCTCTCCAGCGCCTGGAACTTGTCTTCCAGAGTCTCGGGCGTCAGCAACTCACTGGCCGCGGCATTTTCCGCGGACTGGATCCGGACCTTGCTCTGCATCCGTCCCAGCGCGTGCTCCTGATCCGTACCCACGATTTGCCGGGCCTTGCTGGCGCGTCCCACCACCTTGGCCCGCCGATGCTCCGCCACCAGCATTTCGCAGTGGGCCCGGGTCTCGTTCAGTTTCTGTTCCAGCTTGCGCAGCGCCTGGCGAAGGTTGTCCGCCTCGTGCTTTTGATCCTCGGCCTGCGCGGCAAAACCGGTCACCAACTGGTCGGCGCTCAGGGCGCGTTCCAGGGCGGCCCGGGCCATGTCGTCGTGGCCCTTTTCCACCGCCAACTCGGCCTTGCGCCTCCACTCGGCGGCCTGCTGCTCGTGCTCAACGCGCTTCTTGCCCAGCAGGTGCTCGTCGGCGATCGCAATGGCCACCTGCGTCTTGACCTGGAGCAGTTGATTCTCCATGTCGAGCACGATCTGTTTCAACAGCCGCTCCGGATCCTCAGCCTTCTCGACCAGGTCATTCAGATTGGCGCGGAGCAATGTGCTGACTCTCTCCAACAATGCCATAACGAACCTCCTTCTTTCTTCTTCAACGAAGAGCGAACAACTAACATCAATCGGCGAACAGCTAACGAGCAATCAATTACCAGCTATTGATCCGGCCCCAATGAACTGCATCCCGCGGAACTGTCATCCTTAGCGAAGCGAAGGATCTGCAGTTGCTTGTTCTTTTCTCCGCATCACTCCAACAGGTCCGGATCAATAACAGCCATCAGCTAGCAGTCAACAGCGAGTAGTTTCCTGCCTCCGGAAGTTAGCTGCTCCCGCAGGCAGGAGTTATGAGTTACTTCGCAGGAGACTTACCTGCGGCCGGCGGCTGGGGCTTGGCGATTTCCTCCATCTCCCTGGCCAGTTCTTCGTTCAGCGTCTTGCTGCGCTCCTGCGTGCGCTTCATGATCAGAGGCATATACTCCTGCATGATGGCCGGCTGCGCGTCGAGCAGATGCTGGCCGGCGGGCGAAGCGTAGAAAGCGATGAAGGCATCCACGTCCGAGCGAGTGAGGTGGCGCTGGTAGAGCCCGCTCAGATCGTCGATCAGCTCATCGGGATGAATGAGAAGCGTGGTCTTCTCCATGTACCGGCTCAGCACTTCCTGGATGGCCTTCTGCTGCTCCGGAGTGGGCGAGCCGCCGGGAAACTTGGCCGCCATCTCCTTGGCTTGGGCTTGAATCTGCTGCTGCGCCATCGCCGGCATCATTTTCAGAACGCCTTCCATCTGTTGGCGGATACGCATCACTTCAAAGAGCGTGGCCAACTGTTCTTTGGTCGGCTGCTGATCGAGCGGAATGGTTGGAGCGACTGCGGACGGCGCTGCTTGGTCGGCCGTGGCCTGCGCAAATGCCGCACAAGGCATCAACGCCAATCCCATTCCCAAAACAACCGCGAACTTGCACGCTTGGTTCATACTCTCCTCGACTTTCGACTGCACCCGTGTCGCTCAACGGCGCACGGCGTTCATTGCATAACTTACTCAGCCGTTTCTGGCTTCCTTGATCCGGCCCCAAGGATTGCATCCCCTGAGAGCTGTCATTCTGAGCGAAGCGAAGGATCTCCAGTTGCCTTCGCTCCGCTCCGTATCAATCCAATCGAGCCGGACCCATAACTCGCCCCTGACAAATCCAGTCCCCACGGATAGAAGCTACTTCTCCTCGGGCTTGGCCTCCTCCGGTTTGGTCTTGATCGCCTTCACGTTCGACATCAACTGCTTGATGTCCATGCCGCTCAGCGCCTCAAACAGAGCCGGCACCTGCGCGGCGATCCGGGTCATGTCGCCGGTGATCTTGTGGATACCGGAGGCGTCGTCGTTGCCCGTCGAGACAATGGTGATCTTGTCCACCTTGCTCAGCGGCTCAGCCATCGCGCGCACCACATCGGCCATGTTGGTCAGCAGCTTGTCCACCACGGCAGCCTGGTTCCACTGCTGGTAGGCCTCGGCTTTCACGTTCATGGCCTTGGCTTCCGCTTCGCCCTTCTGGAAGATGATGGAAGCCTCCGCCTCGCCCTGCGTCCGGATCGCAGCGGCGCGACCCTCGGCTTCGGCGGTCAGGCGATTCTTTTCGGCAGCCGCCATGTTTTCAATGCGCTGGCGTTCGATTTCTGCGCCCTTCAGCACCGTGGCGATGAGCTCCTTTTCATGGCGCGCAATTTCAGCTTCCTGCACCTTGATCTGGCCCTCTTTTTCCACCTGCTGCACCTTCACCTGCTCGGCGGTCACTTGCTGCTGCATCACGTTGGTCTGCAACTCGTAGGCCTTGTCGGCCGTAGCCTGCTGCCGGCGGCTCTGCTCCGCGTACTCGGCCCTCTTGATCTCCAGATCGCGCTGCGCCTCGGCCTGGCGGGTTTGCGAAGCGGTTTCGGCAATCACTCGCTCCTGGTCTGCCTGCGCCTTGGCTACAGCGGACTCGCGCAAAGCCGTTGCGCGCTTGATGGCAGTGTCGCGTTCGGCGTCGGCCGTGGCCATCTCCGCGTCGCGCTTGATGCGGGCCACGTCCGGCCGCCCCATGTTGGAGATGTACTCGTTCTTGTCCCGAACTTCCTTGATGGTGAACGAAATCACTTCGAGCCCCATCTTGCTCATGTCTTCCGCGCACGTAGCGCGCATGCGCTCGCCCACCATCTCCGGCTCCTTGACGATCTGCTCCACCGTCAACTGCCCGATAATGCCGCGCAAGTGTCCTTCCATCACCAGGCGAATCAGACCCTCGCGCTGCTGCGGAGCCTTGGTCAGGAACTGCTCGGCCGCGGTCAGAATCGAGGCCTGATCGCTGCGCACCTTGATCTGCGCCACAGCTTCCACAGTGACAGCCACGCCCTGCTTGGTATAAAGGTCCTGCTGCGGCGCCACGTCGAAGCTCATCAGTTCCAGGCTCAGTTCGCGGCAGTTTTCCACCATGGGAAAAATGACGGTGCCGTGGCCCTTGATCACCCTGGGCCCGCGGAATCCATACACAATCAAAGCCTCGTTGGGCCCTGCCTTGCGATACATCCTCGCCAGCAAGCCCAGGATAAGAATCAGCGCCAGTATGCCTAAACCAACAAACAGTACAAGATCATTCGTCATTGCGGTCCCGGCCCTTTCGCCCGGGAGATGAGGGTTGAATGGTTTTACAGCTAACAGTGGTCAGTGACCAGTGAGCAGCTTTCAGATGTCGGTTAAGAGTTGTCAGCAGTCGGCAACCCCAAGCTGGCAACCGCTTAATGCTTCGAGCCGGAGTTCCGGCCCCTTTTTGGAAATAATTTGGCCAGCAATCCCAGCAGAAAGATGCCCACCAGGATGGCCATATCCGCGATCAGCACGGTCGAGTTGGTCATTGCGATCCCGGTCCTTTCAACCGGGAAGGAACTTGTTGATGAGGGAGTAGGAAGTAGGGAATAGGGAGTAGAAGTACATGCTCTGCGAACTGGTGGACGTTGTCGTTGAGGCCAAGCTGTTCCCTACTCCCTATTCCCTACTCCCTGCCTTCCGCCATCTCTTCCCATCGCCGTACGTAGGCGATTCCTTTTTCATAGCGAACAACAAAGACCTCTTCCTGTTTTGGAATCGGTTCGCCGTCTTCAGAGCGCGCGGGAGCCGAGTGCAGCGCGCCCATCTGCTCATAGACAATTTCTCCGGTGCCGGCGGCACGGATGGGGGCCGAAACGTGACCCACAACGCCCACCACCTCGGTTTCGTCCGCCGTGAGTTCCCGTTCATGGGGCAGCAGCACCCTGGCCAGGAAGAAGAAGACGATGGCTCCGCCGGCCAATCCGCAGACACCGGCCAAAACCAGAACCACCTCGGTCACAAATCCGCCGTAGCGCGTCAGCAGGTACCCCGCCGCGCCAAACCAGCAGAGGAAAATCATGATCGAAAACGCATTCCACCAGGGAACGGTTGCCCCGGCCTGCACCGCCTGCCCGGATGCGCCCTGCGGCAAATGCGGAACGTGACCCGCGGCCGGCAGATGGGGGATGTGCGCGTGCGGCACCGGTACGTGGCCGCCGATATGTCCCATTCCGCCCAAGAGCGAAAACGCGCTCAGCAACAGCCCCACCAGAAAACAAACCAGATAGAACGATTCCCAGTTCATTTGTGCGCTCCCTTTTCCTTACCGCGCCCGCTTCCTGACCCCTGCCCCCTGATCTCTGATCCCTGTAGTTGACCCCTGATCTCTGATCCCTGCAGTTTGGGCCGCAGCACCTCAGCCAGCCGCGGCGCCAGACCCGGCGTTTCCAGGATGGCCTCAAGCAGCAGCAGGCACTCGCGCGTGTGCTCATGACGAGCCACCGTGAGCAGTGCGTGCATCAGCTCTGGGTCGCGGCGAAAGCGCTCCGCGCCTGAGACCAGCCAAAGGTCCAGCTTGTCCTCGATGCTGCGGAGATCACTTTGCAACTCGATCGAGTACCCTTCTGGATCGTCGACCAGGTACCCCGGGTGGACCTTGAAAAACTTCGCCAGAATCTGCCGTGTGGTGTTGGTCAGGTGAGGGCGCGCCCCACTTTCGATCTGGGAAAGATAGCTCTGGCTGATCTTGGAGCCAGTCTCAGCCTCTACAGCGCGGACCATCTCCTGCTGGCTCAGGTCGCGATCCAGCCCGCGCAGGCTGCCCTCCACTTCGCGGAGATAACGAATTTTTTCGCCAAGCTTCATAAGAACAGCCGTCAACCTTCACATGTCAGCCGTCATGAGTGATCCGGTCTCAAAGAATTGCATCACCCAAGAGTTGTCATCCTGAACGAAGCGCAGCGAAGTGAAGGATCTGCAGTTGCTCTTTCTCCCTCTCCGTTGCAACACAATAGGGCCGGATCAATAAACCGCCCGTTTCTCCGGGCCATTCCGCCTGCGTTTGCCTGCCATGGGTACCCTTGTTGGCCGCCACCCCATTGCAATATGCGATAACATTATCGCGAATTGCAATAAAGCGCAAGAGGTTTTGAAAATATATTTTTGGCCGCCGGATTCCAATTGGATTTTCGTGGAGTTGTGCGTGTAGAGTGGCCTTCGAATCTACTTTTGAGGAGACATCTTATGTCCCATGCGCATCCGGTCGTGCATTTTGAAATTCTTGGCAAAAACCAGCAACTGCTGGAAGAGTTCTACAAGGACGTCTTCCATTGGCAGATCGATCCCGTCATGGAGGGGTACTCGCTTGTGAAGCCGGGCGGCGGCGGCATCGCGGGCGGCATCGGCGCCATGGGCGAACAGCGCCAGCACGTCACGTTTTATGTCGCGGTCAATAACGTTGAGGCGGCCCTGGCCCTGATCGAAAGCAAAGGCGGGAAGAAGGCTTTCGGGCCGCATCCCATTCCGGACGGCGGCATCATCGCAGGTTTCGAGGACCCCGAAGGCCACCTGATCGGAATCGTGCAGGGGCCGACCGGAATGTGAGCTGCGGTATCCCCACCTGCCGCGGGAAAGCGGCAGATGGGGCACCCCTTCTGTGGCGCGCAATATCCCCATCAAGGAGAGCGCCATTTCTGAGCGCGGAGGTTCAGGCGTGAATTGCCTGGTTACGCCGCGAAGTCGATAAACCCCCTCTGTGGGTCGGTCGAGATCAGCTTCACCGTCACCTTGTCGCCCACATCGAGCCCCTTTCCGCCCTGCACCAGCATTCCTTCCACGTGCGGGTCCAAAGTCCGTACAAAGGTCCCGTAGTGGTTCACTCCGGTCACGATGGCGGGGAAACTCTGCCCGATGCGCGGGCGCAGCACCACGGCGGCAATGCGCTTCTGCATTTCGCGCTCCACCTTGCGGGCGCCGTCTTCCATCAGTGTGCAGCGGGCAGCGATGGCGCCGAGGTCGTCGGCGGAATAGGGCTGCTTCGCCTTGGCCAGCCACGCCTTCAGCAGGCGCTGCGTCACCACATCCGGGAAGCGCCGGTTGGGAGCGGTGGAGTGCGTATAGTCCTGTACTGCCAAGCCAAAATGCCCGGGCGAAACCTCGTTCGGCTTCACCAGAACGTACTCGCCGGGTCCCATCAGCTTGACGACCGCCAGCGAAAGGTCGGGGAAGCGGTCGGGGTCCTTCTGCTTTTGCGCGAGCAGAAAGTCGTTGAGGGCCTTTGAGTCTGGCTCCGCTGGCAGAGTGACGCCCAGGCCGGTAGCCAACTGAACGATGCGGTCCCAGCGCTTCGGCGTGCGCACGATGCGTCGGATGGAGGCCACGCCGGCCTGCTCAAAGGTGCGGGCGATCACGCCGTTAGCCGCCACCATGAACTCCTCAATGAGAGAGGTGGCGCGGTTCTTGCTCTGGCGGACAATCTCGATCGCCTCTTCGGCCAGCATCACGGGCCGGGTTTCGATGGTTTCCAGGTCCAGAGCTCCGTGCTGAAAGCGCCCGCCTACCATGCGCTGTGCCGCCGTGTCCTGCAGCTTGAGTTGGGCGGTGAGCTTGGCGTTGGCCGCCACCTTGGCCGGAGCGGTGCCCTTGCCTTCCAGCCAGGCTCCCACTGCGTTGTACGCCAACTGCGCGTGATTCCGAACCAAAGCGCGATAAGAAAGTCCTTGGCCAACCGTGCCCGCGGGATCCACGGCAAACTCGATGACCACGGCCACGCGGTCCTGGTTCTCGTTGAGCGAGGTAATGCCTTCGGAGAGCTCGGCAGGGAGCATGGGAAAGACCTTGACGCCCGTGTACACCGAGGTGGTCTCGGAGCTGGCGTGGCCGTCGATGATCGAGCCCTCAACCACGCGCGCGTCCACGTCGGCGACTCCGATGAGAACGCGGATGCGGCCATCGGGCAGCTGCTCGGCCCACTCGATCTGATCGAGGTCCTTCGAGGTGTCGTTGTCGATGGAGGACCAGAGAAGGCTACGCAAATCCTGTGCGCCGGAAGGGGTGTGTACGTCGGAATCGGCTTGGATCGCGGCCAGTTCCTTGTCGGTTCCGGTGGGAAAATCGGGCTGAAAACCGTGTTCGACCATGGCTGCGTGGGCCGCGGCGACCAGATTGAAGTGAACCGGATGGATGGATTGCATGAAAATTCGGCTCCTCGAAACTGAAGAGCAAGGCTATCACGTAGGGGGGCAGAGCCCGCCACCACTGAGAAATGAATAGTTTGGCCCAAGGCAGAACAACAAGTTGCGGGTGAAACGGAAAAACGCGCACCGACAAAAAGACCGGGCAGCCATAGGTGCGGCCGCCCGGTTTTTTTGCTGAACGCTGGAATCAGTTCGTCGTGGAAGAGCCGGGGGCCACCACATTCACCGTCAGATAGACGCTGCGGCCAAGAACCGTGTTGTCCACATAGGCAGAAGCGGTGATCTTGAGGGTGGCCACACCGAGCGGCGTTCCCCCCGAGGCAGGCTGCGTGACCGTGCTGCTCGTGCAGCCGATGCCCACGCCACCCAGGCCCACCAGCAGCAGGAGCAGGATCAACACTCGCTGGGTGGAAATGCGGGTAAACATGCGCGCCCGGCGCCCAAAGGGCAACAGGAAGAATCCGGCTAGCAGAGCCAGCGCCGTGCCGCCCGCGGCGCGCGGCCACAAAGAGCGCGGCGTGCGGTTGGCGGCGGTCGCGCTGCCCGACGAGAAGGTCTGGATCACAAAGGTGACCGCGCCGGTGGGAATCAACTGCTGCGGGGTCGCGGTGCAAGTCATGTCGTCTTGCGAGGGAACGGCGCAGACCACCTGGACTTCATTGTTGAATCCGCCCAGCCCGGTGATCACAAAGGACGCCGTGCCGGAGGAACCCTTCACAATGGTCAGGTTGGTGGACGGGTTGGTGGGCGACGGGGTAATGGTGAAGTCCTGGATAGTCAGGGTCAGCAGATTCGAGGTCTCGGTGTCGTAGTACAGATCCCCAAGATAGATCGCATAGACCGTGTCCTGGCCGCCTGGCAGAGTGGCCAGAGTGAGAGTCGCGGTGGAGGCATCCGTCAGGGGCACGGGGACCAATCCCACTTGGCCGAGTACCGTCGTGCCGTTATAAAAGACCACGGTGCCCGAAGGGTTCTGTTCTCCCGTCGCGGAGGGAATGACGGCGGGCGTTACGGTTGCGGTAAGGACAACCACCTGTCCTGGCTGGGACGAGCTCAGATTGGCCGTGAGCACCACCGTGTCGGGCTGCGTGATGGCCGCCAGCAGTATGGGAGCCGCGGCGCTGCCCAGCCAGTTGATGTCTCCGGAGTAGACGGCCGTAATGGAGTGGTTGGCGGAGCCGGAAAGTGCCACGCCGGTCAGCGAGGCAACGTTACTGGCGACCACCGCCTTGCCCAGAACAGTGGTCCCACCGTCGTAGAAGGTAACCGTGCCGGTGAGGGAGTAGACGGTCCCGGCAACGGCGCTTGCGGGCGCCACGGTAGCTGTCAGGGTCTCGGTCGAGCCGATGGTGAGCGTCGCGGGCGTGGCCGTAACCGTGGTGACGGTGGCGCCCTTGGCTACCGTGAGAGCGACGGCGGCAGAGGCGGACGTGGCATAGTAGTTATCGCCGCTGTACGTGCCCACCAGCAGGTGACTGCCAGCCGTGATCAGGGGAACAGTGATGGATGCGGTCGAAGGCGAGCCGGCGGTCACCGGCTGAACTCCCTGGCTGACGCCGTCCAGCGCGAAGTTCACCGTTCCCGAGGGAAGCGCGGTTCCGGGGCTGCTGGAAGTGATATTGGCCGTCACCTGGAGTGACCCGCCGGCGGTGGGCGTAAGAGTTGCCGGCGTCACAACGGTAGTGGTGGGCGCCTTGGCGACGGTGATGTTCACCGCGGGGGCGATGGAGGTGTTGTAGAACGAATCGCCGCTGTACGTGGCTAGCAGGACGTGGGTTCCGGGGGTCACGGCGGTGATGGTCACGCTGGCCGTGGAAGGCGATCCCGGCGTCACCGGTCCTGTGCCGATACTGACGCCATCCAAAGTGAAGGCCACGGTTCCCGAAGGCTTGGTGGAGCCGGCGCTGGCGGCGGTGATAGTGGCTGAAACCAGCAGAGAACTGCCGACCGTGGGGGTGGTCGTGGCGGGAGTAACAACCACAGTCGTGGAGATTTTGGCCACTGTAAGAGCTACTGCAGGCGAAGTCGAGCCGCCATAGTTGGTATCGCCCAAGTACGTGGCCAGCAAAGTGTGCGCCCCGGCCGAGGGGGCGGTGATGCTCAGGACGGCGCTGCTGCCAGCAGTAAGAGGCGCGCTCCCCTGGCTGGTTCCATCCAGCGTAAACGTCACCTGGCCGGTCGGCGCCACCCCTCCTGTGTAGAGGGGAGTCAGGCTGGCCGTGAGCTGCAACGGAGTGCCGGGTGCGGGCGATGCCGGGGAGGGGGTCACCGCCAGCGTAGTGGGCGTCGCGGAAGAAGTCACGCCCACACTGGGCGCAGTGGAGGCGGAAAAGTTGGCGTCGCCGTTATAGGTGCCGCTCAGCGTGTGGCTTCCGGCCGCAGGCGCCGCGATGGTCAGTGTTGCCGTCGAGGGCGAGCCGGGCGTGACCACGGCTTGCACCTCCGGCGAGCCGTCCACCAGGAACGTGAATGTACCCGTGGGCTGCGAGGCGTTGGTCGAACTGGCCGTGATGTTGGCTGACAACACCCATGGGCTGTACGCAGAGGGGTTGGTGGTGGTTGCCGAGGAAATGGCCGAGTTGGTCGCAGTCTTGCTCAGAGTGAGGCGGACGGAGGGGGAAGTCGAGCCGTCGTAGTTCCCGTCTCCCGCATAGATGGCCTGCAGAGCGTAGGAGGTAACTCCCAGTGCCGTCGGAACCGTAACGGGGATCACCGCAGTGGTCGAGCCGTTCGCGTCGGTGGAGAGATTCGCGGTGTACGAATACGCGGTCGGCCCATCAGCGAGGTTGAGCGTGATCAGGCCGGTGGGGGGGTTGGCGCCCGCCGGGGGACCGCTCGTGGTCGATACCGTTGCGGTAACGGTCACTGTGATATTTTCGCCTGCCACCGGGCTCGAGTCCGACGGCACAACAGCGAGGTTGATACTGCTTGGCTGGACAGTAACGGTGATGGGTGGGTTCGATTTGGCGACCGCGTAATTCACATCGCCGTTATACTGGGCGACGATATTGTAGCTGCCGGCGCTCTGGAATACCGTGTTGAGATTCAAGGCGAGCGAGGCCGCCCCGCTCCCGTTCAGGTTTGCGTAAGACGTCGAGGAAAGAGGCTGGTTGTTGCCAGCGTTGATGAAGGTCACTGTGCCGGTGGGTGCGCTGCCGCTGGTGCCGGAACCGACGGTAGCATTCAAAGTAACCGCGGCCGAGGGATTGTAGGTAAAGTTGGCATTCTGAGGCAAAATCGAAAAAGAGACGGTCACCCCGCCCGTGCCGACTGCCGGCGTCACATGCCACTGGCTCACCAGCGTCTGCGCATTCACCACGCCGAGGCCGGTGGCAAGGTCGTAACCCTGGGCGGCGGCAAAGCCGATTTGCCCGCTGGTGCCGCAACCTGGAGTGCCCGCCTGGCAGCTCAATTGGGCGCTTCCCTCCGCCACATCGCTGAAGACTCCACCCTGCGCGCTGAGTGCGTAGAGATTCGGGGCAAGATTGCCCTGCGGACCGTATTTTCCCGCCACCAGTGCTGCAATTCCCGCAAAAATGGCCGCAGAGGCGGAACTGCCGCCACTTCGAACCAGGGTGCAACCGCTGGAGGCCGCGGCGCCGCTGAGGCAAAAAGCCAATCCGCGATTCACGCCGCTATCGAGTGCGGTGGGCAGAGCCAGATCCGGCAAAAGGCGGCGGCTCGTGGCCGACGCAGTGGCCGTTTCCGCTGCCTTCGCGGCAGGAACGGGCTGCCACGCGGGTGCCGAATAGGAAGCGCTTTTGCCGCCGCCCCCGGCATACGCCGGATCGGCGGGACTGGCCGGCGACCACGCGGAGAGCGCCGCAGCGCCCGCGGCTGGTCCTCCAGTACCGAAAGATGCCACACCGACCGCCGTGTTCCAGGGCGTGGAGGCGAGGGCGTTGACAGCGTACCCGGTGGTGACCGGCGCATCGCTCCCCGCTGCCTGGCAGGCAGAGGGACCGCTGTCTCCCACGGCCGCAATCACCGCGATGCCTTCGGCTCCTGCCTGCTGGTAGAGTGCGGAATAAAACGCCTGGTGAGCTTCCCCGAAAGAGGCTTCACAGGCGGAATAGCCCACGGCAACCGTGTGCGCCAGGGCCTTATCCACGATCGATGCGAGCGCCAGGTCGAAGCCGTCGGTGGCGCCCGTGGTGGCTGCCGGAACCAGCACAATCTGCGCGCCGGGCGCGGCAACACCGGCCCATGAGGCAGCCAGCACAGCTTCCGCCTCGTCGGCGGTGCGGCCCGGATCGGAGCCGTTGGGAAGAATCGTCAGCGGGCTCGCGGGCAACGAAAACGCGGAGCGGAAGGCGGCCACATCGCTAGCGAGGACGTTGCTGCGCGCCGGAATGGCAATACTTTCGCCGGCTCCCAGAACCCCGGCAGTGTGCAGCGCGTCCAGGTGCAGAAGCTGCGCCACCAGTTGCGGGGGCAGAGCTTCTGCGCTGTTCGGCGCAGTCTGGGCCGCGAGTGCCGTAGCGGCTGAGGCAACCGGAACCGGAGTCGTCAAGGCAGGAGCGGAAAGGCCGCCATCGAGTGAGACCAGTCCCTGAACCAGCGGCAGAAGCGCGGAAGGCACGCTGATTCCGGCGGTCAGCGCGGCGCGCGTTCCCTGGGGTGTAGCCACGGAATGAACCTGAGTATGGAAGGCCTGCTCCACTTGAGCAGCGGTTCCTGAAAACTCGATCCAACCGCGGCTGGAGGGCAGCGGAGCCACTTGGAAGCCCTGGGCCTGCAGCCATGCTGCGACAGCCGCAACATCCGCGGCCGAGTTGGCGTAGGCGGCGGCAAACTCAGCCGGCGTCAGCCAGTGATGGTATTCGGAGGAAGCCGGATTCTGCTGATTCGCAAGCTCGACTGTCAAAGCTGCCTGTTGGTCCTGGGAGGGCGAGAGCAGGAGCAACATGCGTTCCAGTCGAGTGCCGGAAGGCGTCATGCCAAGATCCGACAACGACGCGGGAAGCTGGTTCAAGGGAACGGCGACAGCCGCCGTGCTGCGCCAATCGCCGGCAAGCCGCGACACCTGGGACCCGGCGGAGAGATCCGCGGACTGGGGAGCGGCCGTCTGGGCCATGGCCACTCCGAGGCTCAACGCGAGGCTTGCCCCGAGCACGATAGCAAGGCGCCGGCCGAGGCTTTCTTTGTGTGCCATGTTCCTCTTCTTTACCGAACCTGATTGACTTTCGCCTCACTCCAAGCCGGAGAAGAGGATAGACACCTATGTTGCCTTATGGAATGCTCTCCACGCCCTACCACCTTTAGGGCAGGAACGATTCAATATCCATAGTGTTTCGTCCCGATTGTATAGCGGCAGAGTGTTGTCCCACAGCAGTTTCTTCACCAGAAGCCATGTCGCGAGGCAGGAAGGAACAAGGGAGGGAAACAGCAGGCGGGCAAAGAAAACGGCGACCCATCCCGCGCGGTGATGTTGCCGCAGGGGATGGACCGCCGCCTTGTAGAGCTACTGAATGCCGAGGTCGGAGAGCACCTTGGGCTTGGGCTCGTCGACCGCCAGCAGGTTGTGGCAGGCCGCGCAATCCTGCGTGATGGCTTTGCCGTCCTTGGCCGCGTGGTCGCCATCGTGGCAGCGGAAGCAGCCGGGATAGCTCATGTGGCCGATGTGGTTCGGGTGCGTGCCCCAGGTCACTTTCATCTCGGGAAACACATTGTGGGTGAAGATATTGACCAGGCCTTCTCCGGCCGCGGCCACAATTGCGGACTTGCTGGCCATCACCTCGGGGTGCTGGTTGCGATAGAAGGCTGCCAACCCGGCGGGAATCTTCTGGCGTGCCTCAGCCTCGGTGGAGTAGTTAGCCTTCAGCAGTTCCAGCCCTTCCTTGTGGACCCAGGGCAGATCGGGGCTCACCGCGCCCTCGGCCATGGCGCGGTTAAGCGCGTCTTCGGCGGTTTGCATGGTGTGCGAGGCCCGGTTGTGACAGTCGATGCAGTCCATCACGCGGCGTTCTCCCTGCGGCACTCCCTTGCCCGCAATGGTCGAAGAGGCGAACTCGGTCACCGAGCCATCGTCGTTGCGCTTCTGCACCCAGGGAATCGTGGTGCGGGTGGGATCGGTGGTCACGTATTCAATGTGGCCCAGGTGAACGCCGTGAATGCCGGAGAGATGGGAGAGCGAATCGCGTCCGCCCAGGTGGAGCAACACCACGGATTGCGTCTCGGTATTCTTTTCGTCGTCGGCAAAGGTGGACTTCACCAGCAGCTTCTCTCCGATGAAGCGGGCCGGAGTGTGGCAGCCTTCGCAGATCTCGCGCGCCGGGCGCAGATTCATCACCGGCGAAGGAATCGGCGTCGGGTAGTCGGGAATGTATTTGGGCGCGAAGCCAGCCAGCGGATGCAGCGTGACTTCGACAAGCTGCTTGGTGCCGTTCACCTTGGCGCGCACGTAGGAGGCCGCACCGGCGCCGATGTGGCAGTCCACGCAGGCCACGTGGGAGTGGGCTGAAACGCGATACGCGGCGTCTTCAGGATGCATCACGTGGCACGACTGGCCGCAGAACTGAGGCGAATCCATGTAGGCCGCGCCCCGATAGCTGGCCACGGAGACAATCAGCAGGTTCGCGATGGTGACCACCAGAACGATGTCCACGCCATGGCGAAAGATGCGGTCGTTGAAATCGACCTTGGGAAACTCGGCTGGAATCTGCCCGGCCTTTTGCAGTTTCTTGCGGCGCACCCAAACACCGACCGGGATGAGCAGCAACCCGAGGATAAAGACGGCTGGCAAAAGCAGAAAGAAGATGATGCCCAGGTAGGGATTGTCATTGGGGCGGCCAATCAACTCGACCAGCCAGTAGCCGATCATGGTCACGCCAGATGCGGTGGTGATGGCTCCGCCGGCCAGGCTGATGGGATTGTTGCCGAAAAACAGCGCCGGCCGCACCCAATTCTCGCGGAATCTCTGAAACACTGGCACCTTGTCCCCCTCTCAAATGCATGGCCCGCGCAGCGAGAGCGCAACCACAACTATGGTTGCGCTCTGGGCGGGCCAGGTTGTTCTGCGCTCCGACGATGAACTACTTCAGGCTGCGGTAGTACGTCACTGAATCCTTGATCTGCGCGTCGCTCAATCCCGCGACCGGCTTCATCTTGCCCTTGCCGTTTTTGACGGCGGCAATCATCTGGTCCACAGTGAGCTTCTTGATTTCAGGATCGGAGGCGGGCTTGATGCTCATCATCTTGGCCATCGCCGGGCTGGGGGTGCCGGTAGCGCCGTGGCAGCTTTGACACTTGGCTTTGTAGGTCGCTTCACCCGCGGACTGGGCAAAGCCCACGGCGCCGGCCAGTGAAACTACGAGGGCGAGCGCCAACTGGGAACGTATCATCTTTGTCATTGAAACTCCTTGAAAATTTTCACTGCCAGGACGCTCTGAATGCCGCGCCTGCCCAGTGGATTGCCTTACCTGCTGCAAGCCCGCCAACCCAAAGAGTCGCCGGGAATCTTTCCTTAAGACGGTACAAGGTATATCCGCGCGCCTGTCCCGCGCAAGCCACTTTCGCACAGAGCCGGCGCAACTTTGAACCGGCTTACTTCATGAACGTGTGGAAATATGCCACCACGTCCTTGATTTGCTTGTCGGTGAGTTGGTCCTTGTACGGAATCATTTTGCCTCGGATTCCGGTCTTGACGTTATCGAACATCACCCCCTCAGGGATTTTCGCAACTTCCGGGTCGGTAATCGGCCTTATCTTGAGAGCCCTGCCCGTTACCGTATCGGCCATGCCGGTGGCGCCATGACAATTCAGGCACTTGGCTTTGTAGATTGCGGCACCTGAAGACTGCGCAAAAGCAGCGGTGCACGCCAGGGAAACTACTGCGGCCAGCACCAGCTGGGAACGAATCATCTTTACCATTGGTACTCCTTGAATCTCACTGCCAGGACGCTTTCGGGCCCGCGCCGGCCGAGTGATTTCCTTGAGTGATTAATTTCCGCCGGCCCGCAAGAGCCCCCGGAAAACTTCCTGCTTATTTCAGGAACGTGCGGAAGTAAGCCACCACATCCTTGATCTGCGCGTCGGTGAGCTTGTCTTTGTACGGAATCATTTTTCCGTGGATTCCGTTCTTGGTGTTATCAAACATCACAGCCGCCGAAACTTTCGCGACGTCCGGGTCGGTGATTGGCTTGATCTTGAGAGATCTGCCCGTTGTCGTGTCCGCCAAGCCGGTGGCGCCATGACAGTTCAGGCACTTGGCTTTGTAGATTGCCGCAGCGGAAGACTGGGCGAAGCCCGCAGTGCCGGCCAGAAGAACAACGGCGGTCAGCATGACTTCGAATCGAATCGTATTTCTCAAAGTAGCCTCCTCAATGATCTCCGCGGCCAGCCTGCGTTGCAGACGCCAGACGCCGTGTTTGGTCTGATGATTGATCCAGCCTCAAAGGATCGCATCACCTGAGAGCTGTCATCCTGAGCGAAGCGCAGCGAAGTCGAAGGATTCGCAGTTGCCTTTGCTCTCCCTCGTATCAACCCAATCGTGCCGGATCAACAAGTGGAACGTCTTGCATCAGCTGTGCCGGACGGAACTTTCTTGTCCACCGGTGATGCCGCGCCGCCTTCTTCTGAAGGCGGCGCGGCATCGGTAAAGCCTCTGAATCTGCTCTCTCCAAAATCCTCTGACGAATGGAGGTTACGATCAGAACTCGTAATGCATTCCGAGCGTGATGTTATTCGCATGGAAGTTACGTGCTGCAGTCAGGCCGGCAGGCGACTCGTTCCGGCCGGTCGAATAGGGCATCGAGGCGCACGGAACAACCGTCGCCGTAAGCGAAGTGGCCGTGCTGCAGTACGCCGCACCGGAAGGCCCGCCCTCCCCATATCCGTAGAAGTTGTAATCGGCCTTCCAGATCAGACCGGGACGAATCGTCCAGGCCAGTTTCACAAAAGGTGATTGATAGGTCGACGTGAGCGAGCCATTCACCGCACGTGCGTCGGTGAAGAACTGGTCTCCATTCACTGAGCTGAGAGTGTACCCGAGGTTGGCATGAATGGCATGCACAGGGGACAAACTCAGAGCCACCGAACCGTACTGCGTCGGAGCATCCATGAAGTCCCTGGCGTGCCAGTCCACAAGCACGGGATTCGGCGGTCTGGAAAAAACGCCGGGGCACACGTTCGGCGCGCCGCTGCTGGTCAGCGTCGCCGCGCCCGGAAGCCCGGTGGCAGCGCCGCTCGTATAGCAGATATTGGTCGCCGTATACACATCGCTGTAGCCGTAGTTGAAATCCAGCCCATAGTGCTCATTCGGTTGCAGCACAGCGCCCACGCCGAATGACCGGCTGGAATCGACGTGATTCAGCGGACCCTCCCACGGGTCATCGCCTGCCGCCACAACGGCAGCGTTATTGTTGGTGTTGTTGTGCCGTTCCAGGTCGCTAAAGGCGCCTGTAAACGTCGCCCAGGGCTTCGGCCTGTACTTGGTATGCACTCTGAAGCGCCTGGTCTGCCGTGGGCTCACCGGAGTGAAGGCATTGTCCGCGTAAGCCACTTCAACCGTGCCGTTGATATCCCAGTTGCTCGTCGGGCGCACTGCCGCGTTGAAGATGCCGCCGTTTTCGTTGATGTCGACGGTTCCGTTCACAGGATCGGCCAGCGCCGTCGGAATGGGGATGTTGTGTGGAACCCCTTGCGCAATCGTCTGCGTCCTGTAGCGATAAGTGAGCGCAAGCCGCACTCGCGACGTAGCATCCCAGCTCGCCGTCAGATTGTTGGTCAGCTGCTTATGGCCGAAATAGTTGTACGTCAGCACACCGTTGATGCCGTGTGGCAAGGGAAAAGTCCCGGTTGTCAGCGGACCGGAGTAGTTGATCGTTTGATTGCCCGCCGTTGTCGGCGTGGAAAGCGTAGTCGCCGCCGGAATATCCGAAGCGCCCGGCTGGTGGACATCGGAGAAATCAACCTGATCGGCCAGCGAGAAAGTCGATGAAGCCTGCCAGACGATTCCGTAATCCGCGGAGACCACCGCCCGGTGCCCCGCTGCATAGCCGTTATACGTGATGGAGCGAATCGGTCCATCCAGGCCCTGTACATTTTCGTAGTAGTCGGGCAAATTCATCTTGGCGTTCGTATAGCTGACGTTCCCGTTCATCGAGATATTCCTGATGCTGGAACTCTGCAGCCGGAGCGTCTCCGTTGGCGTCAGGATCCGGGTCGGCTGCGAACGCATGTAGCCGGTCACCACGGAGCACGCCGCATTGATGATCGGCATGCCTCCGGGCGTATTTGCCGCCGAAAGGATGGTGTACTTGGTTGCGCTGGTATAAGCGCTCCCCATGCTGTTCGTGTTGCACGCGCCAATGCCGTAAGCTGCCTCAGCGTCCCAGTTGCCCAGGTATGCCGGCGTCCCGTCCGCTTCCTGAACTGTGAAGCCATTCGGATTGAGCGTGAAGTAGGAGTCGGCCTTGTAGTGGGTGACCCGCTCTTCAAAGCTCAGCCGGGTTCCCTGCACCGGCTTCCAGTCCATCGCTCCCAGAAAGTCGTCTGTGCTGTTGCGCTGATATTGCTCCAGCAGCGCATCGTACTTGGCGATGGAGTAGCTTGGGCTCAGCGTCGGCCCCTCGAAGATATTCTGCGAGTACCCCGCCCGGTACGTCACTTTCGAGAGCGGCAAGAGCGTGAGGTTCGTATCCGTCATCCGCCGCACCGTGTTGAACATCACCGGCGATTGCATCACTTGCGGCATCGCAAGCGACCCCGTCGGCGCGTTGGAGGGTCCGATGGGAGTCGACAGTCCCGGGATGATATTCGGGTTGCCCAGCAGATCGTAGTCAAAGTACTGGCGATCGCGCCGGAAGAGCCCGGTGAAGTCGTAGAGCTTGCCCTTGGAGAAGTTCAGCTTGGCGAAGCTATTCGGATCGCCGCCAAATCCGGCGCCGGCCGCGCTGAGGGTATCGATCAGCGTGCCCTTCTTCCCTGGAACCGCACGCAGCTCAAAGGTTTCGCCAAGTACCCGCGGCCCGGACTGCAGATTCACCAGCGTGTCATACATCGCCGCGCTGCCCGTTCGATTGGCCATGTGTCCGCCCAGATCCACGCTCTGATGTACCGTATACCCGTCCGGCACGGTCATCCGCGTATCCGGCGCCGGAAGTGCGGCCGCGGGCGTCGGATTCTGAGCCAGGGCTACACCCGCCGCTGTCAGCAAAATCGCGGCTGCGATGCCCCCTGCGATGCGCGGGATCCTTGCAAGGAAGGGCGATTGATTGGAGAGCTGGGAAAACCAGCCTGTCTTCGTCATAGGAAGCCTCATTTGAAAAACATCGCTCGCATCGAATCTCTTTGCTCGCCTGCGAGTTGATACGGGATCCGCGGCACGCCGTCCGATCGTGGCTGAAGGGGCGCGCCGCAGCTCCATGTTTCCGTTACCTGATGAATGCCTGACTGACGTTCGAGCCGTGAATCATGGTGTGGCAACTGATGCAGGGCGGCTGCGAGGTCGATCCGGCGTCAAGTCCGTGGACCGTGGAAGCAGCCACCGGGCTATGGCACTGGTTGCACAGCCCGTTCACATTCGGCATGTTCAGCAGCCGTGCGTTCTGAGATCCATGCGGCGTGTGGCACCCCAGGCAGCCCTCTGCCTTGACCGCGGCGTGCTCGAAGACAAATGGCCCTCGAGTCTCCGTGTGGCAACTGGTGCAGACTGCATTCTGATCGGCCGTGGACTTGATGTTGTTGTTCCCGAACGTACCGTGCGGATCGTGGCAGTCGCTGCACTTCACCAGCCCCTCGTTCACCTTGTGGTGGAACGGCATGTCGAACGCCGGCTTGGTGTCCGCGTGGCACTGGAAGCAGAGCTGCGGTTGAGCAGCCTTGAGAAGGTGCTCATTGCCCCCTGCCGCGTGCACACTGTGGCAGCCGATGCAGCTGACGTTGGCCTTGGCGTGAGGAGAACGCTCGAAGTTGGGATGCGCTCCCGCATGGCACCCAAGACACGTGGCGTCCACATCCTTCGCCGAGGCTTCGGTGGGGCTGAAGATCTTGCTCTTGTCGCCCCCGCCCTCCACGTGCGCCTTGCCCGCGCCATGGCAACCTTCGCAGGTCACGCCGGACTTGCCATGCATTTCCGCAATCTTGGTATGCGGGTTGGTGGCGAATCCCTTCGCTACTTCTTCGTGGCAGGTGGCGCACACTTCACCGCCCACGTAGTCTCCCGGCGCAACGTCCTTGGTCTGTGCAGTCGCCTTCACTGCCGGCGCTGGAGCCGCCAGAGCCGAAACACTGAGCAGGCCTGCACCCAGAAGCAAAATCAGACAAGCTCGCAGTCCCGGCCACTTGTCCGGAGCCGCACTGTGGAGAGAATTCGTTACTGGCCTATCCCTATGCATTGAAAAAACCGCCTTTGCTGTCGTTGCGGCTTCCGAAAAACCGCCCGGTCTATTGTAGGCAGTAAGATGCGCAATTTCCTTTCCAGGAAATGCCGTCCTGCCATAGATTTGCCGGTCTTGCTATTGCGGAAGCTGCTCATTGTGCGGAGCATCACTTCATGCGCGCATCCTATCGTCCTGATTCCCCCGCAAACGGTGATCTTCATCACATATCGTAAACGGGTACATTCCGGGCCTGCATTTCCTCATTCAAGGTGATGCAGCATTCCGGCAACACTCAATTGCGAACTGCCTTTTGGCCAAAACTAAAGCCAAAACGAGCTGAAGGTCGTTCAGGGGGTGGAGACGACAGGAAATCGGGGAACCGCCATCGCCGCAGAACAACAGCATATGCGCAATTACTCACTCCTGGTACAGAATTCTTTTCGGCCTGCAACAGGCCCCTCCCGCCCAGAGACCAGATCCAGCTCGAACACAGGCGGATTGCGGCTCGCGCCTCCGTTCGATAGACGTGAGGTCCATCACATCCACAGAAACGGGCATTCCGGCAAACTCTCATCAGCTACGTGTCTCTCAACCGGGAGGCCCAGAGCGCTTTCACCAACGGTCAGTTGCACCTGGAACTCGTTCTGAGGCAAGGCGTGGAGCAGTCCAGCGACAGGGCGAAAGAACTCGAGCGGCGGACGGCAAGAAATTCATGGCGCATACAGAGAACTCGGTAGTTGGGCAAGCGCGGCAGAAGCACATGGCGCGCCAAGGGCCAGTAGGATGTGCGGCCTGCGCCAATCGTCGCCCCGGCTGGTTCTGCTCCCTGGGCAGCTCTGTGCTGGCCGATCTCGAACTGGCAACCAGCACCATCTCCTTGCCCGCACAGGCGTCCCTTTTCACCCAGGGTGAGGATGCCCGCTGCCTTTACCTGATTTGCAGCGGCTATTTGAAGCTCACCGCCGGCCGGGTCCAGGACAAGCAGATGATTGTGCGCGTGGCCGGACCGGGTTCGATGCTGGGCCTCTATGCCGTGCTTTCTCATGGCGTTTACGAGGTTTCCGCCGAGTCCCTGACCAGCGCCCAGCTCCGTCCGGTAGAGCGCGACCGCTTCCTCGTCTTCCTGCGCAACCACAAGGAAGCCCAGATGCGGGCCGTTCAGTGCATCTGCCAGGAGTACCGTTTCGCCTTGCAGGACGCGTGCCGCATTGCGCTGGCCGAGACAGTGGCCGGCCGGCTGGGGCGTCTGCTCCTGGAACTCTCCCACCAGATCGGCGAACACCTCAATGGAGGCGCCTACCGCTTCCCCCTTCTGCTCACCCACGAGGAAATGGCCTCCATGGCGTGCACCACGCGCGAAACCGTCACCCGCACGCTCGGCCAGTTCCGCAAAGACGGCTGGATCTCGATCGAAGACTCCCTGGTCACCGTCCTTCAGCCCGACCGGCTGCTCACACTCGTCTAGCGACCGGTTTTGTTTTTCGGCTCCCAACTGGCTCTGTTGGAGAGTCCAAGAGCTATCATCTATGGGGAGTTCATGGTGCGTATGACCCGAATTGTCGCTGGTTTTTCTTTGCTTTTGCTCTCTTGCTCTGTCGTTTATGCCCAGAATCCGGCCCCCGCTCCTGCCGCGGCGCCGGTCCAAAACGCTGCTGCCTCCTCGGAAAGCCCGGAGATTCGCGAGTTCCAGAAGATCGAAGATGCCTGGTCCGCGGCCATCAACGACCGCGACCAGTACGCCCTGGAGCTGGTGTTATCCCCTTTGTTTGTTGACGTTTCCGCCATCGGAGACATCACCACCCGCAACCAGCAACTGGCGTATTTGATTACCGTCGAGGACAAAACCCTGCACCTCGGGCAAAAGGTCATCACAGTCCGCATGCTCGGCGACATCGCGGTGGCCAACGGCACCTACGTCCTGCACCACAAGGTCGGCTCGGCCCAGGTGGATGAAAAGGGCGTGTTTACCCATGTTTACGAGCGCACCAGGGGCGGCTGGCTGTGCATCAACTCCCAGCGCACCGTGCTTCGCGAGGACTCGAACGCCAAGCCGAAGAAACAGTCCAACGCCGAAATGCCCTTCCACATTCCGCTCTTCACCAAAGAAAAGTAGCGGGCACGGCCATTCAATGAATGACTCGACCCGCGAAAATTGCTTTAGGCCGTCTTCCCGATGCGGGAGGCGGCCTTTCCTTTGGTCGGCCGGCTCCGCAGTTGGGCTGCCGCCTTTTGCAGATCATTGTCCCCACCCCGCGCACAATCAAAATAAGCGGTTCCAGACGTTCGGGACCGTGCCGTTCCACCCTCCTCGAAGGAGTACTTTTTTGAGGAAGAAATTCACTTTTTCTTCGCTTTTTATTTCGTAAAATACTAACAATAAACATGTTACTAATTTATACCCGAGAGATTTCCACAGCGAATTGCACTTCTTTTGGTGCAGAAAATGGCAAAAAACGGGGCAAAAACGGCCTGCGTTTCCGCTCCCTTGTCGACGCAGACTTTCTATCAGAGTGGACCGGGAGGTCGGCGTCACTGGTTGCCGCGTTACGGGTTCCTGAAGCGTACGAAACCGTCGATCCGACGCAGAATCAGGCGGATACGCGCCGATTGGCCTGCAGCCGGATAGACACATGCACCAGGCTGAGCGCAGCCGGGGTGACGCCGGAAATGCGGCTCGCCTGCCCAATCGTCACTGGCCGGATCCGCTCCAGCTTTTCGCGCATCTCGCGGGAGAGCCCGCTGATGGCGCTGTAGTCGAGCCACTCCGGAATCGTAACGGCCTCGGCCGCTTTCAGCTTCTCAATGGACTTCTTCTGCTGCTCCAGGTAGCCGGCGAACTTGATTCCGGTTTCGACGGCGCGCGCCTCATTGCGCAGGGCGGCGCGCGCCTCGGGAATCAGAGCAGACATCCGGGTGAATTCAGCCAGCAGCGGTTCGCCGGCCAGTTCCTCGCCCAGCGCCCCCATCACCGCCTCAATCCCCACCTCGGGCCGTTTCAGCAGCAGCGCCCAGGTAAGGCCGGTGGTGGAAGTCAAATCGCCAAAACCCGCGTTGCCAAGACGTTCGGGATTCACCTTCCCCGTGGTAAGAAGCCGATCGAGCGCAGCCATGCGCGCCTGCTTGTGCTCGTACTCCGCCCAGGCCTCGTCGCTGATCAGGCCCAGCCGCCGGCCGTGTGGGGTGAGCCGGCGGTCGGCGTTGTCGATGCGCAGGTGCAGCCGGAATTCCGCGCGCGAGGTGAACATCCGGTAGGGCTCGTTGGTTCCCTTGGAGATCAAATCGTCGATCAGGATGCCCGTGTACCCCTCCGACCGGTCCATCGTGAAGGGCGGCTCGCCCTTGAGCCAGAGAGCAGCGTTGATCCCCGCCATGATGCCCTGGCAGGCTGCCTCTTCATACCCGCTCGTGCCGTTGATCTGGCCGGCCAGGTAAAGCCCTTCCATGCTCTTCACGCGCAGCGACCGGTCCAGTTCCGTGGCGTCCACGCTGTCGTACTCGATGGCGTAGCCGGGCCGCAGCATCTCGGCCTCTTCAAGCCCGGGAATCGAGCGCACGATCTGCCATTGCACTTCCATGGGCAGCGACGTGGACATCCCGTTGACGTAAACCTCGTGCGTGTTCAGGCCCTCGGGCTCCAGGAAGAACTGGTGCTGCGTCTTTTCGGGGAATTTGACGATCTTGTCTTCGATCGAAGGGCAATAGCGCGGCCCAATCCCCGAGATCTGCCCGGAATACATAGCCGAGCGGTGCACATTCTCGCGAATGATGCGCAGCGTCTCCGGGGTGGTGTAGGCGATGTGGCAACTGATCTGCGGCTGAACGATCCTTTTGGTGCGGAAGCTGAAGGGCGTGGGGTCGGCGTCGCCGGCCTGCTCTTCGAAGGTCTCCCACCGGATGGTCCGTCCATCCAGGCGCGGTGGCGTGCCGGTCTTGAGGCGGCACGTCCGCAGCCCCAGCGCGCGCAGCGCCTCTCCCAGCAGCACAGAAGCCGGCTCGCCGCTGCGCCCGGCCGGATAGTGCTCTTCCCCGCAATGGATCAGGCCGTTCAGGAAGGTGCCGGTGGTAATGATGGTGGCTCCGGCCAACAGCAGCCGCCCGTCCCGCAGCTTCAGCCCCAGAACGCGGCGGCGATCGCCATTCCCTGTTCCCTGTTCCCTGTTCCCTGTTCCCTGTTCCACCACCAGGTTCACCACCTCGGCCTGGCGGATGTGCAGCCCGGGCTGCGACTCCAGCACCTCGCGCATTTTCACGCGATAGAGCTGCTTGTCGCACTGGGCCCTCGGACTCCAGACCGCCGGGCCGCGCGAAGTGTTCAGCAGGCGGAACTGGATGCCGACCGCGTCCGCAACCTCGCCCATGATGCCGCCCAGAGCGTCCACTTCGCGCACCAGGTGCCCCTTGGCGACGCCCCCTATTGCGGGATTGCAGCTCATCTGGGCAATCAGGTCCAGGTTCATGGTGATCAGCGCGGTTTTCAGCCCCATCCGCGCCGCAGCCATCGCCGCCTCGCAGCCGGCATGACCGGCGCCCACCACCACCACGTCGTAGTGTTCTGAAAAAGCCATCTGCGGCTATTCTACGGATTTGTCGATGGAGGCGCTGCTCAGAGATCAGCGAGCGGTATTCAGGAACCAGGGAAAAGGGTTTCAGGCAGCGTTCAGTTCCAGGATGATGGCCGCGCCGTAGGGTTCCAGGTTGATGGCTGAGGCCCGCCCGTTGTGGTCGCGCAGGATCCCGGCACAGAAACTCAGCCCCAGCCCGGCGGTTTCTCCGCCCGCCTGCGAGGGAACAAAGGGGTAGAAGGCGCGGTCCGGATGAAGGAAGCCGGGTCCGGTATGCGCCACCAGAATCTGCACGTGGTTATCCTCGGCTGTGGCCTCCAGGCGTACGACTCTGGCCCGGTCCGGGTTGGACGCCGGCCCCTGGTTCTCCACTGCCTCCATGGCAAACTGCACGCAAAAGAGCACTGCCTGGCGCAACTGCTGCGCATGGCACAGAACCCTGGGCAGCGACTCTGCAATGCTCACGCGAAACTCGATGGAGCGCCGCAGAAATGCCGTGCGGTGCAGTTCTTCCATGTCGCTCAGCAGTTCGGTCACCGAGACGGCGGCGAACTGGTCGCCGTAGGGGCGCGCGATGCGCGTCAGGCTCTCCAGCGTCGATTTCATGCGGCGCGCTTCGCTCAGAATGGCTTCCACGCCCCTGTGCTCTTGCTGGCCGAGGCCGGTGGCGTCTTCCAGCAGCGCGGCGTAGCCCAGAATCACCGTCAGCGGATTGTTCAACTGCTGGGTCACATTGCTGGCCAACTGGCCCAGGCCGGCGTACTTCTCTGAATCGACGAGCTTTTCAAACATCATGGTGCGGCTGCGGGTGGCTTGCAGGCGAGCGCCCAGCATCTCCAGGGGGAGCAGGTCGTCGGGTCGCAGCGGAAGCGGTGCCTTCCCCTGGCGCTGACGCAGTTCGTTCAGCAGCAGCGCCCCCTCGGTGGCGGAGCGGCCGATCAGCGGCACAGCCAGCAGTGAGGTGAGGCCTAGCAGCTTGAGATCGTCTCCGGGGACAAGGAAAGGCTCCAGGTTGAGAACGCGGGTCTGGCTGTGTTCCACCGCCGGCGGCGTCGAGCCTTCTTCAAGGAAGTGGGCGACGTGAACCCGCGCGGCCAGCAGCCCCAGCGCCTTGGTGGTGGCGGAGTCCATGCCTGCCGCTCCGGCCAGATGGTATTGCCCGGAACTATCCAGCAGCAGCAGGGCTGCCTGGGCAAAACGGCTGTGATCCACCACGGTCTGGCAGATCTCATTGCCCTGGCGATCGAAGTCCTCCACCCGGCGGCGCGACAGGATGAGCTTGGTATAGGCCTCCAGCTCCTGGCGAGCGTGGCGTTCCCGCACCCGTGCCGCCTGGTTGATGGCCAGTTCATCCTCCAGAATCAGCAAAATCATGCCGACGGCAGCCACGACCTTGCCGAGAACAATGGCGTGGATCAGGTTGAGTTCAAGCCCCGGGTGCAGGCGGACCCAGGGAAAAACCTCGAAGATGGTCAGCGACCAGGCCAAAAAGCCCAACACGCTGAGCAACATGCCGGGGGAGAGCCGACGGAAGACGTAGATCACCAGCACGGCGGTCATCACGTGGTTGGCGCACTCGGCAAAGGTGAGGGGCCACCTTCCCCCCAGGACGAACACCACGGGGACGCCCAGGCCGCCCATCACGGCGCAGGCGGAAAGACTGAACCAGATGGGAATGGCGCCCTTCTGCGCGCTCCACGCCAAGGCGACAAACAGGGCAAAGGCGCCCAGCGCCGGAAAGACGAAAAAGCTCGCTCCCACTGGCTGAACGCCATGGAAGACTCCGTCGAAAAACAGCGCGTAGACCACCAGCGGAGCGGCATAGGGGACAACGTAGAGGATTTCGATCCGGCCGACGCGGAAGCGAAGCGGGGAGAGAGAGGCAAGAAAAAGTGCGGCGCCCACCTGGATGGCCATTTCCCCGCAGGCGGTCATCCAGGGGTGCAAAGAGGCGTCGGAAAAGTCCCACCACCCCATCCGGTAATGCAGAACCATGCGCACCAGGGCGAGGGCGAAGCCCAGCAGCCACAGCAGGGTGCGCGCATCGCGAAAGCGCCGGTAAAGATAGCCAAAAGCGGGCAGAAGGAGAAGCGTCAGCACGAGTCCCGGAGTGTGATAGTAATCAGGCATCGAGGCCGTAGCTCTCCTTCCAGGCTCATCCGTTGGAGATGGAATCGTTTAGACCATACCATGACTGCGCCAGGCGTCTTGCGAGTCCACGCACGGTTGGGCAGCTGCGGCGAAGTCGCCGGGACGAAGTTGATGATTGCAGCCCGCCGCTTGTCCAGCGCCGGCCGCACCCGGTGCGCGTGGTCCTGCGTCTAACTATAGACGGCCCGAGGCGGGTTGGTTCCAGGTACGGACGGCGCGGCATTCGGGAACGAACGGCAGCAGATTTGCCCGCCGGCAGCGGAGGAGAACAGGGTGCGAAATCATTGGGGATTGGCGATCGTGTTGACGGCGGGGTGTGCGTTGGCCGCGGGGTGCGTGTCGGCGCAGGCACAGAGCAAGGACACCTTTTCGCCCATGGCGCTCGATGCCGGTTTCGGCCCCATGAACCTCGCCGAACCGGCCACGCCGCCCGAAGAGATCATCCGCCAGTTTGCCGCCAAGGAAAGCGAGTTCCAGGAAGCGCTGAACCACTACACCTACCGGCGCGTGGCCCGGGTGCAAACCATCGACGATGACAACAAGGTCGACGGCGAATACTACCAGGTGGACGACGTCATGTTCGACCTCACCGGCAAGCGCACCGAGAAAACAGTGTATGCCCCGGAGAGCAGCCTGCAGCGAGTCATCATGTCGCCCTCGGACATGCAGGACATTCAGCACGGATACTCGTTCGTGCTGACCAAGGAAGCCATCAGCCAGTACAACGTGAAGTACGTGGGACGCCAGAAGGTGGACGAGGTCGACTGCTATGTCTTCGACGTGGAGCCGAAAGTGATCGAGAAGAAGATTCGCTACTTTCTGGGACGCGTCTGGGTGGACGCAACCGACCTGCAGATAGTAGTGACCAACGGCCGCATGGTTCCCGACGACACCAAGAAGGGGCAGGAGGACCTGCATCCTCCCTTCATGACCTGGCGCCAGCAGGTAGACGGCCACTACTGGTTCCCGGTCTACACCAAGGGCGAAGGGATCCTTCACTTTGCCAGCGGCAAAGGCTACCTGGGCGAGGACGTCCACATGCGCGACACCATCAAGTACACCGACTACAAGCAATACGGCTCGACCATGAAGATCATCTACGAGGGCAAGGACGTTACCCCGCCGCAGAAACAGCCGGAGCCGCAGACGAAGAAGTAGGGAGTAGGACGATCGGCCGCTAGACTTTCACCTTTTGAATTACTGTAACGAGCCTCTTTCAGCGCGAGAGGGCTGGCGCAAACTACGGTCAATTTGGCCCCGTCTAATTGGGTACAGCGTGCCGGTTTTCATAGAGTTCAACTGGCTGTGCGCTGTTCCACAACTTCCGAATTCCCGGAAGATAATCCTGAATCACTCCTCCATCAATGTTGTTCAGCAGATAGCCGGGCAATACGGGCGAGTTCTCGCGATTCATATATGGAATATAGAAGCTTCTTGCCCTCGTGTCATCCGGATCGACTATATAGAAACGGGCGTGCGGCACATCTTCGAATAACTTGACTTCCAGACCTTCAGGATATTCTTGCGCCGCCGGCTGTTGAAGCCACTCCTTGCGCAGGGCAACAATACTGTCAATACTCTTTATACATTCGGCGCTCAGTTCCTGGGGGCTCTGGTCAAAGTCCTGCGCGATATTCGGCAAAAAGGGGCTATCAGGATTGAACACTAGAAATCGCACCTTGACTCCCTCCCCAAGCTTCTGCAGGATAAGCTTCTTGCGGTCGCCGGCCGTAATGTGGAAGTCCAGGCCCACAAACCAGATCTCGTGATGCGCCCTCTTGAAAAACGGACCGGCCTGACCCAGAAAGTCATTGCTGGCGTGAAAGTAATGAACAAGCCCAGTGTCTTTGAATAGAATGTGCTCATAGTTCGCTGCGAAGACGGAGATAAGACCGACCAGAAGCCCGCAAACCACGGCGGACGGGACCGCCCTATTGATTGCTCCTCGATATAGGATGATTGCCGTCAATACAATTGCCGCCAGCGATATGGCAGCCGTATTTTGCCCGGAAATCCCAAGCAAATTGCATAGCAACGCTATCAAACCAACGGGCGTAAACAAGAGGCCGAGAGTCTTCTGCATTGAGGTCAGCGACTTTCCGGCTTCAGGCTCGTGCGTGCCTTCAGTTGCCAGCTGATCTCGTTCTTCTTCCATCTCTTTCCTCCGGCAACTGAGACTTCTAGTCTGCGCTCCCCTGATTCTCCCTCAATAAAACAGATACTTCCGCCACCGGTCATCGCCACGCCCCAGCATCCGCATGATCTGCCGGCTGGTGTGCAGTGAGAAGGGCCGCGGCTCGCGCTGCAGTTTCATGTCGTCCAGTTCGTTCGGCATGCGGTTGCCTTTGCGGCGGTTGCAGGAGTGGCAGCAGGCCACCAGGTTCTCCCATGTGGAGTTACCGCCGCGGGAGCGCGGAATCACGTGGTCCAGCGTCAGGTCGCCGGAGGCAAGCACCTCGCCGCAATACTGGCAGGTGTTACGGTCGCGCAGCAGAATGTTTTTGCGCGACAAGGCGCGCGTCTGGTAGGGGATGCGGCGATACTCAAGCAGGCGGATGACCGAGGGCATGGCGATGCGGCTGCGCTGCGCATGGAGCGTGAGGCCGTGCTCCTCCTCAGTGCGCGCAACGCCCTTCAGCACCAGCACCAGCGCACGCCGCGCGCCGCAGATGTTGATGGGCTCGTAGGAGGCATTGAGCACCAGCACGGGCATTTGGAGCAGGTGAACGGACTGCAGCGTTGCCTGTTCGCCCGCAAAGGCGGCAGTTCTGGCAACGGCTTTCTGCTTGCGTGCGTGCATCATTGCTTGTCCAAGCGACATCCTTTTCCCCTTGTCAAAACGATGATTGATGGTGCGATGAAAGTGGGAACGCTCCTTGCAAATTCGCCGGTGGCACATTGCCGTCCGGGTCGAGATAGCCTTCCGCATCCTCTGAAGATTCGCGGGAGGGAGTTATGAAAGCGGCTTGGTGGTCGACGGTGCGCCCGGCACGGGCCAGCGTGGCCACCCACACCGAAGCGGCGCCGGCTTGCAGCAATGCCAGTGCGGCGGCGCGCACCGTGGCGCCAGTCGTAAAAATGTCGTCGATCAGCAGAATGTGCTTCAGCGTGACGGCCGCCGGCGTGGAAACCTGGAACGCGCCGCGCACATTCTGGCGGCGCATGCGCGAGCTCAGTCCCGCCTGGCTCTCCGTGGCGCGCAGCCGCATCAGCGTGCTGGAGGCCAGCGTAAGCCGCCATTCCGGATGCGTGTGCCGCAGCGCCTCCAGCGCATGAACGGCCAGCGAGCGGGCCTGGTTGAAACCGCGCTGCGCCATCTTTGAGCGGTGCAGCGGCACCGGGACAACCAGCATTTCCGAGGGCGCTTCGCCAGACAGTTGAGCAATGGCCTGGGCCAGCATCCGGCCCAGCCGCCGGGCCGCCGGGTGCAGCCGGTCGTACTTCAGGGCGTGAATTGCCGCGCGCGTGGGGTCCTGGTAGGGACCGTAAGCCACGGCCCGCACAAACGGCGGCGGAGCCATGCGGCATGCACGGCAAAGTCCGGTCATCGACTGCAGGGATTCGGGAGCCGAGGCTTCGAGCGAGTCGCCACAGCGTGCGCATGCGGGGCCGGTCTGGAGGGGAAACTCGCTCCAGCAAACGTCGCAGATTGGCACCGAAGAGAGATGCGGCAGAGGGGAGCCGCAGAGGGCGCAAAAGCCAGGAAGAAGGGCACAACCCAAGGCGTCCAGAGGACTTCGCAGCACACGAGCTACAGCGCGCCAGCGGCTTGTCTCCGACGGTGGAACGTCGAACGTCAGTGAACCGGAGTCCCTGCGGAAGACGCACCTCACTTTGGGGCGGCGCGGCTCAATGTGTGCCGCCTTGGCCACAGTATACGCGGAGACCGCTTTGGATTCCATCGCATTTCTCCGCGCAACCAGAGGATTTGCCGCTATTCACGCAGCTTTCACCTGCGCCAGGGGTATTGCTGCAACCTCTGCGCGCTTGATTCTTATGGCCTCTACATCAGGTTGTGATCGTGCACCAGTTTGGCTTTACGCTCCTCGCGCTTGACCGCTTCGTCGGCTTCATGCGCTTCGTGTGCAGTGACAATGTGGTCCCTCGCATCGCGCCCTGCATCATTCAGCTTGCCAACCACATTCTCGATCTTGCCCTTGATCTGCTGAACGGCGCCCTCGATCTGGATCTCGGTGTTGCCGGTCAATTTGCCCACATGGCGCTTGGCGCTTCCCACCACTTCGTCCAACGTGCCTTTCACTCTGTCCTTGTCCATCGGTATTCCTCCGTGAATCTGCAATGTTGAGTTGTTCACAATGCAGGCCGCATCCACAGTACCGAAAGGATCACTCGGAGGGCCCAAAACCCCTCTTCTCCTCAGGAAGACGGCAATTCCCCGCTTCACTCTTTCCCAGTTGCAGGCGGCACGCGCTTCTGCCGCTCGACCCAGGCCGTCTTCACCTTTTCATAAGTGACTTGCATCTCATCCAGTTCCAGATCGGTCAGCCTCTCGATGTCGATCATTTGATCCCGCGCCTTGTCCATGGCCCGGATCAGCTCATTCAATTTCAGATTGATGGCGCGTGAATCGCGGTTCTGCGTGTTCTGGATCAGGAAGACCATGAGAAATGTCGCGATCGAAGTCACGGTGCTGATCACCATCGCCCATCGACCCGAGAAATGACAGATGGGACCGGACGCAGCCCACACGGCGATCACCATGCCGGCTCCCACAAATGCCCACTTCGAGCCCAGCCAGGCAGAGGAAAGAGCGGCGAAACGTGCGAAATGGTAGTCGGTCGTGCGGCCTTGCACCTCGCTGGGCGGGTTATTCAACGCTGGAGCCTCCCTCAACGCACATCTGAACGTGCATTTTGTGGAGGATAGGCTTCCGTCGGCGCCGCGTCTGCTCGAAACAGACCACAGCGTCCATCCGGCGCAGCCACAGCCGGTTACGATAGACTTCACAGCGTGGAGGACACTTTTGCAGCGTTTTCAGGGTCTTTTTTTCAGCTCTCCGATTGCCGCCGTTTCTGCCTTGGACGATAGCCGTACCCACCGGCGCAGGACGGGCCGTACTCGACCCGACGCGCAGGAAAATTCTTCCTGGTCGCACCGGTTTGGATCGTTGACTGCGCTCGCCACAGTTGCGCTGCTGGTCTCGCTTTCAGCCGGAGCGCAGGCCGCGAAGCAGGAACCGATGCCGCAGTCGGCGGGTATGGCCTCCGCCGGCCCGCAGAAGGCAGAGTTCGACAGCCAGCACCGCCCCATCACCGCCGGCGGCTTCGTAAAGACTGGCCCGATCATTTTTCAGGACACCGCCGCCACGGCAGGCCTTACGCAATGGCATCACTCGGCCGGCACACCCGAGAAGCGCTTCATTCTGGAAGCCAAAGGCCCGGGCGTCTGCCTGCTGGACTATGACAACGACGGCTGGCTGGACATCTATCTTGTCAACGGTTCCAACTACGACGCCCTGGCCGGCAAAGCCCCTGCGCCGCATGCTGCCCTCTTCCACAATAATCACGACGGCACCTTCACCGACGTGACGGAAAAGGCCGGGGTCGCCAACCAGCGCTGGGGATACGGATGCGCGGCTGCCGACTACGACAATGACGGCTGGCCCGACCTCTATGTCACCAACTACGGTCAGAATCGCCTCTACCGCAACAACCACGACGGAACCTTCACCGACAAGGCGGAAGCGGCCGGCGTAACCATCGGCACCTGGTCCACGGGAGCCACCTTCGGCGACTACGACGGCGACGGCCGCCTCGATCTTTTTGTGGCCGGGTATCTCAAGTTCGACCTGAATAATCCCCCCTTACCGGGAACAAAGTCGGTCGGCTTCGCCAGTTGCCAGTACCGTGGAGTGGTTGTCATGTGCGGCCCGCGCGGGCTTCCGGGCGAGCAGGACCACCTCTTCCACAACAACGGCAACGGAACCTTCACCGACGTCAGCAAGAAGCTGGGTGTGGACGATCCAGCCGGGTTGTACGGCCTGGGCGCTTTGTTTGTCGATGTGAACGGAGACGGCAAGCCCGATTTGCTGGTGGCCAACGATTCCACCCCGAACTATCTCTACATGAACAAGGGCGATGGGACCTTCGATGACCAGAGCTATGCGAGCGGCTATGCGCTGAACGACAGCGGTCGTGAAGCGGCCAACATGGGCATCGCCGTCGGAGATTACGAGAACAACGGGCGCTTGGACATCGTCAACACCAGCTTTGCCGACGATTACGACATCGTTTATCACAATGACGGCGAAGGAACCTTCAGCGACGTCAGCAATCGCGCCGGAATCATGCTGCCCACCATGCCGTTCGTCGGCTTCGGCGACGGTTTCCTTGACTACGACAACGACGGCTGGAAAGACCTTCTGATCGTCAACGGCCACGTCTACCCCGAAGTCGACAAGCATCCCGACTGGGGCAACAGCTACGCCCAGCGCCATCTCTTGTTCCGCAATCTGAAGAATGGCAAATTCGAGCTGGTTCCAGCGGTGGAGGGTACCGGCCTTGCGGTGGTCACCGTGGGCCGCGGCGCTGCCTTTGGCGACCTCTTCAACGACGGCAAGATCGACGTGGTCATCAACAACATGGACGGCGTTCCGGTGCTGCTGCACAACGTGAACCCGGACCATCACCACTGGGTGGAAATGCATCTCATCGGCGGCCCCAAGAGCCCGCGCGATGCGGTGGGAGCGACCGTTTATCTAAAGGCGAATGGCCTGCGCATGAGAGAGGACGTGCTAAGCGGAGGCAGCTACCTCTCGTCCAACGACTTGCGGCCCCACTTCGGCCTGGATGACGCCACCGACGCCGGAAGCGCGGAGATTCACTGGCCATCCGGGGCAAAAGAGACGATAAAACTGCCCGCGGTGGACAAAATCTACACCATCACCGAGGGCCAGGGGATTACCGGCTCGATGTGCGCTGGCAAAGACTGCGTCGAAACTGCGGTGGCGCCGGCAAAGACCACGAAATAGACGCAGCCGCCATCCAGACTGCGGAAAAGCCAGGCGCGGAGGGAGGCGGGGGTTTTAACCCCCGCATAAAGCCAGCATAATCAGCGCGGCTTCAGCCGCGGAAGGATGTTCCTCGCGGTTTCTACGTGAAAACCGGCCCTTTTCCGCAGCTTGTTTAGACCCAGTGGGGGGCGATTTTTCGGAGATTCCGTTCCAAAGGCGGTTTTTTTCGCAGTCCGTAAAGCGAACCCAGAGCCGATCGCCGCCCCTCGCGAACTTGCTAACTCGCCAACCCCGCGCAGCGGGGGCCAACTTGCCAAATCTATTCGCAGCCTGCAAAGCCCGACGGATCCTGCTGCCATGATGGGAGGCTCAAACCCACGCCTCGCTCCGAGGCAGTTTCTTTGGCAGCCCTTCCTCCCTACCTCACCTCCCAGGCCAGCCCATCGGGACCGCCGCCGACGTCGATGCGCCCTACGACTTCCAGTGTCTTCAGGTCGACCACCGCGACAAATCCGTCCGGTCCAAAGGCCACATACGCGCGCGCGCCGTCCGGCTGCATCTGAATCCCGCCCGACCCGTGCCCGACCGCCAGCCGCTTCACTTCCTGCCGGGTTGCCGCATCCAGAATCACCAGGTTCGGCCCCGCCGAAACCAGCGCCAGCTTCCCGTTCGGCGTGAACTTGAGGCGATTGGCGCCGGGAACATTGACGCCCAGCGTCGCCACAACCTTTTTCGCGGCAATGTCGATCACTGAAATCGTGCCATCCTGAGCATTCGCCACCCACGCTTCCCTGCCGTCCGGCGTGACGTCGAACCCCTCCGAACCACGCCCCACGGGAATCACGGTAAGCTGCCAGTCACCGCCCTGTGGCCCCGGAGGAGGTCCTGGCGGGGGCGCACCCGCTCCCGGCTGTGCCCCCGGAGGTGGCCCAAAGCCCGGCGGAGGTCCACCGCCGCGGCCTTCCGTCTTTTCCATGATCGTGACGGTCGCCGAGTTCACATTGGTGGTCAGGATGCGCTTACCGTCGGGAAAGACGTAAAGCATGTGGGTCCGGTTCTGGCCGGTTCCCATGATCCAGTCAATTTTCCCCGAGTCGGGCGAGTAGCTGCCGATGGCCTTGGCGGCCTCGGCCGTAAACCAGACCTTGCCCTGCGCGAAGGTCAGCCCATGCGGGCCGGTCAGGACGCCTAGGTCGATGGACGCCAGCCGCTTTTGCCCCACCAGGTCGATCACTGCCAGGGTATGAAAAGCGCCGAAGCCGTAATTGGAAACATAGGCAGTCGTGCCGTCGGCCGAGGCAATCACTTCGTGTGGATCGTCGCCCACCGGAATCCGCGCCAGCACTTTGAGGCTGGCCGGGTTCACGATGGCCAGCGTATGGTCCTGCTTGGAAAGCGCCAAAAGCGCGGCCGCGGGAGTGCTCTGCGCAGAGGCCCAAACCGCCTGCATCGCCGCGAGAGTCAAAAATGCCCACAGAAAGCGTGGCTTCATCCCCTTGCCCTCCCCGAGCGAAGTTTCTAGACGAAAGTATCCTTGCCCTCAGGGGTGTGGGTAGGCCGGCCCTCGGCTCTGGGCTTGCCCAGGGTCTCGATGATGGCTTTCATACTGGCCAGCAGCCCCGAGAGCTGCCGCACCGGCTTGCTGACCACCTCGGCTATAAAACCGCCGGCGCGGTCCACGGCATCCAGCACACCGGAGAACATATGGTCCACCCGGTTGCTCTGGCGCCGTACCCGCTCCAGCACTTCGAGAGTCGAAACCTGAATCTCCTCGGTTTGCACCCGCAGGCCGTGCGCCAGTTCCGCCAGATCGGCGGCCGCGGACTCCACCTTGGGTGAGACCTTCTGGAAGAGCTCGGAAGCACGCGCGCAGACCTCGCGCGTACTGTTGACCACGGGCATGACAGTGGCGCGGATTTCGTCAATCTGTTCGCGGAGGGACGAAGCAGCCTTGCGCATGCTCAGGTAGATGGCCAGCAAAATAATGGCCTGCATCAACATGGCCAGACTGGTGATTGCGACAAAAACGAGCAGGATGGATTGATTGTCCAGATTTGGCATCGGAATGATCTCGCGCAGTCGATCTGCGGGCTTGGTTCACGAACGATGATCGCCCTCTGATCACGAGGGCGGAAGGCAACATCGAGGGCCTGCGCGGGAGCTCGGAACGGACACTCGCACTGCCGGCTCCGAAGTTGACTCAGATGGAAAAATGGGCCGGATTTGAATCCGGCCCACGGTAGAAATTAGAGCTGCGGCTCGTTAGATTCGCCCGGAACCACTGCGGTCTTGTAGGCCTGGCGACCGGCTTCGACAGCCGCAGACACCCGGCCCGTCTGTTCGCTCACCAGGTTCTTGCCGCGCTCCACAAACTCTTCCCACTGCGCCCGACCGCGATCGACCACTTCCCGACCGCGATCGACGTATTCGCCCACCTGCTCCTTGCCTTTGCCCACCAAAACGCTGGCCTGCTCGGCCGCCTGGCGGGTCCGGTTACGCAGATACTCAGTGCCTTCTTTCGCACCGCTCACTAGATCGTCACGGGTCTCCCGGCCGCTCTTGGGGGCATACAGTATTCCCACCAGGGCGCCGACGCCCAATCCAGCCAGAAACCACGCCAAACCATGAATCTTGTTTTCTTCTGCCATGACGAAAATCTCCTTTCGCTCAGCTTGGAAGATCGCCTGAGCGTATCAAATTCCCCGGAGGGCCGCAAATCGCGCGACGCTTGCCGGGATGGAACGGGAGGACCGCCAACCCACGGATGCATTGGAACCTGCGGACAATCCGGCGTATCGAATGCTGGCGCCGCAGGGGCCGCGAAACCGTTCCTCAGAGGAATGTCCCACGCACCCAATATGTAACATAATGCCCCCAGCGCCGGAGTTGGAAGTGACCCCTTTTGCTCACCGCAGGAAGAAAGGCACTGGTGAGCAAACCCCGCGCCGAGCCCCTCCCAAGGACGCAGGCGCGAAGAGTGGTCCACAGCCGCGTGATTTCCCTCCTTGCCGCCGAAAGCCGAAGCGCCCCAGCCCGGAGAATCCGGAACTGGGGCACTTCGAGTCGATACAACTACACGTGTCTGGAGAAAAGAAAGCGCAGCATTAAAACTCCGCCCGGACCGAAACCTGTCCGGTACGCGCCCCGCCAAAGTCCGACCCGATGGAGCTGGAGACGAGACCGAAGCTGGATGTGCTGAGGTTCATGTTGGGATCGCTCAGGTTGGTGTGGTTCAGCACGTTGGTAAACGTGCCTTCCGCCTTCACCTTGAAGCGCTCCGTGACAGAGAAGGTCTTGCTCAGGCCGCCCGAGAGGTTGATCAGTCCGGGGCCTTCGACGGAGCCGACCTGGCTGTTGCCAAAGCGGCCGATGGGCAGCGGATGCGCTCCCAGCGCCGCGCCGGTGGCAGGATTGAAGCCCGCGCCCGTGGTGCAAGGGTTGCCGACGGTCCAAGTGGGATCGCCGGGGCAGGTGAATGCAGCGGAGTTGGTCCAGTGAAAGCGGTTCTTCTGTGCGGGACTGAGGCTCACGCCGGTGAGTTGATCGGGGTGCTGGTTGCGGTGGCCCCCGTCGAAGCTGCCGGTTCCGTCTCCAAACGAACCATCCAGTCCCGACCCGGTGCCCGAAGGATCGCCCTGGCCGTCCGGGAAGTAGGGAGTCTCATACGGTCCCGTCTGCAGGGTGAAGATCGAGGACAAGCGCCATCCGCCCGCGACCAGATCCGTGAGACGCGACATATTGCTGCCCAGCAGCTTGCCGCGGCCAACGGGCAGATCGTAGAGGGCTGTGGTATTCCAGCGCAGTCTGCGCGTTCCGTAGACGTTGCCGAAATCGACGTGGCGATTGAGGATCGAGGTGGCTCGTTGTCCGCCGCCCTCACCGCCGAAGCCTGTCCCAGCCGGTCCCTGGTCGTCGGCCAGAGCCTTGGCCCAGGTCAGGCCGGAGTGGTATTCCAGGCCCTGTTGCAGACGATGGCTGGCCTCTGCCTGCAGTGAGTTGTAGCTGGCGTTGGCGCCCGTGGCGCGGGTGTTGATGCGGCCCCAGTTGGGAAAGAGCCGGCTGCTGATGGAGTTGTTGAATGCCGACACAGTGCTGGAGTAAGGCAGCGTGTTCTCATCCGGCGCCCACACCAGTTGATGCGTCTCGGAGCCGATGTAGGAAACCCGCGCCGCATAGCCGGATCCGAAATCGTGGTCCACGCTCAGCGACCACTGTTCGGTGTACGGGTCTTTCCAGTTGATGCTGTTGGCGGTGCCGAAGTAGTCGGTGCCGTACCCGCTGACGCCGGCCGCGCCGCCCGCGCCGGCATAAATCGCCGGCCACTGGTAGCCGATGGCATGCGTGTTGGTGTCGTAGGTGTTGGTGAACTGCTGGGTTTGCGCCTGCACCGTGCCGGTGAGCGAGTAGAAGTTGGTGCCCAACAGGTTGATGTTGTAGAGCCCCAGCCCGCCGCGAATCGCCCAGGTGTCGTTGGCGAAGGGACGATAGGCGAAGCCGAGACGCGGCATGAAGCGCTTGTGCGGGTACTTCTTCAGCCCCGCGGGGAATCCGGCCGCATCGTTGCCCTCAACCTGCATGCAGGGCGCGCCGTTGACGGTCGCGGAGTTAGTCGCGGTGACACCATTGGGATCGCAGGCATTGGCGGCGGCCAGGAAAGGTGAAGCCAGCAGCGCCTGCTTGCCGGTGGGATAGATCACGCGCCCGGACAGTGGCACGGTGGGATCGAAGTTCCCGATGTCGCCGTACTTGTCGTTGTAGCCGGGGTGCAACTCGTAGCGCACGCCATAGGAAAGCGTGAGGCGCGGAGTAACATGCCATTCGTCCTGGCCAAAGAAGTGATAGTGGGACGAGACGCCGTCATTGTCCTGCTTCACCACGTCATAGAAGGTTTGGTACGGCATGCCCAGCAGGAAGTCGGCAAAGTCCACACCGGTAAACAGGCCGGCGCTGCCCTTGGTATTGAACTGGTAGGTGCCGTAGTTGTCGGAGCCGTTGAAACCGAGTGGCGTCACCGCTTCCAGCGTTTGAATATCGCCGCCGAATTTCACGGTGTGGTTGCCCTTGTTCCAGATCAGCGTGTCGCTGTAATCGTACGTATTGGACTTGTTCAGGCTGGTCAGGCGGTCGGCGGTCAGGCCCTGAATGTTATTGAAGCCCATCTGCGGAATGCCGTTGTAGAAGAGGTTCTGCAATCCCTGCCAGCCCTGCGCTGTGGTCCACGCCGTGCCGTTGAAGCTGTCGCTCTGGCCGGAGGTGTAACGAGTGAACCCAAAGCCGCCTTCGTTGATCAGGTTCGGCTTCAGGGTCCAGTTAGTATCCACCTTCAAAGCGCGGTTCTGGCTGATGGCCAGGTAGGACGGCACGTTGAGGATTTCGGGCTTGCTGATGGGGAAATCTTTCCAGGTGAACTTGCCCCACAGCAGGAACTTCTGGTTGGCGCCGAAATACTGGTCGCCGCGCACGTCAAACTGGTTGGAGTGGCCGCTGTTATCCACGTTGGCCTGGTAGTTGGCCACGCCGTTGTCGGTGTAGGCTGTCGGGTCGCCGATGTTGGGATCCGGATAGAACTGCTTCAGGGTGCTCAGCGCAATCGGGCTGAGAGGCGAGGTGATCTTCGTCCCGTAGCTGCCGCCGGTAAAGGGGTTGGTCAGCCCGGTGAAGCCATCCGCGTTGTATTTGCTGAAGTCGCCCTGCTTCATCAGCGTGCTGGGAACAACCTCGGAGATGGTGGTCTGCGCCGGATGCCGCCAGCCTTCATACGCGCCGAAGAAGAAGCTTTTGTTGTGGCCGTTGTAGAAGTGCGGAATCACCACTGGGCCGCCGAAACTGCCGCCAAAGGTATTGCCGGTAACGCTGGGCTTGATCTTGGTGGTCGGGTAGGTATAGGCAATGGCGTCCATGGCAGAGTTCTGGTAGTACCAGAAACCGGTTCCGTGCAGGGTGTTGCTGCCACCCTTGGTGGTAACTACCACCTGCGCCGGATTGCCGAATTCTGCATTCGCCATCACGCCATCCGCGCGGATTTCTGAGATGGATTCGGTGGACGGAAAGCCGTCCCCGATGAAGTTGCCCCCCGTGGCGCTCTTCAGCGTAATGCCGTCGATGGTCACGTCGACCATGTACGGCAATGCGCCTTGCAGAGAAACTCCGGAGCTGTCGTCCTGCATGCCGGGCAGCGTTCCCAGAATTCCGGCGGCGCTGGTGCCGCTGAAGCTGGCGCGCGTATTCACCGGTAGATTGTTGGCGTCGTCGGTGGTGAAGGTGCCGCTGATGGTGGGCGAGTCGGTTTCGATCGCGCTCACCGAATCGCCGGTCACGCGCACTTCCTGCTGGACCGTGCCAATGTCCAAAGTCACGTCCACACGAAGATCCTGCCGGACGCTGAGCGCGACGCCGGAAGCCGTCCAATTCTCAAAATTGGGAGCGGTCACAGCAATCGAGTAGTGGCCGGCCTTCACGTCGAGGAAGTGGTATTCGCCCACACCGTTGGACTTGGTCGCGCGTTGAGCCCCCTCATCGGTATTGGTGAGCGTCACGGTCGCGCCCGTGACCACGGCGCCGGCGGTGTCCTTGACGGCCCCAACGATAGCTCCCTGCGTGGATTGCGCGTGGGCCTGGGTAACGGTCAGAACGAGCATCAGCAACAGGCTGAGGACCGCGAGCGGTCTCTTCAGCATGAGTTGCCGGAAGGATCGGTTCGTACTGTACATGGATTACTGCCTCCAAAGAAAGCTGTATGCGTAGGGTGAAGTCAAGCCCCTCAGTCAAAGCGAGAACGACGTATCTCTCGTTTGCATCCGGACAGGTAACCGGTGGGTGTGTTGAATCTTCGGCAATGGGCGAACGTGACGCTGAAGGGCCCGAAGGTACGGTCATCTGCTCGCGTGCGTTCAGGCTATGCGGGATAAGTTAAAGGTTGTTGAATGAAAGCCGTCCGACCTGAGGAAATCGGGCCATAATTACGGTATAACTATGAATATTTCGAGAATTATTAGAGCTAGCTTATAAGTTGCGACGTGAGCGGGAGATGGTACCACCCTCTTTATTGGACAAACATCCGGAAAGCCCACCGGCCGTCTTCTTACAGGGATAGCGTGTTGCGAGTTATTAACATAATGTTACAAGGACAGAAAAAATCCCAGCGTTCGCCCGCATTTCTCGCCGGCCTTCAGAGAATTGTAGCGCCGGCCTCCTGGCCGGCTGTAGCGTGGACCTCCCGGTCCACGCCCACTCTACACCAATGGGACAGATGCTCTGGCATTCCGTCTCCCGAGTTCGTACCATAACCGATGTCATCCTGAGCGTAGCGAAGGATCTGCATTTTCAGCGCTCTCCGCACAGCGACTGTTTTTTGGTTACACTTACCATGCGGCGCGCCAAGCGCGTCCAATCTCCTTTCTACGCAACATCGGCTCAAGCTACTCGGAAGAACCTGGGGTGGAGGTTTTGTACCATGGCAAAGCTCGTCTATGGATTGAACCAGTCCTTGGATGGCTACGTCGACCATCTGAAATTTAAGCCAGGCGTGGCGCTCTTTCGTCACTTCATAGAGCATGTGCGCGGCCTCACGGGCATTGTGTACGGCCGCCGCACGTACGAAGTAATGCGTTATTGGGATGAGGACCTTACAGACTGGTCCGCGGACGAACACGACTTCGCGGCGGTGTGGCGGAGCCAGCCGAAGTGGGTTGTGTCGCGCTCGTTGAAGTCGGTCGGACCGAACGCCACTCTTGTCGAGGGTGACATCGAGGCGGCGATGCGTGCGCTGAAGGCTCGGCTCGCTGGCGAAATTTCAGTTGCCGGACCGGACCTGGCAGGAAACCTGACCACCCTTGGTCTCATTGATGAGTATCGACTCTACTTCCACCCCGTCGTGCTTGGTCGCGGCAAGCCATTCTTCTCCGGCCCGCGCCCGCCGCTCCGCCTTGTCGCCAGCGATCTGATTGCCGAGGACGTGATCAGGTTGACGTACGTTCCTGCTTAGAACTTATCCGTAATTAGTGACGATCTTGGTTCTCGAAGGCCAGGGGCACGTATTGAGAAGGGCAAACTAAGCGAAGATAGATTTCAAGATGCCACAGATCAAGTCATGGACCGTCTCCGATG
>Ga0255355_1000160_pt1 | contig 47132 bp, 36 predicted proteins | sample HBST75metaG_FD_189943 | JGI IMG/M metagenome (GOLD analysis project Ga0255355, IMG submission 189943) | Peat soil microbial communities from Stordalen Mire, Sweden - H.B.S.T75 | ecosystem: Environmental > Terrestrial > Soil > Wetlands > Peat | place: Sweden: Norrbotten County, Stordalen Mire...
ATGGTGGACTACGAGGCGGAGCTTGCGGTGGTGATCGGGAAGGCGGGGCACAGGATCGCGGCGAGTGAGTGGGAGGAACACGTCTTCGGATACACGATGATGAACGATGTGAGTGCGCGCGACGTGCAGCGAGCGACGACGCAGTGGTCGCTGGGCAAGAGCTTTCCGACGTTTGCGCCGATGGGGCCGTGGGTGGTGAGCCGAGACGAGATCACCGATCCGCATCGGTTGGGGATTTCGCTGACGATTGGCGGGGAGAGGTTGCAGGACTCGAATACGGGCCAGATGATCTACAGGATTCCGGCGCTGATCGAGTACCTGTCGGGGATTGTGCCTTTGCAGGTTGGCGATGTGATCAGCACGGGAACGCCCTCCGGCGTGGGGATGGGACGGACGCCGCAGCGCTGGCTGAAGGCTGGGGAAGAGATGGTGATTGCGATCGAGGGGATTGGGGAACTGCGGAATCCGGTGGTGGCCGAGTAGGAGCGGGCGCCAGAACGACAACCTCAGTGATGCGTGCGCGGCCAGTGGGCGGCCAGTTGGGTGACGGCGTAGGCGGCCAGGAGGGTGAGGAGGGGGTCGATGTTGAGGCGGTAACGGAACTCCGCGTGGGTGATGTAGTAGGGAAGCGGGAAGAGGAGCAGGGGGAGGGCCATGAGGACGGCAAAGGTCCTCATGCGGTTTCGATAGAGGAAGAGAAGGCCGGCGAAACCGAGCAGAGTGGTGAGGAGTGCGTGGAGTTCATAGATCGGCGGGCCGCCCGCACTGCCCGTTCCCGACCAGAAGCGGAAGCAGCGGCGGAGGGTGAGACGAAGGAAGATAGCGGGATGGGCGCGGATGTAGTCCCAGGCCTGGGTGGTCTTATCGCGGGTGTAGGCGACCTCTCCCATGGCGACGTAGCTGGCCAGCTCGGACTTGTTGTCCATGGGGAAGATCGACTCGTCGAGGAACCCGGTTGCGCCGGGGCGATTTCCCATCCACAACTCGAAGCCGGCTGTGCTGCGCAAGGGGATGAATGCGTGGAAGCGGCAGGCGTTGCGGATGGGCCAGACCGAGAAGAGCAGAAGAAGAGCGAGCAGGCCGGCCAACGGGCGCGTGCGGGAGATGCGGCGCGTCTGCCAGGCTGCCCATGCAAGGATGGCGAGGAGCGTGGGCAGGAGGGCGGGATTGATGAGGGCAACGATTGCGGAGGAGACGCCAAGCAAGAGCCAGGCGGCGATGGTGGGCTGGCGGCGGCAGTTGAGCGCGAGCAGAAGCATTGCGGGAAGCGCACAGGCGGAGAGGCTGGTCTCCCAGAAGATGGTGGGGATCCAGAGCAGGGGAAGGGAGACGGCCCAGAATGCGCCGGCGAGGATGGCAGTGCGGTCGTCGAGCAGCTCGCGGCTGATGCGCATCATGAGCCAGATGGTGACGAGGCTGACGAGGATCTGCAGGGCGATGATGGCGATCTCGGAGGCGAAGGTGTATGTGCCGAAGACGAAGAATACGGCGGCGACGAGGACGGGGTATCCCGGCGCGATCATGGCCGTGGGGCCGGTGGGGACGCCGAAGGGAGAGCCGAAGCCGTGGCCATGGAGGAGCGAGTTGGCCAGAAAGCCCATCTCGTATGGGTGGGAGAAGAGCCAGTTGTGGGGATGGGTGAAGGCGACATCGGCCAGGACCAGGAGGCGGCCAAGCAGCGCCAGACCAAGGACCACGGCCAGCGAACGACGCTGCGCGCGACGGATGGAGTGAGAGCAAGGCTGCTCTGGATGGCGCAAGAGTGGGGATGCAGTCATCGGATTGAAGGAGCCATCTGATTGTTGCACGGAAATGACCGCATCTATTGGATGATATACATCTGAGACGAGCTGGTCAGGGTTATCGAATTCTTCGGCACGAACGGCATCTTGATCGGAAATACATAGGTTACAGCGACTTTTACATAGTTTCCCGGAATATTTCCAGCGGCGTTGGGAGAGACTTGTATATAAGTTGTAGCGGGGGTGATCGATCCGCCCGCGATATTCGGCCAGCCAAGATTCTGTACATAGGTGTTTACCTGTGTGGACGTGGCCGTGCATGGGACGCTGGCGCCGGCATTGTTGGTCGTGCAGTTTGTACTGCGGACCATGGCATATTGAGCGCCTTCGCGGGCGGATTCGGAGATCATGTCGTAGGTGTAAAAAGCCAGGCACAATTCCATAAAGCAGAAGATCAAAGCAAACAGGACGGGGAGTGAGACCGCCATCTCAATCAGCGTCTGGCCGTCCTCTCTAACCGTCAGGCCTGCGCTGCGGTCCCGCGACAAATGGAACCGGCGCGCGTGCCGGGAGAATGCCCGCGGATATCCGGCAGAGCGTCCTGCCGCCACAGCAACATTCCGGCGCACTGTATTTTTATAGGCCATGGTTACTGCTGCACTTCCTGGACCGCTGAGCCGGAGACGGTAAATGTCTTCGCAAGTCCTGGCCAATGGACAAGAGGAGTCACTGTAGCGCTGGTCCGCACCTGGATGAATGGCACCGGGTGATTGACCCCGCTGGGGCAGACCGCCTGGGCGTTGGTAAGACCATTTGTGCCGGTATATTCAGTGATTGGATAAGGGCCGGCAATTGTGCTGGAGCAGGCCCAATAATAAGTGGGGGTCACGGTCAGCGCCGTGCCTGGGAAGTCTGGGGCCTCACTGCGTGCGGCAGTGGTAATTGCGGAGGAACTGCCCGCATGGGCTTCGGTAGACATTCCGTATGTGGCGCCTGCGTTGGCGGCGTTGGTTACCTCGATGGAATCGTAGACGAGGATTCCCATCTGTGCTGTTCCGAGCAGGATGGGCAGACCAAGAAACGCAAATATAATAGCCAGTTCGGACAGGGCCTGTCCGCGATCGTTGCGCAGCCCCTTGCAACGTGCCAGGGTGCGCGATAGAGGACTTTGCGCGCGGCGTAGATTGGGTTGACTCATCTCACACCTGCCTCATTGCACCAACGCGGGAAACGGATTGAAGACCGATATGGTGGACGCATTCGTGTCTGTGACAGTCTTCACGGTTGTGCCGCCACTTATGTTTAGCCCGTTCACGTTGATTGCCCCCTCAATGACCGAAGCGGCACTCCCGCCGCTGATGTTCAGCGGTGCATTTGGGGCGATGATTCCACCGTTCATATAGACGTTGGATCCCCCGGAAAACGTTATTGCAGCGGAGTCGGATGGATTTTCAAAGACCAGAATACCGTCGTAACCGGGTCCGATGCTGGGAGCCGCGGATCCATTGAGCTGGTTGGCGCCACCAGAGACCAGATTGACATTCGCTCCTCCGTCCATGGTGAGGGACGCGCCATTGACGAGGTAGAAGAAGACGCCGTTTCCTCCGAGATTGGAGCAGGACGAATAGGCGCATCCAAATCCACTGGTCCCGCTTTCAAAGTGCAGTTGGCCGCCATTGATGACGTAGATGCCTGGGTTCAGAATATCGGACATACCGTTTCCGCCCACGGTAAGCGATGTGTAGCAGATGGTGCCGTTGACACTGGAAGGGCCAAACGTTTGTGGAGAAGCAGTCCAACTGCCACCAGGATTTGCAAGGCAACTACTCCATGTGGGCACCGGCGGCAAGGGCAGATTGCACGATACGGAGACCCCCTGGACCTCGTCATCGGCAGGGACATTGATATGACTGCCAGTGAGGACGAGGTCGTTTTGGATATTTGCGAGCCATCCTGTGGATGCGCCAAGCAGGGCCTGGGCAGACAACGTGGACCCGCCAGTAACACTGATCGAGGCCGAGGATGAGCTGTCGAAGATGCCGCCGTTGGTTCCGCCGTTGGCCGTGGTTAATGTGGACCCGCCGGAGAGGCTGAAATTGCCATTGTCGCAGACAGCCGCTTTGCTGGATATGCCGCCTCCGGCGATGGCCGTGGCTGAGACCGTAACTGTCTTCATCCTACTAAGGAACGCCCCGAGAATCGTGGTTGGGACGGGCATGCTGACTGTTGCCTGAATATAGGACCCGGTAAAGTTTCCGCTCTTCGGCGTCGTCAGCACCACCGGCGTGTTAAATCCATTCAACGTGGCCATGGCATTGGCATCCGCCTGTGGATTTCCACCGGTTGCGGTGGCTTCCGCGGCGGCGAGTGCAGCCGCATTGGCGGCGGACTGCGCCATCCTTCTGTACCGGAAGAGATTTCCCGCGTCCAATGCGAACGCCATGAAGCCAAGCGCAAGCAGTCCCATGAAGACGGCAACAAAGAGCACCGATTGTCCGCTTTCGTCCCTGAGCGACTGGAGACCGGGAGACACGCTGGTTTTTTTCACTGGACAACCTCCAACGCGAATGTGGTGAGGATGGCGAGGTCTGAGGAGATGGACGGGGAAGGGTTGGCCGCAAAGACCGCGAGACTGCCAGAGCGGTCTTCAACGGCCACTGCCTGGGACTGCGCGGTCTGGTTCATTGGTTGCAAGCAGACAACCTCGTGTAAGGGCATCATACGGAGAGGAAATGCGGCCGATAATCCCATTTTCGTGTTATTCGCCGGGGGTTCAACATGGCCGTGCGGATGCGGTTGCGCCCTGAGCGGCAGATTTCTTTGCTGGAATGGGTCTTCTTCGCGGGGCAAACGCCCGATATAGTCTGTTGGGCCTTGTGCGATGTGGTGCACCCATTCCGCGGCCGGCAGGAGCGAGGCGGCGCTCGGCGCTCGGTGGCGAATCCCCGGTCTGCCAGAAAAAGAACCGCCGGAGCCTGGATTTCATGGATATAGCGAGAAAACGATGAAGAAACTGAGAGACGAGAGCGGACAGGCGGTGGTACTGGTTGCATTCGTCATGGGGCTGCTAGCGCTTGGCTTCGTTGCGTTCGCGCTGGATGTGGGAGTGTTATTCCGGGAGAAGAGGATGGCGCAGTCGGCGGCGCAGGCGGCCGCAGTGGCGGCGGCGGAAGAGGCAGGCTACGGCAATACGTCGAATGAACAGGCCGTGGCCAATGCGATGGCCAAGCTGAACGGCTTCGACACGACGCTGGCGACGAATCCGGCGACGGTGACGCTGACGACGCCAACGACGGGGAACTTTACCGGGAGCTATGTGCAGGCGACGGTCAGTATGCCGATTCATACCACCTTTCTGGGCGCGTTCTCTCACGGGATGATTACGGTTCCGGTCTCGGCCACGGCGATCGCGGGCGGGGGAGTCTCCAGCTCGACGTGCGTGTGCACGACGGGAACTTTCAGCATCACGAACGGCTCAACGCTGAACGCGCCGGGCTGCGGGGTCTTCAATAACTCATCGAGTTCCAGCTCGATCCAGATGAGCGGCGGCTCGACATTGAATGCGTCGTCGCTGGGCGGCGCATCGACGGGCTGGTACCCCGGCAACATTACCGGCAACGGCGACACCATCAACGTGCCCACGGCCGCCATCGTGCAGGGTGTGAGCACGAGCTGCACTCCGACGCTGCCTCCGGCGCCCAGCTATTCCAGTTGCGCGGCGGACCCCGGCGGCAGTTGGGGCACGTTTATCTGGGGCCCAGCCACGGCCAGCAGCACGATCTGTTACAAGGCGCTGACGGTGGGTGCGAACGGCTCGACATGCACGCTGAACCCAGGCATCTATGTAATCACGACCGGGGCGCTGCACTTTGAAAGCGGGGCCGGCGGCACCTCCAACCAGGGAGGGAACGGAGTTTTTTTCTATCTGACGGGGACGGCGTCGCTAGTGATCGACAGCGGGGCGAATGTGAACCTGGTGTCGGGCGGCGCCACGGAGAATGGCGGAGGCACGGCGCCTGTGGTCGGGGCGTACGACGGAGTGGTGGTGTTTCAGGACCCAAGCGACACGTCCGCGATGACTCTGTCCGGGGGGTCCAGCTCCTACATGAACGGGGCCGTTATCGCGCCCAGTGCGGCGCTGACGATTAGTAACGGCAGTGGCGCGACCGTGATGCAGGGGGGAATCTCGGTGAATTCGCTGACACTCACCGGGGGCGCGGTGGTGAAGGCGATTCTGGACACGAATGAGGGCAGCTTGGCGATCTACTCGTCAAAGCCCAAGTTGGTGCAGTAAGAGATGAGAGCGATGAGCCAAGCCAAAGGAGGCTGTTTGCGGGGACGGTGGAGACCGATGGCGGCGCGATGCCGCGGCCTGGACGGCGAGAGCGGAAACGCACTGGTGGAACTGGCGCTTGTGTTCTCGCTGCTTGGCATCCCGGTGCTGCTGGGAACCGTCGAGATGGGATATGTGGTCTACGATTCGGTGGAGATATCCAATGCAGCGAACGCAGGCGCACTCTACGGAATGCAGAACGCAACCGACGCGGCGAGCAGCGCGGGAATCACAACGGCAGCGCAGGCCGAGGCACCTGACTTTGGCAGCAGCCTGACGGTGACTCCGACGACGTTCTATGTCTGCACCAGTGCGGTGGGCGGGGCCGAATACAGCACCGGCAGCTATACCCAGGCGCAGGCTACAGCGAAGTGCAGCGGGACGGGCAATCACGCCTTGGAGTTCATCCAGGTGCTGACCCGCGCCACGGCGACCCCTCCGGTGCATTGTCCCGGACTGGCCAAGACATTCACGCTGGGGGGCACGTCGGTGATGGAAGTGGAGCAGTAGCCATGGTCTTGATGAATGCGATTCGGCGGCAGGCGAATGGGACAGGGAGACGCTGCGTCGGGCCCCTGCTAGCTTTATCGCGGCGCGGCTGCCATCACGCAGTGGCGGAGGGCCGAAGCAGAGATGCGATGGGAAACGAGGACGGGCAGGCGCTAATTGAGACGGCAGTAAGCCTTCCAGTGCTGTTCGCGCTGCTCTTCTGCTTCATGGAACTTTGCCTGGCGTTTTACTCCTATGACACGATCAGCGAATCGGCGCGGGAAGGGACCCGCTATGCCATGTTTCTTAGCTCCTCCTGCACAAACTCCAGCGGAGCTTCCTGCACGGTTACGGCAGCACAGGTGAACAGTTATGTGTCTGGACTTGGCTGGCCGAATCTGGCAGGCGGAACGATGACCGTGAGTACAACGTATAAGACACCCGGCGGCGGGGCGGGCACGAACATTGTGAGCGACTTTGTGGTGGTGCAGATCACATATGTATTTCCGATCGCGATGCCGTTTGTGCCGAAGAACTCCATTACCCTGAAGAGCACGTCTCAGATGCCAATCATCCAATAGGCGCGACAAGGCCGTGCGGTTCCGCGGCCCCATAAGCAGCCAGACAAACCATCCGGTGCAGTGACTGCTGCCTTCCTTTCAGTACGGGAAGGGAAGCAGCCGCGTTACGCTCGGCGACCGGGGATGCAACGTCTCCGCATGGAGGGGATTTATTTTAATTCTTTAAGATTTGATAAATACTTTATATACAAAAAGATACGAAGATGCTTAGCGAACTTAAGTGTTACTGGATGACACTTCCTGGGGATTTCTAATCCAGCGCATTGGCCCTACTCTCGGCTTATCCAAGGTGCTTGCAAGGTTGAGTGCCAGGAAAACCGAATGAGGAGAAATAGACATGAAACAGCTTCTGAAGAACCTGATGACGGAAGATTCTGGTCAGGACCTGATCGAGTATGCACTGGTTGCGGCCTTGGTAGGTCTGGGCGCAATCGCCTCCATCACTGCTCTGAAAAACTCGATTTCAACCAGCTTCACCAGCATTGGCAGCGCGCTCACCAACGCCGTCTAGCTCGGACAAAGCTTATGTGAGCGTCCGACGTCAACGCTCACATAAGCAGCTATCCGCCAAATTGGGCCCGATGTTGGATTGGCACACTTCCATAGACCTGCGAATGTCGTCGCACTCACAGGGCGTACGTTTCGAGAAAAACACAAACGGAAAGGGTAAAGGAAAATGAAAAACGTAAAGCAGCTTTTCAAGAAGCTGATCGCGGAGGATTCGGGACAGGATTTGATCGAGTACGCGTTGGTTGCGGCCCTGGTCGGACTTGGCTCGATCGCAGCGATCAGCGGTCTCACGAATTCCATTGGGAGTTCCTTCAACAGCGTGGGCAGCGGGCTCACCAACGCCGTCTAACCATGACAAGGCTTGCACACACAAGCCTTGCAACCAAAGCACAGTTGCAGGCAAGCGCGCCAACAGGGAATGCGCCGGGGAAGTAGACCATCGCGGGACCGCAAGTATTGTCACGTTCCCCGGCGTATCTCCATAACCTTTTTTGCGATGCAGCCCCGGCTATTTCGGGTCTGCTTCAGGAACGCACGATGACACTCTTTCAATCGGAACTGACATATCCGGCAATCGCCACCGCGTGCGCCATCGTGGGCTCTATCTTCGATGTGAAGAGCAGGCGCGTGCCTAACATTGTCACCTTCCCCGCGTTTCTGATTGGACTAATGCTGCATCTCGGGTTTGGCGGATGGAGGCAGATGCTCAGTTCCCTGGCTGCGGGAGTAATTTGCGGGCTGGTGTTTCTGGTGTTCTATCTGGCGGGCGGCATGGGCGCCGGGGACGTGAAGCTGATTATGGCGGTGGGATGCATCGCGGGCATGACGCACATTGCGTACATACTGGCGCTGACAGCAATCTCCGGGGGAGTGATGGCGGTTGGTCTGGCGCTGGTCCGCGGAAAGCTACAAGAGACTCTATTGAATGTTGGCGAACTGTTTACGCACCACCGGAGCAAGGGCCTGCAACCGCATCCGGACCTGAACATCTCGAATGCGCAAACCCTGCGGCTGCCCTATGCGTTGGCGATCGCCGGCGGTTGTATTTTAACGCTCTACTTTCATGTTGGATAACGGGGGTGCAGTGAAATGAATCGTCGACTCACCTCCGCTTTCATCATCGCGCTGCTGGTCTCTGGCGTGTTTACGCTCTGGCTCAGCACGAAGGTCTCGAAGAAAGGTGGACCTGCGCCACCACCGGCGAAGAGCCAGTATGTGGCTGCGGCGGCGAACCTGCAGGCCAATCAGGTGATCCGGGCGGAGAACCTTCGCTTGATCGACTGGCCGGCATCGGTGCCGCTGAACGGGGCATTCAGCAACCCCGTAGCTCTGATCGGGCGCATCGTACTGTATCCCCTGTCGGAAGGGGAGCCGATACTGGAGCGTCAGTTGTCCAGTCCGGGGTCCGGGATTGGCATAACGGCGAAGATTCCGAATGGCATGCGGCTGATCGCGCTGCATACCGACGAGGTTATAGGGGTCGCCGGCTTTCTGCTTCCCGGCACGCACGTTGACGTACTGGTGACGCTGCGCACGACCAACTCGCCCGACCCATTGACGTTCACGGTGCTGCAGGACGCGGAGGTATTGTCGGCTGGACAGAAGACCGAGCCAGATCCCGAAGGCAAAGCGACCATCTCGACGGTGGTGACACTGCTGGTAAAGCCGGAAGATGCGGAACGCGTCGTTCTGGCAAGCAGCCAGGGCACGGTACATTTTGTACTGAGAAACGGGGTTGACCGGGAGGAGTACAAGGGACCGCCCGCGCTTCTGGCGCAACTGTCTGGAATCGCACCACCAGCACCGGCGAAAGCGGCACCTAAGCCGTCGGAACTGCCTGCCGTCAAAACATATTCGGTTGAAACCATTCTGGGAAAAACACAGAAGATGGATGATTTCCAGTGAGACACCCAATGTTCAAGGAGCAAAAAAAGCCGGCATTCTCGATTGCGCGAGCAGGAGTTGCTGCTGCCGCGGCCGCACTGTCGACGGTGGCGATGACTCTGGCTTGCGCTGCGCAAGCCGCGACGGTTTCCGAGATGGCGGCAGTATCCAACATGGCGGCGGCGCCCATACCGGGTGCTTCGGCCAGCATCAGCCGTGTGACATCCGGGGCCGAGATGCTTCATGTGACGGTAGGGCACTCCCTGTTTCTAAATACCAAGAGCCGCCTGCGTCGCGTGTATCTGTCGGATCCCAACATGCTCAACAGCGTGACGCTGAGTCCGAACGAGATTGTAGTGACGGCGATGGGCTCGGGAACCAGCTCGCTGGTGATTCTCGACGAGGCTGGGCAGGCGCAGTCCTATGTTGTCTCCTCCGACCTGGATATTGCGGGGCTGCGCACAGCCATGTCGCAGGCGATGCACGGCGACACGGTCAACATCGAGGGAAGCGGCAACCGCGTAACGCTGAGCGGCAAGGTGGACAGCGACGCGCAAGCCGATGCCGCGTATAAGCTGGCCGGGCTGTATACAAAAGAAGTGGCGAACGCGCTGACGGTAAGGCCCGACCATCCGAAACAGGTCCGGCTGAAGGTGCGGATACTGGAAGTGGACCGCAGCAAAGCCGACCAGTTCGGTATCAATCTATTCAATCCAGGCGGAAACACCAGCTTCCTGGCATCGACAACGACAACGCAGTACTCCTCGACCGCAACGTATAGCCAAAATGGCACCGCCAGCGGCTCGCTGACGACCACCGACCCGCTGAACTTCCTGTTGTACAGCTCAAAACTGAATCTGGGCGCGACGGTGAAGGACCTGGAAAGCAAACAGGTGCTGCAGATCCTGGCGGAGCCCACAATCACGACGATCAGCGGCGTGAAGGCCGATTTTCTCTCCGGTGGCGAGTTTCCCTTCCCGATCATTCAGCCTGGCGGAACTGGCACCGCCCCCGTGATCTCGATCCAGTTTCGTGAGTATGGCGTCAAGCTGGAATTCACGCCCACGGTGAACACCGACGGAACCATTCGGCTGAAAGTGGCCCCCGAAGTCAGTTCTCTGGACTATACCAACTCAGCTACGATCGGCGGATTTACTGTTCCAGCACTGTCCACTCGCAAGGCAGAGACCGAGGTCGAACTGCGCAGCGATCAGAGCTTTGCAATCTCCGGGCTGCTGGACCAGCAGACCACGGACATCATGAGCAAGACTCCGGGCGCTGCTAACATTCCGATTCTGGGAGCGCTCTTCAAATCGAAGAATGTCAACCACTCAACCTCTGAGTTGGTGGTCATCGTCACTCCCACCCTGGTCGACCCGCTGACTGAAACAACCGAACCGGCCCAGCCGGACCTTCCGATACCGACCCTGAATCCGGGCACGTTCGACAAGTCGCTGGGGAAGAACCTGAATCCTCATCCATCGGCCCCGCCAATCAATCCAGAGCAGTTCCCCGTGAGCAATCCGGCTCCGGCAGCTACTGCATCCTCGGCCCCCGCAGCAACTCCGCCGCCTGCTCCGGTAGCGGCGCCCGTGTCCGATACGGCCCAGAATGCCACGTCAGCGCAGGCCCGCCACGGTCGAGCAGCGTCCTCCGCTTCCAGCCCGGAGAATGGCAGTGCGGGCAGTACGGCATCGAAGGTTGCTTCCGGGCAGCCAGCTACGCATGAGAGTGGCATCGGCGTTGCAGGCGCGCCAGCCTCCGGCATTGCCGCGCCGCCGGTTGCCTCCTCCTCCGAGGGCCCTCGAAGATATGTCTTCGACAACCCCACTGCAACACCGTCAACAGATGGGAAACCGGCCGTGGGGCCGGATACTGCGTCGCGATCGATGGTCCAGATCATGGCGCTTGCGAACAAGGACGATGCTGAATCGATGGCTGCCGCACTCAAGCGCCACGGATATAACGTTGCAGTCAACCACGATCCCCAGGACTCGCTTCTACACCTGGAAGTGGGGCCCTTCGCAAACAAGACCGATGCGGAAGCGATGCGTCAACGGCTACTTAGCGATGGCTACAATGCGAGCGTCAGATAATTTGCGGCGGCAGTTATTCTCTCTACTCCGGCGTACAAACAGAAGTTACCAAGGGCAATGAGGAAATAGGCAGTGATACCAATTCAATACAATTCCGGGCTAATAAGTGTTGCGCTGATTACCGTCAGCCTCGACGCAAGACTGGCCGATGAGATCGCCGACTCCGTTTTGAAGTTGTCGTGGGCGGTCCATCGCGCCGATTGCGAGGGCTACATATCCTCGGTTAAGCGGCCTCCCTTTTCGCATCCGGTAAGATCCTCTCCTGCCTGCATCGCCGTGATAAATTTCGACGAGGACGTCGAACAGGCGGTTGCCGCCGCAGCCTATATACAGGAATTATTTTCAGGCAATGCGGCGATGGTCGCCCTGTCGGCAAACCGGGACCCCGATCTCATGTTGCGAGCGATGCGTGCCGGCTGCAGCGAATTCATCGGCGGGGGATTCGACGAAGCTGAATTTTCCGAGATGCTGGTGCGACTGTATCAGCGGTGGTCTGCGAAGTCCGCGCGAAACATCGCACTGGGGGAAGTTGTAACATTTTTCGGGGCCAAAGGGGGAGTAGGGACCACTACGCTCGCCGTGCATCTGGCCATGTATCTGGTGCTATGCCATCAGAAGAAGACCTTGTTGATCGACAACCATCCTCAGTTGGGCCATGCGTGCATCTATCTTGGCATCGATGGCAGCCGGTACCACTTTAATGAGCTGGTCCGTAACCTGAGCCGGCTGGACAGCGATCTGCTGCGGGGCTACATCGCGACCCATTCCAGCGGTCTTGAGGTGCTGGCATCCCCTGACGTATGCGGCGGCCAGAAGGCACTGGACCCCAGCTCGCTTGCACAGACGCTCGATTTTCTGCGCGGCGAATATGACTATGTCATTGTCGATGGGCCGTCTTCGCTGGACGAGACAAATCTCGCGGTCATCGACGCCTCGAATCTGCTTTATCTTGTGGCCACGCCTGAAATCGCGGCGATCCGCGACCTGTCACGATATGTGGACAGCCTGTCGCAGGGCGAGCACGACATTGAAAAAGTGAAGGTGGTGATCAACCGTTTTTCCGCACAACACGCGCTCACGGTTGAGCAGATTGAAAAAGCGATACGACTGCCGATTGCCATCAAGCTGCCCAACGGTTACGCGGAGGTGACGCGCTCGGCGATTCTGGGCGAGCCGATCAACCCGAAGCAGAAGACAGACTTTTCGGTGCCGATTGTCAAGTGGGCCAATACCCTGGTGGGCAGCGTCATGCCAACTGAAGATGCCGAGCCCAAAAAGTCGTTATTTTCTCTTTGGAAGTGATTGTCAACGAGCATTCCTCGTAGGACCAGGGTATAGCCGATATGACCGATATCAATACAGTTTCGTCAAGTTCGAGCCAATCCGGCGAGCGCACGGGGCGCATAGTGCGAACGGTTGGCGACAGTGTGCAGCAACAGATCAAGACGGCAGTCCATAAAGAACTAATCAAGCGGGTCGATCTCGACAAGCTGGCCGGGATGCAGGAGACGCTGGCCGCGCAGCAACAGCTTTTTTTGGTGATTCAGCAGATCATCGGCGAGCAGGGTGTTCCGCTAAGCGCCGCCGAGCGGGACCATCTTGCGCAAGAGGTGGTGGACGAAGTATTCGGCCTGGGTCCTCTGGAACCGCTCCTGAAGGACGACAGCATCAGCGATATTCTGGTGAACACCTATAACTCGATCTATGTGGAGCGGCGCGGTGTGCTGGAGAAGACGACGCTGACGTTCCAGGACAACCGGCACCTGTTGTATATCATCGACAAGATCGTTTCCGCTGTAGGACGGCGGGTGGACGAATCGTCGCCCATGGTGGATGCGCGGCTTCCAGACGGGTCTCGCGTGAATGCAATCATTCCGCCTCTGGCAGTGGATGGGCCTATCCTTTCGATCCGGCGATTTGGAAGGCACCCGCTGGAAGCGGAGGACCTGCTGCGCAACCAGATGCTGACGCCGCCGATGTTGGGACTTCTCCGCGGGGCGGTAAAAGCCAGAATGAATATTGTAGTGTCGGGAGGGACCGGCGCGGGCAAGACGACCTTGCTGAATGTTCTCTCCGGCTTCATCTCCGAACGGGAACGGATCGTTACCATCGAAGACTCGGCTGAATTGCAGATGAAGCAGGACCATGTGGTTCGACTGGAGACCAAGCCTCCCAATGTCGAGGGGAAAGGCGGGGTGAAACAGAGAGAACTGGTCATCAACGCGCTGCGGATGCGTCCCGACCGGGTTGTGATTGGCGAGGTACGCGGAGCAGAAGCCCTGGACATGCTACAGGCCATGAATACCGGCCACGATGGATCGCTCACAACCATCCATGCAAACACTCCGCGGGACGCACTGGCCCGTCTTGAGACGATGGCCATGATGAGCGAAGTTCGACTGGCGGAGAAAGCGGTACGATCTCAGATTGCCTCGGCCGTCCACATGATCGTACAGGTCTCTCGCATGAGCGATGGCACGCGCCGCATCACGCATATCACGGAACTGACCGGATCGTTTTCCGATGTCATCAGCATGCAGGACATCTTTCTATTCGAGAAAAATGGGATTGGTCCGAACGGCAAGGTCAAGGGACGTTTTATATCGACAGGGATTGTTCCCAAGTGTGTTGAGAAGATGGCTGCCGCTGGAATCCCAATTCCCGCGGGCATGAGCGATCATTTAGTTGAAATCTAGCGTGGAAGGAGGCCAATGTTTTTATTTATTGCTTTTACTGTAATATTGACGATCAGTTTTGCAGTCATGGTCCTCCTTTCGGGCTCATCGCCGAGTGAGAAATCGGCGGACCGGAGGCTTGCAAGCATAACTGCGCCCAAAGCTGGAGCAAGTATAAGCGAGATCCAAGTAGAACAGATTCTCAAGGTGAATCCGGAGAACAAGTTCGGCTGGCTGGATAATGTCCTACAAAAATATCCAATTATGCACAAGCTGGAAGCCAGGATAGTACAGTCGAACAGCACGATGTCCGTGGCCACTCTTCTGGTGACCAGCGTTGGCATGGCCATCGTGGGATTTATTATCTTCTACCTGTGTTTTTCCATGTTTGCCATTCAGGCGCTGGCGGCATGTGTGGTTGGCTATATACCGTTTGCGGTTATTTCGATCAAGCGCTCGCGCAGGATTGCCGCATTCAATGCGGGGCTGCCGGAAGCGATCGACATGATGGGCCGCGCCCTGCGCGCGGGGCATTCGATGGTGGCATCCATCAACACGGTTGCCGAGCAAAGCGCGGAACCCGTAAAAACCGAGTTCCGCGAGGTCTTCAAGCAGCAGAACTTTGGAATGCCATTACGCGATGCATTGAACCAGATGCTGGACCATGTGCCCTCGCAAGACCTCAAGGTCCTGGTCACGGGCATGCTGGTGCAGAAGGAAACGGGTGGAAACCTGGCCGAAATTCTGGACCGCACGGCGTCGGTGATCCGCGAGCGGCTGCGCATCCAGGGCGAGATTCGAACGCATACCGCGCAAGGCCGGCTGACGGGATGGATCCTGTGCTCGCTTCCGGTTGTGATGCTGTTCATGATCAATTTCATCAATCCGGGCTACTCGAACATTCTGATCAACACGCCCATCGGTCATAAGCTGATTTATCTGGGGATGGGCCTGCTCGCTATCGGGGCCTTGGCTATTCGGCAGATCATCAACGGGATTGAGGTATAGGGACAATGAATGTCATCCTCTATATTCTGCTTGGGCTGATCACGTTTTGCGTGGTTGCGCTTCTGATGACGCCGGACCTGTTCCGCCCGTCGCCAGAGGCGCAGCGCATCCTGGACGTAGTGACGAGTACGCGGGTGGACCGGCGCACGATTGGCGACAAAGAACGGGTGCAGGACAAACTGGTGGGCATAGCGACTCGATTGCGCGTTCGCGTGGGGCTGGCCGAAGACCCAAATCTGAAGGCAAGACTGGTTGCGGCCGGCATCCACTCCAGCAACAGTGTCGACATCTTCTTTGCGGCCCAGTTTCTATCTCCGCTGGCGGGAGCGGTACTGGGCAGTCTTCTGCACTCTGCGTCGCTCTTTTGGGTTGTTGCGCTGGGAGCCATCGGCTATCTGGCCCCGGACATGTTGCTAAAGCGTAAGACGAGCAGCAGGAGAAACCGCATCCGCAAGAGTCTGCCAGACGCGCTGGATCTTATGGTGATCTGTGTCGATGCGGGCCTTGGGCTGGACCAGGCACTGCTTCGCATCGGAGAGGAACTTGGCACAAGCCATCCGGACATTGCCGAGGAGTTTACCCAGGTCAATCTGGAGCAGCGCGCCGGAAGACCAAGGCTGGAAGCCTGGAAGAACCTGGCCGATCGCTCGGAGATCGAGGAGTTTACTTCCTTTGTGAGCATGCTTACGCAGACGGACCGGTTCGGCACGCCGATCATCCGTGCGTTGAGCCGCTTTTCCGAAGATATTCGATTGAAGCGGAGGCAGCGGGCGGAAGAGGCCGCGGCAAAGACCAAGATCAAGATCATATTTCCGCTCGTGTTGTGTATCTTCCCATGCATCTTCATCGTGCTGCTGGCCCCAGCGCTGTTGAGTATTGTGGGCGGACTGGGGGGGGGAGGCGGTATTGGTATTGGTCAATAACACGGCATGAATCCCCATAACGAAGGGCGCATGAATTCAGGGGAAACAAATTTTTCTGGAATTGAAATAAGTCGTTGGCTGGGTGATCCGCATACGGCGGAGGCGCACTGGGAGCGTGCAAAACGATGACTCTCCGGCGTAGCCAGAGTAGTAAACACGATTGTGGTTGATTGGAAGCATGCTAAGTCGTAGAGTTCAATAGAACCAGCGGGTAAATGCCGTGTCGGGAACGAGCGATGTCTGGATAGGGACATTGCAGCGCGCTGGACTGTAGAAGCTCAACGGAAAGGAGGATATTAATGGATTCATCATCGATTATCATTCGAGTTGTGGCTGGAGTGCTGGCACTCGTCGTATTGGGAATCATTATCTACCGCAGGAAGCAGAAGGCCAAGCAATAAGTAACATAGGAATGGCGGGGCTGTTCGATTCCAATGCTCAGAGTGATCGATACAACTCGGGGCTGCATAGTGGGTGATAGGGTCGAACTGGCCGATACATCCCTGAAGCGGCTGTTTGGTCTCCTCGGGAGAAGCGGTCTGGACGCTGGAGGGGGGTTGTGGATTCGACCCTCTTCCGGTGTTCATACTTTTTTCATGGCGTTCAAAATCGATGTGGTGGGTTTGGACGGCGATCTTAGGGTAATCAAGCTGTGGCGCTGCCTGGCGCCATACCGGCTGACTTCGGTGAGCCTCAAGATGAGGAGCGTCCTGGAGTTGCCGTGCGGAACGATCTCGCGGTTGCAGATGCAACTGGGCGATCGGTTGGATATTACTGCCAATTGCGAGGCCGGTTCCGCAGCGTCCAACGAGATTAGCTGAGGAAAGCCTGAACAAGAGCATTCGAGGGACTCAAGATTTCCTCATGGGCTAGACCTCATTTATCGGAGGCTATTCATGGCGCGATCCAAGTCGCTCCCCTTCAAGGGTGTTTGTTGTTTCGCAGCTTCCTTTTGCATATAGATGCAGCGCGGGGCTGCATGAATATGCAACCTAGTAGCATTGTTAGGTGAGTTGGCTTTTCCTCTGGCTGCGTATCATACGCGGCTTAGCCAATAACCTGCTTATGAAGGTGTTTGCGATGCTTCCCGCTGAACTGATTGCTCTTGAAGACCGTTATGGCGCCCACAACTATGCCCCGCTGGACGTGGTGATCGAGCGCGCGTCGGGTGCCTGGGTTTACGACACAGAAGGCCACCGCTATCTGGATTTTCTGGCTGCCTACTCCGCGGTGAACCAGGGACACTGCCATCCTGCGATCTTAGCGGCGATGCTTGCGCAGGCGAAGAAGGTGACGCTGACCTCGCGCGCGTTTCGCAACGACCAGCTACCGCTGCTCTACCGCGACCTGCACGAGCTGACCGGCTATGAGATGGCACTGCCGATGAACTCCGGCGCGGAGGCGGTGGAGACGGCGCTGAAGGCCGCGCGCAAGTGGGGCGAGACGGTGAAGGGAATCGCCGCCGGCAAGGCTGAGATTGTGGTTGCAGCCAACAATTTTCATGGGCGCACGATCGCCATTGTCGGATTTTCGACCGAAGATCAGTATCGCTTCGGTTTTGGACCGTTTCCGGCGGGATTCCGCGAGGTGTCCTTCGGCGACATCGAGGCCCTGCGGGGCGCGATTACGCCGAATACCTGCGCGTTTCTGGTGGAGCCGATCCAGGGCGAGGCGGGGATCATCGTGCCTCCGGAGGGCTACCTGCATGAGGCTGCGGCGATCTGCCGCAAGAATAATGTGCTGTTGATAGCCGACGAGATCCAGTCCGGCCTGGGGCGCACGGGGAAGTTGTTCGCCTCAATGCACGAGGGAGTCACGCCCGACGTTATGCTCATCGGCAAGGCGCTCTCCGGCGGCTTCTACCCGGTCTCCGCGGTGCTCAGTTCGCGCGAGGTGCTGGGCGTCTTCAGGCCGGGCGACCATGGCAGCACCTTTGGCGGCAGTCCGCTGGCGTGCGCCATTGCGCGCGCCGCGCTGCGCGTGATTGTGGACGAGAAACTGCCAGAGCGCTCGGCGGAGTTGGGCGCTTATGCGCTGAACTACCTGAAGAACATCCGCAGTCCGTACGTTGTCGAGGTGCGCGGCAAGGGACTTTGGATCGGCATGGAACTGAACCGCCCGGCGCGGCCAATCTGCGAGACGTTGAAGCAGCGCGGCGTGCTTTGCAAGGAGACGCACGAATACGTAATCCGCCTGGCGCCGCCGCTGATCATCTCGAAGGCCGACCTGGATTGGGGACTGGAACAGATACGCGCAGTTCTGGAAGATGCTACGGATGCGCCTAGCGAAGCGGTTGCTGAACTGGCGGGGACAACAGTAACGGGCAACTGACGCGGCTGTGCCGCGTTGACCCCGCGCAGCCCACCCAGTACACTCTAAAAGGCAGCCAGCGGAGCACTCCGCCGGCTCGCACCGGGTGAGCGTGCATCGCCGCTGCCCCCTCGTTCAATGGTAGGACAGTCGGCTCTGAACCGATCAATCGGGGTTCGAATCCCTGGGGGGCAACCAATTCAAACCGATGGCTGGATCGGTTGGGTTGAGGGAGAGGTGCGTGTGGGGAAGGGGGACTTTGGCGGGGAGTTCCCATGGAACGAGTGCCTATGTGGCGCATTGCGCGGCGCAGTCCGGTTGAGGCCACATCTTTTGCGGGAACAAAAAAAAGAGTTGACGCGTCGAGTGTACTAGCTGTTATAGTACAGGTGTGATTCCGTTCCGGGTCCAGTTTCGCGGTGGCATTTCGCTCTTCGAGCAGATCGTCTACGCCTCGAAGAAGGCGATGGTCTCTGGACAGATGCGCCCCGGCGATGCGTTCCCCTCGGTGCGCGCGCTGAGCAAGGAGCTGAAGATCAACCCCAACACCGCGCACAAGATTGTGGCGCACCTGGTGAGCGAGGGGCTGCTGGAGACGCGGCCGGGGATCGGGACGGTGGTCGCTGAGCTTCCCGATTCGACCCGGAAGGAGCGCGCGGAGCTGCTGGGGCAGGAGATCGAGGAGCTGGTGGTGGAGGCCAAGCGGCTGGGAATCGGGCGCGAAGAGATGCTGGCTTCCATTGCGGCGCATTGGCAGCGACTGAGCGGCAAGGACACGGAAGCAGCAGGCAGGCCCACCGACGGAGGACGCAAAGAGCGATGAATCCCACGATCCAGACGCACGATCTCTCGATGAGATTTGGCCAGACAGAGGTCCTCCACGAGATTAATCTCGCCGTGCCAGAGGGCGCGATCTACGCGCTGGTTGGGCCCAACGGCGCGGGCAAGACCACGATGATCAAGCTGCTGATGAATATTCTTCGTCCCACGGCGGGAGGCGCGGAAGTGCTGGGCGTCGACACGCAGAGGCTGGCGGGCGAAGTGTTCAGCAGCATCGGTTACGTCTCCGAGAACCAGGAGATGCCCGACGCGATGACGGTCGAGGCGCTGCTGGATTTCATGCGGCCGTTCTATCCGCAGTGGGACCGGGAGCTGGAGAGGCAACTGGTGCGGCAGTTCGATCTGCCGCTGAAGCGCAAGCTCAAGCACCTGTCGCGCGGGATGCGGATGAAGGCGGCGTTCGCAAGTTCGCTGGCCTACCGGCCCTCGTTGATCGTACTGGATGAGCCGTTCACGGGGCTCGATCCGCTGGTGCGCGACGAACTGATCGAGAGCCTGCTGGAGCGCGCGGCGGAGACGACGATCTTTCTTTCGTCGCACGACCTGGCGGAGATCGAGAGCTTCGCCAGCCACGTGGGCTACCTGGAAGACGGGCGGATGCTGTTTTCGGAGGAGATGACGATGCTGAGCGAGCGGTTCCGCGAGGTGACGGTGACACTGGCCGCACCGGTGAAGCTGCCGCATGATCTGCCGAGCGCATGGCTGGTGCCGGAGACGGTAGATTGCGCGGTGCGGTTTGTACACAGCGAATACCGGGGCGACGCGAGCGAGCGCGAGGTGGCGGCAATCTTCCCGGGGGCGCGCGATGTGGCGTGGGAGGCGATGCCGCTGCGGTCGATCTTTCTGGCGATTGCGAAGACGGGACGAACACAGAACCACGCGGCGCAGACGACGGCAGGCGATGGGAGGCCGGAGGCATGAATCAGATACTGAATATCTTCCGCAAGGACACACGGCGGTTCTGGCCGGAGATCGTGCTGTCGCTAGTCATTACCGCTGCTTTCGCGCTGATCTACCCGGTCCAATGGCTCCCTGGCACCGGTGAACGGGTCCGTGAACTGCAGTATCTCGCCAGCGTCTTTACCGGTCTGGTGCCCGTGAGCTGGTGGTTGCTGATCGGACGCGTCGTACACGCCGAGAAGCTGGTGGGCGATCGCCAGTTCTGGATCACGCGGCCGTATGAGTGGAAGAAGCTGCTTGGCGCCAAGGTTTTGTTCCTGCTGGTGTGGCTTTACCTTCCATTTATCGCGGCGCAGTCGGTGTTGCTGGCGGAAGCGGGCTTCCATCCGCTGTCGTATGTCCCGGGCCTGCTCTTCGGTCTTCTGCTGGCCACGGGAATTCTGGTGTTGCCGCTGTTCGCCATCGCCGCGGTTACAGCGAACTTTGCGCGGATGACGCTTACGCTTCTGGGCGTGCTGATTGCTCTTCTGGGCGCTGCGTTCGCGGCCAACATGGTGAATCGGTACACCGCATTCATCCCCTCATCCGATCGAATCTCGCTTCCGGTTATGCTGTGTCTCTGCGGTGCTGTAGTGTTGATTCAGTATGCATCGCGCAGAGTGTGGCAAGCACGGGTGTTGTTGATTGCGGGGCCGGTTTTGATTGCAGCGGTACTTTTTGCGGCGTCCCGGTCGCAGGATTCCCTGGTCAACCGGTACTATCCGCTGCCGGCCTCTGCCTCGGCCGCACCGTTCCAGTTGCAGCTTGCGCCGGATTCCAGACGCCAGGTCACGGATATTCGGATCAGCGACAACGTCAAGTTCATCAATGTTCCGCTCCTCGTTGCCGGAGTGCCCGATGGCTATGCGATCCAGATTGACAATCTGAGGGCTACGTTCACCGGGCAGGACGGGTTTTCATGGACCTCTCCATGGCAGAGCTCTTACGGCCAGCGATTTCTCCCCGACACGGAGCAGACGGAGTTGCAGATCAGGATCGATCCCGCAGCCTACGAACGGCTGCTGAAGACGACTCCGGTAAGCTTGCATCTTCGCCTTGCGCTTACACGAATCAAGGCGGGCGTGACGACGAGCGTGGTGTTTCCAAGGGGCAATGTTGAGCTTCCAGGCTTTGGCATCTGCGCGACTCGCCCGAACTTCGCGTTTTGGGGCACAACGGACGAGAACATGGACTGTAGGTCAGCGCTGCACCTGCCGCAACTGACGTACCTTGTCACGGTCTGGCAGGACGGGCCTTGCTCCACAATCCAGCCAACGCCAGAGCATACCGCCGTGGCCTACGGATGGACGGGGAACCTCGATCCGGATCCGGCTGAGTTCGGCATCTCGTCGGTCTGGACTCCCAATGTGACCTTCAGTAACCGGCGAGTGCATAACGGCATGGCCGATCTTAGCTCGACACGTTGGCGTTTCTGTCCGGGTGTGCCATTCAGGGCCACGCAGTATCACTTGGTGAATCGCACGCAGGCAAGCATGACGCTGACGAACATCGTACTTCCGGCGAATGTGGTTCCGACGAGTTAGGCGCAAGGTACGAGGTACAAGGTTCAAGGTACGAGGTATGAGGGGTGAGCTATGAGGGTTGAACGATTGGCGGTTGGGTTTGTGGTGGGTGTAAGCATGGTGTGTGTGTTGCTGGCTGGAGGAGCGTTCGCGCAGACGAGTGCGCCGGCAGCCCAGGTCTCAGAATCGAGACCTGGGGCACCCGCCACGGCAGCGGCGAAGGCGTATGCGTTCGATGTGGTATCGATCCGGCAGAATATATCGCCGATGCAGATGATGATGGGGCCACAGTCGGGACCTCCACAGTACGGGCCGACGGCGGACGGCTATCGCATGGCGAACCAGTCGCTGGTGCTGCCACTGTTGACGGCTTATGTCCCGCAGGTGGGCGGCGCGACGTTCTATAGCCCGCAAGACCAGATCAAGGGGCTTCCGGACTGGTTGATGAGGGAGCGCTACGACATCGACGCGCGGATTGCCGGCGAAGACCGGGCGGAGTGGCAGAAGCCGGAGTCGCAGAAGGTGATGTTGCAGGCGATGCTGCAGGCGATGTTTGCGGAGCGGTGCAAGCTGGCGGTTCATCGCGAGGTGAAGGAAGTTGGGGTGAGTTCGCTGGTGGTGGCCAAGGGCGGACCGAAGTTCAAGGAGACCGATCCGACCGTGGAGCACCCGGACGGAATGAAGCTGCCGTGGGGCGGAGTGATGGCTTTCTCCAATGGCGCGATGAGTTTCTACGGTGCCACGATGGCTTCGTTCGCGTCGATGATGTCCTCGTTTGGGAATGGGGGACGTCCGATCCAGGACAAGACGGGACTGACCGGGAAGTACGACATCACGCTCAAATTGGGGGACATGATGATGGGACCCGCGCAGGGCGAACAGCAGAGCGCGACGGCCGCGTCCGATCCAGGGGCTTCGATCACGTCGTTGTTGCAGGAGCAGCTTGGCCTGAAGCTGGAATCGGCGAAGGGACAGGTGGAGACGCTGGTGATCGACCACATGGAGCGGCCTTCGGAAAATTGAGGAATGGTTGCGATTGGGGCGGGGACGCGATGCGGAGTGAGGGCGAGAAAAGGAAACCATGGGAAGAATCGTTGACGTACGAAATTTATCGTACTAAGGTATTGGAATGAAGGGCAAGAAATAAACTTGAGATTTGAATCTATCGATTTGCGCTATGGAACGTCTCAATCGTGAGCGGCCGTCGAGAAGCATTGAGAAGACGAACCGCACAGTCACTGCAATCAAGAGAGAGAAGACCAGATGACGAACGGGCCTGTCGCATTTGGAGTGAATCAAAGTAGAACGGCGATGCTGGCGGCGGTTGCGTGGGTAGTGCTTGGCGCGGCGATGGCTTTCTCGCAGACGAGTACGCGGACATCCCCCGCCAAGCCAGCCGTAGTAACCGCGGCCGCGCCAGACGCGGCAAATGCAGCCACAGATCCCACCCTGGGCATCACCTTCGATGTTGTCTCCATCAAGCCCAGCAATCCCCAGTCCGGTTACTATGGCGTCAGGACCCTGCCTGAGGGCGACAGCCTCTCCGCCGATAACTTTACTGTCGATGACATGGTGCGATGGGCCTACCATCTCGGCCACCGATGGGGAGAACCGGACCATCCGGACGTTCCGAAGTGGTATGGGACCGACCGCTACGACATACGTGCCAAGGTGGCCGGCTCTGATTTAGATAAATGGCACAAGCTGAACGAAGAGGCGCGCCGGCTGGTGTTGCGCAAGGTGCTGGCCGAGCGTTTCAAGCTTGCGTGCCACTTTGCGGATGTCGACGGGCCGGTCTACAACCTGGTGATCGACAAAGGCGGATTGAAGATGCAAGAGGCCAAGCCCGGCGAGATCAGCCCCTACCACTTCCATTCACCCGGCGACCCCAGCATGGCATACACGGGCCCCGGCATGACGATGCGCGACACGCCGAACGGGCCGCTCACCGTATTTCAGCGGATGGACATGGCGGAATTCGTAAAATCCGACGCATTCGCCATTACGGTCGATCGCCCGGTGATCGATAAGACTGGCCTTACCGGGGTCTACAATTTTTCGCTGGACTTCTCTTACCAACAGATCGCCGCGGCTCCATCCCAGGAGGGCGTCGCACCCGAACCCACCAGCCCCGACATCTTCACTGCATTGCAGAAGCAGCTCGGACTCAAGCTCGAAGCTGGCCGAGGCCCGGTAAGCCAGTTCGTCGTGGACCACCTTGAGCGGCCTACGGAGAATTGAACAAAGGAGGAAGCGGATTCCCTTCGAGAATGACGAATAAGGCTTGATGCAGGACGAATAGAACGAAGACGAAGGATAATAAATCAGAATTGTTGCGAACGAACCTGGGCTGGCAAACGTCTCATAATTGGATTCTTTCTTTCAATACGATTTTTCTTTCATAACGAACTTTTGTGGAACCTTCCGGGCTGTCTGTGCGTACTTGCAGAGAGCAAACTTAATACAATAACTCAATACAAAAACTCAATACAGCGACTCTAGACAAGGAATGGTGCGAGCATGACCGAGCGCAAACCGCGCAGGCCTGGAACCGGTGGAAGACTACTGCTTTTCTGCGCGATCGCGTGGCTGAGCGGATTGGGTCTGGCGATGGCTTCGGAGTATCACGGACAGGTCACCTTCGGCGGGTTGCCGCTTCCGGGCTCGACGGTGACGGTGACGGCCACGCAGGGAACGAAGACTGCGGTTGCGATCACGGATTCGCAGGGGTTCTATTTCTTTCCCGACCTTGCCGATGGGAAGTGGACGATCGCGATCGCGATGACGGGCTTCGCGCCGGTGAAGCAGGAGGTGACGGTTGCGCCGAATGCGGCGGCCGGCGCGTTCGAGATGAAGCTGCTGACGCTGGAGCAGATGCGGGCAGCGGCCAAGCCGGTGAAGGCGGAGTCAGCGCCGGCGGCGAGCGCGAGCGTCGCGGCGCCGGTGAGTACGAACGCGGCGGCTGTGAGCACGGGCACGGCTGCGGCGGGCACGGCAGCGGCGTCGAAGAAGAAGGGCGCGGCGGCAACGACGCAGGAGGCGAATGCGGCTGCCCCGATGCCGGCTCCCGAGCCGGACGCCAATGCGCAGCAAGCCAGCGATGGGTTGCTGATCAATGGAAGCGTGAACAACGCGGCCACGTCGCAGTATTCGATGTCGCAGGCATTCGGCAACACCCGCAACGGCGGAAGGTCGCTGTACAACGGCGGACTGAGCCTGGTGATGAGCAACTCGGCGCTGAATGCCAAGCAGTACTCGCTGACCGGGCTGGACACATCGAACCCTTCGTACAATAACTTCAACGCGGGTGCGAGCTTTGGCGGGCCGCTGAATATTAAACACCTGATGCCGCGCGGGCCCTACTTCAATATCCTGTACAACCGGACGCAGAACAGCAGTATTACGGCGCAGTCGGCGCTGGTGCCGACACAGGCGGAGCAGCTCGGTGATCTGACTGGCTCAGGCGCGGTCTACGATCCAGCGACAGGGCTACCGTATAGCAATTCCAACTGCGATCCGGACTTGTATGCAATCGATCCGAATCCGACGGCGTGTATCCCGGAGACTGAGTTATTCCCCAAAGGGTCTGGGGTTCCCTCTGCCGCGCAGAATTTGCTGAAGTTCTATCCGTTGCCATCGCCCAGCCTGGCGGGAAATGCGCGGTACAACTACCAGGTCCCGCTGAGCAACGACAGCCATCAGGATACGGTCCAGGCCACTCTGAGCAAGTCGATCGGGAACAAGAATTACATATATGGAGGGTTCAACTTCACAAGCTCCAGGTCTGGCAGCACAAACTTGTTTGGCTTTCACGATTCGACGAGCCTGTTAAACCTTGGCGTGAATGCCAGTTGGAACCATCGCTTCACGCAGCGGGTGTGGATGACTGCAACCTATTCGTTCAGCCGGTCGCGCAGCCAGACCACTCCCTTCTTTGCCAACCGGGAGAATGTGGAGGGCGATGCCGGGATTGCGAATGGTGCGAACCAAACAAAGTCGAACTGGGGGCCCCCAGTTCTGGGCTTTAGCAGCGGCATTGCGGGCCTGTCCGATGCGACGCTCTCCACCAGCCGCCCGGAGACGAACTCGCTGAGTTACAACGTGGAGTGGTACCGCCAGCGGCACGACATCAAGTTTGGCGGGGACTTTCGCAGGCAGGAGTCTAATTACCTGTCGCAGGCGAACCCGGAGGGGACGCTTGGCTTTACCGGCGCGGCTACGCAGGGAACGGTCAACGGCGTTGCCACGGGCGGCTCGGATTTTGCGGACTTCCTGTTGGGGGTTCCCGACACCAGCAAAATATCGTATGGCAACGCGGACAAGTATTTTCGCCAATCGGTCTACGATCTGTATGTTCGCGACGACTTCCGGGTGAATTCGGAGTTCAGCGTGAACTGGGGGATTCGCTGGGAGTATGGAGCGCCGGTTACGGAGTTAAAGGGACGGCTGGCGAACCTGGACGTTGGGCCGGACTTTACCACCGCGCCGCCGGTGGTGGGCAGCAGCCCGGAGAGCTATCCATCGTCGCTGGTCCGCCCGGACAAGAGCGGAGTTGCGCCTAATGTCGGGATTGCGTGGCGGCCAATCTCGGGGTCGTCGTTGCTGATCCGGTCCGGCTATCAGATCAGCCACGACACGTCGGTCTATCAGTCTGCCGCGATGGCCATGGCGCAGCAGCACGGTACCACGCAGACGCCTCTTTCGACGAGCCTGAGTATATCGGGCAGCCCTGGCTGCCAACTCAGCATGGGGAACCCATTCGTGGCACAAACGTGTTCCACCACCACCACTACGCCGGATTCATTTGCCATGGACCCGAACTTCCGCGTGGGCTATGTGCAGATATGGAACCTGTCGCTGCAGCGGGACCTGCCGGGATCGCTGCAGATGGTGGTGAGCTATCTGGGCAACAAGGGGACGCGGGGCGTGCAGGAGTTTCTGCCGAATACGGTTCCGGCCGGGGGAACGGACCCGTACGCTGCGTATCCGTCGGGCTATCTCTATCGCACGTCCAATGGAAACTCGACGCGCGAGGCGGGGAGCATCGAGTTGCGGCGGCGACTGCGCAGCGGGCTACAGGCGGGTGCACGATACACCTATTCGAAGTCGCTGGATGACGTCTACTCGCTGAGCGGGCAGGGAAGCGTCAGCGGAGGGTCCGGCGTGGCGCAGAACTGGCTCGACCTGAGTGGGCAGCGGGGGTTGTCGAGCAGCGACCAACGTCATGTACTAAGCGCGAATGCACAGTACACCACGGGCATGGGGCTCGGCGGAAAGACGCTGATGAGCGGATGGAGAGGGCTGGCCTACAAAGAGTGGACGGTGAGCACAACGATCAAGTTGGCCAGCGGGATGCCGGAGACGCCGATCGTTAGCGGCGCGACAGTGGTGGGGGGTGGGGCTAATTCGGGGACCATTCGCGCCAACTATGTTGGCGGGCCGGTCCATCTGAATTCGCCGGGAGTGTTCCTGAATGCGGCGGCATTTGCGGCGCCGGCGGCAGGCGAGTATGGAACAGCGCGGCGAAACTCGATCACCGGGCCGAACCAGTTCAGCCTGAATGCGACGATGCAGCGCACGTTCCGTCTGAGCAAGCGGTATAACCTGTCCGCGCAGCTCGATGCGACGAATGTGCTTAACCACGTTATGTACTCCGGTTGGAACACGACGGTAGGCAGCACGCAGTTCGGCGCGCCGGCCGGAACCAATGGAATGCGGACCATACAAATCACGATGCGACTGAGGTTCTGAAGAATGCGATTGTCATTTTCGATACTGCTGCGATCAACATTGGCTGCGTGCGTTGTCTCACTGGCAACGGGCGCGGGAACCTTGTCTGCAGGCGCGCAGTTGACGGGCCAGAACAAGCCGGTTGGCAGCGCGGACCAGGCACCCACCATCAAGGTCACGAGGCGCCTGATCATTGAGACCGTAGGCGTGAAGGACAAGAAGGGGAGTCCCATCGGCGGGTTGACCGAGAAGGACTTCACGATCACCGAAGACGGCGTGCCGCAGAAGATCAGCTACTGCGAACACCAGGTGTTGACGGAGGATGCCACGCCGCTGCCGGTGACTCCTGCCGGCGAAGAGAACGTCAAGATCTACAACCGGCTGGCGCGGACGCAGATTGCGCCGGAAGCTGCGGGCGAGATCCGTTACAAGGACCACCGTCTGCTGGCGCTGTACTTCGATATGACGACGATGCCGCAGTCGGACCAGATGCGCGCGCTGGAGGCCGCGCAGAAGTTCATCCGGACGCAGATGACGGCGGCCGACCTCGTCGCTATTTTGCGCTACTCCGGAAGCTCCGTCGATATACTGCAGGACTTCAGCGCCGACCGGAACCATCTGCTGAGCATTCTGGAGACGATGGTGGTGGGAGAAGGACAGGAGGGAGCGGAGGTCGCGAACGACGACAGCTCCTCCGATACCGGCGCGGCTTTCGGGCAGGATGACAGCGAGTTCAACATCTTTACCACGGACCGGCAACTGTCCGCGTTGCAGACGGCTGCCGAGGCGCTGGGACGGTTGAATGAGAAGAAGTCTCTGATCTACTTTGCCAGCGGCCTGAACCTGAATGGGCTGGACAACCAGGCGCAACTGGTAGCCACCGAGCAGGCGGCCATCCGCGCGGGCGTGTCGTTCTGGACGATTGACGCGCGGGGGTTGGTGGCGTCGGGGCCGCTAGGCGATGCGACGCAAGGCTCGCCGGGCGGCTCGTCGATGTATACCGGGGGGGCTGCGTCGGCGATGTCGAGCCGCTTTGCGCAGTCGCAGGACACGCTGTTTGCGCTGGCCCTGGATACCGGAGGGAAGGCCCTATTGGACAACAACGACCTGGGCCGGGGGATTGTGAACGCGCAGCACGCGCAATCGGATTACTACATTCTTGGCTACTACACGGGCAATACCGCGGTGAACGGGAAGTTCCGCAAGGTGAAGGTCACGTTGAATTCGGAGATGGCCGCCAATCTGGACTTCCGGCAGGGTTACTTCGGAGAGAAGGAGTGGGGCAAGTTCAACACCGCGGACAAGGAGCGGCAGCTTGAGGACGCGCTGATGCAGGGCGATCCGTTCGTGGAGCTGACGGTGGCCGTGGAGATCAACTATTTTGAGTTGAATAAGGCGGAGTATTACGTTCCGCTCATGGTGAAGGTGCCCGGAAGCGAGCTGGTGCTGGCGAAGAAGCGCGGCGCGGACGTGGCGGCCATCGACTTTGTGGGCGAGATCAAGGACGACTACGGCAGTACGACGGTGACCAATATCAGGGAGCACATCGACGCCAAGCTGAGCGACAAGACCGCGGAGGAGCTGGCGAGGCGGCCCATTGAGTACTCTACCGGTTACACCTTGTTGCCAGGCAAGTACACGATCAAGGTGCTGGCGCGGGATGATGCGACGGGGAAGATCGGGACGTTCCAGACGACGTTCGTGATTCCGAACCTGAGCAAGGAGACGAAGCGTGTACCCATCAGCTCGGTGGTGCTGTCGAGCGAGCGCTCTCTCATGACCGATGCCATCTACAACGCCACGAAAGGGAAGGAGCAGGCCAAGGAGGTCGCCGCGGACCCGTTGGTACAGAACGGCGTGAAGTTGATCCCTAGCGTGACGCGGGTGTTCAGCAAGGGGCGCAGCCTGTATGTGTACCTGCAAGCCTATGAGCCAGCGGCGGCGACCGCTCAGCCACTGATTGGCTATGTGAGCTTCTATCAGGGACAGACGAAGGTGTACGAGACGCAGCCTGTAGAGGTGTCGCCGAGTCCGAGTCTGAAGCTGGAGACTGCGCCACTCAACTTCACGGTCGATCTGAGCCAGCTTCCGCCGGGCAAGTACGACTGTCAGGTGACTGTACTCGATCCAACGGGAGCGAAAGGAGCATTCTGGCAGGCGCCGATCCTGTTGGTGCCTTAATGCCATTCTGTTGGCTCTATACAGTTCAAACTATCGCGGCGGCGACAGGGTCGTCCAGGCCTCCGAAAACCAGGGATTCTCTGTTCCTGCCGACGATTGTTACTAGCCCCATCGCAAACACAGGCTGCCGGTCTTAATTGCCAAGGCACGTCCCTACTCTGCGAGCGGCTTCCACCCACGAATGGTCAGGCGGCACCAACTTGACCTTGCCTGCGACTTGATCCAGCGGCACGGGTTCGGTGTCGTCGCCGCGTGCCGCCACCATCACGCCAAACTGCCCCTGGTTGATCAGATCGGCGCAAGCGCTGCCCAGGCGCGTCGCAAGGATTCGATCTTCCGCGCAGGGCGAGCCTCCGCGCTGCACATAGCCAAGGATGGTCAGGCGGGACTCAAGATGTGTCAGCTCCTCAAGCTGGTGGGCCAGGCGCAGTGTGTTGCCCTGATGCCGGACCTCTAGCGCGGCGATCTCTCGCTTGGCCTCCAGCTTCTCGTTCAAGGTCTTGGCGCGTTTGAGAACCTTTTCGGCCATTCCAAAGACGCTCGCGTCGTTCTGGCTCATCGCGCCTTCGGCGACGGCCACGATACTGAAGTTGCTCCCTTGCTTGCAGCGTTGGCCGATGGCCTCGGCGATACTCTCCACCTTGTAGGAGATTTCGGGAATGAGAATAACATCCGCCCCCCCGGCCAGTCCCGCACCGAGCGTGAGCCAACCAGCGCGATGTCCCATGATCTCGGTCACGATAATGCGGTGATGGCTGTGAGCGGTGCTGTGCAGACGGTCGATGGCGTCGGTGGCAATACCCAGGGCCGTGGCATAGCCAAACGTGGCATCGGTCATGGCAACGTCGTTGTCGATGGTCTTGGGCAACGTGATGACGTTGATGCCAGCCTGGTGTAAACGGAATGCGTTCTTCTGTGTGCCGCCTCCTCCGAGGCAGACCAGACAATCGATCCCCCACTTCTTGAGGTTGGCTTTGATGACGCCGGTCATGTCCTTGGTGTGTCCGTCAATCACCATGCGATGCGGTTTGTCGCGGCTGGTGCCAAGAATGGTGCCGCCAATGGTTAGAATGCCGGAAAGTGCGGAGTGGTCCAGATTGATCCGCCGGTTCTCAACCAGGCCGCGAAAGCCATCGCGAAATCCAACCACCTCCATGCCGTAGTAGCCGTGCGCTGCCTTGCCGACACCGCGGATGGCGGCATTCAGGCCGGGGCTGTCGCCGCCAGCGGTGAGGATGCCGATGCGTTTGACCTTCTTAGCCATTTGACAACACTATCAGACACGCGCTTCTTCCAGGGGGGAAACTCGAAATCGGCCATGCTCTCCTCATGCCGGCTGACCTGACCTGCCGTTCTCGCGCTGTACACTCACGTTAGGCACCGCCTCGCAGCCATCTTCGTCTTTCTCGCTGCGTTCATCGCCCTCGCCCAGTTCGCAGCCTCAGCCCAGTCCGCAGCTACCATTCCGCTCCAGTCGCCAAACCTCCCGCAGTGGCAGATCGACGCTGGCTCGCGACTTTCTGCTGGCGAGGAGGCCGGATGAAGAGAATGAATTGGCTGGTTCTGCTGCTCGCAGTGGGGACACTGGCTGCTGACAAGGCGGCGCAGGCACCAGAATGACGGCGCATGCGGGCTGCGCCAGATGGGATGAAGGGGACGACCCTGGGAGATTTCGAGGGGCGGATTCAACAGCGCGTTTACTGAAGTTGGTTCCCTCGCAAAGTGCATATGTCGATACGCCCTAGTAGGAACGGCGGTATACACTTTCCGAAAGCCACTAGAAACAAACGCCTTGCATCTGAACTCTAGTCCTCGTATAAAGATGATCTCGTGCTTTCCCAGGAAAGAGTGTTTTCGCCATGGGCCATGCCGTTCGTTCTGACTCCTCCGCTATAACCTCTGTTCGCCTCCACGATCAAAACAACAGCCGGAAGCCGATGGCCATGCGAAATTGGTTTGGCGCAGCGTTGCTGTGCGCGCTGGCGCTGCTGCTGCCCCGTGCGCGGCAGGCCCAGGCGCAGACGGCGCACTTCAGCGGCGCTGTGAGCACAGTGGCCAGCGGATTCTATCGGCCCTTTAGCGTAGCGATGGATGCCAGCGGAGACGTCTTTGTTGCCGATGCGGGCAATGGAGTGGTGAAGGAGATTCTTGCGGGAACAGGCGGCGCAGCCAGCGGCACGATCAACGCAAGCTCAACGGTGGTACCGGTGGGCGGGTTCTACTATCCCGAAAGCGTGGCAGTGGATGCGAGCGGAGACGTCTTCGTCACCACTGGCAGTACGGTGAAGGAGATTATTGCTGGAACCGGCAGCACAGCAGGTGCAGGCAAGGTCGACTCCAACTCAACGGTAATCTCAGTGGGCAGCGGATTCAATTGGCCCGGCGGCGTGGCGGTAGACGCCAGCGGCAACGTCTTTGTCGGCGATTCTGGCAACAATGCGGTCAAGGAGATCGTAGCGGGAACGGGTGGCGCAGCCAGCGGCAAGGTCAACTCCAGCTCGACGGTCAATCCACTGGGTAGCGGATTCAACCAGCCCTATGGCGTGGCGGTGGACGCCAGCGGCAACGTCTTCGTCGCCGATATGAATAACAATCTGGTGAAGGAGATCGTTGCGAACACCGGCGGCGCGGGCGTTGGCAAGGTCAACTCCATCTCGACGGTGAATCCGCTGGGCAGCGGATTCAACCAGCCCAGTGGCGTGGCGGTCGACGCCAGCGGGAACGTCTTCGTCGCCGATTCGAACAACAGTGCGGTGAAGGAGATTGTTGCGAACACCGGCGGTGCAGGGATTGGCAAGGTGAACTCCAACTCTACGGTGAATCCGCTGGGCAGCGGATTCAGCTCCCCGACGGACGTGGTGGTGGACGCCAGCGGGAATCTCTTCGTTTCAGACTACAGCAACAATACGGTGACGGAGATTACGTTCGGGGCCGTGAACTTTGGCTCGGTGAATGTGGGTGTGGCGACTCCTCCCACGGCGACACTCACGTTCTATTTCGATACGGGCGGCACCATAGCGGCGCCCGCCGTGCTGACGCAGGGCGCGGCCGGCAAGGACTTCACAGACGCGGGCACGGGCACCTGCACCACCAACGGGACCTCCCACGCCTACGCCGCGGGCGATACCTGCACCGTGGTCGCGAAGTTCACGCCCATGCGACCGGGTCAGCGCATGGGCGCGGTGCGGTTGACAGGCTCCGGCGGCGCCGTCATCGCAACCGAAGATGTCTACGGCACGGGCACCGGGCCGATGGTTACCTTCCCCAGCAACACGACCACGAGCACGCTGGGTGGGGGCTTCTCCATTCCCTATAGCGTGGCATTGGACGGCAACGGAGATGTCTTCGTCGCGGATACGCGAAACAATGCGGTGAAGGAGATTCCAGCGGGCTGCGCCAGCTCCAGTTGCGTGAGCACACTGGGCGGGGGCTTCGGCGAGCCCGGAGGCGTTGCGGTGGACGGCGCGGGTAACGTCTACGTCGCGGACTATGACCACAGCTCTGTGAAGGAGATTCCAGCGGGCTGCGCCAGCTCCAGTTGCGTGAGCACGCTGGGCGGAGGGTTCAGCTCTCCCTATGGCGTCGCGGTGGACGGTGCGGGCAACGTCTACGTCGCGGACTTTGGCAACAGCTTGGTGAAGGAGATGCCGGCGGGATGCGCCAGTTCCAGTTGTGTGACCACGCTGGGCGGAGGGTTCCGCGAGCCCTCAGGCGTTGCGGTGGACGGAGCGGGCAACGTCTTTGTTGCGGACTTTGGCAACAACTCTGTGAAGGAGATGCCAGCGGGATGCGCCAGCTCCAGTTGCGTGAGTACGCTGGGCGGGGGATTCAACATGCCCTTTGGCGTGGCATTGGACGGCAACGGAGATGTCTTCGTCGCGGATACGCTAAACAATGCGGTGAAGGAGATGCCAGCGGGATGCGCCAGCTCCAGTTGCGTGAGTACGCTGGGCGGGGGCTTCAGCATACCCTATGGCGTTGTGGTGGACAGCGCGGGCAACGTCTTCGTCGCGGACACGGGCAACAGCGCGGTGAAGGAGATTCCGCTGGCGACACCGCCCTCGCTGAGCTTCGCTTCGACCCTCGACGGCCAGACCAGCAGCGCGCAGACCGTGACGGTGGCCAACAGCGGCAACGCAGATCTGACCTTCCCCATTCCCACCACGGGCAATGACCCGAGCATCGCGGACTACTTCACGTGGAACAGCAACGGTGGCTCGGCCTGCCCATTGCTGACGACCAGCAGCTCGTCGTCGGCAACGCTGGCGTCGGGTGCGAGCTGCACCCTACCTATCAGCTTTGCGCCAACAACTCCGGCGAGCGGCACCGTCAACGGCTCACTGGTCCTGACCGACAACAACCTGAACGCAACCAGTGCGACGCAGACCATCTCGCTCACAGGCACTGCCGCAGCCGCCAATCCGACCGCGACGCAGGCGGTCTCCTCGTCAAGCCTGAGCGTGAACCAGACGACGAGCTTCACGCCGGTCACCGGATCGGGTGGAACCGCGCCGTTGACCTATAGCGTATCGCCCGCGCTTCCCGCCGGTCTGAGCTTCTCATCGACGACAGGTGCGATCACCGGTCAACCGACGGCGGCCAGCTCCACGACAACCTACACCGTCACGGTCACCGACGCCAACAGCCTGACGGGGACGGCAACCTTCCAACTGAGCGTCTCTGCGCTTGCGGCGACGCTGGGCGTGACCGCTGCCCCGGCAAGTCCCTCGACCGTCAATACGTTAATCACCTTCACCGCGCAACTCAGCGGAGTTGCACTGACTCCTGCTCATCCCACGGGAACCGTGACCTTCGCGGTCAACGGAAGCGCAAGCCCCGATTGCCCTGACATGCAGGTCAATGCCAGCGGAAGGGCGACCTGCACGACGAATTCGCTGCACGCCGGTTCTAATTCGATCACAGCCACCTACTCGGGCGACATCAACTTCACGGTGGCCACCGCCGGTAGGGCGACGCAGACCGTCAACCCAATGGACACTACAACGACGGTGGGTTCGACGCCCAATACCAGCTCCGACTGGACCCTCGATCATCCGGTGACCTTGACGGCCAGGGTTGTCCCGTCTCCCTCCGGCACCGCATATGTGCCCTACTCGGGAAGCGTGACCTTCACCGACAACGCCGGCAGCATCACCGGCTGCAGCTCCGCGGTCGCGGTGAATACCACCACCGGAGTGGCCACCTGTACCGCCGCGGCCCTGATCGCGGGCTCCCACAATATTGTCGCGACGTATGCGGGCGATACGAACTACAACGGCAGTACATCGAGCACGCTGCCGAATACGGTCGACAAGGCCGCCACTACGACCGTGGTGGCCAGCAGCAGCACTGGCAACCATTCCACGGTCAACGATTCAGTGACCTTTACGGCTACGGTGGCCCCAAATCCGGTCCCGAGTCTGGCGAATGAATTGGCAATTTCCGGATCGGTGGCTTTCTATATGGATGGCTCCGGTACACCGATCAGCGGCTGTAGCAGTGCCCCGTCGTCGTACAGCACAAGCACAGGAAACGCCACGGCCACCTGCACAACCACGAGCTTGACTGCGGCAGGTTCTCCGCACGCCATTGTCGCGCGGTATGCGGGCGATTCGAACTACAACAGCAGTGACAACTCCGCGACCCCAATGTCGCAGACGGTTTCCGCACTTGCGGCTACGCTAGGCGTGACGCCATCGCCGGCAAGTCCTTCGTCGGTCAACACGTCGGTGACATTTACAGCTCAACTCGCCGGCGTTGCCTTAACACCAGTTACTCCAAGCGGAACGGTTGCATTCCTGGTTAACGGAAGTGCGAGCCCCGATTGTCCTGCCGTCACAGTCAATGCCAGCGGAAGGGCGGCCTGCACGACTTCAAGGCTGGCTGCCGGTCTTAATTCGGTCTCCGCCACCTACGCGGGCGACAGCAACTTTACAGTGGCCACCGCTGGCACGGCGACCCAGACCGTCAATGCGCTTGCAGCCACCCTCGGCGTGACCGCGTCGCCATCCAGTTCCACGATGGTCAACGATTCGGTGACCTTTACGGCTCAACTCGCCGGCGTTGCCTTTACTCCAGTTGTCCCTGCGGGGAAGGTCAACTTTACGGCCAACGGAAGCACGATCTCCGGTTGCGGAGCAGTGTCGGTGAATGCCTCCGGAAGGGCGGCCTGCACAACATCCTCGCTGGCCGCCGGCTCCGATCCGATCACTGCCACCTATTCGGGCGACAGCAACTTTACGGTGGCTGCCGCGGGAACAATGACCCAGACCGTTACCGCGACGACTGCGACAACCGCTGCCATGGCATCCTTGAACTACAGCCCCAGTTTGCAGACTGTCTCCTTATCGGCAACGGTGACGAGTGGATCGGGAACGGTGAATGTGGGCACGGTGACCTTCACTGTATTCAATGGAGGCACGCCGGTTGGTGCGGCGGTGACCAGCGGCACAGTGACGGGCGGCGCAGCCAGCGCCACATACACTCTGCCGGGCGGAACGGTGGTGGGCGCGTATTCCATCCAGGCTGTCTACAACGCGAGCGCACCCTTTGCCACTAGCAGCGACAGCACTCATTCGCTGACCGTGGGCAAGGCGACGGCGGCGGTCACGCTGGGCAGTCTGTCGCAGACCTACACCGGCTCTGCTCTTGCAGCAACGGCCACCACGGCACCAACCAGCTTGACGGTGAACTTCACCTACAACGGCAGCTCCACCGCACCGACAGCGGCGGGCAGCTACACCGTTGTGGGAACGATCAGCGACAGCAACTATCAGGGATCGAACACCGGGACGCTGTCGATCGGCAAGGCCACAGCGGGGGTCACGCTGGGCAGTCTCTCGCAGACCTACACCGGTTCTGCGCTTGCGGCGACGGCCACCACGATACCAACCAGCTTGACGGTGAACTTCACCTACAACGGCAGCTCCACCGCACCGACAGCGGCGGGCAGCTACACCGTTGTGGGAACGATCAGCGATAGCAACTACCAGGGATCGAACACCGGGACGCTGGTGATCGGCAAGGCGACGGCGGGGGTCACGCTGGGCAGTCTGTCGCAGACCTACACCGGTTCTGCGCTTGCGGCCACGGCCACAACAGCACCAACCAGCTTGACGGTGAACTTCACCTACAATGGCAACTCCACCGCACCGACAGCGGCGGGCAGCTACACCGTTGTGGGAACGATCAGCGATAGCAACTATCAGGGATCGAACACCGGGACGCTGGTGATCGGCAAGGCGACGGCGGGGGTCACGCTGGGCAGCCTCTCGCAGACCTACACCGGCTCTGCGCTTGCAGCAACGGCCACCACGGTACCAACCAGCTTGACGGTGAACTTCACCTACAACGGCAGCTCCACCGCACCGACAGCGGCGGGCAGCTACACCGTTGTGGGAACGATCAGCGATAGCAACTACCAGGGCTCGAACACCGGGACGCTGGTGATCGGCAAGGCGACGCCCACGATCACCTGGGCGACGCCGGCAGCGATCCCCTACGGCACGGCGCTGAACGCAACTCAGCTCAACGCCAGCTCGACGGTTGCAGGGACGTATGTATACAGCCCGCTGGCCGGAGTCGTGCCAACGGCCGGTTCGCAGACACTCTCGGTCACCTTGACGCCAACCGACAGCACTGACTACACAACGGCAGCCTCCACCGTGCAGTTGACGGTGAACATGATCGCGCAGACGATCAGCTTCACAGCACCCTCCCCGGTGACGTATGGAACCACACCCATTGCGCTGTCGGCGACGGGCGGAGCTTCGGGTAATGCGGTTACCTTTTCTGTCGTCTCCGGTCCTGGAAGTATCGCCGGCAACACGCTGACCATCAACGGCGCCGGGTCGGTGGTGGTGGCCGCGAATCAGCTTGGCAACACGAACTACACGGCCGCAGCGCAGGTCGCGCAGAGCATCGTGGTCAATCGGGCGTTGCCTGCCATTGCGGTTGCGAGCAGCGCCAACCCGGTGCTGGTTCAGAATGCGGTCACGTTGACGGCCACGGTATCCTCGCCGTCAGGCATCCCCACGGGTACGGTGAGCTTTCTGGATGGTACGGCGCCGCTCGGCCCGGGCACGCTATCTGGAGGGGTTGCAACGCTGACCACTTCGTCGCTGGCTGTGGGAACGCACTCAATCACTGCGGTCTATAGCGGCGATGGTAATTTCGCAGTCGCGACCAGCGCTTCCCTGACACAAACGATTCAGGACTTCAACCTGAACATCTCGGCCTCCGCCGGCAGCACGGTATCGCAGACAGTGGTTCCAGGAGGGACCGCGATCTACACGCTGATCGTCACCCCGACCGGTGGAGCCGTCTTCCCCGCGCAGGTTAATTTCACCATTTCCGGTTTGCCGGCAGGCGCCACGGCAACGTTCGCGCCGCCGTCGCTTGCCGCGGGCAGCGGGACGACGACCGTCACACTGACGGTCAAGGTGCCACAGCAGACCGGAATGCTTGCGCCGGGCAGGGGCCCGGGCGTAGAACCGTTCGGCAGGGGACTTGCGCCGATTGCACTTGGCATTCTGCTGCTGCCCTTTGCCGGCAAGATGAGGCGCTCGGGCAAGCGGCTGGGGCGGCTCTGCTGCCTTCTGCTGCTGTTGCTGGCCAGTGCCGGAGCGGTGGCGGGGCTGAGCGGGTGCGGCAGCGGCAACGGCTTCATTGGACAGCCGCAGACGACGAGCAATTTGACCGTGACAGCAACTTCGGGAGCTCTGTCGCATACCACAACCCTCACGCTCACAGTGCAATAGAAAGGGGATCGAGGATGAGTCGATCATACGGCAAAAGCGCTCTGCTGCTCGTTGCGAGAAAACGCTCGGAGCAAGTCATGGGCCCCAACGTAGCGAAGAGTCGGTGTCTCATCGCTCTCATCTTCGGCCTCATGCTGGCAACGGGCATCGCATCGGCCCAGGTGGCGAGGCCCAAGCTAGACCTTGGCGTGACCTTCCTCGGCGACCGGACCAATCCTGTGAACGGATCCAATTCATGGCTGACCGGAGGCTGCATCGAGTATGGCGTGGACGCCTTCCGCGGCTTCGGCCTCGCAGTTGCCATCACGGGACTGCAAACGTCCTCCATCGGCAACCCCGGCGTGCCGCTGGCATTCGTGACGACAACCTTCGGTCCGCGCTATCGTTACACCCGGGCACTGAGTTCGGGACGAGGGAGTTTATCGGTCTTCGGCGAGGCGATGCTGGGCGAGGCGAACGCGTTTCACAGCACGTTGCCATCGACTCAGGGGGTTACCGACAGCGCCAACTCACTCGCACTCCAGGCCGGCGGAGGCATCGACGTGGGCCTTTCGCGGCGCTTCGCCTTCCGCGCGCTGCAGGCCGAGTGGTTGCGGACCCAGTTGCAGAACGGCACAACGAACGTGCAGAACCATCTACAGCTCGGAAGCGGGCTGGTGCTCAGGTTCTGAGCTGCCGGGCCTTGTCTGCCACCAGAGAAGCTGTCTAAAAACTGGAGATGGAACCAAGGGAGGCATAGGCGTGGGGGCGTGAACGCCGGCAGAGTATATACATATATCCGAGCGATTTGACCGAAACGCAGTGGGCAAAGTTGGAGCCGTTGTTGAAGTCTCCGCATCTGGATCGTCATGGAGGCGGGCGACCGCGCAAGTATGAATTGCGCCGGATCGTCGATGCGATGCTCTACGTTGTGAAGACGGGCTGCCAATGGCGGCAGATGCCCGTCGATTTTCCTTCCTGGCAGTCGGTCTATCAGCAGTTTCGGTTCTGGCGCGACGGCGGCGTCTGGGAGTGTGTGACCAAGGTGTTGCGCGAGCTATGAACGAAAGTAGGATACATATCTTTTGTGTCGGATTCAAAACTGCATTCGAAGGGGTAAATGTCGTGGATTGCCTCACCTTTGTCCAATGCCACATCTGAATCCGACCCGTACCGCAATCTCGCATAGACTCTCCCTCTTCCCTGATAAAGAATCCGATCTGGGTCAAGGAATAGAATTGACGACTATCGAGATGTACGTCGCCATCCGAGACATGCGTTGACAGCCGATCAAGTTCTTCATCGGCCTCGTCAAACAGCGCGCATTCGAGGCTGAGAGCTTCTTTGGCAGCATAAGCACTACGCTGACGTATGGCAATGCGCTGATGAAGTCGAAGCGGGATGCGAACAGCAAGGTCGTTCGCATGGCGCTTCGCTCGGGTGAACAGCAGGTGGCTTGACGAGCGTCTCCAGAGCACGAAAAAAGGCTGCTCTCGGCAGCCTTTTCGCAGTATCGGACGGGCGGGAATCTTATTGAACCCTCGACCCAGAACTCTCAATATCCGTAACTAAATGAATCAAATGGTTGCGGGGGAAGGATTTGAACCTCCGACCTTTGGGTTATGAGCCCAACGAGCTACCGGGCTGCTCCACCCCGCAGTGTAAGTATACTGCGGTATAGAGGGCAGGTCAAACCAAGTGCGTGGCAGGTGAGTCGCGTCCGCGCGGCACGCGGTTCGATCATTTGGCATCTGACAACAGGTGCAGAAGATGGTTGCAATTGGCGGTATGAGAATGCAGGTCGAACGTAACTTTTTGCCGATTTTAGCGTCTGCAAGAGTACAGGCTTCGCGGTTCGAACCGCCGTGCCTGTGGAGTTGAACGTGGAGGATAGTATGCATCGGACATTCTTTCGTTGGTTGAGTTTTGCGGTCCCCGTTGTGCTGGCTGGAGTGCTTGGTTGGAGCGGGGTTGCGCCGGCCCAGAGCACGGACCAGAGACAGAATCAGACACCAGCACAGGCAACGGCGTCCGCGGCCAAGACGATGCCGGATGCGCAGGTGGAGGCGAACGTTCTGAAGGCGTTGGCGGCGGCCCCCGATCTGGCCAACCAGCCGATGACAACCACGACAGTCTACGGGGTGGTGACGCTGAGCGGGACGGTGGAGAGCGAGGCACTGCGGGTTGAGGCCGAGACGATTGCATCGACCAGCCGCGGAGTGAAGAAGGTGGTCGATGAGATGACTCTGAGCGGCGAGAACGCGAACGCTCAGCAGAGCACCGGCCCGGCGGCTGCGGATGCACAGGGCGGAAATCCGAACCCGGCGCAGGACGGCAATATGGCTCCGGCGCAGGTTGCAGCAGCGCAGGCCCCGATCGAGGAGGGGTCGCCGGACTCGGACAACACGGGAAGTGCGAATCAGGTTCAAAATCAGGCTCCAAATCAGGTTCAAAATCAGGCTCCAAATCAGGTTCAAAATCAGGCTCCAAATCAGGTGAACGGGCCAAATTACGGGCCGGGCGCTCCGGAGTATCGACAGCCGTACGGCGGACAGCAGGGGCCTCCTGCCGGCTATGCTCAGCCGGGCTATGGCCAGCAGCAGGGCTACGCACAGCCACAGCAGGGCTACGCACAGGCGCAGCCGGTGTATGGCGGGCAGCAGGAAGGTCTGGCGGTGACGATTCCGGCCGGCGCGTTGCTGCGGATGCGGATCAACCAGACGCTGACGAGCGGGAGTGCGAAGCCGGGCGACAGCTTTGACGGCATCGTGGTGAACGATGTGGTGGCGGGCGGCGCGGTGGCAATTCCGCGCGGCGCGGCGGTGCAGGGCAAGGTGGTGGACGCGAAGAAGTCTGGCGTACTGGCAGGACGCGGCGAGCTTACGCTGCAACTGACGCAGGTGACGCTGGGCGGGGTGAGCACGCCAATCGTCTCCGATGTGTGGGGCAGGACGACGGGCGACAAGGCCGTGCAGTCGGTGAATAGCGCGGTGGCAGGCGGCGCAATAGGAGCGCTGCTTGGCTCGGCGGCAGCCGGGTGGGGAAATCGCGGCGAGGGCGCGGCGATTGGCGCGGGCGTTGGCGGAGCGCTGGGACTGGGATCGGCGGCGGCATCCGGCGGCGGACAGGTCTATGTGCCATCGGAGGGGCTGCTGACGTTCCATTTGGCGCAGCCGGCGACCGTCTCGACCCTGTCGCAGGCGGAGATGGACCGGCTGGCGCAGGGAGTTCCTCAGGGAGCGCAGCCGCAGCAACTTCGGCGGCGCTATCCTACGGTCTACTACGGACCGGGCTACTATCGGCCCTATCCCTATCCTTATGGCTATCCTTATCCCTACTAAAGCGATCTGATTCTTGCGTGATTCGAGGGGCCGCGCTTGCGGCCCCTTTTTGCTGCGCGGTGTGTACCCCCCCCGGTGGTAATATCGTAAGGTATTCAAAAAATGAAAGTTAAGCACACGCTAAGCGCGTGAGATGTAGTAAAGGCGAAGAGGCAGTGGTAAGTGGTCAGTGGTAAGTGGTCAGTAAAGGCGAAGGTCCGATTGGTTGCGGTTGCGGCGATCATGAGGTTCCTCCTCGGTATTGCCGCGGGGGGTATACCCCCCTAAAAGTCATAAGATATTCAAAATACGATAGTTAGATCTGGATCAAGTCTGCATGATATTCATTCCAGGTGGCTTAGATCTGTTGATCTCTGGAATCAATAACTTAGAGCATTTTCACTAATGGTGTAGAGTGTCGCGCTGCGAACGAAATGCGGGGAGACGATTATGCAGTTAGCTCCGGCGCTCACGCCGCAAGGTCCAAAATCGAGCGGATGCGCTGGCGTGGCGCTATGGGGCGGGCTTTCAGCCCTCGATTTTCGCCTCCCGGGCCTTCATGGGGCTGCCTGCCCCAGCGAGCAAGCTCGCCGGGGACCCCGTTCGCCCCATGCTGGTATAGGGCGCGCCGTTGGCGCTTTTGCGGTTCTGCCTGAGCATTTGCGGTCCTGCCTGAGTAGACTGGATAATCATTTGCGGGAATTCTTCCCCTTCGGCAAGCTCAGGGTCAGAATGACAATCTCAACAGGCACTGCGCTCCGAATGACAATTTATTTCCCTCTACAGCTAGCGGCTAAATGCGAAGGCCCGGCGGGTTGGGCCGGGTCTGTTTGGTTTTGCTTACTGATTTAATTATACGGCGTGGAGCATAACTACTATGCCAACTATTTTTATTGGGTAAGTGGTTTACATGGTGAGAGTTATCTGGATTATTTGACGTCAAGGGTCTTGACAACATCCGAACCGCGGTTCGCGGCTCATGGAGGGGAAGCCTACGGTTGATTTCTGGCTGTCTATTGGTGTGGAGCCGGTTTTGTAACCGATTGAAATAAAAGCGACAAACGACGTAGGCCTTGGGAATGGGAATTGCTGGGGTTTTTGCGGGGGGCGAATCCCACCCATCGCAAAGTGCGTGATGGATGGGGTACCCGGCAAGGCCCCACCTTAGCGACGATGAAGCCGTCGCGAAGATGGGGCACCTAATGCGGTGCGCACGCGCGCTGGTGGGCAGGTGATTTATACTGGTCGCTTGCCCTGCTAACGGCTTGGTGCGCGGGAGGTTCGTGTGCCGGGACGCGCAAAATCAACGGGCAGAAGCGCTGTGTCCGACTGGATGCGGCTGGGATTTGGGCCTCGAAGGTCGAGGGGTACAGATCCTGGTTGAGAGATTCCGGTTGGAGGCGGGGCGCGAAGTCAAGGTCGCTGGTCTAGCATGATTCGTTTTCTTCAGCAGGACAACAAGACAATCAAGATTATGTTTGGCGTGATCATCGGCGCCGCGTGCATCTCCATGGTGATCTACCTGGTACCGGGGTTGATGTCGGACAACTCGTCGGGGAACAATGCGGCGACCTATGCGACGGTGCGGGAGCCGGGGGCGTGGGGACGGCTGTTCGGGGCGAGCACGGACATCAAGACGGACGATGTGGCGAAGCTGGCCGAGCGGCAGTTGCAGCAGCAGCATTATCCGGACTTCCTGCTGCCGTACATGATGCAGCGGTCGGGGCAGGTGCTGGTGCAGCGCGCGATGCTGAAACAGGCGGCGGACCGGCTGCACCTGGAGGTGAGCGACGAGGACCTCAGGCGGGAGTTGCGGACGGGGCCGTTTGCGCAGTACCTGTTCCCCAATGGGCAATACATCGGCGACGACAACTACATCAACTTTGTGCAGACGGCGTTCGGAACGACGCGCTCGGACTTCGAGACCCAGGTGAAGGACGACATGGAGCTGCAACGGTTGCAGGCCCTGGTGACGGGCGGCGCGGCGGTTTCGGATGCGGCGGTGCGCGAGGCCTACCTGGTGCAGGGGATGAAGGTGAAGTTCGACTACGCGGTGGTGTCGCTGGAGGAGTTGAAGAAGACGATCAACCCGGCGGACGCGGAGTTGCAGGGCTACTTCAAGCAGAACGCGGCGAAGTACGCGACGGCCGTGCCGGAGACGCGGAAGATCGAGTATGTGGCGTTCGACGCGGCGAAGACTCCCGGCGGGAAGGCCGCGGTGAGCGACTCCGACGTGCAGGCGTACTACAGCGGTCATGCGGCGCAGTACAAGACCGAGGAGCAGGTGAAGACGCGGCACATCCTGATTGCGTCGAAGGCGGGCACGGATGCGGCGACGGATGCGGCGGCCAAGGCCAAGGCGCAGGACGTGCTGAAGCAGGTGCAGGCTGGGGGAAACTTTGCGGCGCTGGCGAAGAAGTACTCGGATGACCCGGGGACGAAGGACAAAGGCGGCGAGCTGGTGCTGATGCCGACGGCGAGCCTCGATCCGGCGTACGCGAAGGCTGCGATGGCACTGAACCCAGGGCAGACGTCGGGGCTGGTGAAGTCGGCGTTTGGGTACCACATCATCCAGACCGAACAGAAGCAGGCGGCGGGGGTGAAGCCGCTGGCCTCGGTGAAGGACACGATTGTGAAGACGCTGCAACAGGACAAGCAGGGCGGGGCGTTGCAATCGTATGGCAGCGAGCTTGCGGCCGAGGCGAAGAAGAATGGACTGGAGAAGACGGCGGCGGCGCATGGACTGAAGGTGGTGACGACCGACTATGTGGAGAAGAACGCAGCGATCGGCGGACTGTCGGATGGCACACAGATGCTGAGCCAGGCGTTTGCGGCGGAGAAGGGCGCGGCGCCGGCGGCGGTATCGACCGGCGACGGCTATGCTGTGTTCGCTGTGGTGGACGTGAAAGCGGCGCACGCACCGGAGTTTGCGGCGTACAAAGCGCATGTGCTGGACGACTATCGCGACCAGAAGGCGCCGGAGCTGCTACAGACCGAGACCACCAAACTGGACGCGCGGGCCAAGGAGCTGAACGACCTGAAGAAGGCGGCGGCGGAGTTGAAGGTCCCGGTCAAGACGAGCGACCTGGTGGGCGAGGACGGGCAGGTGGCGGACCTGGGCGCGATGAATGGGCCGGGAGCAGCGGCGTTCAAGCTGGCCAAGGGAGCGATCTCGGACGCGATCAACGCAGGACAGACCGGCGTGGTGCTGACGGTGACCGACAAGCAGGAGCCCACGGCAGACGATATCGCGAAGAACTTCGATACGACGCGGGAGCAGTTGCTGAGCCAGCAGCGGGAGGAGATCTTCAGCGTATTCATGGGGACGCTGACCGAGAAGTACGAGAAGGGCGGCGGGGTGCGGCTTACCAAGCAGGCATCGGCCCCGGCAGGCCCCTTGACGAGCAAGTAGAGATGAGAAGACAGGAGCCTGTTCCCGCTTGGCGCGTGGTCCGGCGCCGGGTTGGGAGCAGGCCCTTTTTGTGGGGCACGCGATTTCGGCATCAGACGGGTAGATGGGATGCGTCCAAGAGCAAGGCGTTGGAGAGTCCAGCCATGAGGTTTGAGCTATGAGCGATGAGCTTGCGCAACGCAACAGCCGAAGGGTGAGGGGATGAACCAGGAGCGGATGAGCGGCGTGCTGCTGCATGTGACGAGCTTGCCGTCGCGGGGCGGCGTGGGGGACTTTGGGCCGGCGGCGTACGCGTTTGTGGACTTTCTGGCGGCGGCGAAGCAGAGGATGTGGCAGGTGCTGCCGCTGAACCCGCCGGGATACGGGAGTTCGCCCTACTCGGCGCTGTCGGCGTTTGCGGGGAACCCGGCGCTAATCAGCCTGGAGCGGCTGGCAGAGGAGGGATGGATTGCGAAAGGGCGCGTAGAGGCGTTCTACGGGGAGGATGCGGCGGCGGGGTTGGATTCGGCGGCAGAACGGAAGCGGCCGCCGATCGAAGAGGCGGCGGGGAACTTTCTGGACCACGCGGGGGATGAGGCGCGGGCGCGGTTTCAGAATTTCTGCCAGGAGAACATGAGTTGGCTGCCCGAGTATGCAAGCTTCAACGTGCTGCGGCGCAGGTTCGGTGCGGTGAGCTGGAACGAGTGGCCAGAGGAGTACGCTCTGCGCAAGCACGACGCTCTAGCGGCCCTGTTGACCGAGCAGGGGCGGGAGCTGGCGGTGGAGCAGGCGATCCAGTTCTTCTTCGACGAGCAGTGGCGCGCGCTGCGGGCGTACTGCGCGGAGCGGAAGATTCAAATACTGGGCGATGTGGCGATCTTTGTGAACTACGACAGCGCGGACGTGTGGACGCACCCGGAGCTGTTCGAACTGGACGAGAAGGGCAGGATGGTACGGGTGTCTGGCGTGCCGCCGGACTACTACTCGGCGACAGGGCAGCGGTGGGGCAATCCTCTGTACCGATGGGGCGAGCTGAAGGAGCGGGGGTTCGACTGGTGGGTGGCGCGGGTGCGGCGGTCGCTGACGCTGTACGACATGGTGCGGCTGGACCACTTTCGCGGGTTCGAGGCGTACTGGTCGATTGCGGCGGAGGAGCCGACGGCGATCCATGGGCTGTGGGTGAAGGCCCCGGGGATCGAACTGTTCGAGCGGCTGAAGGAGGTCTTCGGGGAACTGCCGTTTATCGCGGAGGACCTGGGGCTGATAACGCCGGAGGTGGTGGAACTACGCGAACACTTCGGAATGCCGGGGATGCGGATCCTGCAGTTTGGATTTTCGGACCGCGGCGCGCACATCTATCTGCCACACCAATATGTGCCGAATACGGTGGCATATACCGGGACGCACGACAACGACACCACGCTGGGGTGGTGGAAGAGCGGAGCGACGGCGGAGGAGCGAGTGCATGTAGAGCGCTATCTGCAGCCGATCAAGCAGGACGAGGAGATTGTGGGAGCAATGATGCGGGCGGCGGCACGGTCGGTGGCACGGCTGTGCATCTTTCCGATGCAGGACATCCTGCGCCTGGGCAGCGAGGCGCGCATGAATACGCCGGCAAACCGGCTGGGAAACTGGACCTGGCGATATGAGGCGGGTGCGCTGAAGCAGGAGATTGCGGCGGGGCTTGCGGAGTTGATGGAGTTGACGGACCGGGATTGGGTGGAGGCGGCGAAGGTGGAGACTGCGAAGGCGGTCGCGTGACTAGGACACCCAAGCGGTAGACTGGGGGAACGAAATTTAATTGACAGGAGCAACGATGCCTCTCTCTGGCGAAGCAATACGAACGATGAACTATGTGGACGATATATCGGTGACGCTGCGGCGGATCCTGACGGTGCTGCCGTCGCTTACGGAAGAGG
>Ga0255355_1000162_pt1 | contig 46700 bp, 41 predicted proteins | sample HBST75metaG_FD_189943 | JGI IMG/M metagenome (GOLD analysis project Ga0255355, IMG submission 189943) | Peat soil microbial communities from Stordalen Mire, Sweden - H.B.S.T75 | ecosystem: Environmental > Terrestrial > Soil > Wetlands > Peat | place: Sweden: Norrbotten County, Stordalen Mire...
TTTACACCTCCGATGCGTCTCAGTCGCTCCAGGTAGACCTTGCGCAGAGTCGCGCTGCGGCCGAAACGCTATCGAAGTCTCTTGCGGAAACGACTAATCTCGGTATTGCAGAACCTTCCATCGCGGAGGCCATCATCGAGGAAATTGGGCTGCATCTCTGAGAAAAGCTTGTGTGCAGCGACCTGCTTCAAACGCCGTAGCGGCAAGTAATTCTGTTGCTTAAGGCGCATCGGACAGATTCCATTGTGCTTGGTGACATATCAGAACTAGTCAATCTGATCTTTGCTGTTGCACGGCAGAGGTATTGGCCAGAATTCCGAGCCTTAATGCAATTGAGGGTGTTCAAGAGGGTGCTGAAAGGTCTCTCGCCGACCAAGGAATTGATGGCGCTATGGCGACATTCGGCACTGATCTGCCGTTGATGGCGAGTGATTTGGCGATGATGCACTCATTAGCCCGTTGGAAAACGTTGCTGAACTGAAACCCGGTTGCCGGGATGTATTCGGTGATCGTCCTGTAAGCTCCGCTGAATGAGCTTAATAAGATGTCTCTGGCTTTTGCAGGCATAAACATGTGCGGCGTACAATGTCGGCAAAATAGCAGCTTACAAAACACTCGGAAATTTGCACAAGGAGAAAAGGAAAATGCCGAGGGAAAGATCATCTACGGCGGCGACTGGCGGGAAGGGGTATACCTTCGCCGACAAGGTCGCAGCCGGATTCCTCGTGCAGATGCTTTCCCGCACCTTCCCGGCGGAAGCATCGCTGGGGTTTATCGCCGAGCTTCATTTTGAAACGAGGGAATCCGGCAGAAACCTCGACGACCTTCACCTGGTCCTTCAGAACGGCGCCTATGTCGCGCGCTGGTCCGTTTCAATCAAGAGCAATCGGCACCTTTCGGGAAACGGGTTCGACAAGACGCTGGTGGGCGATCTCTGGGCGGATTGGAGAGGGGAAAGAGGCGCCAGCTTCGATCCAAGCTCTGACGTGTTCGGGCTAGTCACGGGTACTGTTGCTGATGGGCCACTGCATAATTGGGAGGAACTGCGGCAGGAGGCGGCGGGCCCGACGCCAGAGCGATTCCTGCAACGAATCGACGGAGAAAGACAGATCTCCGCGGCAAAGAAGAAGATATTTTCCAGTCTTAATCCAGCCGAGAACCCCAACCAGGCACAGCGCGAGGCCACGGTCCGTCTCGCGGCACGGCTGCACGTGCTGCGCTTCGACAAAAACCTGGAAGAGGGGCGTTATATCAATCAATGCGCCCTGTTGGTGTCTTCGGGCAGTGTCGAAGAGGGCACAAAGTTGTGGAACACGCTCTGCCAGCTTGCGGCGGACAATCGAGGCACTGGCGGGTATTTCGATCTGCCAAAGCTATTGCAACGGCTTCGGAGCACCTTTGACCTAGCCGATTACCCAGATTTCAGGGCAGACTGGGCGCGATTGGATACGATCAGCGGAGACAATCTCGCAAATGTGAGGTCGGTCCTTGGCGCGGGCATTCATCTGGATCGGACTACTGAACTCGCCGCTCTTTCAAAGACCATCGTCGAACACGGCGTCACCTTCGTGGCCGGCGAGTCCGGCTCTGGAAAGTCTTCCCTCATCGCGCAGCTTACGCGCGAATCTGGCAGGTTCAGCCATATCCTCTGGCTGACACCGGCCCAACTGTCGAAGACGAGCCAGAACGAGATCGCAACGAGCAATGGCCTGCGGCACACGCTGCCAGAGTTGGTCCGCTCCTCCTCTCGAAGTTCCTCGTTTCTGGTGATTGATGCGTTGGAGAAGTTCGAAGGCGAAGCCCGGTCGCGGGTCATTGAACTGCTCCGAGCGATTTCCGAGAGCGGCTTTGTCGGATGGAAGGTTGTCATCTCCGGGCATCTTCAATCATGGGAAAAAGCGGAGCGCCTCGTCCAGGAAGCCGGCGTCCCTGATTTCGTTGAGAGCGATCTTGGACTGCCAAGTATTGCGGCGATCCGAAGTGCGGTCCAAAGTATTCCGGGAATCAATCTGCTGCTGTTTCGCCCGGAATTGCAGAAGATTCTTCGCAATCTCATGGTGCTCGATTGGGTGCTGCGGACCAACCTCGTCCAGAGCTTGTCGAGCGAACCCGAAAAACGGATCGGCGAGACCGGTCTGATCAGCCTGATCTGGGAGCACTGGATTGCGAAGGACCGAAGGCTCCAGCGCGACAGGCTGCTTCGCGAACTTGGCGAGCACGAAGGGGAGAGGCTGAGCGGCGCGGTAAGCGTCGATGCCATAAAAGACGTTCAGCTTCTCGACCTGCTCGAGACTTTGTCGAACGAGGATCTGGTCAGAATCACATTGCCATCGGTGCGGTTCACCCACGACCTTATCGGTGATTGGGCAAGGTTCCGTGCGCTCGCCAGTCTTGACGGCGATTCAATCGCCCGAATCCGGTCGCTTGTCCAAATCCCACGGTGGAATCGCGCAATTCGGCTCTATGCTCAGTCTCTACTCGAGGGGAAGGCGGACCTCGCCGACTGGAATAAGGCCCTGGCTGAACTCGATGCGCCGGATGCGGAATCGAAGGTGGCGAAGGACATCTTCCTGGAGGCGCTGATCTTCGCAGCCGATGCGGTCTCGCTGCTGGAGGCAGCCTGGCCGAATCTCATAGCCGATAAGGGCAAGCTTCTCAATCGGCTGATGGATCGGCTGCTCTTCGTTGCTTCGTTTCCCGACCCACGGCTTAGCTCCTTCGTATCCGAGGAGAATGCGGAGGCATCAGAATCCTGGTTCCGCATTCCGATGCCGCTCTATTGGATGCCTGCCCTCTTCATTTTCTCGGCGCACGAGGAAGATGTGGCAACTGTTGCTCTGCAAAAAGGGGCTGAGGTTTGCACGCTCTACTTACGCAATATGCCTGCGGAGATGCCCGCGAGAAGAGAAGCGGCACATCTCGCGCTCGTGCTGGCGCGCGAACTCCAGGATCAGGTGGCGGCGTACCCTTATTCGGGACGAGACAGCAAGATCGTCTATGAAGCATTGCTCTTTGGAGCCAGCGAAGACCCTGATGGCGTGGCCCAGGTGGCGTTGGAGATTGCTGGTCGCAGAGCAGAGCCGGACCACGCTATAGATCGCCGGGACCGCGCGGAGGAGGAGGCGGCGGCCCGCCAAGCCCGGTGGAGAGAAGAGCATCCGGAAGAGTATAAGCAGCACAGGGCCTCCGTGACGTCCCTGCCGGGCGGCACTTACTTTCCGCGTCGCAAACGGTCGCCGTTGCCAGATGGGCCGCAACGACGCATCCCCGAGGGATTCCGTAGCGCGATCATGGACTGGGGCGCCTTGACGAGCCTCATGGCTCTGCGCCCGGAAGCAGCCAAGGAGACTCTCCTGGCCGTCTGCTTAGAGGACCCTGACCACCGCGATGACGAGGGGCCAATTCGTTCCTTCGGACTCGATTGGTGGCACAACGGCTTCCCGCCGATCTATTTCAAGGGGCCGTTCTATTCCTTTCTTCAGCAATCGCCGCAGGCCGCGCTAGATGCGGTCGTGAAGCTATCGAATATTGTCACCGAGCAAGGGTTGAGAGCTGAGCGCATCGATCCGCTCAAAGCGGATGACCGCGAACGCTACGCGCTTAAGTTCACGGTCAAGGACCAGACGGTCTACTGGTTCGGCAACGGGCAAGTTTTCTATCTCCATCGGAGCGGACGTCTCCACGACGATGTTCTGGTCTGCGCACTTATGGCGCTTGAGAAGTGGTTGTACGACGAGGTGAGCGCCGGCCGGGAGATCGACAGCTACGTTCAGTACATCTTCGAGAACGCCACGTCGCTGGCTTTCGCGGGGATTCTCGTATCGGTCGGCTTGTATCATCCTGCGTTGTTTCACGGTTGCCTGCGGCCTCTCCTGGGAAACGTGCACATCTATGAATGCCAGAGTCACGCGGCACTGAATGAGAGATCCGAATCCTGGACGATCTCGTTCGCCGGAAGGCCGCAGCAGGAGATTCAGCTAGCAATTCAGTGGAACCGGATGCCGCATCGCCGCGCCCTCCTCCGCGATCTGGTGCCAAGACTATTTGTTGCGAACATCGAAACCCAGGCGTACCTCAAGGAATGCGCCGCTGAATGGGAAGCAACAGTGAAACCGGCTACCGACGACGAGAAGGAGAGCTTCACGTTATTCCTGGCGCGGTTCAAGCCCGAAACCTACGTGCTGACGCCACGGCCGGACAACATGATCGAAATAAGGCCATTCCTACCGGAAGAGATCGAGCAGAAAAGACAAGCGTCGCAGGCAGAGGCGGAATTTCGGCTGCTCTCGAATGGCATGGCGCTGCAGGCCCGCCAAGTTCTCAACAGTGGCGTGACTCTGACGGCAGACAAGCTGCCAGAATTCTTTCAGCAACTCCGCAGAATCGAGCAACCTGAGTATCCCGATTTGAGTGAATACGAGACAAGAGTTCGGCTTCAGTCGATCGCCGGCGGACTCGCAGTGCTCTTTATTTATCATCGCGCTTGGCTCTCGGAGAACAAAGACGCAGAACGATGGTGTTTCGACGTGTTGGAGAATCTCCAGGCCGCCCCAAGCGACGAGGATGAAGGCCCCGAGTCCGGCGGTCTTGGCGTCAACGTCGAGACTTTCCTCGGCGAGCTCGGAGTATTCCTTCTGCAGGAGCGTCAGGACGAGTGGGTCAAACGGCTGGCGTTTGCCGGAGTGACAGGCTTCTATTACCCATCGACACGCCTGTCGATGGCGAGAGCATACCTTTGCCGGGAAGGCCTCGGGGAAACCTTTGATGAACTCATCTCCGTCGTTCTGTTGTGGTCCGCTCTCAGACGTGGCGCAACCCGGAAAACAGGGCGTTACATTCAAAGGCCGGTTCTCCCTGGCTACAAGTCGGCCCTCTATGCACGTTTCCTCAACGGCAGGCTCAAGCAGCGTCCGGTCACGGTCGCGATGACGGCACGTCTCGGGGCAAACCTCGTCGAACGCATTGAGCGGCTAGATCCCTCAGAGATTGCACGGAGACAGTGGGAGAAGCAGCGCAAAGCCTTCGAGAAGAAGGACCGGGATTGCGATGCAAGACGCGATATGGCGCAGATCGATTATGAAGTGATCGTCGCGGGCTTCTGTTTCCTCTCCCACGAATTGACTTCCGCCGAACCAGCCGACCGAAAGCGCGCCGAGCGATATATCCGGCAGCTCTTCGAGCTTGAGATGACGACTCTCCCGATTCTGGAGGGCGAAGACGAAGGGAGAGAGGTAGGCGGATCACCTTACGAGTTCGATCCCTGGATATTGAGTCTGGCCGCTGAACTGCTCGCCACGGTGACATCGCTGGAGCAAGCACGCGCGATCTACGAGCCTGTGCTGCGCCGTGGTCCGGCTGCGCGCTATTGGACCCAAGACTTTCTTGAATTGTTCTTCACCAGAGCTCTCCTGCGGATGGCTGACCATGCGTTCTTCGCCGAGATCTGGCGAGGCATGGTGGACTATACGTTTTCACTTCCGACATGGGTGGGGAGAACGCCGGGTATCTGGTTCCATGCCGAAAGCCTCTCTGTCGATCTCATGGGCTTGCGCACCGAAGCCGTAAAGGTCTTCGGCCGCAAAGAGTATGCCGATCTCGCAGGGACGATGGCACCAACCTTCAAGCGGTGGGGGGATCAGTGGTTGAAGTACAGTCGCGTCGCAGCATGGTTTGCTAATTTTCTCGCCACAGAGTCCGGAGGGTCTCTTCTGCGCCAGGGAATCCCGCAGCTGAGCGAGGTTGTGGCTTCCTTTAGCGACAGCGATTGGAAGGACGGGGGCTTGGCGCTGAGTCTGACCTCCGCTCTCGCAGCGGGATGGCGGCATACCTCCGGTGAGATCACAACAGACGCTCCCCTGCGAGAAGCTTTCCTTCATATTCTGATGGAGCTCTGCTCGCGTTCTATCGCTGAAGCAATTCATCTGAGGGACCGCATCGCGCACGTCATTCCGGTGGGCGGATAGGCGAATGCGAACTTCAGCACAAAGCAATCTGAGCCGTTAGAACAAATCTTCGAGGTCATCTGGTGGACCCACTAAAATCTCCGTCTCGCGAACCCTTTGAAAAGATCGTGGCCGACGTACTCGCAAGAGTGCCGAAGGGGAGCGCGCCGACATTTTGTCTCCTGCCGGAGATCTGGGCCGCACCGCAGGCGATTGCCCCGGAGAAGATGGATCTGTTGGCTCCGCTGCTGCGGGAAGTAAAGCTCTATCCGCAAACCGGCGAGTTCAGATTTTCCACCTCCGGCGACTATCTCCATATCTCCGACGGGGCTCTCAACCTGATCTGGTGCTCAAGCTACGCTTCCTGGTTCATCTATCAGGCTTCCGGCCGGGCTCAGAAGAACGGACTAGACGTTGTACGCTTCGACGATGACAGAGAGACGGAGGAAGCGGTCAATCTTTATCAATGGGCGATTCGGTGTGTGAGCAACAGTGCATACACTCCCTGGCCCGTGGGCGCGCCGCAGCCGACCAGAAAGCCTGTTCCTGGAAGTCCACTGCATATCGCGAACGAGGTGTTCCTGACAGCCGTCGCATGGATGCTATTGCACGAGGCCGGGCATCTTGAACGCGGTCATCCGTTCCTGACGTCTTCCCGTTCCCTGGATGAAGAGCATGAAGCAGACTTTTTCGCTACGGATCATGTGCTCGGCGGGGTCACCGATGAGCAGGTTAGATTCAAGCGCAGCGTGGGCATCGTGGTAGCGAATGCCCTCATCCTTCTGCTCGAGCTGATGAATGGACCTGTCGCTTCCCAAACACATCCGCCCGCCGAGGAGAGGATCAGCCGGAATCTCCGGGGCCCCGAACTCGAATCCAACAACAGGATTCATGCGTTCGCAACGGCGCTGATTCAGTTCCACCTCGGCGTTGTCAGGATATTCCCGCAACTGCAGGAGCGCGCCGCGTTCGGAGAGTTCATAGACGATTTCTGCCTCGCGATCAATCGGTGGAGGAGAAATGCCTGAATGGAGTTACGGCGAAAGCGGCAACCATTCATTCTTCTCGATCAATGAAACAATGATGCGCACGTTCATCGTAATCGACTCAAGTCGGTGGGGGAGTGTATCGTTCGGGTGGCAAGGAGCTGCCAAGCCCTCGAGCCACAGGTCAATATCAGCAAGAGGGTTGGCGAACAGCTTCATGCCTCGCTGCCAACCAATCAGCGAAAACCGCGCTGCCGGCCCCTCCGGCGAGGACATGGGACGAACCTCAAGCTTCTCAAGGCGTGTGCCATCAGGGAGGTCGAACAAGGGCCGATCCAATGAAATCCCGGCGACAAGGGTATGCAGGCGGCGGTGTCTGTCGATCCGGGCTAGTTCGTTGAGAAACCGCAGACACCGATTCGAATTCAAGACCATGAGAGAAGCCTCAAGCGGCGGCTCGGCGAAGGGTTGAGTCACCTCGATGAACCGTCGCCGGCCATCATTCAGCAGCGCGATCTTGCGAGATTGCCTGGGCCATTCTTCCTTGCTCTCGCAAATCGGGAATTCGATGGAAGACGCTTTTGGAGGAGGGTTCTGTCCGGAGTCTTGAATCGCAGAAGCATACACCGCGCCGTCGAGCGCTGCTCGCAGTTGATATAGATACTCTCCAAGTTCGAGTTCGAGAGTTTCGGGAAGTGGTTCGACCTGATCGACGTCCAACGTCCCGGTACCGTCATCTCTCACGAACAACGTAACGGCAAGCAAGTGCATGATGTCGAGGCTATTCCATATCTTCGCCGCTTCATTCGAGTGGTGAACAGCTCTATCGATTCTCGCGCGACATTTTGAAAAGAGCTCTGAAACACTTGCCAGTGCCATCTATAAAAATCCTTACTTTGTAATTGAAGCACAAAGACCTGATTGCAACTACGCGCCAGCAGCCCAGTACTGAAATGCAAATCTGAGCTTAACTGTGGGAGGGGTTACATTCCCGCCGAGAAAGCTGCATGGGCATGTAAGGTAATCTTCTCCGCAATTCGAACATGTCGCCGAAACCACCTTAAGCGCCTGTCGAGTCTCTAAACCGCTTTTGCTTAAATCCTCGGTTATGGTTTGTGACTCAACCGGACCGGACGCCACGGCCTCGCCATCCAGATGGGCAACTGCAGATTGCAGTGCTATCTTCCGTCGTGGATATAAATTCAGACTCTCCGGATTCACATACTCCAAAGCTGTGTCTACACCCTCGCCAAATGGCGCAATAGTTTCTGCGGTATCCCTGACCCAGTCCGCGACTGATTCCGTCGGCGGAAAAGGTTGGTCTCGGTTCAGCCAATTCAAAACCTCAGCGCACCTTCCAAAGATAGAAACGGAAAGTGTATATTCGGAAAGCGCAAGAGAAAGATTAATCAACACCGGAGAACCAGAATCCTCTTCGTTCACTTTCGACACAAGTTCGCGGTAAGCCTCGATCGTGTAGTCGAGTACTTTTCGGGTGCGATGAATCACTATGGGCATCTGCAAATAGTTATCGTCGAAAACCATGAAACGTGCGTTCGGTGCAAAGGTCAATCGATGGCCATTCCGCCTCAAAATCTTCATTAGTTCCAAAACCTGCAAATCGAAAAGAGCATACTCCGCTTTTTCGCTTCTTGCCCACGCATACGGAAACGCAACAGGTTCCTCCGGGATGTGTTCGAGGATGCAAGGCTGATGCGTCACTAAGATACGGAACGATTTCGCATCATTGCATAACCAAGGTACTCGTTTGTCGAGTTGAAGGGGCTGCGGAAACACATCGGTTTTTTCCAACTCCTCGCGGATGTCAATTTCGGACTTCTCGCCCCCGAAGTATTCGGAAACGAGCGTATTGTCTCGAAAGTGATTATGGATGACGCTCTTCCAGCGTCCGATGTCAAGGGTTCCATCGACGCGCCAAAGTTTCGTATATTCAGTCTGGCGACCGGCGCGTTTCAGATCCACATCGAGACGGGTGATCATTTCTTCTGGCGTATAGGCTCGTATCGAGCCATCAAGATGTTCGATACGACTCGTCGTGGCATCGATCACGCTATGGACATAACGGCAATACAGCTTCGTCCGATCAGCACCACTCTCACTGTCACGCAGTTCCTCGGCTTCAAGGATGAGCTCTGTGCCCGTTTCCTTCGTCCTTCGTTGCCACCAAAATTCAGTACGAGATATTTGATGGAAGAACCGCTGACGTTCGTCCGCTCCGTGTGCCGTTACTCCCGTTTGGAGCGAAGACAGGTCTTCATTGAATTTCGGCCCATACCAATAATCCAACTCCATGGTGTGAGCAGCAGTTTCAGCCAACCCAACCATGTCCGGATCGAGCCTCACTCTCACATTCACGCTGGAATCCTGGGCTATTTGGTATAGCGTTCCTAGGAGCTCTTCGTTGAAATGATTGAAAGGGCTCTCTGAACGCCGCATGAAGTGGTGTGCGAACACACAAAGCTCCCCAATCTGAAATATGCCTGGCCGGATCATCGTGAGAGCTGTGAATGGGACGAGACCGTCCTTGTCCGCCTGCTTAAAAATGCCCGGGAATGCTCTCTGTGCAAGACCTGCCCCCCTCAGGGCGTGTGCTCCCGAATCCCATGGGGTTTCAGAACCTGTCAGCACGTCCGTTCCAATGAGTTCTTTCAGCCGGGTAATGGACTCTTGAGATACATCATGGATTGTGGAGGCGATGTACTTCCTCCATCGCTGCTTTATCTGCGCATAGTCTTCGTCTGTTTCAGGCTCAATGACATGTGCTAGGACGCGGGTGAGACCAGGCTCTAGGTAGACCGCGGCGGGAACGACCCATCCGGCCAGCCTGTGACGATCATGGCTGATGAGTAGGGGCATCCCAACATCAAAGCTGTCCTTCATCGAGTCGTAGAGGGCACCCGTGTCCATCCTCATGGACTTTCGATTGACTGAATCGCTCATGGTAGCTGCAATTCGAGATTTCATGGAGTCCCTTGACCAGCGGCATCACCCTGAATCAATGGTCTAAGTAATGATAAGTCGTCCGGTGTCCAGTGATCCATCCGCTTCGGTTGCCAACTGTTGACTTCAGCCCAATGCGCTCGTTGACCTCGATTTGGACCGCGTTTCGAAGATCGGTCTCAATAAATGCCTTTGTTTTAAACGATCCGAACAGATCTCCGTCTTTGCACGGCAGAGGTCAACACGAAGATACCTGGGCTTTAATACAGTTGAGGGTGCTGAACAGGGTGCCGAATATTGATGACGCTATGGCCGGTACCAATCCAACCGGAATGAGCACAACGGCGGAAGTTGATTTGCCTCTGCGTTTCCGCAACCGCTTTGTTACCCGTAGGTTCTCTATCTGGTCATCTAAACTCAATCGTTGGGCGCGCGGCTCCAGGCGTAGAATTGTGGCAATTGAATGCCAGACAATTTCCAGTCCGATTCGTTGGCTTTGGCTCCTCGACAAAAGGTGCTTTGCCGTCGCCTGAACGCCAGGGCCACGGCGTTTGCCCGGAGAAGGAAAGATTAAGCAATGGGCGGCATATAAATTAGATTCCCGCCGCCGGGAGAGCGTCACCGTATGGTTAAGCTGTCAACTGGTGAGGTTTGTCGCTCCATGAATTCACAGGGGTGGAAAGGTTTCGTACACAACACGGGATACGAGGGGCAAGAATGACTCGGCAGCAGGTACTGGAAGAAATCGGCAAGGCCCTCGCGGTTCTGACTCATCAAGTCGAACAAGAGAATCTCTCTGGGATGTTCTCGAAGAATCGAATCATTGAGGATATTCTACTTCCGGTATTTGCGATTCTGTTCTCGGCTCCCGGTTTGCACAATCTGAACTCTGTAGGGAGCAATAATGCCCATCTTGACCTTGGGGACGACACAACTCACCTTGGAATTCAGGTCACGGCCGAGAATTCCGCGGAGAAGATCACCAAGACACTCACCGGGGTTGTCCGAGACGGCCTATACAACGATTACCATCGCATTGTCATATTCGTCCTTAAGGCGCGGCGCATCCGGTATACGGAAAAGACCAAGCAGGCATGGTCGCGTATTTGCCGGCGAAAGCTCGTGTTCGATCCCCAAGGGGATATTGTCGAGCTTTCTACACTGCTCTCCCAAATCGCAGGTCTCGGTTTCAACGATCTTCTGACTGTACGCAATGTGATTGCCCGGACCGTAGTTGGAGAAGATTACGTTGATGTTCTATCCCAGGTACGGGAGATCAGTACCCGGCATCTCTCGTACGAGAAGAAGACCTTGCGATACATCCCCGGGGTTTTCATTGAAACAAGAGAGACAAAGCAACTTTGCCGCTCATTTTGCTACCCCGTTTTGTTTCTTCAGCGTTCCATTGAATCCGCGCGTCGCGTCAATCTCGCCTCGTGGAACGACTTCTTCGCCAAGGCCGGCCTGCTGCCGTTGGACTTCCCCGACCTGGAAGACGTACCGGCGGGAGCGACCACTGCAGACGCTGAAGCAATCGCGAAAAGCAAGTGGCTAAGCTATGCGCCCCTTTTAGAGACGATAAAAGAGTACAAGCACGAAGGCGCCAGAAGGTCACCTGTACCCGATGCGACTCCGGCGCAGTTGGCGTTTTACGAGATGAATTCTCAGGTTCTGACCAACGAATTTCAGGCGGGCGTCAGACTCGATGTGGAGGATATTCGAGAGGACCTTGAATCGACAGCGAAAAGGATTCTCTTGATCACAGGTGCGGCAGGACAGGGTAAAACGAATCTTCTCTGTGACCTATTTGAGAACTTCTTACTGAAACACGAGATTCCGTGCGCCTTCGTTTCCGGCCGCGTACTGAGTACCATCGACGCCGAACATCTGGAGGATGCACTTCGTACGGCTCTATTTGGTAAGAAGGTGAGAGCACTTGAGGATGGGATTCAGCTTCTTTCCGGGGAGTCCCTGCGACTGAATAAGCCGTTCGTTCTCATGATCGATGGTCTCAATGAGCACCGGAACATAAGCATATTTTCGCAACAATTGGAACTTGTTGCCGGGAAGCTTCTGGAGTACCCAGGAATCCGTTTGTTTTTGAGCTGCCGGACGGAATTCTTTGGAGATCGGTTTTCGAATCTAGTCGACGGCCTGCTTCGTGATGACGTAATGCTGCTGCGATCAACGGAGCGGCGACTGGAAGACGCGGAGCGGGAAGAATTGGTTCTGGTCTATTTTGAATATTTCCGCGTCAAGAGCCGGCGAGTGGGACGTCAGGTCCGGGAAACGCTGACGAAGGATATGCTTCTTTTGCGCATCTTTTGCGAGGCCTACGGGGCGCGTGGCAAAGAGGGGAAGTATGAACAACCGGACATTCGTACCCTCCACCGGGACGAGTTGTTCGAATTGTATTTGGCGCAAAAACTCAGGAAGGCCGGTGAGTTCCTGCAGACCTTGCGGATCGCTCCTTCACCGGTCGCGCCCATCAATGAGCTGAAGCGGGTCCTCGACCGCTGTACGGATTACATGCTGAAGCAGGGAGACTTCGTTGGAGTACCGTTTCGTGCAATCGGGAAAGAGCTCGAACAACCTCTGTATGTTCTCTTGGATGAGGAACTGATCATTCGAAAGGATGCCTCGCTCGATCCCTCCGATCCTTCCGCGGAATCGGTCAACTTCACCTTCGATGAATTGCGCGACTATATGATTTCGCGGTTCATCATTGAGCACGTTTATCCAAACGGAAAGGCGGCACTGTGGGAGGCTCTGGAGCGGCTATCGCCGCAGCGATCACCGATCGAGGGCGTTCAACGTTTTTTGTTTTATGCTTCCCGCAAGCCGGCATCGAAGTCATTCCATGCTGTCTATCGGGAACACGAGTGGTATACGCATCTGTACCCGCAGGAGATCTTCAACATCGACCAGAAGCATCTGGAACCGAAGGATCTCGAAAGAGTTGAGTCGTTCCTCGCGAAGCTTGACTGGCAGGCAGAGCAAGTAGCGGGTCATTTGGCCGAGCGTTGGGATCCGAGCGAGTGGCCAATTCTCCATTTGGGCGTGCTGAACCGAATGGTGTTGTCGCTTGGGTCAAACGCATATGAGGCATTGATTGAGAGCGCCTTGGTGCATCCGCGATTCGGGGACCGACCGCTGGCTGAAGAGCTTTGCGCGTTGGCGGAGCAATGCGCGAAACGTCTGAATTCCTCGGAATGCTCTTTGCGATGTCGGGAGTTAATCAGGCTTCTGATTCTTCTCCTTCCGGCCGGTACCGACTCGCGGTGGACGAGTCCATCCCTGGTCGTGCTTGATGCGCTCCTGCCAAAATTGACGCTCGAGATCACGGAAGAACTTCTGGCTTTTCCGGACGAAAAGTTTCCCGATCACCGGCGCTTGAGGTGGAGAGCGCTATTCAGAGTGATGGAGGTGCGTCCCGATGGGCGTATCCTCACTGCGGCCAAGCGGGCGTTGGCGAAGTTAGACACTAATCAGGATGACGTCAAGATGGAGTTGGAGCGGCTTCTTGATCGCTTCGGGAGCATAGGGAAATGATCATACTCGTACGAAATGAGCGAATGCTCCGCGAAGAGTACATACTGGCCGTTCACCGTGTGCCGACAGAGGCGGAGTTTCTACGGCGGGCCAAGGTGCGTCCCGACACGTATGCGGGCCGACTCATGGCAAGGCTGTATGCGCGCCTGTTCGAGCGGTCGCTGGAGCTGAAACGGGATTACACAACCTACTATGCGGTCGAGTACGGGACCTTCGCACGTTACTTGCGAAAGCGCCATCTGCTAAGCGATGAGGAAGCGAAGGAACTCGACAAACGATTTTCTCGGGCTGCCACAATCGTTCGTTTTGGTTGGCTTTACACTTTTATGCAAGAGGGTGTCGGCGCCGATTTGCTGGCAGGACTCCTCGATATGGAGAAGTAAATGAAGCTACGAACCGGTTTCGTGTCGAATAGCTCGTCAACATCGTTTCTTATCATTTCCAAAGGAAAGCTGACGAAAAAAGGCCTCAGGGAACTGATGGGAGTCGAACAGGGGAGCATCTTGACTCCGTTGTTCGATGAACTTTACCGGGATCTGCTGGACAACGTGAAGGCGGAGATCGATCTGGGCCAGGTCACTGGAAAGCGGAGCTGGGCCGCGGAGATCGGGATTCGTTCAGATAGGTTGAGCGATCGAATGAAAGCGAAGCTCGAGTCCAATCAGCAAAAGGGACGGACTGCGTATTTTGGATATCTCGACAGCGAGACAAGCAACGTGCAGACATTCTTCTGTATGGATTGCTTCGAGGAGGAGAACGACAAGATCTATTTGAATGCGCTGGAGAATTCCTGGTGAAGACTGCTCCGCGACTGATTGTCAAACACTTCGATGCGGACAAATACACGGCCGTTTTCAATCCGCGAACAGGGTTCTTTGCTCGCGCGGAAGATGACGGCGTGCCGGAACCCTTTTGGAGCAGCCATGGTCCGGAGTTGCTGGACATCGCGGTGACGAATTGGTGCGATCGGGGGTGCCATTTTTGCTATCGAAAGTCGGACACCGACGGAATCCATATGCCCATCGAGGATTTTGAAGAGGTGATCCGGCAAGCTGCATCGATGCATGTGTTTCAAGTCGCACTGGGCGGAGGCAATCCCAATCAGCATCCTCGTTTTCCTGAGATGCTGGCGCTGACACGAAGCGAATATGGAATCGTGCCCAACTACACGACCAATGGACGCGGGCTGTCGGACGAGGTGCTGAGAAGCACGGCGAAATACTGCGGTGCGGTCGCAGTCAGCGCATATGCGCCATACACGGAATTGGAGAGAGCGATCGATCTTCTGGCTGACGCCGGTGTAACCGTGCATGTGCACTTCATATTGACCTCGGCTAGCGTAGATGTTGCTATCAAATGGCTTCAAGATCTGCCACGCTTTCTGGCCAAAGCGAAAGCGATCGTTTTTCTCAACTATAAGCCCGTAGGGCGATACCCCAATCGCGATCTGTTGCTCAACCGTAGCGCCCGGTTGGAGGAGTTTTTCGGGCTCGCAACCAGCTCGGATGTCTCGATTCGGGTTGGATTCGACACCTGCACCATTACCGGCTTGGCACGGCTGGGAAATGCGGATAAGGTTTCTCTGGAAGGATGCGACGCGGCCCGTTTCTCACTGTTTGTATCGGAATGCATGGAAGTATATCCGTGTTCCTATATGGTTGAGACGGGACAGCCAGGTGTACCGCTGCGCGGCGCAACCCTGATGGATATCTGGCAGAATCACCCATTATTCCGTGGTTTTCGAGATGCACATCAGAAGGGAGGCTGCGCTGATTGCATCACGCGAGGGGAATGCCTCTCAGGTTGTCCACTTTTTCCCGAGATGAACCTTTGTGACTCGAATCGCGCTGGTGCGGGTTCTGGGCTGGTTGTACTTCAATGATCCTGACCGTTGTTGGTGGGGTTGCCAGATTAGACTCCTAGTATTATGACGATCTAGATATGTAGTTAATGCTCGGCGTCCGCTCGCATCTCGAAGAAGTTTTTCACTCTGATCTCCGTCCGAAGATGGCTCCATTCCTCATGCGTGGTTTTATCACTCACGACGGCGCGAAGGCTTCGTGACCTTCCCGCATACCTGAGCTCGCCGCCGCGGGCAAGATAGGTACAGACGCCGATGTCGTCGTCGATCTAAAATGACCGATGCCGTTGGACGGCAGAGGTCTGTAACCAAAAAGCAGAGGTCGTCGAGGGTGCTGGAGAGGGTGTTGAGAGTTTGCCTACCGATTTTTATAAGGACTTAGAATGCTTTTGTTTGCCATCAGTGCCCATAGTTTCAATGGGTTACGATCAAAAGCACTTCTGTCACGGCAGAGGTAAAAGCCTGTAAAAAGCCGCGACACTGTCTGCAATTCATTAAGCGCCAGCAGCAATGGAAGCAAGTCGTTCTTGGATAAGCGGAACTCGTCCGTCATCCAGAACGAATCCCGGCAACACATCGAGGAACCGAGGCTCCGCCAGAAGAGTCTTTGCCGCCTGGGCCAGATAATCCCGTACATCCTGCGGCGATTCCGCAATTTCATGCACTACGTTTTCTCGCCCTTCAATGACCGCCACAAAATCTTCCAGATCGCGGCTTGCCTGAAAATCCATCTTGCCGCGTCCACGAAAGGCTTCCATCTTGGTTGCCAGGAAAAAGGGCGCAGTGATGACGTGGATGGACGTTCCACCCGGCAGCGTCAAGGTGGACGCATGACGCAGCGCCGGCTCGTACCAGATATTCGTGAATCCCAATACCTCTTTGTTCAAGGCCAGTACGTCCAGCGTCAGTGCGCCGTTGTGCCATCGGCAAGTGAGAGGTTCTTCCCCCTGATCTTCCGTGAAGTGGGCCTTTCGCAGACGCCCCGAGAAAGCGATGTAATCGGCATACGTGACGATCTCAGCGATCACATCAACATCGGTCGTACCGCGTATAGGCGCGGCAGCTTCATCGGTAATCAAAAGGCCCAGGGTGACTCCACCAACAAATACGATCTCATCGAGAAAAGGAGCGAGTTTGCGTACTGCGTCTTCGAGCAGCGGCAGGTTGGGATCAGGCATGGATCTCCTTTTCGAGCAGCTCGATTGCCAGGTTGCGTTCCCGCGTTCTGCCGCAGCGGATGGCGTCCGAGAGCGCGAGTACGCCGTAGAACCTGGAATCGAGTAGAGCGGCTTTGGGTGCTCCCTTATAGAGAGGCGTGATCGAGATTCCCCGGACCTTTCCTTCCGCATAGGTCCAAACCGTAGGCGGCTCTCCGTCATCCAAAAGACGCGACTTCAGGGGCTCCGCCGCAGCAGCCGTGGGCACGCCCCGCACCAGAGACCCTTTGGCGGGAGGAAAAGCGTACTTCAATCCATGCCCGAGGAATTCCAGCAATGCGGTCCGGTTCACCCGCTTTTCGGTGCCGGATAGATAGAGCAGTCCGGCCTCCACGCAGCGCTTCAAAGCCTTGGAGACTTCCGACGGAGAGATGAAGAGGCTTGCAGCCAGTTCCTTCGACGGAAGATTCGGCTCATTCTGGATGGCGAGTTTGAGGAGAAGCGCAATGTCTTGCCCTTGCATAGAGCCATTGTAATCCGATAATTTCCAATTTGGAAACTGGAAATTATCGCAGATTTTCACCAATGCTGTGATAACGCTCGCTGAAAGACAGAGCCGGGATGTCACGAAAGCATCGGCCTAAGTCCACTGGCGAACGTGGGAGTAGAACAGGCAGCAATAATGAAGACGCCAATCGAGGGACCATGGTTGGCTCTTTGAAATCTGCGAGGGCGTCTCACTACGTCATTACCTGTGAATGATGGATGACGTGTTGAGATTCGTTGATGCCGCCCAATCGAACCGGCACGCTCGAATCGAAATAGCGTCTGTCCGTTGCCAACGGTCAATTCTGGAAAGACATTTCCAGTTCCACCCCGGAGTAATTGACGTGCGGTACAAGCTGACGATTCGGGCCTTGCTTAAAATGCACCAGGCCATATCGCTCCATCGTCCGCAAGGTTCGGGACAGGTTGGATGTCGCTCTTCCCGATCTCTCCGCCAGTTCGTTGAGAGATTGAGGGCTGGTCTCCAGGATGAGTTTGAGCAAATCCCGGTTCTGGTCGGAAAGCACTTGAGACAGCGTGCCAAGCGATTCGAACCAAATCTTAGGCTCGCCTCTTGCCGGGACATATTCTCCCTTTGCGATTGCCAGCGTCCTCTTTTTGTAGGCTTCCCGCGAGGCAATTCCAACTTTCAGAGTCTTCATGGCGCTGTGCTCCTTTCCTTCAAAATCGACTCAACTTCTTTCCAAAAATCCGCCAACAACGATATTGCATCCTTGTACTCGTAAAAGCGGACTCGCTTGCCCTTATGCTTGTGGTCGTATTCGATACGGGTTCGGGCGCCGGGTCCCATGCCTTCCCGGATGGGATGAGCGTTGTCAAAACCCAACAGGCGCTCGCCGTCACCATCGTGCAGCGTCAGCGAGTAGTCCAAACCATGCGGCTTCTCCGGTAGGGCCGGAACCCGTTTTACCTCGAACTTGACCCAGAAATTTCCCTCCACCACGAATGTCTCGCCATCCAGCAAAAGAAGCGTATCGAGACTGGGATCATGGTCCATCGATTTGCATATTATCATCTGGTGATAACAACGTAAAGAACCACATGGAATAGGAGCTTATTCACTCATGCCACAGCGATTTATTGCCATGCTGAGACAGATAATACCGGGAATGTACCAGGCTTTTTTAGGGAATAACACTCCGCGAATATACCAAACGCGGATTCTTGAATTTTCTGATGGGAAGGCTGCTCCCGCCCTTCCCTCGCTGCAACCGCCGATCTTACCGGCGTTTTCCGCTCCCCATCCAAGCGGGGCCTGTATCCTGCCCCGCAACGCCCGACCCTGAAAAACAAGATGGTGCAGCCTTCGGCTGGTCTTCGTTTTCGACATTCGTTTCCAGGCGAACTTTAGGCTTTGTTCGGCTCCTTCTGTCAACCCCGCTTGTGCAGCTCCGCGCGGCATAAAAACCGCCGTGCTCGCTTCCGCGCCCCTGACGGGCTTCGGGGGTTGACAGCGCCTCTCTGCGCCCAATTCGCCGCTATGAAACGAATGTCTTTTTTTAGCCTACCCAGGCTCAAAAAACGGCAAATCTCAACCCGAAGGAGCAAACACCATGCCTTACGCCAACAGCACCACCACCGCGCCGCACAGCAACAATGCGGCGCTTCCGAACCAGTCCCCCTACCAGCAGCGCACCACGCAGCGCGACAACCCCACGCAGCAACTCATCAAGCAGGCCGTGGACTTTCTCATCCAGCAGCTTGAGGCGGGCAAGAGCGAAACCTTGGCCGCGTATCTGGCAGCGATGGCCCGGTTCCATTCGTATTCCTTCGGGAATATTTTGCAGATCGCCAGACAACGCCCAACGGCCACGCGCGTAGCCGGGTTCTACGCATGGAAAGAGTTTGGCCGGTTTGTGAAACGTGGCGAGAAGGGCATCCAGATTCTCGCCCCGATGGTCGGACACCGGCGCAGAAAGGACACGACAGAGCAGGAGCCGAGCACGAACCGGGAGACGAAACCCGCGCCTGTGTTGATTGGCTTCCGCGCTGTGTATGTCTTCGATGTGGCGCAGACCGAGGGCGCGGACCTGCCCGAGTTCGAGCACAACATTACCGGCGACGTGGGCGAGCACCGCGACCGGCTCATTGCTTTTCTCGATTCGCAGAATATCGCCCTCGAATACAGCGAGAATATCGCGCCCGCGCTCGGCGTCAGCTACGGCGGAAAGATTGCCTTGCTGCCGGGCCAGTCGAAGGCTGAGGAATTCGTGACTTTGGTCCATGAGGCGGGTCACGAACTTTTGCACAAAAGTGACCGGCGCACCATGACCACCGCCACCGTGCGCGAGACGGAAGCCGAAGCCGTGGCCTTCATCGTGGGCCAAGCTATCGGCCTTGAGATGGGGCGGGCGTCGAGTGACTACATCCAGATGTACGCGGGTAACGCGGCGCTTTTGGCTGAAAGCCTTGAAGTCGTGCAGCGTACCTCTGCGGTGATTTTGGACGCCATCACCGGGGAGTCAGTCACCACGCAGAATGCGCCTTCGGCATCTTCGCCGGAGGCGCAGGACGCAATCGCGGAGGTGGCGTAATGCAGACCATCCTTCGCATCTTGGAGCGGGCCGGGGGTTACCGGCCCACTCTGTACCTCAAGATCGAGAACCCGCCGTACATGGCCCTTGTGATCGAGGCCACGCCGGAGCCGGGGCCGCTGAACCTGCCTTCGATTTCCATTGTGCACTACGGAGAGCAGAACGGCGACCTGATGCGCGACCCGGAGATGTGTTTCGAGTTGTCCAAACCGCCGCTCTGCGGCTTGGGATTGTCCAGTTTCTATTTCAGGAATGACTATCTAGGCGTCGAGCAGTATTCGCGCTATCGGGACGGAGAGAATTACGTTTTCCTGCCCGGCCTGTACGAGCAGCACGAAGCGTTCGCGCGGCAGTGGGACAGCAACATCCGCGCACAGGGTTTTCTCGAAGCCTTTACGGACCAGTCGATTCGCGGCTAGTCCGCTCCCTGCGGAGCGGACTAGCCCGATGTGTCTCCGCTCCGCGTGCTTTCACCCTTCAACCGCTCGAAAGGAGCTTACAGTTATGACGACCACAGTTATCAATGCCACCGAATACCGCGAACTTCCGCTCTCTCAACTCAACGAATCAAAGACCAATCCCCGCCGCGTCTTTGACGATGCCGCTCTCAAGGAGCTTGCCGCCAGCATTCGCAGTCAGGGCGTATTGTCGCCGCTATTGGTAAGGCCGCTTACCGAGAACGGCTTCGAGATCGTGGCCGGAGCACGGCGTTACCGCGCCGCGCAGATGGCCGAATCTGCCACCGTGCCGGTGCGCATCGTCCATCTGTCCGACGCCGAAGTGATCGAGGCGCAATTGGTCGAAAACCTGATTCGCGCCGAGATTCACCCGATGGAAGAGGCCGAGGGGTTCGCCCGGCTTTTGGCGTTGGCTGAACCGAAATACAGCATCGAACAGATCAGCGCACGGGTGGGCAAATCGCCCGTGTTCGTGGCTTCGAGGATGAAATTGATTGACCTTGTGCCCGCAGCGGTCGAAGCCTTCTATGCCAACGAAATCGGCGTGGGCCACGCGCTGTTACTTGCGAAATTGCCTGCTGACATGCAGCAACAGGCGCTTTCGGCTTGCTTCAAAGAGGTATACAACAACGGGGCAAAACCCGCGCGGATTCTGCTGCCTGTCCGCAACCTTCAATTCTGGATTGAGTCGAACGTGTTGCTTGTATTGAAAGACGCGCCCTTTGACAAGCGCGATGCGCAGCTTGTTCCCACGGCGGGCAGTTGCGCCGATTGCCCGAAACGCACCGGGCACAACAAGCTGCTTTTCGGAGACGACCTCGGCAGGCAGGGTGACCGCTGCGTTGATCCGAAATGCTACCAAGCGAAAGTCTCGGCGCAGGTGGCTAAGACCATCGCTGCCAAGCCGCAGCTTGTCCAGATCAGCACGGCTTACGGGACGCAAAGGGAAGGTAGCCCGGTGTTGCCGCGCAACAAGTACACTGCGATCCGTGACGACAAGCCGAAGTCCAACGACGAGGCCAAGCGCCCGGAGTTCAAGGTGTGCAAGTTCACCACCGATGCCATCGTCACCGAGGGTAGCGAGATTGGCACGATGCACAAAGTCTGCGCCAATCCCGCTTGCCCCATTCATCATCCGAAGAAGGCAAACAGCAATGGGGCGAACGATGATGCATTCAAAGCCGAACAGGAGAAGCGGCGCAGAGAGGAAGCCATTGCCAACACAACCGGCTTGCGCGTTCTCTCTGCCATTAGCGTGGCAGTTCCGGTGCGGCTGATGAAACGCGACCTGCTGTTTGTGGCCGAACGCATGGTCAACCTGCTGGACGAGAACCGCGCCGCGACTCTCGCCAAACAGCACGGCATCAAGAAGGCCAAGGACAACGACTCCATCGGCAAGCTGTTCGCGGCCTTTCTTCGCCGCACCGATGAAAGTACCCTTGGCCGCGCCGTGGTCGAGGCCGTTGTCTTGCTCACAGCTTCGCGCGGGAATGCTGCGCACGTTCTACGCGAAGCCGCCGAGGTTTACAAGGTGGATGTGGCCGCAATCACGGCCACGGTCAAACAGGAGTTCGCCGCGAAGGAGAAGGCCAAGGCGGAAAAGAAATCCATACCCAAACAGCCGACGAAATCCGCCTCTAAGCCGATCAAAAAGGTAGCTGCTTAACCCATCTGAACCAGGATTCCTTGCGGAGCTTGAGCGATCAGGCTCCGCCTTTCTTTTATCCGAAGCCCGTCTTCCCACCCTTGTTGGTGCTCCCGCTACAGCGGGAGGCCATCCTTCGCCCGCCCGACGGGCTGGCCGCGCACTACTGTGCGCGGCTGAAATCCAAAAGAGGAGAACGAACCGTCTCCATAAGCTATTAGAATTACACAGAGTTGGCTATACCTATGCCGGAGAAACAGCGGGATCTCCGCAAATTCCTCGAATCGATAGCCAAGGGGAACGTGGCACGATCATGGAAAATCCGTTTTTTGAGCATCCAATCCTGAATTCACCGTACAAGTACCCGGCCCAGCATTGGGAACTGGATGCGCAGGGGCAGCCGACCCAGAAAATCATTTCAGACCGCCGCAAGGCCGAATTCATCACTCCCATCCCAAAGCCCAGAAAAAGAAAGCGTTCTGCGGAGCAGGAGTCGATCGTTTTCGATGAAGGGGCTGGTCTTTCCAGCAAAAAACAGCTCTACGATCCGACTTCGATCATCAATGAGTTGCGGCAGCAGGTCGATCAGTGGCGGCGTCTCCCCAGTCCCAACGATTGGCTCGTGACCCCAGAAACGGTGCGCCTGCTCCAACATTGGCGGCATCACCAATTTCAGGGAATCCGACCGTTCTTCTGCCAAGTTGAAGCCGCCGAGACGGCAATCTGGTTGACCGAAGTGGCCCCGAAGCTGGGCAAAACAGGTAAGACGTTCCTCGAACATCTCGCCAACGCCAATGCGGATGCCAATCCAAAGCTGATGCGCCTTGCGCTCAAGCTGGCTACGGGAGCGGGCAAGACAACCGTCATGGCCATGCTGATTGCGTGGCAGACAATCAATGCGGTTCGCCGGCCCGGCAGCAGTCACTTTACCCGTGGTTTTCTGGTCGTCACTCCCGGATTGACCATCAAAGACCGTTTGCGCGTTCTGCTACCCAGCGATCCAGACAGCTATTATGCGAATCGCGAGTTGATTCCGGCGGAAATGATCGACGATCTCCAGCGGGCAAAGATCGTCATTACCAACTATCACGCGTTCAAGCGTCGCGAGCGGATCGAAATTTCAAAGGGTGGCCGGGCGTTGCTCGAAGGACGTAACGGGACCGCCGTAGACACGCTCGAAACCGAGGGTCAGATGCTTCAGCGCGTCATGCCGGACCTGATGGGCCTCAAGAACATTCTCGTGCTGAATGACGAGGCTCACCATTGCTACAAGGAGAAGCCCGGCGAATCGAACGAAGAGGAATTGACGCGCGACGATAAAGAAGAAGCGGAACGGAACAAGGAGGCTGCCCGCCTCTGGGTCAATGGACTGGAGACCGTTCAACACAAGATCGGCATCTCGCGCGTGTTCGATCTATCCGCCACGCCGTTCTTTTTGCGCGGCTCAGGTTACGCCGAGGGAACGCTCTTCCCCTGGACCATGTGCGATTTTTCGCTGATGGATGCCATCGAGTGCGGCATCGTCAAGTTGCCGCGCGTTCCCGTGGCCGACAATATTCCGGGCGATGAAGTTCCGGTCTTCCGCAATCTTTGGGAGCATATCCGGAAGGAAATGCCCAAGAAGGGCCGAGGAAAGACCGATGGCCTCGACCCGCTGAAATTGCCCACAAAGCTCTGCGCCGCGCTCGATGCGCTCTACAAACACTACAAAGAGACATATGACGTATGGATGCAGGCGGGGACGAAGGCTCCTCCATGCTTCATCGTCGTCTGCAACAACACTTCCACGTCAAAGCTCGTCTTTGATTACATCTCCGGCTTTACGCGTACCGACGAAAACGGCGCTGAAAAGACGATCGAGGGGAAGTTCGAGCTCTTCCGTAATTTCGATGAGCACGGAAATCCCATTCCGCAGCCGCGCACGCTCCTGATCGACAGTGAGCAACTTGAGTCTGGAGAGGGATTGGATGACAGTTTCCGCAAGGCGGCAGCAGCGGAGCTCGAACAGTTCCGCCGTGAGCGCGTCGAGCGCAGCGGCCAGCAGGAGAGTGTCGAGGACATTGATGATGTCTCTATTCTCCGTGAAGTGATGAACACCGTCGGCAAGGAAGGCAAGCTGGGCGGACAGATTCACTGCGTGGTTTCCGTCTCCATGCTCACCGAAGGGTGGGACGCAAATACCGTGACGCACGTTCTCGGCGTGCGCGCCTTCGGCACCCAGCTTCTTTGCGAGCAGGTTATCGGGCGCGCCTTGCGCCGTCTCTCCTACGACCTGAACGAAGAGGGCCTTTTCAATGTCGAGTACGCCGATGTCCTCGGAATCCCATTCGATTTTGCCGCGAAGCCGGTCGTGGCTCCGCCGCAGCCGCCGTGTCAGACCATCCATGTAAAGGCCGTCCGGCCGGAGCGCGACGCTCTGGAGATTTGCTTTCCGCGCGTCACCGGATACCGGGTGGAACTGCCTTCGCAGCGTCTCCGGGCGGAGTTTACGCAGGACCATGTACTGGAATTGACTCCAGAGTTGACCGGCCCGACCGAAACCCTCAATGCTGGCATCGTCGGCGAAGGCGTGAACCTTACCGTGGAGCATCTGGCGGACGCCAGGCCGTCCACGATCCTCTACAACCTCACTTCGTACCTGCTCTTTCGTATGTGGCGCGATGCGGGCGAAGAGACCAACTACAACCTTTTCGGGCAGCTCAAGCGCATTACCAAGGACTGGCTCGACCACTACCTGATCTGCAAAGGCGAAACGCAGAAGGCGCAAGTCCTCTATCCCGACATTCGCGAGCGGGCCGCCGGGCGGATCATGGCCGCGATCAACGCAACCATGCAGAAATCCGAATCAGCAGACCGACCGATCATGACGGTCATGCTCGATCCGTATAACCCCACCGGATCGACAAGCCATGTGAACTTCATGACCTCCAAGACCAGCCGATGGGAGACCGATGCGCGACGTTGCCACCTCAATTGGGTCATTCTCGATAGCGACTGGGAGGCGGAGTTCTGCCGTATCGCCGAGCAGCATCCGCGCGTGCGCGCCTATGTCAAGAATCACAATCTCGGTTTTGACGTGCCTTACCGCTGCGGCTCCGAGAGCAGAATCTACAGGCCTGACTTCATCGTTCTGATTGAAGACGGCCACGGCGAAGATGACCTGCTTCATCTTGTTGTCGAAGTCAAGGGCTACCGCCGTGAGGATGCCAAAGACAAGGCCGAGACGATGAAGACCTACTGGGTTCCCGGCGTCAACAACAACGCCAAGTTTGGCCGCTGGGCCTTTGCGGAGTTTACCGATGTTTGGGGCATGGAAGCTGACTTTGCAGCCAAGGTCGAAAACGAATTTAAGACGATGATCGAACGCGCGGTGAGCGATGAGCAATCGGGGAGATCGAGCAATGTTTGACACAACGAAAGAGGACTTGAAAGATATTCTCCGCTATGTTGATGAGGGCAAGCTTCAGCTTCCTGACTTCCAGCGGGATTATGTATGGGGAGACGAAGATGTCTCCAGCTTGATCGCTTCCATTGCTAAGGGATTTCCAGTTGGTGCATTGTTGACGCTAGAGACGGGGGGAGAAGTTGAATTCAAGCCGCGTCTGCTCGCGGGAGTGGCTGTTAGTCCCCGGCGTCCCGACGAACTGCTTCTCGACGGCCAGCAAAGAATGACCTCACTGTATCAATCCATGTATTCGAAAGATCCAGTTCGCACACGTAGCCCTCGCGGTACTGAGATTGAGCGTTTTTACTATCTTGACATACAGAAAGCAGTGACCGAATCGACATACTTTGATGAGGTCATTGTGGGCGTACCCGCAGACAAGATCGTACGCACGAACTTCGGCAAGACCATCTCTCGTGATCTTTCCACGCAGGACGCCGAGTTTGAGCAGGATATGTTTCCCTTGAACAACGTATTCGACAGCCGGGATTGGTTCTACGATTGGCGAGACTATTGGAAGAAAAGGAATCGCGATGTTTCCGATCTTGATCGGGAATTCGTTCGAGGTGTCATTGAGAAGATCGAACGATACAAAATGCCAATCATTCGCTTGGACAAGAGCAATCGTCGAGAAGCTATCTGCCTTGTCTTTGAAAAGGTCAACGTCGGTGGCAAGAAACTGGACGCTTTTGAACTGGTTACTGCGGTCTATGCTGCCAGCAAGTTCGACCTGCGCGAGGACTGGAATGGAATAAAACATCCTGCTACTCCAGGACGTAGAGAGCGGATGATCGGTTCTCCCAACCGCCGTGATGTACTCACTCAGATAGCCAGTACCGATTTCCTTCAAGCATGTACGCTTTTGCATACCCGCGACAATCGCCTCATGAAGTATGCTCAGGGCCTTCGCGACAAAGATCTGCCACAGGTTGCCTGCAAACGTGATGCCTTGCTCGATCTGCCTCTGGATGCTTACAAGAAATGGGCAGATGCCGTAGAAGCTGGCTTTATCGAAGCCGGTGGATTTCTAAATGAGCAGAAGATCATTTGGCATAGGGATGTCCCGTACCCTCCCCTCATTGTCGCTTTAGCCTCAGTTTTCGCAATTTTAGGGGGCAAAGCTCAAACTGCGGCAGCCAAGCAACAGCTCTCTCAGTGGTTTTGGTCTGTCACTCTGGGTGAACTTTATGGATCGACAACAGAATCTCGGCTGGCTCGCGATGTTCCGGAACTTGTGGAATGGATTGGCGCTCACGGAACCAAACCCCGTTCACTTGATGAAGCATTGTTTCAACGTGATCGTCTGCGATCACTTCAATCGCGATTAGCTGCTGCTTACAAAGGAATTCATGCGTTGCTCATGCGGCATGGCTGCCAGGACTTCATCACCGGGCGAGGTGCCGACCTTATGACGTTCTTTGATGACAAAATCGACATTCATCACGTTTTTCCTCAGGATTGGTGCAAGAAGAAGGGCATCAAGCCTGAAGTTTTCAATGCAGTCATCAATAAGACCCCGTTATCGAAGAAATCCAACATCGCGATTGGCGGAGATGCGCCTTCTGTCTATCTGAAGCGGATTGAGGACACGCAGGGAATATCGCCGAAGGACCTGGACGACATTCTCCGTACTCACCTTATCGAACCGCTGCACCTGCGCAACGATGATTTCGATGCCTTCTATGAAGCGCGAAGCCAAGCACTTGCATCCCTTGTTTCTTCAGCCATGGGCAAGCCTGTTGTTGAGGATCATGGGAATAACGAAAAAGAACTTGAGGTCGATGATTTGGCCAACACTGAAATTGAGAAGGACGAATATCAGGAGGCAGTTTAATGGCCAAGAAACCGACTAAAGAAAAGATAGTCGAGACCCTGACGCACGGCGAAGCCTCGCGCAAGAATATCCCCACTGCGGAATACCAGTCTGTGATGCGGACCGATGAGATGACGCCCATCCGCGTGGCCTACGAGCGGCGCAACCGCGACCTCGATCCGCAGTTGGTTTGGCGCGGCAAGGACGAACAGGACTGGTCCGATCTCGTGGTTCCAGCTCCGCCGCTCTACATCCAGGAGAAGGTTCATCCCAAGGTTCTGATCGACGACCTTGAGCGCGAGTCGAAGAAGAGCAGCAAGAAGGATGAACCGCAGTACGACCTCTTTGCCGACTTCAACGGATTGCCAAGTGAAGAGGCGCGCACCGAGTTCTATCAGCACGATTCCCATTGGTCCAACCGCATGATCCTCGGCGACAGCTTGCAGGTGATGGCCTCGCTGGCCGAGCGTGAGGGACTACGCGGCAAAGTGCAGTGCATCTATCTCGATCCGCCTTACGGCATCAAGTTCAATTCGAACTTTCAGTGGTCAACAACAAGTCGAGATGTGAAGGACGGCAATGTCGATCACATCACGCGTGAACCGGAACAGGTAAAGGCTTTCCGCGACACATGGCGCGATGGCATTCATTCTTATTTGACCTATCTGCGCGACAGGTTAACCGTTGTGCGTGATCTGCTAACAGAATCAGGTTCGGTATTTGTGCAGATCGGAGATGAGAATGTTCATATTGTTAGATCATTACTGGATGAGGTCTTCGGTCTAGACAATTGCGTCTCTCAAATTGGATTTGCGAAAACATCCGGTTCTACTGATGATTACCTTGGACAGACAACAGATTATCTGTTGTGGTATGCGAAGACTAGGGAGCGCGTTAAGTTCAGAACGCCTCTCAAGAAAAAGCGGGCAGGTGAAACTGGTGGGACCAACTACAACCGAGTTCGAGATATTACTGGGAATAGTTGTTCCTTGACCTCAGATATTATGACTTCAGAAGAGGTCAGTACAGGTAGCCTTCTAATTTACTCCTTGGATAACCTTACCTCGCAAAGTGCGGGAAGGGACAAGGGAGAGGGGGCTGCATCGTGGTTTGGCGTCCAATTTGAAGGGAAAGAATACAAACCTTCTCTAACAGTGCGCTGGAAGACGAATGAACTTGGGATGAGCAGATTGTTGCGCGCTCAGCGGCTTGAGGCGACCGACAAACGCCTTGGATACGTCCGTTACCTTTCTGACTTTCCTGCTGTACAGATAAACAATAGATGGGAAGATGTTGGCGCGAGCTTCATGTCAGACAAGGTCTATGTCGTCCAGACCTCACCGACGGTTATTCAACGCTGCATGTTGATGGCAACCGATCCCGGTGATCTTGTCCTTGATCCTACCTGTGGTTCTGGCACGACCGCATACGTCGCAGAACAGTGGGGGCGACGCTGGATCACGATTGATACGTCACGGGTAGCATTGGCTCTTGCCCGAGCGCGCATCATGGGTGCGCGGTATTCGTATTACTTATTGGAAGACAGCCCGGAAGGCCAAGCCAAAGAAGGGGAACTTCAGGGCAGGATTCCATCTTCTGCGACGACGCACGGAAGTGTACGGCAAGGATTCGTCTACGAGCGTATTCCACACATTACGCTGAAATCCATTACGAACAATGCAGAGATAGACGTGATTTGGGAGGACTACCAGACGCGGCTTGAGCCGCTGCACGAACAATTGAACGCGGCGCTCGGCAAGAAATGGCCGGAGTGGGAGATTCCGCGTGAGGCCGATGCGGCGTGGCCATTGGAAGTCAAGAACGTGCACTCCGAGTGGTGGTATCAGCGCACAGAACGCCAGAAGAAGATCAGCGCCTCCATCGCCGCCAAGGCCGACTTCGAGTATCTCTACGACAAGCCTTACGAAGACAAAAAGAAGGTTCGTGTCGCCGGTCCTTTCACCGTCGAGAGTCTGTCGCCTCACCGTGTCCTTGCCGTCGATGAGAATGAGGAACTTTTCGATCCCGGCTCGGCCGGCGACGACGAGATACGTAGCGCCCGGAACTTCGTTCAACTAATTCTGGACAACCTGAAGACAAGCGGCGTTCAACAGGCCCACAAACAGGACAAGATCGCCTTCACGTCGCTGACAGCCTGGCCCGGCGAACTTATCTGCGCTGAAGGCCGTTACGAGGAGTCCGATGGAACGGAACGCCGCGCGGCGATCCTCATTGGCCCCGAGTTTGGCACCGTGGCCCGCGAAGACTTGGTTCGCGCCGCACGCGAGGCCGGAGATGCAGCCTTCGACGTGTTGATTACCTGCGCATTCAGCTACGATGCGCATTCTGCCGACTTCAACAAGCTGGGCCGCATTCCCGTGCTCAAGGCACGGATGAACGCCGACCTGCACATGGCCCTCGACCTGAAGAACACTGGCAAGGGCAACCTCTTTGTCATCTTCGGCGAGCCGGACATCGGGATTCTGGATGCGCCGGAAGGCCAGATCGCGGTGAAGGTTAACGGCGTCGATGTTTTCGAGCCGAGCACCGGCGAGGTACGGAGCAACGGTCCGGACGAGATCGCCTGCTGGTTCGTTGATACGGACTATAACGAGGAGAGCTTCTTTGTCCGCCAAGCCTATTTCCTCGGCGCAAACGATCCCTACAAGGCATTGAAGACGACGCTGAAGGCCGAAATCAACGCCGAGGCGTGGGAGTCCCTGCACAGCGATACATCGCGGCCTTTCGACAAACCAGAGTCAGGCCGCATTGCCGTGAAGGTCATCAACCATCTTGGCGACGAGGTAATGAAGGTGTTTCGGGTGAAATAGAGGCGAACGAATGGAATTCCGGATTGCTGACACGTTTACGGAGAGTTTGGCGCGGTTGAATGGCGACGAGCAGAAGGCCGCGAAGACCGCGGCCTTCGACTTGCAGGTGAACCCTGCGCATCCGAGCCTGCAATGCCACAAACTCGAAAAAGCCAAAGACTCGAACTTCTTGTCCGTGCGTGTCAGCCGCGATCTGCGGATCATCGCCCATCGTACGGGAACCAGTCTGCTGCTCTGCTACGTGGCGCACCACGACGATGCCTACCAGTGGGCAGAACGGCGGCGGCTGGAGATTCATCCCAAGACCGGAGCGGCGCAGCTTGTTGAGGTTCGAGAGCGCGTCCAGGAAATCACGGTCCCGAAATACATCGAAGTCGAACAGCCGGTTTCCAAACCTCGTGCGCTCAAGGGAATCTCCGAAGGAACACTGTTGGCGTATGGCGTGCCGCCGGAGTGGATTCCCGAAGTGTTGGAGGCAACCGAGGATTCTCTGCTGGAGATTGCCGGTCATCTCCCCGGCGAGGCCGCCGAGGCTCTATTGAATCTGGCGACCGGAATTCGTCCTCCGGTGCCCGAGCCCGTGGCAGCCGGAGTCGATCCTTTCGAGCATCCGGATGCGCTGCGCCGCTTCCGCGTAATGAAGAACGTGGAAGAACTTGCGCTGGCGCTCGATTATCCCTGGGAGCGTTGGGCAGTCTTTCTGCATCCGGCCCAGCGTGCGCTTGTCGAGAAAGACTTCAACGGCCCGGCCCGTGTTTCCGGCTCGGCAGGCACAGGCAAGACGATTGTCGCTCTGCATCGCGCTGCGCATTTGGCGCGGACTCACAGGGAATCTCGCCTGCTGCTCACGACATTCTCGGAACCGCTGGCTAATGCGCTGCGCGCGAAACTCCGGCTGCTACTGCATAATGAACCGCGGCTTGGCGAGCATATAGAGGTTCATGCGATCAGTGCGATTGCGCGCCGCCTTTACGAAGTGAATATCGGGAAGCTGACGATTGCGTCTCCCGCTCTTGTGGCGGAATTGATTCGGAAGGCATCTGCCGAAGTCGGAGGACATCATTTTTCAGACAGGTTCTTGACGACCGAATGGGAGCAGGTCGTCGATGGCTGGCAACTGGATACATGGGAAGCCTACCGGGACGTGGCGCGGCTGGGCCGCAAGACTCGGCTCAAGGAGCCGCAAAGAAAGATTCTGTGGGAGATTTTCGAACGGGTGCGGAACGCCCTGAGATCTCAATCTGTGCTGACTACTTCCGGTATGTTTGGAGTTTTGGCTGAGCACTATGGGAAGGGAGCGGCATCGCCGTTCGATTTTGCTGTTGTGGACGAGGCGCAGGACATCAGCATCGCCCAGCTTCGCTTTCTTGCGGCGATTGGTGGCGAACGACCGAATGCGCTTTTCTTCGCAGGCGATCTGGGGCAGCGCATCTTCCAGCAGTCGTTTTCCTGGAAAGCGGCCGGCGTGGATGTGCGGGGACGGTCAGCGACGCTAAAGATCAACTACCGCACGTCGCATCAGATTCGTTTCCAGTCCGATCACTTGCTCGATCGGGAAATCTCCGATGTGGACGGTAACAAGGAAGAGCGAAGAGGTACGGTCTCGCTCTTCAATGGTCCGAAGCCGGGCATTCAAGTGTTGACATCGATGAAGCTGGAAATTCAAACCGTAGGCCAGTGGCTTCAGAGGTTGGCAACCGAGGGCGTCCGGCCGGAAGAGATTGCCATTTTCGTTCGTTCGGCGGCGCAGATTGAGCGTGCGAAAGCTGCGATTGTGAAGGCGGAAATGTCCGCCAATGTTCTGGACGAAAATGTCGATACCGCAGCCGGGAGGGCATCGATCAGCACAATGCACTTGGCAAAGGGATTGGAATTCAGGGCCGTGGCGGTCATGGCCTGCGACGACGAGATCATTCCGCTTCAGGAGAGAATCGAAACGGTAGCCGACGAAGCGGACCTGGAGGATGTATACAACACCGAGAGGCAACTACTGTACGTAGCTTGTACGCGAGCACGCGATTACCTGCTCGTGACGGGCACGGAGCCGGTGTCGGAATTCCTAGACGATCTGCGGCGCTGAGAAGCGTGGTCATCTTGAATGGCCTCCGTCGCTTGTTCGTCTTCACACATGACGATGCGCCATTCGTCCTTATGTCTCGCAAACGCCAGCCCGTGTAGCGCCATCTCAAAGCTGAACCGATCGGTGAACTTCACTCCAGGCCCCCTCGGGGAGGCGTGCTGTGTGCCTTCGCAGATCCAGATCCCAACGAACCACCTCTCGGCCGACAGTTGGTCTGTCAGTTTCTGTGCTGCTCCGGCTTCGGCGGACTGGCTCTGTGCCAAAGCGGACACGGCGAAGAGCGCGAAAGTGAGAAAGACTATCTTCATAGTGCGTCTCCTCCTAAATAATGGTCCATCCGGATCGGCAATGAGAGATAATTCTCTCTTGGTACACATCAGCTAATCCTTGAAAAATCCGCACAAATAGAGCTACATCGGAAACAGGTCGGGCGTCGCCTCCGCTCTCGCGTGTGAACCGTCCCTCGGGCCTCCACCGGGATGGAACGATAGCACGCTTCGATTGCAATCCCGGTTCGCCGCAAATTACTCTTCGTCGCCCACACCGCTTCCGTTTCCTTCTGCCGGACGATGCTCAACAGAAACGCCGGCCGCAGTCAAAATGAGATCCGTCAGGGTATTGAGATAACGATCATCGGCTTTTGCGCCGGTGACAACCAGGCGCCAATAAAGCTCCGCCGCTCCGAGATCGTTGAGCAACTCGAAATCGATATTGGGAGACAGTTCACCACGCGCAATCGCGCGCTGGTAGATGCTCTTCGCCCGAAGGCGCCTCTCGATCTGCAGACGGCCTCGAACTTTTTCGGCCAAGGGAGAAATTCTTGCCATCTCTGCGTGCAGATCGGCGAGGATCTGCCTGACGATGCGGTGGCGAAGAGCGCCGCGCAGGGAGCGGAGATTCGCCAGGACGTCCTGGCGCAGCGAGCCCGTGTCGGCGACCTGCGTGATGGCCAAACCCACTGTTTCCAGCCGTTCCGTGACCATGGCGAACTTCGATGGCCAGCGGCGGTACAGCGCGGCTTTGCCCACGCCGGCCCGTTTGGCCACCGCTTCCATGCTGAGGGTCCCATAGCCATGGCGCGCCCACTCGACGAACAAGGCGCGCGTGAGGGCTTCCGTGACGCGAGGCTGCATCACGGCCGCGCCAACGGGCGTGCGTTTGGCCGTAGATTTAGCGTCGGAACGGTTGCGTTTCATCCACTCTGACTATACACTAGATTCAGATAAGGACGATACACATCCGTTCCGTCCTGAAAGGTGAGGGAAATGGCTGAAAACAAGACGATGAAGCTCTTCGCAGAAGGCCTGCGGCTCTCGATGGGAGACCGGCTCGCCGCCGAGGCCGTCAGCTTTGTGGACATGCTGGCCGAGGACGCGGTCATGGAGTTCCCGTATGCTCTTCCCGGCTCGATCAAGCGCCTGAACGGTAAGGCCAACATCGCGAAATACATGGAACAGGTGAGTGGACGCCTTCAGATTGAGCGGTTCGCACCGCCCGTCATTCATCCGACGCCGGATGGATTCGTGCTGGAGACCAGTTGCGAAGGAGTGGCTACACACACAGGAAAGCCTTATAACCAGCGGTACATCTCCGTCATTACGCTTCGCGATGGCCACATCGCTCGTTATCGGGATTACTGGAATCCCATGGTTGCCCTGGAGGCGATGGGCGCTGGACGTTCGACAGAACAGAAGGGCAACTAGATCATCGAATCCGTTTTGCTTACCGGTGGAACTGGGAAAGCGTGGAAAACACGAAAGGAGGGATTTCATGGAACGAATTTTAGTAACGGGTGGTACAGGGAAGACCGGAAGTCGAGTCGCAGCACGAATTGGCAACAACCAGGCCCGCATCGCATCGCGTCATCCCGGTCCTAAGGGCGTGTATTTCGATTGGACAGAGCCGAAGACGTTTGAGGCCGCATTGGCGGATGTCCGCGGCATTTATCTGGTTGCGCCAACGCGCAACGGTATGCAACTCGAAGCGATGGGACCGTTTCTGCGGCAAGCCTTATCTCAAGGTGTCAGACGTTTTGTGCTTCTGAGCGCATCGCTGTTGCCGGAGGGCGGCGCACTGATGGGCGCCGTCCATGCTTTTCTTCATCAGGAAGCCCCGGAATGGGCGGTGCTTCGTCCAAGCTGGTTCATGCAGAACTTTACGGAGGGCGTCCATTTTCCGACCATACGCGACGAAGATGCCATCTATTCCGCCACGGAAGACGGTCGAATTGCTTTTATCGATGCAGGGGAAATCGCTTCAGCAGCGGCTTCGCTTCTGCTTGCTCCGACGGCACCCAATCGCGACTTCGTGTTAACGGGACCTTGTGCGATTTCCTACGATGAGGCAGCAACTCTGATTTCGGAAGCCGCGGGACGGAGTATCAGGCATTGCCGCATCAGCGAGGCCGAACTTGCAGAACGCTGGTTGCGAACAGGTCTCCCGGAAGAACACGCCAGAGGACTTGCCGCAATGGACACTCTGATCGCTAACGGCGCCGAGGCGCGGCTGACAACAGAAGTTGAACAGATTATAGGACGACCACCGATTTCGTTCCAGACATTTGCCGAGAACGCCAGATCGGCATGGCGCCGCTCATAAATGCATCAACGACCGGTTCATGTCGTGCATTTCACCGTCCCGGTGTCTACAGAGAATCCGAGCCGCGTTTAAGGGGTATGCCGGCGGCTCGACCTTCATCAATTACCAGCGTCGTCCCGTGCATACCGTTGACGTGCCCGTCAACAAGGAATAACGCGGCTTCGGCAATCTCTTCCGGTGGCGTGAAAGGCCGATTGCTCGGCGTGGTTCGCTCAATCCATTCACGGCGCGCGGCGAACTCCGCATCCGTCCTTACATGTTCGTTGATCGGCGTCGCGGTGTTTCCCGGCGCGATGGCATTCACCCGGACATCGAACGGCGCCAACTCCAGAGCGAGAGCCTTGGTGAACATCACAATCGCAGCCTTTACGCTGCTATAGAGACTGTAGCCGGACGACGGCGTGATGCCTGCGATCGAGGCTATGTTGACGATATTTCCTGAGCGGCGCGCCTTCATGCGCGGGGCTACCGCATTGGTCATGAAGAATGGCCCCTTGAGGTTTACTCCGACCATGCGGTCGAAATCCTTCACCGTGAGAGAGCCGATGGGGGTCTCGTACCAGACGCCCGCTGAATTGATCAGGATGTCGATTTCGCCAAACTGCAAAACTACGTCTTCGACAACGCGCTCTATTTCTTCCGGCCGGCTCACGTCCAGCGCGAAAGGCGCGGCGTGGTAACCGGCGCGAACTATCTTACTGGCCGCGGCTTGCGCTTTATCGAAGCCACTGCCTACTACCGCGACCGCGGCGCCTTCCGAAGCGAGACGCCGCGCAATCGAAAACCCTATTCCAGAACTGCCTCCCGTGACCAGCGCAACCTTCCCTCTAATGGACATCGATAAAACCTCCACAGTTGATTACTTGATGGCGATCGGGTTCACCGGAGCCCCGGTCCCATCGACGATCTTCAGTGGCCCTGCGGCATAAAGAAAATCCCACTGGCCATCCGCCCGGCAGTCCTTGGCGAGCTTCTCGAAGTTGCATATCTCATTCAGGGCGATGCCGAGATTGCGCATCAGCGCGGCGTGCAGTGTGAGAGCGACGCCGACATTCGGATCGACACTGGCTTCGTTGCTGATGCTGTCAGTACATAGCGCCGGGATTTCCATCCGATAGAACCAGTCAACCAGCTCAGGGCTATAGGTCAGTCCGGGTTCGGACAGATTCTTGAACACGTCCTTTCCCTGCTGGTAGAAGAGCTGAAGGAACCCAAGACGGAGACACACGATGTCGTGCTTTTCAATCTTGATTCCCTGTTTATGGGCAGCACTTTCGATGTCGGATAAGCCCAGAGTCTCGCCGTGCTCCAACATGCTTGTCCCCTTATATGCAGCCATATCAAGGAGAATTCCTCGACCCACGATGCCACGCTCGGCGAGTGGCAAGATCGACGCCTTGGCCAGGCCGCCGATGGTGCTTGCCGCCGGGTATCCATTCCAAATCTGGTCGTCGAACCAGACGTGTCCCAGGGCGTCAAAATGCGTCGATCCCTGGACGAACATGCTGATGTGATCGTCCGCGTACTCAAGTCCGCCTTCGGTCTCGATGCCGCGGCCCGCATCGTAATAGCTCTTGTCCATCACGTTCACCCGGAAGGCGCTGCTCCGGGCCGGAATGACCGGATCGCCACGTGGATCGGCTACTCGCTCCCCGAGTGTAAATACCTTGCCCTGGCGAACGGAACGAGCGCCGCGCAGAACCTCGGCCGATGTGAGGAAGTTGAGCGATCCGGTTTCGTCGTCGGGACCCCAGCGATTCCAGTTCTTTGGAGAATTTGCCAACAAGCTGTGAAGGGTAACCTCGTCGGAGGCCGAAGATGTGTGAGCCAATGTATTTCTCCTTCCCAATAGGGCCGGTTTCTCCGGCGAGGCATGCTGCTCGCACCGGAGTTCATAGATGCGGACGGCAAGTTCCTCAGATTTCTATGCCACCCCATGAGCCGCATTGTGATCGATATGCGGCGAGTAGGCCCCGAGAGTATCCTCCAGCCAATCCATCACCACTCGATTCACAACATCGCCCGCGCCTACGTGACAGTGCTCTCCGGCAGCGTCTGCCGAGGTCAGCTTGCGGTAGGTTGCACGCGGGCCTAGCGCATCGGCGAGTTGTTGCGGCTGTCCCGCAAAAAAGCGATCGTTCTCTGCCTCGCACACCAGTACCGGACACTCAATCTGCCCGGCGAGTCCTCGCATCGACATCGTTCGAGTCCGTTCCAGGAACTCGTAGGGCGTGCCCACCTGGAATGCCCAGCACCCGTGCTCCACCGCCCAGCGTAGATTCGTGCTCTTGGTCATTGCCTCGGCGACGGCACGATTGAGATCGTTGATTTTGCCTTCGTGCAGCAAACGCTTGAGTTCCGGTGACAAAGCTCCTGAAAACGCCTCGTAGACATCGAACAGCCCATCGACGCAAACCACTGCGGCTAGGCGATGCTCAAAGGCCGCGGCTCTGGGCGCTAGGTAGCCGCCGAAGGAATAGCCGAGAAGGGCGATACGCGACGCATCCACACAGGCCAACTTTGCGCAGTAGCTCATGACGGGGGTAACCACTCGTTCCCACTCGCCAATGAAGCCAATCCCCTGTTCCCGGAGCACTGTCGGTTGTCCCGGCCCTTCAAAGGTCAGGACGTTGAAACCCCTTTCCAGAGCCGGGAAGCCTACCTGGTGCAGCATCTCTTCCTGGCTTCCGTCGAAGCCGTTGAAGAGCAGCAGAGTAGGACGAGGCCGGTCGTCTTCAGACGGGCGATATAGGATAGCGGGAATGTTGAACCCTTCACCCTCGATCCGAATACGCTGCGCTGGTGGGTCAAGAAGGGAGATGGCGCGATTGAAACACTCCGTGCCGTTCTTCCACGTTTCACGAATGCGTGGATCCCGTGGATTGCCGTGCAGGAAGAAGTCTGCCGTCCGGTAGTACGTCGCCGCCCGTAACAATGCATTGCGGGTCGAGACAGGGTGCCGATCAGATTCGGAGTCAACGCTCGCTCGAACATGCTCGGCCAGCTCATTGAACTGTTCGTACCAGCTCTCGGGATCTCCAGGGAGGATCTTCCGCGCAACATCCAAAACCTCTGCGATGTCCGCGCCCCGGTCACGGCTCACCCCTAACGCGCGCAGGAGTTCAAAATGGAAGTTGGTGTCAGTATTTAGCAATTGCATATCGCGCTCCTTAAAGCTACAATGTTGCTATTGGAGCACGATCGCGAGAAGGAGTCAAATCGATGCCGGAAAAACGCCCACGCCCCGGAGGCCGTGCCACAGAGATTCGCCGTGCCGTGCTCACTGCCGCACGGGATCTTTACGTGTCTCAAGAGACGATTCCCACTCTCGCGGAGATCGCGGCCAGAGCCGGAGTCCAGCGAACGACACTCTATCGCCGCTGGGGCAACACCGAGGCTGTCCTTCTGGATGCGGTAGGGGAAGACATTCACAAAGCCATCCCCATTCCCAACACGGGATTGTTACGGAAGGATTTGATGAAGCTTGCTCGCGCGGCGAACAAATTCCATCGTTCGCAGGAAGGAAGGAATTTGGTCGCAATGCTGCTAAGAGCGCCGGATCATGCCAAGCAGAAGTACTGGCAGGAGCGGTACGGTGTCCTTGAGCAGATATTTCAAAACGCTGTCCGTCGAAAGGAGATTGCGCCGCAATCGGATTGGAATTTCTATCTGGATCTTTTGACTGCGCCGTCGTATTTCTGCGCATGGGCAAAAGGAAAACAGTCTCCGCTCACCTCGGCCGAGCGCACAGTTAACCTGATCTGCTCCTCGTTGCTGACATGAGATGGGCACTGGATGGTCGACAGAAATGATTGCAACTCGATCATCGAATCCGTCTTGTTCACCGGAGGAACAGGGAAAGCGGAATAACCGAATGGAGGTTTCATGGATCGAATCTTGATAACGGGTGATTCAGGAAAGACCGGAAGACGAGCCGCCGCACGAATTGGCAAGAGCCAAGCCCGCATCGCATCGCGCCATCCAGGTCCTGAAGGCGTGTATTTCGACTGGACGAAGCCGAGGATGTTTGAGACCACATTGGTGGATGTTCGCGCCATCTACCTGGTTGCGCCAACGCGCAACGGCGTTATATGCGTCGCCCCTGCTTCCCCTGGTCCCCCAGCTTCTTGTCTCGTTATCGCGGCTTCAATGCAGTCCACGAATATGCGGCTGCAAGAATATGGTACCCATGATCATCAATTCAGGGGTTGCAGACGACTGGGGCGAAAACTCGATTGATATGGAATTCGATCAGGCGGTTTCGCTTCCTCCAGGGAAAGTTGGGGCGGGCGAGCAAAAGCGAAACGAGCCCATGCAGCGCGGCCCACAGACTCTGAGCCAAGAGCTCAAGTTCCTGCGGAGGTAGGTCTTTACCAACCGTTAAGCGGACGGCCTCCCGGAGGAGGTAGAAGGCTTTCAACCCGGCCGACAGCACCGGATCATCGCCGCCGCTGACAGCGGGCACCAGGTCTGGCTTCTCAACCATGAACGCAAGCCTGTAGGCATCCGGGTGCGCCAAGCCGAAATCGACATAGATTCTGCCCAGCTTACAGATGTCGGAGCCGCCCCGCTTGAGTGCCGCCAGGCCAGCGGTGATCTGCGACGTCAATTCCTCGAAAGCGCGCGTACAAACCTCTGCCTCCAGAGCCTGCTTGTTCGGGAAAAATGCGTAGAGACTGGGCTGCGAGATCCCGACAGCGGCGGCGATCTGCCGAGTGGTAACTGCCTGCATCCCATGCTCGCCGAACAACTTGAGTGCAGCCGCGAGGATTTCCTCACGGCGGGGGCCGATCGGTCGCGACTTACGGGCAAATTCTTTCCCTGACTTCATGAGCTTACCAATCCTGACTTTTGGGGCTTGACGACACCACCCAAATAGATTATACATAACCTATCTCCGATAGCCTATCTCTGATAGGCCACAGTTGACGGACCGGCTCCGCATTCCTGCTGCAATTCAGGGTTGTGCTCCTGTGCCCGCAAATATCGGCGAAATGAACGCTTGGAGAAGAATATGAGGGTGACTAGGTTTTTCGAGATTCCTCTGCCTGTAGAGGAGATTGATCTCTATCGGTGGGTGACGGAGATGACGGATGCGGATTACGCTTCCTACGCTCGTGGCCACAGAGCAATGGGAAGTTATTTCAAAGACGGTCGTTTCTTTATGGTCAACGTCGAGATGATTGGCAATGAGATGATCGTTCAAAACTATGCCTTGCGAGAGCACCGGCCGGATCGCGTAAAGTTCTACTCCGAAAGGACGAAAGCGTACATCTTGCGATGGTTTCCTGCCGTTGTGGGGGTTCCTTGGGAAATGTCATTGAGAGCGAAAGGCACTGATCGATGTGATCTGGTTTGCACGATCGGTGCCGATTTCCCTAACCGGATGGTCGCCATTGGCGCGTTTATCAATGGGCTCGGCGGTTTGTTCATGCGCAGGCACCTCAGAGAAGAAGGCGAAGCTTTCGCCCGGGACATTGAGCGAAAGTTTCGGAAAGTGCCTGCGCAAGTCTGAAACCGAGAAACGCAAACCTCAATCTCGGAGCGACAGTCGGAGTTGGGCCGACCGGCCCGATATTGCGCATCAGATCTCACCTTTCGGCGGAACTGGCGCCAGCCTCTCCGACAAGTTGGATCAGAGCTAACGACTTCCTTATTCCGACAAGCGTGGTGTTTGCTGCGTCGCCACTTGCTGGTGAGAAACCTGTTCGTTTGACGTCTTTCGCTTGTTTCTATCGAAGACCTCCTGTGCCTGTTCGATGGCGGCCTGGTGATCCACAGACCAGCGGTACAGCGCGACGAATGGTTCCTTTAGCGATTGACCCAAGGGTGTGAGCGAGTACTCGACGGCCACCGGAGAGACGGGGATGACGCGACGGGCGACAAGCCCGCTTCGTTCCAAACGTCGCAGCGATTCGGTGAGGGCCTTCTGTGTAATGCAGTCGAGATTGCGCCTGATCGCATTGAACCGCTGAGGCTTGTCGCAAAGAAGGATCAGGATCATTACGGACCACTTGCTCGCAACCTGATCGAGGATTGCTCGGATCGAAGCCGGGGAATGTAGGGCCTTCTCCTTTGCTGGAAGCATTGATTTCCTCACGTATACCTAGTCTACTTTAAGTGCCTAATTGACACTAAGTATATTGCATATACCATTATCTTTGAAGCAGAGATTGGAGGAGACATGCAATTAAAAGGGAAGATTGCCTTGATCACTGGCGGAAGCACTGGAATTGGATTTTCTATCGCAGAGCGTTTCGTGCAGGAAGGTGCCAGAGTGTTCATCGTGGGCCGACGACAGGCGGAACTGGACAAAGCGATGCAGTCACTCGGAGTAAATGCGCAAGGGATTCAAGGTGACATCACCGTTGCTGAGGATCTGAAGCGTGTGTACGAAACGATCAAGGAGGCGGCCGGGAGACTGGATATCGTGGTCGCAAACTCAGGCGTTGGCGGATCACTTCCGCTGGAGGGGATCACCGGCGAACACTTTGACAAGATATTCGATCTCAATGCACGCGCTGCCGTGTTCACTGTGCAAAAGGCACTCCCGTTGATGACAACTGGAGGATCGGTCATTTTAGTAGGCTCGGTTGCCGGTTCAGCCGGCCTCCCGGAGCATACGGCTTATAACGCATCCAAGGCGGCGGTACGGTCCTTCGCGCGTACGTGGACCAGTGAACTGGCGCCGAAAGGCATTCGTGTCAATACCATCAGCCCAGGACCTATCGACACGGGAATGATGCAGGGGGCTCCCGATGCAATGCGGCAGTTCTTCATCAGCAGGATTCCGCTAGGACGTCTTGGAAAGCCGGAGGAGGTAGCTGCGGCCGCCCTGTTTCTTGCCTCCGATGAAAGCAGTTTTATCGCCGGAACGGAACTCGTCATCGATGGTGGCATGACACAGGTTTAGTGCCTACTAAGGAAGCCCTTCAAGTCATTTTGACAGGAGATTTCACCGAATGATCATTGTTTGCGGATTTGTTCACTTGGATTCACGGGACGTCGATAATTTCATGAATGACGCCCAAGTTTCACTATCTTTGGCGCGTTCGGCGCCAGGATGCCTTTTGATTTCCTTTGCTATAGATGACCACAAAGCCGGTCGCATCGTGGTCGTGGAACGATGGAAGTCCCAGGAAGACTTGGATCAGCATCTCGCACGACCTGAGGTGGTTGCTATTTTCCAGAAGTGGAGTCCCCGCATCAAGAACGACGTCAGAAAGTTCGATGCTTCAAATGAACGCGATCCCCGAGAATAATTGCTAAGGAAGCTCTGCACAGGCACATGATTTTGCAATGACGGCGCGGGCCGGTCGGTCGCGGCATACGGGTAAATTCTTTCTCTGACTTCATGAGCTTGCCAATCCTTGATTTTGTGGCTTGACGACATCACCCAAATAGATTATACATAACCTATCTACGATAGGTTATCAGTGATAGCCTTAAACTGACGGGCCGGCTCCTCATTCCTACTGCAATTCAGGTTGTGTTCCCGTGCCCTGCAAATATCGGCGAAATGAACACTTGGAGAAGGATATGAGGGTAACCATGTTTTTCGAGATTTCTCTGCCCAAAGAGGAGATTGATCTCTATCGGTGGGTGACGGAGATGACGGATGCGGATTACGTTTCCTACACTCGTGGCCACAAGGCGATGGGAAGTTATTTCAAAGACGGTCGTTTCTTTATGGCGAACGTCGAGATGATTGGCAATGAGATGGTCGTTCAAAACTATGTCTTGCAAGAGCACCGACCGGATCGTGTGAGGTTCTACTCCGAAAGGACGAGAGCTTATATCTTGCGATGGTTTCCTGCCGTTGTGGGGGTTCCTTGGGAAATGTCATTGAAAGCGAAAGGCTCCGATCGATGTGATCTGGTTTGCACAATCGGTGCCGATTTCCCTAACTTGATGGTCGCCATCGGCGCCTATATCAATGGGCTCGACGGTTTGTTCTTGCGCAGGCACCTCAGAGAAGAAGGCGAAGCTTTCGCCCGGGACATTGAGCGAAAGTTTCGGAAAGTGCCTGCGCAAGTCTAGGACCAAGAAAGGAGATTGACTTCGTGGGTCATGAGCGTCGAGTGAATGTCGGTGTGATCGGTTCCCATTTTCCGCATGTGATCTTAAACTTCACCGACCGCCGTCGTGCCGGCGGGAAAGTGGGAAACACTGGTGGCATTTCCCAAGCGGGCGGAGCCCGCGTCTTTTCCACGGCTACCAGTTGCTGACGCAAACTCCGCCGGGATTTGATAACCCAGCGAGTGACACCCGGTACCGAGGATTGTTGTGATCAAAAGTTTGAATGGGTGCGACATGCGCCAACTCAATCTGTCGATGGAGGGACTCATAGCCGTCGTGACTGTCGCCCAGGAAGGGAGTCTTGAGCGAGCTGGGAAAGTGCTGGGTTTGGGCAGGTCAGCGATTAGTAAACAGGTTGGGATAGTAGAAACAGAGGTCGGGACACCGCTTCTTGGTCGTCATGGTGGCAGGTGGGTATTGAATGAGGAGGGTATATCAATTCGTTCTGGCTGATGGCGATTGTGGTTGCCTGTATGGTTCCTCTTGTCTTTTTTCCTCAAGAAGCCCAGTAAGGCGGATGAAGAGACGGCGGCGCAAGCGCACTAGGAGATGAAATGAATAGAGCTTTCTGATAATCGTCAGAGCAATATTCCAAGGCGAACGTGGAGTCATGACTTTCAGAGAGCGGACCACCAGGAACGTGGATCTTCACAAACCATAACTGAACAAGGAAGAGTCTCCCCCATGACAAATAATCCCCAAAAGCCGCAGCCAGGATTTGAGCATTTTCACGTATGCGTCCAATGTGGCGGCGCTTTCCGCAGAGAAGAGTTTGGAGCCAGAGCGATTACGTCGGGTATCTACACGTGTCCAAAGTGCGGCCACGAAGGCCCTCTCAATGTTGAGATACGGGAGGTCGAAGACTCCACCCAAAAGAAAGACAACCCATCGGATGTTGGCTCATCCGACTAGTGGCAAACGTCCCTGCTGCGGCGGTGCAATGCTGCTCAGCTTGCGCCACGTCGCACGAACATACTCACTCACGAGACGGGTTTTGTTGTCGGACCGTGTAGCCAGTCTGGTAACGAGCTTTAGCTGCTCCTCCACGAGTGGCCGCATCGCAATCCCCTCAGAAGCAATGCGCCACGCCGCATCACGAGGCAAGAACGCCACACCCTTGTGCGCTAGGACCAGTTCCGAGGCTTCTTCAGCGGTCATGACGTAATGGCGATCGACAGGAGTGATCCCCTTCTTGGATGCGACCCGCTGGATCATCTCGAAGACGTGTGGATTCACGGTCGATGCGAGAAGAATCCACTCGCAGGAGCGCAAGTCCTCCAGGCGCAGTTTTTCGCGATCTGCAAGAAAGTCCTCTTTTGATAACGCGATGTAGAGCGGAGTTTCAGCGACCGTCAGGAAGCTGAGAGTAGGACAATCTGGAATGGACGTGACCAGCGCCATATCCAGTTCCCCTGCCGCAACCTTGTGAGCCAGTTCCTGCGAGTAGCTGCTCCACAGCTTCACCTTCAGACCTGGGTAGAGAGGAAGCCGCACGGACCGAAGTGTCGTCACGAGGAATGGATCGGTGAAAGCCGACTTTCCGACGTTAAGGACCGCCTCGGCACCATGCGAAGCTGCCGTAGCGTTCAGAACCGCGCGCTCGGCGTGCAAAACCGCGTGTCGCGCTTCCTCCACAAAATGGCGGCCAGCCTCAGTGATCTCGACATTCTGATGATTGCGCACAAAGAGCAGCAGGCCAATATCGCTCTCCAATTTGGAAATCAGCCTGCTCAACGTCGATTGCTCTACGTGCAGCCGTTTGGCGGCTCTGGAAAAGTTCAATTCTTCCGCCAATGCAATAGCCGCTTGCATGGACCGTGTTTCTGGAAGCACCATAGCCATCCTCCTAGCAGTGGGGAGAACCCAGGCAGGACAGCGGTCGAACCTTCAGCCGCGCATATCCGAACGAAATGTTGCGTCAATCATGATGACCGTAAGATGCGCGAGAGTCAATTCGGTTGCACAAAATCGGACGTGACTTTGGCGTTATGCAGAATCCGCATAGCGGTTTTCAAAAAAATCATTGGACGGCGGCCTTGTCGTCAACCAATCTCCTTATAGCAAGTGGGACTTTCAGAACTTTACGTGGGCACAGAAAAAAGTCCCGCATGGACGGGAATGGTTTGAGATTAGAGAGCGCCTGAGTTCTACAGCACCGCGAATATCAGGGGCATGACAGGGCCGATGGAGGTATGCCTTTATGGGTTCAATGCCAACAATCGAGGAGGCGGTCGATCTGCTGCTGACCGCCGAGGATGTCGCCCTCAAGCTGAAGGTCAGCAAGGATTGGGTCTGGGATCACTCTTCCCGGAGATGGCCCTATCTGCCCGTCATTCGCATGAGTGACGGCGCGCTGCGCTACCGGGCGAGCGGTATCGATGAGTTCCTGAAGGAACGCGAACGGGCCTCCCATTTACGGCGGAAACGCCGGTAAAATGGAGATGACCCGTTTTTCCTCCCACACAGAAATACGAGGAAGCGATGGGTAAATCGCACCAGAAAGGATGGGTGTCAGTTCGCGGAAAGAAGTGGTACGGATACTTCCGCCGGACGGTCATTGATCCAAAAACAAGGGAACCTAAAACCGTCTCCACTCCGGTCGCACTCGGACTGAAAACCGAGATGACCAAGTACGAGGCGCGAGAGAAGCTGGAACTCGAAATCAAGAGGCTGACGGGGCAGATCACGGAAGATGGGGTTGTCAAGAACGGCAGCGTCACCTTCGGTTGGTTTGTCCATAACCGCTACCTGCCGCTGAAAGAGGCGGATTGGAAAGAGGAGACGGCCAAGACGAAGAAGTATCTCATCCAGGTTGATCTCGTCGATGCGTTCAAGGATGTACGGCTTGAAAACATCGATAAACTCGCTCTCCAGACCCACCTCAATCAGATGGCCAAAACACGGTCCAGGGACAGAGTGTTGCAAGCCCGAGCATATATGCGGGCAATCTTTGCGGAGGCGGTCGAACAGGACTTTCTTCCCAAGGACCCTGCGCGCTCGATCAAAGTTCCCGCAGAGTTGCGGGAGACCGACAAGACAACGCTCACGTGGGACCAGCTTCGGGCTGCGCTGTCCAGGCTTGCTCTTCGAGACTGGATTGTGCTCAAGCTCGACATGTCCAACGCTCTGCGACCAGGGGAGTTGTTTGGTTTGAGGTGGAGTTGCTTCGATCCGGAGCGCTGCCTGATCGAGATCAAGGAGACGGTCTACAAGGGGAAAATCCGCCCCTGGGGCAAGACCAAGGGAAGTCTCACCAAGATCCCGATTGCCGGGCAACTGGCGGAAGAACTCCAGGCGTGGCGCAAGCAGTGCCGGGAAGAGCAGAAGCGAAAGAAGCACTGGCACGGACCGACCGCCGATGACGCGGAAGGATTCATCTTTCCGGGACGCAACGGCGGGTTCATCGATTCGAGCAACTACCGCAAACGGGTGCTGCACAAGCTGGCGGAGGAGATGGAACTGCCGAAGCTGACGTTCCAGGTGATCCGTCGGACGATTGCAACGCTGGCCAAGGACAAGGGCCACGTCAAGGACATCCAGGGAATGATGCGCCACTCTCGGCTGGCCACCACGACGGATGTCTATATGCAGTCGCTTGAGGACGGCGTTCGCACGACGGTGAACTCGATCTACGACGAGCTGAGTGACACGGGCACGTGGGGATCGAAACCGCCAGCGGCAGCCAAGTCCGGCCATTCAAGCCGTGAGCAAAGCACTACGAAGATCGCTCCCAGCGGGGAAAGGCCGGCGCTCGAAAAACCGGATCAGTCTGCGAAGCCGGTTCGCGGAGTGGTTTTGGAATTTGCGACAAGAATGCGACAAACTCGGAGAAGGGAGGTGCTTCTAAATGATTGATTTAATTGGTGGACCTGGTCGGGATCGAACCGACGACCTCTTCCATGCCATGGAAGCGCGCTCCCAAACTGCGCCACAGGCCCACATACCGCAGGAATGCAACTTTTCTATTGTCTCCGCTGGGGCGCGATTCGTCAACTCCGCAGCGCAATTCCCGCCAGCACCCAAATATCTGGGCTGAAGACCTCCAGAGCAGACAGAAACGGCCCAACATAGTTTATGAAGATATAATCAAGAAAACTTGACAATGATCCGCTCAATCTGGCACTCTGGAAGAGTCGGAAATTCTATTCAGCAGGCGGAAACCAACCATGGCAAAGATTATCGGTATTGATC
>Ga0255355_1000174_pt1 | contig 45414 bp, 40 predicted proteins | sample HBST75metaG_FD_189943 | JGI IMG/M metagenome (GOLD analysis project Ga0255355, IMG submission 189943) | Peat soil microbial communities from Stordalen Mire, Sweden - H.B.S.T75 | ecosystem: Environmental > Terrestrial > Soil > Wetlands > Peat | place: Sweden: Norrbotten County, Stordalen Mire...
TCTGTCGGTATCGATCTTCGAGAAGACCGATATTTCATGCGCCCTTCAGCCAAATCTCCACGGAACAGACCAGACAACTTCCTCTAAACAACTGAATCTATTCGACATCTAACCGGACACCAGTGAGCGCACAATAGAAATAATTTACGAACAAAGTAAGAACTAAACAGCACACTTTACGGAATGTTCGCAGGACTACTTAGGACCAGGTCCTGGTGTGCCCATGGATCGCCCGTCATAACCCCACCAAGCGCAAGAATCGATCCTGTCCGAGTTAGAGAGCGCCAGAATCCGGGCGGACGGAATCCGATGTGAAGTTTGGCTGCATGAAGCTACTTGGTTTAGTATGCGTCGTTGTGAATCCACGAGGTTCTTTGGAGCCCCTGTCTTTCCAATCACTCTGTAACCTGGATGCCACAAATGAAAGCGCAATCGTCAAGAATTGTCCTGGCTGGAGTGGTTCTGCTCCTTGCCCTTATGGCTCTGCTTGCGGACGGGGCTGCGCGGCGTGAATCCGTCACCTTTGATGAAATGGCGCACATCGGGGCGGGTGTGAGTTATCTGCAGAAGCTGGACATGCGGATGAACGAGGAGCACCCCCCGCTGGCGAAGGTGCTGGCTGCGGTGCCGCTTGTGATTCGCGGTGTGCACGCCGACTACTCCCAAATCTCCTGGTCGTTCAGCGGCAGTGGACTGTTCAAGCAGTATCTCGGCGAGTGGATCTTCGGCCACTGGCTGATCACCCGGTGGAATGACCCGATCGCGACGGTCTTCTGGGCGCGGCAGCCGATGTTGTTCTTGACGCTCGTTCTGGGGGTCGTTCTCTTTCTCTATGGCTCTCGCCTCGGCGATCAATGGGGCGGACTGCTCTGCCTTTGCACTTACGCCACCATGCCTGTCATGCTCGCGTTCGGTCCTTTGGTCCTGACCGACATCGCCATCACGTTGTTCGTCGTGCTGACGTTGTGGGCCTTTGCCAGCATGTGGCGGTCGCCGTCGCGCGGGACGGTTCTGCTCTTCGGTCTTGCTTTTGGCGGGGCATTGCTTTCCAAGTTTTCTGCAGGACTACTGTTCTTCTGCTTTCCTGCGTTTATTCTCAGCCTGCGCTGGCGTCCGACGCCGGAACAGCCGGCAGACAAGGCGAAACTGCGGGCATGGCCTCGTTTGCGCTGGCGGAGTCTCACCAAGGGCGTATTTTTAGCGGCACTGGTTGTCCATGCCGTCGACTTTGTTCTCTCGTGGAATGAGCCAACCGACTCTCTGAGTTTTCTAGGGACAAACATGGCGGCGCTCGTCCTGCGGAGAGTGCTCATGCCGCCCTGGATCTACCTGCGCGGTCTGGCGCTCTTCGCCTTTACCGGGAAACCGCCTGCATTCATTCTGGGGCACTCCTACCCGCATGGCGTCTGGTTCTACTTTCCGGTCCTGTTTCTGCTGAAATCCTCGTTAGCCTTCCTCCTCTTGCTGGTTCTCGCGCTGGCTGTTGGCCTGTTTGCAAAGTTTCGTCCGGCGCGCATCGCCGTGATACCTGAAGGGATGGAGTTGCATTGGCGGGCAGTGTGGGTTTTCCTTGTGGTTTTCAGCGGCGCATGTTTCCTCAGCCGATTTCAGTTCAGCATCCGTCACTTCTCTGTTTCCCTGGCGCTGCTGATTCTCCTGCTGGCGCCGTTGCCGCGCGCCCTCAATCAACTGCGGAGTTCAGGATGGACCGCCGCCCGCGCCGGCGTCTGGCTTACGGTCGCATTGGCGCTGGCGTCCGTGTTTACGGCCGTGCGCGCCTATCCCTACTACCTTCCATTCCTGAACTCATTGGGCGGGGGCCGACCCGCGTATGACCTGGTGGCCGATTCGAACCTCGACTGGAACCAGGGACTCCTCGAAGTCGAGAGTTTCGTACGGCAGCGCGGTCTGACGCACGTCCTGATCGATGCGTATGGGTTTTCGGATCCCACAGTGTATGTTCCTGAAGCGCAATTCTGGAATTGTCAGGAGGCTCGACCGGGAGATGGCGGTCAATGGGCAGTCGTTTCCGCCAACCTGATTCAGGAAAGTCATAACTGCGTCTGGCTGCTCGAGTTTCCGCATGAAGCCCTGGCGGGCGGCAGCATGTATGCGTTCCAACTTCCGCCCCTGATTCCTCCCGCGGGAACTCCTGGCGGTCCACCGCTGCCTGAAAACTATCGCAGATTCGCAAACGCGCCTTTTCCGGGTGACATCCGGCTCATCTGGCTCAATTCCATCCGCGACCCGCAGCAGCTACAGCCGAGCTGGGATCACATGATGGCAATGGGCGCAGAGGCGCAGAAGCAAAAAGGAAGCGCAAAGCCCAAGAATTAAACGCTGGGCCGGAGCGGTTCTCGTGAAGACGTAGAGTGAGCGTGGACCGGGAGATCGGCGATACGATTCCTGGTCGGACGGTGAGAGATGCAGGTTGGGCGCGCTTTTTGCGGCCAACGAAGTCGAAGGGCCTGAATTTTGTTGAGGTTGGAAAAGGACACGGGGCCTTCGACTCGCTCGCCTAGAAGCACAGTTGGACTTCTGTCGCGAAAAATCAGAGACAGGACACTAGCTGAGATACTCCGAGAGTGTCTCGTCTTCTCCGGTTTCATGCGCCCGTGCACTGCCCCATTTTTCGAGATAAACCACACCCAGGCCAAAGCCAACCAGGAAAATTCCTACCGAGGAGTATTCGATGGCGGAAAGCCTGCCGTCTTCTCCCCTGGTTTGGTAGACCACGGTGCCGTGAATATTGCGCGGAGTCATGCGCAACTCCTGGGGCACGGGAATCTTGGGCAAGGTATCAAGGTAATGGGTGGAGATCATGGCAGATAAGATCAATCCCGCCAGACCGGGCAACAGGAACGAAAGAGCGGTATACCTGAGGGTGGCCAACTGTGCTGTCTTCATACGAGCTCCCGTGACGCAAACGCAAGAAATTACGAATGGTGCTCAGTAGTCTCGTTGTGCCTGCGTGCCCTGGGAAACTTGAAGACAACTCTGGAGATAAAGGTCGATCAAAGTGGCCAACGAAACCGGGGAATCAGGAAAGGGCCCTCTAGCGTCACCCTGACTCAGCATCGTCGCTCGCCAACAGGGAGAAGAGCAGCGACGACACTCCCAGAATTAACGCTTGTCCATCATAGTAATGACAAAAAGACTTCCAGGCTGTTTCTTTTTGACCAAATTACACCAAAGAAGTAATGCCGATGGAAACACAGGTGACTTTCAGGCGCGTTACCGACGGGGATTCTCTCTTCGCAGCGGATTGCCGGACCTTACTTGTGCTCGCCGGAGTTGCGAATCCGATTGGCCTCAAAACTCACAACCTTCCACGCTCCCTGCTCGTCGCGCACGTAGACGCGGGTATAGAGGAAGCTGCCGGAAAGGTCTCCTCCGGGCGTGGTGGCAGTGACCTCGGCCCGGGAGGTGACCAAGGCCGTGGTTCCGTAGAAGCGGACTCTGCGGTCGGAGAGCTCAAGCGCAGAGAAACGGACCTGGCCTGAACGCATAAGAGCCAGCGCCTGCTCTTTGGTTTGCAGGGTGCCGCTGGGAGTGATGGCCATATAGTCGTCGGCCAGCAGGGAATCCATGGCGGAGGTGTTGGCCTGGAGTACCGCATTCCGCCACGCTTCTTCCAACTGATCGATCTCGTGACGGTTTTCGTGCTTCAACGTCCTGGGCAGGCCCGCAGAAAGCAAAGGCGCGCTGCCCGCGAGGACGACGGCTAAAAGCACTGGAATAAACACCAGTACGTGCGCCATCCGGGTGCGAATGCGGATGGAAGAATTGGTCTTGACTCCCGGCATATGCGTATCGGATGGTAGCCCTGCAAGCTTGCGCCGGTCAATTCAATTCAGGACAATGCGCATCGCAAGCGTTTGAATTTTTGCTACGCAGGCCACCCTCCGCTCCCAATGCGAGACTCACCCGAGACTCACGCCGGTTGGACGGCGAAGGGACGCTAAACGAGAGCAACCAGGTCTTCCCGATTCCGCTCGCGCAGCTTCTGGTAGAACCCGCCCACGGCGTACTGCTTGAAGTGCTCGGACTTGTGGTGAGCTTCCAATGCGGCGGCATCCTTGTACTGTTCGTAGATGAGGACGGTATCGGGATCGCCCTCCGCATAATGGGGCACGTAGCTGACGCAGCCGGCCTCCTGACGCGAGGCAACGGCCAGCAGCCGCAACACTTCGGCGATTTCAGCGCGATCTTCTGGGGCAAATTTCATCCGGACCAAAAAGCTGATCATACGAGCGTTTTCCTTTTCTTCTGGTGGCATTTGTCCCCCAAGGGTTTTTTCAGTTTACGCGTGTATTTCGTCGAGCGCCGCAGCAAACTCCGGCAACGCCATGGTCTGATCCCGATCTGGGCCAGTGGAAACCATGCCGATCTTGGCTCCGCTTTCCCGCTCCTGGAAGCGCAGATATTCCTGCGCCGCCTTGGGCAGCCGGTCGAATACGGTAATTCCTTCGGTCGATTCGCGCCATCCCTTGAGCTTGGTGTAGACGGGCTTGATCTTTTCCAGCCCGTGGACGTCGGCGGGAATCTCGTCTGTGACCTTGCCGTCAATCTCGTAGCCCACGCAGATGGGAATTTCTTCCAACTCGTCCAGCACGTCGAGCTTGGTGATCACCAGCCACTCGGCGCCGTTGACCTGGTTGGAGTAGCGAAGCAGGGGCATATCGAGCCAGCCGCAACGGCGAGGACGTCCGGTGACCGCACCGTATTCCTGCCCGCGTGCGCGGAGGTGGTCGCCTACGGCCTCGTGAATTTCTGTAGGGAACGGTCCTTCGCCGACGCGCGTCACATAGGCCTTGGTGACCGAAATCACGGTTCCGATGGCCGTGGGCCCGACGCCGGTGCCAGTAGCTGCGCCGCCCGCCGTGGAGGACGAAGAGGTGACGAACGGGTAGGTTCCGTGGTCGATGTCCAGCATGGTTCCCTGGGCGCCTTCAAACATCACCGAGCCGCCCGCAGCCAGGATGCCGTGCAACAGTCGCCCTGTGTCCCTGACAAAGGGGCGCACCTGCTCGGCGGCCGCCGCGTACTCGTCGTACATCTTGCTGGAATCGAGAGGGTCAGTGCCGAAGAGCGCATGGGCAATGGCGTTCTTCTCTGCGCAAGCCGCTTCAATGTGGGTCTTGAGCAGATCCGGCCGCAGCAGATCCACAATGCGGAGGCCGCTGCGCGCCATCTTGTCTTCATAGGCCGGGCCGATGCCGCGGCTGGTGGTGCCGATCTTCTTGCGTCCCGGCGCGCTTTCCGCGGCCAACTCGATCATGCGGTGGTAAGGCAAAATCACCTGCGCCCGGTTGGAGACGAAAAGCTGTCCGTCCACATCGATGCCGAGATCGCGCAGCTTGGCGACTTCCTTCAGGAAGGCGATGGGGTCGAGCACCACGCCGTTGCCGATGACGCCTTTGCAACCCGGCCGCAGGACGCCGCAGGGAATCAGTTGCAGAATGAACTTCTGCCCCCCGTGGATCACGGTGTGACCGGCGTTGTGTCCGCCAGCATAACGCGCTACGGCGCTAAAGCGCTCGCTGAGCACATCCACAATCTTGCCCTTGCCCTCGTCGCCCCACTGGGCTCCCAGCACTACCGCAGTCTTTGCTCGCATGGCCATCCGTTCTCTTCAGGGATTTCCCGTTCACGCAGCCCGACCGGACTGCCAAACCAGGACAAACAATCAGGCGGAATTACCCACCCCATAGCACTTTCGATGATAAACCCTGTTCGCTTTTGTCCCTGTGGAACGAGCCGTTGGCGGTTTGTGCAGGGAACGTGCCCCTATACTTGTTGGTTGGTGTGCCGGTTCGTCCGGCCCGAGAGAGTTGTTCCGAGAGACCCGCCATGGTGCAGAAGCGCGTCAAACCGTACCTCCAGGAAGCGGCCGCGAAGTCCCCGCGCGCGCGGCAGCAGGAGGTCTACCGGCGCTACCAGGTCTTCGGCCTGCTCCTGGTGGCGGCGGCCATCCTGGTCTGGAGCCTGGTCCACACCAATCCCAAATGGATTTTCCCCTCGGGTTGGTGGCGGCCGTGACGCTTGATTCCTCCGGACTTTTGCCCGTTACCCGGCTGGAGAGCGCAGAAATAACGGCAACTTCGCCGGAGCGGCTGGCCGTGCTGCTGCTGGGGCCCACGGGCAGCGGGAAGACAGCGCTTTCCTTGGTGCTCGGCGAGCGATTTGGCGGCGAAATCGTCAGTTGCGACTCGGTGGCCGTCTATCGCGGCATGGACCTGGGTTCGGCCAAGCCATCGGCCGAGGAACAGGCGCGGCTGCCGCACCACTTGATCGACGTTGCGAACCCAGACGAGCTTTTTACCGCAGGCGAATATAGCCGGCAAGCACGGGTGGCGTTGCAGGAGATTGCCGGGCGCGGGAAATTGCCCATCGTGCCCGGAGGAACCGGGCTCTATCTGCGTGCGCTCACCGAGGGGCTCTTTGCCGGACCGGAACGGCAGACAGAGCTGCGCGCACGGCTGGAGCGCAGCCGCCAGAAGCATACGGAGAACTGGCTGCACCGGGTGTTGGCGCGCCTGGACCCGGCGTCGGCCGACCGCATTCACGCCAACGACACGCCCAAGCTGATTCGCGCCATTGAGGTTTGCCTGGCGGCGCGCAAACCACTCTCAAAGGTCCTGGCGCGCGACCCGCTGACCGGCTTCCGGCTGCTGCGGATCGGGCTGAATCCGCCCCGGCAGGCGCTTTATGACCGGCTCAACCGGCGCTGCGCCGCGATGTTTGCCGAGGGACTGGTGGAGGAGACGCGCGGCTTGCTGGACAGCTATGGGCCGGTGAAGGCTTTGGATTCGCTCGGATATCGCCAGGCGCAGGCGGTGCTGGCGGGGACTTTGACCCTGGAGGATGGAATCGCCGCCGCCCAGCAGGGTCACCGCAACTATGCCAAGCGGCAGTTGACCTGGTTCCGGCGGGAGCCCGAGGTGGTTTGGATTGCCGATTTTGGCGACAAGGCGGAGACGCTGCGGGCAGCTGCGGACGCGGTTCAGAAGATGCTCTGAGCGCAGTAAAACGCGGCCTTCTTACGGTCGCGTCTCGTCTGCCGGTTTGGAGTCGGCGGACTTTGTCCCCGGCCGGAGCGCCTCGGAGGTCAATCGATCGGCATTGCGCAGAGCGGGGAACGCAGTCACCCACACCCCGGCCACCGCCAGCGCGCCCAGGCCGCCGGCCACCGTGGCCCGCACCGCGCCCCACCATTGCGCCGTGAGTCCGCTCTCAAACGAGCCCAGTTCATTGGATGCGCCGATAAAGAGCGAATTCACCGCGCTGACCCGGCCGCGCATCTCGGGCGGCGTGGAGAGCTGCAGCAACGAGCCGCGAATAATGACGCTGATCATGTCTGCGCCGCCGGCCACGGCCAGCGCGGCCATGGACAGGCCCAGATTCCTGGAAAGTCCGAAGACCACCGTCGCCGCACCGAAGGCGGCCACTGCGATAAAGAGCTTGTGCCCGGTTCGGCGTCCGAGAGGAAAACGAGCCATGGCCAGGGACATGGTGAGCGCGCCCAGGGCCGGAGCCGCGCGCAGCATTCCCAGCCCGCGTGGCCCGGTGTGGAGAATCTCCCGCGCAAAAATCGGCATCAGCGCTACCGCTCCGCCCAGAAAAACCACAAACAGGTCCAGCGAAAACGAGCCCAGCAAAAGCGGTGAGCGCCGCACGTAGTCGAAGCCCGCGAAAATCACTTTTAATGAGGCCGCACGCTTCTCCATCCTGCCCGGCCGCACATGCAAACTGGCGATCAGCAGCAGAAACCACGCCAGCGTCACCAGGGTAAAGACGTACACAATCCCGGCGCCCTCGAGCCCTGCATTCTGGAGCCAGCCCGCCAGCGGCAGCGTGAACAGCAAGCCTCCCAAGGCCGGCCCTGAGACATTGGCAAACTGGAAGATGGCCCCGCCCCAGGTGATCGCGTTCACAAAATGCTTTTCGGGAACCAGGTGCGGAATCAGCGCGGAACTGGCTGGACCCGAGAATGCCCGCGCCGTCCCCATAAGAAACAGCACTGCGTAAATGGGCGCCACGCTGTGCGTACCCCGGCGTGCCAGCTCCAGCAGGCCCAGCGTGCAGAAGACCTGCAGGCCGTAGCAGATCAGGATCACCTGGCGACGGTCGAAGCGGTCGGCGGCGTGTCCGGCCGGGAGCAGAAACAGGAGTCCGGGGAAAAACAAGGCCAGGCCCGTATAGCCCAGATCCAGCGCGCGATGGGTGATGGAATAGACCTGCCAGGCCACGGCCACCGACTGCGCCTCGGCGCCCAGGATAACGGCGACGCGCGCCAACTGGTAGCGCCGGAAATCGCGAAATTGAAAGGCTTCGACGCCGCGCCCTTGGCGCTTGGGGAGAATGGAGTTCACCGTCTGTCTACTATAAATAAAGTGCAGAAATCGAAAATGCCATCGACGCCGCGGCGGCTGCGCTTTTGTGGCATAGGTGTCTGCTTGCAGGACTGTCCCGTGCCGTAGCTTTGATCGCGAAATGTGCCTCTTGCTCCGGCAGAAACTTGCTCACGGCGCGAACGGCTTTTCCGAGGGTCGATTCCACCATTTACGCGAAGTCGATGTGGATGAGAGCTTTGGCCTGTTGGCGCAATTCGACTGCCCAAGGTCCGGATAGGCGGTCACCCGGTCAGAACGCCAAATGTTTCCAGCCAGACGCTCATCCCGTCATGCAGAAGCCTGCCCGAAGACAGACGCCCTCTCAGTCTTCGGCAGTCTGATCAAGGTTGTCGATCATTCGGCGCATCAGCCCGATGATTGCTGCGCATTCCTCTTTGCTGAAGCCCGAGGTCGCTTGTTCCGCCACCGCTTGCAGGCGCATCTTCGCCGAGGGCAATTGTGCTTTGGCCTTAGCCGAAAGCGAGATCAGGCAGGCTCGCTTGTCGCTGGGATGCGGCACACGCTGGATAAGCCCGTCGCGCTCCATTCGCCCGAGGAGAGCAGCCATCGTAGGTTGCTCAACATTGGCGAGTTCGGCTAGATGCTTCTGCAAAAGGGGCCCATTCTCCTGGATTGCCATGACAACCGGGAGATAAGCCAATCCAAAGCCGAGCGGACGCAGGCGCTGTGCAATGTGGCGCATCAGCAACCGGGACGCGTGGTTGACCCAGAATGTAGGTGTGGCTGCGGGATCCCAATGAGGGTGCTTGACAAGCCTTGTTTTCATAGTATGCTATGTATTATACATACATAGCATACTATGTATTTGAGCTCCGGACGTTAAGGCACGCCGGAACATGGAGAAAACATGACCACACCGACTAAGAGCAGCGATTTTGATCGCGCTTATCGAGCTCCTTTCACAGTTTGGGGCGACGTACGCATTCCGGCAGAGGTCCAGAACCTGGCCCGGCAGGAAAATGTCCAAACCTCGCTGGAGCTAGGATGCGGAACGGGAAGATTCACGCGTTTCATGAGCCAACAGGGGGTGCGTGCAACCGGCGTCGATTTCTCGCCAGTCGCGATTGCCAAAGCGCAGAAACGGGTCGCACAGGACAGCGTAAAGCCCAGCTTCATTGTCAGTAACGTGACTCATCTGGATGCGCTCACCGGACCGTTCGACATCTCGTTCGACGTCGGTTGTTTTCATTGTCTCGACCTACAGGGCCAATGCGCTTACATATCAGAAGTCTCTCGTCTTCTCAAACCGGGCGGCACTCATCTTGTATGGGCACTCGATGCGGCACCGAGCGGGATACGGCTTTCACCTGCGGCCGTGGGAGACGTATTCGCCCCCGCGTTTGAGTTGCAGAGCGCCCGAAAGAACCGTCGCCGTCTCGCCCTGTCTCATTGGTACTGGTTGGTCCGTCGTTAGCATCACTAGAGAAGAAAAGCGTGCCCGAGAAACGGCACTCTGTGGTGCGTTGACGCCATAACAAGGTGATTTTGTGTCGAATTTGACAATCCACACAGGCCTGCGAGCCGAATGCGGACTGATAATTCGAGTTCACGGCGGATGCAATCCTAGTACACGCCTATGTTGACGAGCACAAAATCACCAGGGCACACATTGATCGCGGATACGGAACGGCAAGTCGGCCTGCTGGCAAGCTTCGTAATGTGCCGCCGACGGCCCTTGTTTTCAGATCCAAGCCGCATCCGCCTATGCGAACGAGTGCGAAGGTCAGAATGACAAAGATTGCGATCACCATTCAACCGACCCGTCACGGAAGCAGCGCGTTCGCAACTCGCACTACACTGGATTCGGACGGCTGGGCTTGTCGGATCGATGAGCAAAGACTTTTCCGTAGACCATGGTTGGAGATTCTAACTTGCCTGCAACTGAGCGACTCTACTATTCAGATTCCTTCCTCCAGACATTTACCGGAGCAGTAACAGAGGTCCGCGAACTTGTGGACAGCCGTGGTGGACCCGTCTGGCAACTGTCGCTGAACCGCACCGCCTTCTACCCGACGAGCGGCGGACAGCCATTCGATCGAGGCCATCTGAGCACGTCTTCGCCGGACGGAACAGAGCAGAAGATTTCCGTGGAACAAGTGGAGGAGGATGAGCAAGGCACGGTGTGGCATTTCGTGCGCAAGCCGCTCGCTGTAGGGACTCCTGTCGAAGGACAAATCGACTGGGAGCGCAGATTCGATCACATGCAGCAGCACACGGGGCAACACCTGCTGTCTGCCGCTCTCTGGCGGGAACTTCAGGCGCCCACAGTTTCGTTCCATTTGGGTGAAGACACTTCGACGATCGACCTGGCCTCCGGACCACTCACGCACCTCAGCCTGGAACGCGTGGAACGGATGGCGAACGAGATCATCGGAGAAGACCGCCCGGTCACCACACGCTACGTCTCCCGCGACGAAGCCGAAGCCATGCTGGCCGCTGGCCATCTTCGCAAGTTGCCGGACAGGCAAGGCACGATTCGCCTGGTCGACATTGCAGCCTTTGACCAGAACGCCTGTGGGGGAACCCACCTCCGCGCCACGGGACAGATCGGCGGATTACAGTTGCGGGCGGTAGAGAAGGTGAGCCGCGGCGTGCGCGTCGAGTTCGTCTGCGGCTTGCGTGCAACTCGGGCGGCTCGCACGGATTTCGACCTCCTCCGCGAAACCTCCAACCTGCTCTCGATACCGGCGGCAGAACTGCCATCCACTGTGGAGCGGTTGCTGACCGACGGGAAAGCGCACGCGAGGGAGCGGCAAAAACTGCGCGAGGAACTTGCGGTGCTTCAATCGGCGCGGCTGGCGACGGAAGAGCCCCTCGAAAACGGACTGCGGCTCATCGAGCGCGCGTGGAAAGACCTGGACCGCGATTACGTGAAATTGCTGGCCTCGCGAACAGCAGCAGCAGCCCCGCGAACCGCCGTCATCTTCTGCTCAGAAGACGGGAGCCCGGTACGCGTCTTCGTTGCGCGCAGTTCCGATCTGGAGTTCAACTGCGGGCAGATTCTGCGCGAGGCGCTGGCGCACTTCGGACTGCGGGGCGGAGGGTCTGCCGATCTGGCCCAGGGAGACGTCCCTGCGGAACAGGAGGCGGCGCTGCGAGCTTACGTACGCGACACCATTTGCAGAGTTGTGGCGCAAACACGCGAACAGGCCTAAAGGAAGACAGGATGCGGCAAGGGAAACACCACGGCGTCAACTTTGAACGTAATCGGTGCGCGGTTGCGTAGTATGGTTGCCGGTCGTCCCTGGAAGTCAGCTTGCGGGCGGGAGCCGTCTGGCCGTTGGTGAAATAGGCTATTATTTCAACGATCCGGAATTGCGCAATCTGGAAGCGGCCAATCTGGCCGATTTGAGCCGTGAAGCGGTTGCGGAGTTGAATCATTTGACCTTGGGAGTACCGGTCGCCGCCGACGCCTTCACTGTAAAAGCGACGAGAACTTCTCCACCACCCTGCCGTAGCAGGAGAAGCATGATCCTTTCCTCGCGCTTGCGCATGAAGAACGATCTCCAAACCTCACCTTCAATTCAACCGTCATTCTTAGGAACCTTATGTCGCGGTTAAATCCACACGTTGTTATGCTGGCCCTTATTGCAACCTTGGGCGGATTGCTTTTTGGATATGACACGGCCGTAATCAACGGCGCGGTGGGCTGTCTGAAGGCCTATTTCATCGATCCACGATTTACCGACCTCACCAACCCCGTCCAGGCCAATGCCGCGAATTCGCTGCTCGGCTTTGTCGTTTCGAGCGCGCTGATCGGCTGCGTCTTCGGCGGAATGATTGGCGGCTGGGTGAGCACCCACATCGGCCGCAAGCGCGGATTGGTGATTGCCGCCGTGCTCTTCCTGCTCTCCGCCCTGGGCGCGGCCGCACCGGAATTTCCGTTTGCCCCCATCGGCCACGGCGGACCCGGATTCATGGTGAATTTTGTCATTTATCGCATCCTTGGCGGCATTGGCGTGGGATTGGCTTCCATGTTGTCACCCATGTATATCGCGGAGATCGCGCCGCCCAAGGTCCGCGGAAATCTGGTGGCCTGGAACCAATTCGCCATCATTTTCGGCATGTTGGTGATCTACTTCGTCAATTTTGGAATTTCCAAAACCGGCAGCGGCGATGCGTGGCTGAATTCCATCGGCTGGCGTTACATGTTTCTCTCCGGCACCATTCCCGCCGGCCTCTTCCTGCTGCTCCTGTTTCTTGTTCCGGAGACTCCGCGCTTCCTGATGATGAAGGGAAGAGAAAGTGACGCACGCGCGGTCCTGACCAAACTGGTGACGCCGGAAGAGCGCGAGCAGGAACTTTCCGAGATCCGCGCCTCGTTTGCCGAGCATCACTCCGGCAAGCTGTTTTCCTTCGGCGCGCCCTTGATCTTCATCGGCATCGCGGTTTCGGTCTTCCAGCAATTCGTCGGCATCAACGTGGTGCTCTATTATGCGACGGATATTTTCAAGGGCATGGGCATGTCCACCAATGCCTCGCTGATGCAAACCATCATTGTGGGTGCGGTCAACCTTGCTTTCACCGTGGTTGCCATCCTCAGTGTGGATCACTTCGGCCGCAAGCCGCTCCAGATCATCGGCGCGCTGGTGATGGCTGTGAGCATGATTTCCCTGGGCGCGGACCTCTGGCTCGGTGGCAAGGGCATGGTTGCGCTGGTTGCCATGCTGGTTTACACCGCCGGTTTTGCCGTTTCCTGGGGACCGGTCACCTGGGTGCTCCTCAGTGAGATTTTCCCTAATCAGATTCGCGGCAAGGCCATGGCTGTGGCCGTGGCGGCACAGTGGATCGCCAACTATCTGGTCAGTTGGTCCTTCCCCATCCTGAATGACAATCCCTACCTGGTGGCGCATTTCAAGCATGGGTTCGCCTATTGGATCTACGGCGCGATGAGCGTTCTGGCCGCCTTGTTCATGTGGAGATTTGTACCGGAAACCAAAGGCCGTTCGCTGGAGCAAATGCAACATTTGTGGCGCGCGGCGGGCAAGGATTCTCCGCAGGCAACATTGCAGGGTTGATCTTCTTTAACGAAACCAGAGTCGATGTGCTCCGAGGGCAAGCTGCCTTCAAGGCTCTCCGCAAGGGCACAGTGACTCTGGTTTCGCCCTGAAGCCTTCATCCCCTAAAGCATTCGGCGCGATGAAGGCAGGAATCGCCCATCGACCGGCCATGCCGGCGCTCGACCCTTTCTGCGAGACCTCTCCACGCGGCTCCCACCGCCGTTCCTTCAGATATTCGCCTGCCTCTTTACAATGAAGCCATGCCCGAACTGCCAGAGGTCGAAACCATTGCCCGTGGCGTGGATGCGCGTCTGCGCGGTGACCGCATTGTCCAGGTCTGGTTCGGTTCCCATCCGGAGCCGTTCAAGACGCCACCCGCGCAGCAGGCCAAAGCTCTGGAAGGCTGCGTTCTGCTGGCCGTTCATCGCACCGGAAAACACATCGTCTGCGAATTGGGCGCCGCAACCGACGCCGCAAGTCCGCGCCGAGGAGCTGCGAACGAGAAGAACCTCAGCCCAGCAGCCCAATGGATTGTGCACCTTGGCATGACCGGCCGCCTGCTGGTGACCACTCCGGACGCGCCTCTGGCCGCGCACACGCACGCGCGATTAACTCTCGGCAGCGGGCGGGAGTTGCGCTTTGTGGATCCGCGCCGCTTTGGGCGGCTTGAACTCCGCGATCTGGCGTCCAGCGCAGCTTTCGGCGCACCCGGCGCTGAGCCGCTCACCATTGAAAGCGAAGCGTTTGCCGCGCTCTTTCACGGCCGGCGGCTGGCCATCAAGGCGGCGCTGCTGAACCAGAGCCTGTTGGCCGGGGTGGGCAACATCTACGCCGACGAGAGTCTCTTCCGCGCCGGCATCCGTCCGCGCCGTATGGCCGGGCGTCTGACCAGGGCCGAGCTGGAGCGCTTGCGCACCACCCTTCGCCAGGTTCTCAAGGATGCCATTCGGCTGGGAGGCTCCTCGGTCTCGGACTATGTGGATGCCGAGGGCGTGCGTGGATTCTTCCAACTGGAGCATTGCGTCTACCTGCGCACCGGCCTACCCTGCCGCCTCTGCGGAACGCCAATCCGGCGTATTGTGCTGGCGGGACGAGGGACGCACTACTGCCCGCGCTGCCAGTCTTAGAGCGCACTTCTATGGTTTTTAGAAGTATTCCCGCCTGATCCTCCCAGATTGCAGAAGCGAAACTCGTCCGGACGGATGTAAGTCGTTGAAAGCAGGTAATAGCGAGATTGGCATGACGATTGCTATTAGTAAGGCGCCAGTGATGTACCGGCTGCTGGAAGTTTCCGGCCAGCCCAGAGAACAGCAGACGCCCGGTAAGAGCAACCGCCAATGAAGCGGCCCTCAAAAGGGAGAAACCGACCGGGGGAGTCTGTAATAGGCACGGTGGAAACAACCACCGGCCATATGCTTCGGAGGCCAGTGACCAGCGCAGGACACGGGAAACGCCACTCGAATCGAGTGGCGTTTCGTGCGTTTGGGGGAAACTTCGTGTGAACTTCAGCAGCAGAATCCCGCCCGGGAATCTGCCGCACCATCTGTTTCGTGTAAAGTCCGCTTGCCAGCCGGGTGGCTTCGCTGTAGTATCAGGATTGCCTATCAAGCGGCTGACGCGAGCCACCCGAAACGGGTAGAGCAAGCTCGCCGCCTAGCAAGGAAACTTTACCGAGCGGTTCATCTCATAGCAGACTGCAAGCGGAAGAGTTCCCATAGGAATGGCATCAAATGAGGAAGGCGCCGGCCGTAGTGTGACGATTCAGTCAACCGGATGGGTCTGTTTGACTGCTCCCTTCCACGAGGCGGACAGAGCGTTTTCCCATAGGTCATCCTGTAATGCCATGGAAGTTGTTGGGCGCAAGCAAGGGGCGTTTCCAAGAGAATGCAGGGGACAGCGCAAAATCTGTGAATATGCCTGAGGCTGATGGGGATCATGCCAGATTGCGTGCGGAGCCAAGCTCCGAGGTAGTCGGTTCACGATACCGGGACGGCAGAATGCCATTTACCGTCGAACTTCCCGCCCACATCCAGACGGACGGCGGGCAGGGCAGGCTCAACCCCGGCAGCAACGGCTAAAGCGAAACACGAATGCACCAAAAAGCAATGCATCAGGAAGTCTACGCATGACGACAGAATCGACGCAGCCTCAGTCTGAATCGGGGCAGGTCCCGGCCAACGGCCAGGGACAGTCGCAGGGGCATCGGCGCCGCCGGCGCCGCCGCAAGAACAAGAGCAGCCAAGCCAGCGCGCCCCAGGCCCAACAGCCTCAGGCACAGCCCCAGGCGCAACCGCAGCAGCCTCAGCCCCAGCAGCAGCCGTCACCGGTGGCGCAAAAGGCGGCTCCGGCACGCCAGGGTGGCCACCAAGGCGGGCATACGGGCGGACGCCAGGGCGGACAGCAGCAGAACCAGGGCCGGAAGAAGAAGTTCTTCCAGAAGGGTTCGGCGGCGCCGGTTCAACCCGGCAACAGCATTTCCTCCCCTCCGCAGGGCAAGCGCAAGGTGCGGCAGAAGGGTCCCCGCGAGTTTGTCGGTCCCATGGACCACAGCTATCGCGTCGTAGACGGCAACATCGCCGACGGCCCTGCTTCGACGATCCAGATCACCACCGACGGCCATAGCGGGTACTATCCCGACTCCTATTCGAGCCCCGTCGCTGTTCCCGTCCGCGCAGACGCCCCGACCCGCATCTTCTGCTTCATTGAAGATTTGTTCTTCCTGGCCAAGATCCATGAAGCGGCCCGCAAGATCGGCGTGAAGGTGGAATTTGTGAAGGGCGACAAGGAGACCGTGGCCCGCTTGAGCGAGATGGCGGAAGGCGAACGGCCCAAGCTGCTGGTTTTCGACCTGAACAACGTCGGCGCCAAGCCCATGACGCTGATTCCCAAATTCAAGACCAAGTTCAAGAAGGCCACTTCGATTATCGGCTTCCTCAACCACCTGCAAGGGGATCTGAAGATGAAGGCGACCGAGGCCGGCTGCGATACGGTGATGCCGCGCTCCGCGTTCTCGCAGAGCCTGCCGAACCTTCTGCGCCGCTACGGGCTTGAAGAGGAAGAGGAGTATGTTCCTCAGCCGGTGTAGTTTGGGTTGAATTTGCACAAACAAAAAGGCGCTTTCCTCACGGAAAGCGCCTTTTTGTTTGTAACGCGAAAGCTATCCGGGAGGCCAGGCAAGCGGACGGCCGCCCACCAGGTGAACGTGGAGGTGGTCGACCGTCTGACCGCCGTCCTCGCCCGTGTTGAGCACCGCGCGGTAGCCCTTGTCGAGCCCCTTTTCGCGTGCGATTTTGGCCGCGGCCCACAGCAAATGGCCCAGCAGGGCGCGGTCTTCCTCATTGCAGTCGGCCATGGAGACGATGTGTTCGCGCGGAGCCACCAGCACATGCACCGGCGCTTGGGGGTGGATGTCGGCAAAGGCGTAACACAGCTCGTCCTGGTAGACCGGCGTGGAGGGAATGGTTCCTTCGATGATCTTGCAGAAGAGGCAACTCATGACGGGAACAGTGTACAGTGCGCGGTGGTCAGTGAACAGTCTAGGCCGATTCCAGAATCATGTTGGCGTACTGCGTGGTGTCTCCGGTGCGAATCAATCCGATGGCCGCCGGAACGCGCTTCTTGAACTCGGTGTGCCGTTCAAAAACGAGGGGAATGCCGGTGAGGGCGGACTCGAATTCCGTGCGCGTCTCCGCACTGTTATTGGCGTGGAACTCATCGGCCATGAAGACCCTGCCGATGTTGAAGTTGAGCCGGATGGCCCGGAGCACTTCGAGAACGCGGGGAAGATCGTCGACAAGCGAAATGTCGACGGTCTCGATCTCCGGCCAGAAAGGAAAGCCACGGTCGGAGATGACCAGAGTGTTGGTGTGGCGTACGCGGCTGAGCAGAGAGTTGAGGTCAGGGTTCAGAATTCCGGTTTTCAACATACGGGCAAGGCTCCTCTGGCAGATCGGGCGATTCGAAGCGAGGCCCAACCCTTTGGCCCTCAGTCTACGGAGCAGGCCCTGGCATGTACAAATGAACAATTTTGCGTCAGGGCAGATGGGCGGAAATGCAGGTTCCCTTCAGCTTCGCCGAGGGGAAAAATCGGGCAATTTTCCCTCGTTTTTGGCCTTTTTTTAGCCAAAAAACCCTGTTTTTGGGGCGTTTTGCCTGTGCAAATCTTTCGGCTTCGTTTTAGTAATGTATTTGGTTTTAATAGTTTACAGCATAAAAAGCGAAGAAAAGGTAAATCTGTCTCCATTTTTTGGGTTCGAAACGGTTAAATCCCTGAGACCTGGAACCGTCTCTCTGGGATCAATGGGGAGAATCATCTGAGCTATCCAAGGCCGAGGACTGAGGCCTCACGGGCGCCCAACTGCGAGGCCCCTGGGGCAGCCATTCCTGGGGGTGGTGTTCACTTTGGTGGTGGTTTCTAGTTTTCCCGGCACATGGTATCCCGTCCTATTTTGATTGTGCGCGGGGTGGGCACAATGATCTGCAAAAAGGCTGCGCGCGACGAAGACTTTATTTTCCGGAGCGAAATCGGAGCCAACGTGGTCTGGCAAAAAACGGGCGTTCGGGGCGGACTTTTGTTGAAGTGAAAACTACTGGGCCGGCTTGCCTCCTGGGTCAGCTACCCAGGTTTTGCTTCTGGGTGGAACTACTTCCGCTCCTGGGTGGAGTTCCTCGGGCTCCGGTGTGGGGCAAGAGACTGTCAGGATCGGCTCAACTGGTGTGATCGAGCAGGATCTTCCACCCTTGCGGGCCCTTGCGCCAGACGAGCGAAAAGAGGCCGTCGTCCTTTTTGGCTTCGCCATGGGCGGCGCGCTCCAGATGGAAGCGGCCGGTGACGGTGGCGAACTCCGCTGCCCCGCAGGAGCCGGGCAGCAGACGCACGACGACGTCGGTGAAGGTGAGCACCCCCATCTGCTGCGGAGTGGAGTAGGCCTGCTGGTAGCGCTCAAAGATGGGCCGGTAGCCCTTGCGGACGGTCATGCCGATAAAGGTGGTTTCCGGGGAATCTTCGTAGGTTTGCATGAAGGCCGGAATGTCGGCGCGGTTCCAGGCGGCGCTCTGTGCCGAGAGGGCGGCGCGAATGGCGGCTTCGTCCGCGGCGACGGGCTGGGCGTGACCGGCCGATTCTCCACAAATCCACACCAAAGCCACCAAAAGAAGGAAAACTCGCTGCATCGGAAAGCCTCCGCGTCCAGCTTACAACGGCTTCTCGCCGCCGGATTCCCCCCTCCCTTGCGCCGCGGCGACATTTTATTCGGCGCTCACCGAAGTCCGGAAGAGCGCGGAATTTTCATAAATAATGACGGGCAGAGCCTCAATTCCCCAAAAACCTCTGCGCAAAGAGGATGTCCTGTGCGCTGGTCGTGCGTCTAAAGAGTTTGCTGCACAGCGTGGAGGGGGAGGGAGAAGTACCCCAACCCATCTGCGTCCGTTAGACTGTGGGATAGGCCCAGTTGGGGCCAAGCCCAAGTTCGCCGGGGCTGACGGCGGCAGGGAAATTCTGGGAAAGACACGGTTTCCGAGCCGATGGGCAGCCCGACTGTTTGGGCGGAATGGCCGCGGTCCAATATAATCAGTCTTTCCTCGAGGCAGGACAGATTTTCAGCAGTGAGGGTGTGCATATTCTTCCCGTGAAGCCTAACTATGGACCGCACCATTCCTTGTGCTCGCCGCGGGGCTACAGCCCGGTGAAGATCAAGCACATTTCCATCTTCCGTACCGCGCGAATTGCGAAGCTTGCGGCGCGCCTGGTGGTGTTGGCCGCGCTGGCGTTGACCGCCGCCGGGGCCTTTGCCCAGCAGTCGCAGACCATCGAGCAGATTCGCGTGATCGGCAACCGGCGCATTCCCAAGGAGACGATCCTGGCGCGCCTGTTTACGCACGTGGGCGACACGTACGACCCCATCTCCATCGAGCGCGACTTCAACTCGATGTGGAACACGTCGTACTTCGACAACGTCCGCATCGAGCGCGAAGACTCGGAGAAGGGCGTCATCCTCAACATTTTTGTTGTGGAGAAGCCCACCATCCGCGAGATCAACTACAAGGGTCTCAATGCCGTCTCCCAATCCGACGTCCTGGACCGATTCAAGAAGGAAAAGGTCGGGCTGTCGGTAGAGAGCCAGTACGATCCCACGCGGATCAAGCGGGCGGAGACGGTGCTGAAGGACATTCTGTCGGAGCACGGCCACCAGTTTGCCACCATCAAGACCGAAGTGAAGACCATCCCTCCGGCCTCGGTGCAGGTGAATTTCAACATCAAGGAAGGCCCGACGGTGAAAGTGGGCCAGATCCGGTTCACGGGCAACCCGCACATTGGCAGCCTCGAACTGCGGCGCTCGATGAAGAACCTGAAGCCGATCGGTATTCCTTATTCGCTGGTCTTCGAGAATCTGTTTTCGCAGACTTTCGACGCGACCAAGCTCGAAGAGGACACGGAGCGGGTGCGCCAGGCCTATCGCGACAAGGGCTACTACAATGCCGCGGTCGAAGAGCCGAAGACGCAGATTCGCGACGAAGGCGGACTGAACATCTTTACCTTCCGCCCCAACAAGGGCAAGCGCATCGATATTCTGATGCCCATCGAAGAGGGCGCGCGTTACCGGCTGGGGACCATCACCTTCACCGGCAACAAGGCCGCCTCCAACACCAAGGCTCTGCGTTCCACGTTTGCCGTCAAGGATGGCGACTGGTTCAACGCCACCATCATGGGCAAGGGTTTGGAAAATCTGAAGAAAGCCTACGGGCAGATGGGCTACATCAACTTCGGCGCCATCCCCAAAGCCACCTTCGACGAACAGAGGAAGACCGTCAATCTGGACATCGATATCGACGAGGGCAAGCCGTTTTATGTCTCGCGCATCGAGTTCCAGGGCAACACCATCACCCGCGACAAGGTGATCCGCCGCGAGCTGATGCTGGAGGAAGGGCAGGTCTACAACTCGCAGTTGTGGGAGATGAGCCTGCTGCGCCTGAACCAGCTCGAATACTTTGAGCCTCTGAAGGTGGATCAGGACTCCGAAGCTCACCAGGACGCAGAGGCCGGCACCGTCGACCTGCTGCTGAAGGTCAAGGAGAAGGGCAAGAACTCGATCGGCCTGAACGGCGGCATCAGCGGCCTGTCGGGCGCGTTTCTGGGCCTCAACTACCAGACCAACAACTTCCTCGGTTTGGGCGAAACGCTAAGCGTGCAGGGCAACCTGGGCAATGTGAGCCGGCAGTTCATGTTCGGTTTCTCGCAGCCTTATGTGCACAACCGCCCTCTCAATATCGGCTTCCAGATCTTCAACTCGAAGCAGGATTACAACGCGTCCAAGAGCTACGCCAGCAGCGCCAGCGCCGGTGTGAATCTGAGCTCGGCACAGCAGTCGCTGACGCAGAACTACAACCAGGCTTCGACCGGCATGAACTTCTCGGTCAGTTATCCGCTGAAGCGTCATGCCTTCCAGCGCGTCGGCTTTACCTACTCGCTGGCCAAGTCGTCGATTACCGCCTTCAGCACGGCTTCCCAGACGTTCTTCCAGACCATCAGCTTCCGGTCGGGAATCCAGGGGTCGAATGCTCTGGCGGGCATCGTGACCAGCTCGGCTTCGTTCACTTACGCCTACAACACCATCAACAATCCGCTTCGCCCACGCAGCGGCAAGGAATACACGGCGGCGTTCCAGTTCGCCGGCATTGCCGGCAACGTGCGCTACTTTGCCCCCATGGTGGCCTACAAGCAGTTCATGCCGATGCACTTGCTTAAGCCTTCGGCCAACGGGCGGAACGTGCTGGGCGTTCGCGCGCAGTTGGGCTACGTGCAGGGCTTCGGCGGCGATGTGGCTCCTCCCAACAACCGCTTCTACTCCGGCGGCGAGGGTGAAATCCGCGGCTTCGACGTTCGCGGCGCCACGCCCTATGGCTATGTGCCCAATCGGACCACGGTCCAGCTGACGAATCCGGACGGAAGCTGCGTTCCGCGCGATCCGAACAATCCGCAGTTGGGCCAGTGCATCCAGGTTCCGATTCCGGTCTACGGCATCGCATCGATCGGCGGCGACACCAGCTTGACGACCAACGCGGAGTACCGTATCCCGATCGCGGGCCCGGTCACCTTCTCGTTCTTCAACGATTTCGGCATCGACACGGTGCTCAACAAGGGACAGCTCAAGCAGAGCCCCGAGGGTTTTGCCTCGCTGACAGCTCCGCTTTACGGCTGCCCGGTGTACAACAACGGTTCGTGCCAGGGTGGCATTCCGGGCTCGCTGGTAGGGTTCCAGCGGAACATCCGGCCCATCGCGGGCACCAACTTTGTTCCACGCATGTCCACGGGCGCCGAGATCTCGGTGATTATGCCGGTGATCAACGCCCCCTTCCGCTTGTATTACGCCTACAACCCGTTGCGGCTCTATGAACGGCCCTACTGCAACAGCATTCTCACCGGCGGCAAGGTGGAAAGCTGTTCGGCAGAGCTGATCACCCGCGATATGTTCCCGGTGGGCGGCGCAGGCGACTTCACCTATCAGGAAGCGATCCAGGCATACGGAGCGCGCAACCTCTTCCGGGAACCGCGCAAGACCTTCCGGTTGACCGTCTCCACTACCTTCTAATTCCTGCTTTCATTTCCAGGACCCAGATAAAGGGCCGCTCATCGCGAGCGGCCCTTTGTTATGTGCGGTGAGGCTGGAGCTGCGGTTGTCCCTCGCGAGAAACATCCCTCCGCGGCTAAAGCCGCACCGATCCTGTTGGCTTTATGCGGGGGTTAAAACCCCCGCCCTCCCTCTGGACCGGCTCTTCCGCAGCCTGTGAAGGCCCCTGCTCCCTCCGTAAAAGTCGATCTACAACTGTAGTACCGGGGCGAAGTCAGGATGGCTCGACCCAGATGCTGAAAGGTCCTCCTTCGCCATCGGGCCAAAGTGGCAAGAATGGAGCTAATTTAGCGTCAATTCGCAAAAGCGGGTGAAAAAGGGCCAAAATCGGCGAGTTCCCGTTACCTGTAAGTTAACAGATGATTTTTGTAAGCTATTCATTCTTTTAAACTTGAATTGATCAAGGGGCTGGAAAAGCGACAAAAACAATCAGGGGGTGGGGGTAGAAGCGATTTCGGTTGGTTCTTTGCCCGGAATTGCTCTCAAAACATGTCTTTTCTGAGCGCGGACGAGGACGTCCGCGCTACAGCCGACCGGGAGGCCGACGTTACTCCCCGGCGGCGCTATCTCCCGACGAAGAACATCATGCGCTCATGGACCGTAAATCTACGCAAGGGAAGCCGCAATGCATCTCTCTTTTTACGGAGCAAACATGCAGTTCAATCCTATTTTCGGAAGTAATTGAAGGAATGTAGGCGCGTTTCGCGCTGCGGTGCGTCAAAATAGAGAAGAAGCCCAAGGAGTTTCACATTCGTATGAAGCGCACGCTTGCAATCGCCGTTCTGCTGACCTCTGGCCTGGTCCTGAGTGCCACCGCCCAAACCCCCGCGATTTCCGCCGCCGCGCCCGCCGCGCCGGTCAAGATCGCAGTCATTGCCTTCCAGGCGGCGGTGAGCCAGACCAATGAGTTCCAGCGCAACTATGCCGAATTGCAGAAGAAGTACGACCCCAAGCGGCAGCAGATGAAGGCGCTCAGCGACGAGGTCGATGGCTTGCAGAAGCAGTTGCAGGCGCAGGGAGACAAGCTGAGCGAGGCAGAAGGCGCCAGCCGCAGCAGGGCCATCGAGGAGAAGAAAAAGCAGTTGCAGCGCTCTGTTGAGGACGCCCAGGGCGACTTCCAGAAGGAACTGCAGGAACTGTTCGCCGGTGTGGCGGGCAAAGTCGGCGAAGTGATGGATACCTATGCGCACCAGCAGGGATACACCCTGGTGGTCGACAACAGCACCAGTGAGCAGCAGGCTCCGCTGGTCCTCTATGCCGAGCAATCCACGGATATCACGAAGGCGATCATTGACGCGTACAACGTGAAGTCGGGAGTGCCGGCGCCGGCTGCCCAGCCCGCCGCGGCCCGGCCCGCCGCCAAGCCGCCCGTCGCGCACTAACGCGCAAACGGCAGCAAGCAGGACAAAGACTCCGCCGCGGCGGAGTCTTTGCTGTTTGTGCGGCCCTTGGCAGAGGGGCGGGCAAGCGCCGAAGCCCCGGGAATTCACGATTTGCCGGTTTGACGCTCCTACCCCGCCCTCCTATAATCCTTCTAGTTCCTGCTGACGTCTCCGTCCGCGTCTTTTCCTGCCTTTGCGCCATCCGGTGCAGAGCCTCCCAAGAAGGACCGTGAGGTTTCTCAGGAGGCACAGGTCTGTTTAGCGCTGAAACGCGAACGGCCACACAGGAATCCCGAAGGAGTTTTCGACTCGAATGAAGCGCTCGTTTGCACTTATCGCTATGCTGGCCTCGGGCTTGGTCCTGAGCGCCGCTGCACAAACCCCGGCCGCTCCCGCCGCAGCGCCCGCCGGACCGGCAAAGATTGCCGTCATCGCCTTCCAGGTGGCCGTGGCCCAAACCAACGAAGGCCAGCGCAACTTCGCCGACCTGCAGAAGAAGTACGATCCGAAGCGCCAGCAGCTGAAGGGGCTGAGCGATGAGGTCGACAATCTGAAGAAGCAGCTTCAGGCCCAGGGCGACAAGCTGAGCGACGCAGAACGCGCCACCCGCGCCAAGACCATCGACGAGAAGGAAAAGCAGCTCCAGCGTCAGGCCGAGGATGCCCAGAACGACTTCCAGCAGGAGATGCAGGAACTCTACAACGGCTTGGCGTCGAAGGTATATGACGTCCTGTCCGCCTACGCGCAGCAGCAGGGCTTCACGCTGGTGCTGGACGTGGCCCAGCAGCAGAACCCGGTGCTCTATGCGAGTGAATCGAGCAACATCACCAAGCCGGTTATCGATGCGTACAACGTGAAGTCGGGCGTACCGGCACCTCCGGCCGGCAGCGCGGCTCCGGCAGCACCCAAGCCGGCTCCCAAGGCTCCCGCCGCTCACTAAGGACACGGTAGTTTCAACGATGGCGAGGGTTCCGCACTGCGGAACTCTCGTTTTCGTTTTGGTGGGCTGTAGAGGAACGAATGGGTCCACTCGACAGAGCATATAACCGACTCAAAAACCAGGGCGCTCTGTGGATAAAACTGTGGATAATTTTAGCGAATCGGACAGTAATATTACCTTTTGGCACCTTGCAAGAACCCGCGCCGTTCTGTTAGAAAGAACAACTCCTTATTTATCAATCGATAATTAGCGCCAAAATCGGCTCACCGCCGGATTGAACCAGGCGGGGCGCATCCTCGTGCTTACGAGGGTTATCCACAGACGCATATGAACGTAACGTGACCTGGTTTTGCGCAGCCCGCCCAGAGGCCGCTATTTTTGCGCGTCCTCGCCGATCCGGAGCACGGCCAGGAAGGCTTCCTGGGGAATATCGACCTTGCCGATGCGCTTCATGCGCTTCTTGCCTTCCTTCTGCTTCTCCAGCAGCTTGCGCTTGCGGGAGATGTCACCGCCGTAGCACTTGGCCAGGACGTTTTTGCGCAGGGCGGCAACAGTCTCGCGGGCCACGATCTTGGCGCCAATGGCCGCCTGGATGGCTACTTCGAACTGCTGGCGGGGGATGAGCTCGCGCATCTTTGAAACCAGCAGCTTGCCGCGCTCGTAGGCCGCGTCGCGGTGCACGATGATAGAAAGCGCGTCCACCGGTTCGCCGCTGACCAGAATATCCATCTTGACCATCGGAGAAACCCACTCTCCGGCCAACTGGTAGTCGAGCGAGGCATAACCGCGGGAGATGGACTTGAGGCGGTCGTAGAAGTCGAGCACGATCTCGTTCAGCGGCAGCTCGTAGGTGAGCAGCACCCGGGTCGAGGTCACATACTCGAAGTTCAACTGCTTGCCGCGCTTCTCCTCGACCAGCTTGAAGATGCCGCCGACATATTCCTCGTTGGTGAGGATCTTGGCGGTGATGACCGGCTCGCGGATCTCGGTGATGTTGGACGGGTCGGGCCAGCGGGAGGGATTGTCGACCTCCAGCTTGCTGCCGTCGGTGAGAGTGATGTGGTAACGCACGCCGGGGGCGGTGGTGATCAGGTCCAGCTCGTACTCGCGCTCCAGGCGCTCCTGGATGATCTCCATGTGCAGCAGGCCGAGAAAGCCGCAGCGGAAGCCGAAACCGAGAGCCTCGGAACTTTCCGGTTCGAAGAAAAACGAGGAGTCGTTGAGGCGCAGCTTTTCGAGAGCGTCGCGGAGCAGGGTGTGCTCGTGCGAGTCCACGGTGTAGAGGCCGGCGAAAACCATCGGCTTGATATCTTCAAAGCCGGGCAACTGGGTCAAGGCGGGGCGTGCGACTTCGGTGACGGTGTCGCCGATTTTGGTGTCGCTGACCGTCTTGATGGTGGCGGCGAAGAAACCGACCTCTCCGGCGCGCAGCTCGGCAATCTCCACCGGCTTGGGCATGAGCACGCCCATGGACTCGACTTCGAAGGATTTGCCGTTGGACATGAGGCGAATGCGCTGGCCCTTGCGCATGACTCCCTGCATGACGCGCACGAGGACGATGACGCCGCGATAGGCATCGAACCAGGAGTCGAAGATGAGGGCCTGCAGAGGGGCTTCCGGGTCGCCTGTAGGGGGCGGCAGGCGGTGGACGATGGCTTCCAGCACATCGGCTACGCCTACGCCGGTTTTGGCGCTCACGGCAAGGGCGTCGGTGGCATCCAGTCCGACAGCCTTTTCGATGGCTTCCTGGGTACGCAGAATGTCCGCCGAGGGCAGGTCGATCTTGTTAATGACGGGAATGATTTCCAGGCCGTGGTTGATGGCGAGATAAGCATTGGCCAGGGTCTGGGCTTCCACGCCCTGTGTGGCGTCGACCACCAGCAGGGCGCCCTCGCAGGATGCCAGGGAGCGCGAGACCTCATAACTGAAGTCCACGTGGCCCGGGGTGTCGATCAGGTTGAGCTGGTAGGTATTGCCATCTTTGGCCTTGTACATCATGCGCACGGCGTGGGCCTTGATGGTGATGCCGCGTTCACGCTCGAGGTCCATATCGTCGAGAATCTGCGCCTGCATCTCGCGGCCGGTGACCGAGCCGGTGAACTCGAGCAGACGGTCGCTGAGCGTCGACTTGCCGTGGTCGATGTGGGCGATGATGGCGAAATTTCGGAGGAAGCGTGCGTCCATGGGGGGCCTGGCGGAGGGCGATAAGCGCCGCAGTGCGCGCGTCGCCTCCATGGCATAGCTTATCATCGGCGTAGTGCCTCTTGCGGCCTCAAGGCAACGGGCAACTGCATACCTCATGAGCAATAACTGGATTCGGTACCGATTTCCTTGCTGCGCGTTGCTGGCTCTCTCGATCGCCGGCTGCACTCCCTCCACCCCTACCACCGAGGCGGGAGAGCAGCCGCAGGCCACTGCGCCTGCTTTGGCGCCCACCGCGCCTTCCACGCAGGCGACCGATGCAAGCCAGCAGCTCACGGCTCAGCAGCGTCGCGTGCGCGCGCTGATTCAACAGGTGGACCAGGCCTATGCCCGCGGCGAGGCAGACTACCGCAAGGGGAAGCTTCCCGAAGCCAAGATCGAGTTCGATCGCTCCGTGGATCTGATGCTGATGAGCGGCATCGCCATCAAGAGCGATCCGCAGTTGCAGGAAGAGTTCGACCGCATTGTGGATGGGGTGAACGCGCTGGAGATGGAAGCGCTGAAGCAGGGCAACGGATTTGTGCCCAAGGAAGAGCCGACGCCGGCGGATGTGGCCAGCGATGTGGCGTTCGAAGTGGACCCGAACTTTGTGGCCAAGGCCAAGGCCGACCTGGCGACGACCAAGTCAGATCTTCCGCTGGTGGTGAACGACTATGTGGCCGCCTACATCAACTTTTTTGCGAATACGCAGAGGGGCCACAACACGCTGCTGCACTCGTTCCAGCGGGGCGGCCGCTACCGGGCGATGATTCAGCGGGTGATGGGTGAAGAAGGCGTGCCGCAGGATTTGATTTACCTGGCGGTTGCCGAGTCGGGCTTCAATCCGAGGGCCGTCGGCCCCGCAACCAGGTCCGGCGGCAGGGCCGGGGGTATGTGGCAGTTTATGCCGCAGGGCAACTATGGGCTGGTGCGCAATTCGTATGTAGACGAGCGCTTCGATCCGGAGAAATCCACGCGCGCTTACGCGCGCTACATGAAGTTTATTTACGGCCAGTTGGGCGACTGGTACCTCTCGATGGCGGGCTACGACTGGGGCTCGGGCAATGTGCAGCGCGCGGTGCAGAAGACCGGCTATGCGGATTTCTGGGAGCTGTACAAGCGGAACAATCTGCCCGTCGAAACCAAAAACTACGTGCCGGAAATTCTGGCTGCGATCATCATCGCCAACCACCCGACGCAGTACGGGTTCGACGACATCACGCTCGATCCCCCGGTTTTGACCGATACGGTGACGATCAACTACCAGGTGGATCTGCGGCTGGTGTCGGACATTGTGGGCGCGCCGATGGATGAGATGGTGGCGTTGAACCCCAGCCTGCTGCGCTTCGTGACGCCGCCCGACGGCCCGTTCGATCTGCATCTTCCTGCCGGCACGGCGACCTTGTTCGAGCAGCGCATCGCGGCGATTCCGGAGAGCAGGCGCAACGGATGGCGCTATCACCGCGTGGCGGCGGGCGACACGCTGGCCTCTGTGGCGCATGAGTATCGCGTGAACGTAGCCGACCTGGCGGCGGCCAATGAGCTGCGCGAGAGCGATGAAGTGAAGGGCGTGGAAGCGCTGGTGATTCCGCAGGCTGCGGCAGCGGCGCCTTCGTCGCGCACCATCCTCTATACCGCGCACAAGGGCGACACGCTGGTCACGATTGCGGATCGCTTCGGCGTATCGCTGGATCAGTTGCGGCGCTGGAACAAAATGACCGGCATCAAGGTGACGCCGGGACGCCGGTTGCATGTCGGCGAGACCGCGAATGTGGCCAGGGTTGCGACGGCGCACGGGCATCGGCGCGGTGAAGCGCAGGCCAGCGCAACGAGCCCGGAACCCGCGTCAACAGCGGGGAACGGGTCCAAGCGCAGGTCCCGTTCTTCCGCCAAGAAGAGCGGCGCAGCGGCGGAGAAAAAGGAAACTGCGAAGAGCTCCGAGCCCACCGCACCTGCGAGAAAAGGCGCAGCTTCCGATGGGAAAAAAGCGCACGTTGCGAAGCCTGGCGCACATGCAAAGTCCCACGCGCGGAAACAAAAATAGGCAGGCATCTCATTACACACTTGTCATTTGATGGTCTTTGCGTGCAAGCTATTGCTACAATAGCTTCCGCGCGTGGAACGCAATTGTCCGCCGCGTGAAGAGAAACGCGAACAAGTGCAGCGGCAAGCCGCTGGAGGCAATGGGATGGAAGAAGTGTTCCGGATGTACGCGATGAGCGACGGCGAACCAAACACTGAACCGGAAGAGCTGGACCCCGATCACGACAACGACGACTTTGAAGAAGATGAAGAAGTTGAAACCTCCAGTGTGCTGACCTCCTCGGATGACGATGAGGGAGTAGCTGAGGAGACGGTGTTAGTGATCGTGGAAGAGCCCGTATCGAAGCCGGCGGTGAAGAAGGCAACGAAGAAAAAGTCCGCCGCAAAGAAGGCTGCCAAGAAAGTTCCTGCGAAGAAGGCTTCTGAAAAGAAGGCTCCTGCGAGGAAAGCAGCCGCGAAAAAGGTTGTGGTCAAGAAGGCCGCAAAGAAGTCCGCCGGAAAGAAGAGCAGTCCTGGCGCAAAGGGCGGAAAGGCTGTGGCCAAGAAGGCCGCGGCTGGCAAGCGCGCCAGCAAACCCACCAAACGAGGTAATCCGTTGGCAGTTAAGAAGGCAGCAAAGAAGGCGCCCGCCAAGAAGGCAGCAGTGAAGAAAGCTCCTGTCAAGAAGGCTCCGGCGAAGAAGGCAGTGGCCAAGAAGGCACCGGCAAAGAAGGTTGTTGCCAAGAAGGTTGTTGCCAAAAAGGCACCTGCGAAAAAGGCCCCGGCGAAGAAGGCAGCCGCCAAGAAGGCCGTTGCAAAGAAGGCCCCTGCGAAAAAGGCAACCAAGTAGCAGCGGCATCTTGTAGTTCAAGGCAAGCAAAAGAGCCCGGCTTCACGCCGGGCTTTTTTGCGTCTGGACGCAGGGTGGATTCGCGATGCACGTGTGTGGAACCGCTGCAGTGGTGCGCTATCTGGCCGCGGACTCGGGAGCGAGTTGCGCCAGATGCCAGCGCTGATGGCGGAGGTAGTCCTCGATGAGAAAACGCAACGAAACCGGAGCATCGTCACCGACCGCGCAGCTTGCTTCAAGCCGTTCGGCGGGAATGCGGTCAACTACGGCGGCCAGGATCTCGTGTTCCACTTGCCACCAGCGCAGCAGCGTGGGCCACGGCTGCTGGGCATAGCCATGGGCGGCCACCCAGGGCTCCTGTGCGTAGTTCGGGCCGGCAAAACTTCCATCTGTGGCGGCACGGACAAAGCGCTGGCGGTTATTGGTAGCCGAGTCGAGCAGATGACCGACGATCTGCTTGCGAGTCCATCCGCCGGCGCGCCAGGGCGTATCCGCGAGCTCTGGCGGAAGGGAAAGCAGCACGGTGTGAAGCGCGTCCAGTTCCGTGCGGAATTGCTGGGCAAGCCGGGTGGGCATAGAGTTCTCCATCGACGTAGGACCCATTGCACAAATTGCGTCGTGTGAGCCCTTGCAATCTGGACTGTGATGCTTCGGTGCTGCAAATGGAAAGGCCCCGGGGTGCGGGGCCTTTCAGCATGTGGAGGGAGAAAATCACTTCTCCGCTTGCGGCTGGGCAACGCCTGGATTGACAGGCGGTTTTACGGAGTTCGGGACCACGGGAGGCCTGACCGAATCCCGGGTCCCAGTGGCGGGTGGCTTCACAGAGAGACTGGAGAGGGCCGCAAGCACGGCGGGGGAATGGGTGGAGGGGTCCACCGAGGTCCAGACCTGGGCGATGTTGCCTGCCGGATCGATGAGGAAGGTGTTGCGCTTGGCGATTTTGAGGACGCCCATATTGCTCAACGATCCGTAGGCATCGGCCACGGTATGTTCGGTATCGGCGAGCAGGTGGAAGGTAAGTCCTTCCTTGGTGCAGAAACTCTGGTGGCTTGCGGCGGAGTCTTCACTGACGCCGAGGATCACCGCATTCTTCGCCTCGTACTGGCTGAGGTCGCGCTGAAAATTGTGGGCCTCGATGGTGCAGCCAGGGGTTGCATCCTTGGGGTAGAAGTAGAGGACCACCCACTTGCCGTGGTAGCTTCCGAGCGAGATTTGCGAACCATCCTGGGATGGAAGCGTGAAGGTGGGAGCAACTTGGCCAGCAGTGGGCACCGTAGTATTGGCGGCTCGAACGGTGACGAGCGAAACCGCGACCACAACGACCGCGGCGAGGATAAACAGAATGGACGTTCTCACGACAGACCTCCTGAAGACAGGGAGTAGGGAGTAGGGAACAGGGAACAGGGAACAGGGAGTAGGGAATAGGGGTTAGGAAGCACAGAATCGGCAACGGGGAAAATTTGCGGGCAAACTCCTAGGGGAAAAGTTCTCGCATCAAGAAAACGCACTTTGATTTCTGTTGCCTCTTTCCTGTTCCCTATTCCCTGTTCCCTGTTCCCAACTCCCTGCTCCCTGCTCTCCGTTCCCTGCTTCTCGCCCTTAGTATCAGCGCGAGACGGCCACGATGGCAATGCCCGAATGGGCGGCACGCTCGATCAGCTTGACGCGATCAAAAAGCAGGGTGCGGCCGGCCTCGACGGAGAGGCAACTGGCGCCGGCTCGGATCATGGCCTCGACCGTGGCGATGCCGACGACCGGCACATCGAAGCGCATGTCCTGATTGGGTTTGGCAACCTTCACGACGGTCAGGCGACGCCCCAGGGTGGAGGCGGCGGCATCGGGAGCGTCCTCAAGGGAGCCCATCAGCAGGCCGGCGCGCTCGATGGCCGCATCGGTGCCTTCCATGGCCTCGACGGCCACGCAGGCTTGCGCAGCGACGACCACCGTCTGACCAATGTCGAAGGCGGCCACGGCGCGGGCCACGCCCAGGCCGTACTCGATGTTCTTGCGCTCTTCCTCGTCGGGGGCGCGCTCGGTCAGGACGCCTTCCTGGGCCAGAAGAGGCTCCAGGAAAGTGGTAGAGCTGATTAGTTCGATCCCCTCGTCACCCAGGACTTTGGCCACTGCGCCCAGGAGCATGTCGGTGGAGCGGTTGCGCAGGTTGAGCAGCAGCTTGGCCAGGCGCCAGTCAGGGCGGATGGAAGAGAAGATCTGCTTGTGCTTGACCTGGCCGGCCATGACGGCCTTCTGGACGCCCTGCTTGCGGAAGTAATCGATGAGCCGCGAGAGTTCGCCCAGGGAGAGCCATTGGACGGTGATGCCGGGGTCCGCCTGGGCGCGGCGGTCGATCTCGGCATCGGTTTCTTCGCGGATGGCGGCGACCACCACGGGCAGGCCCTGGGCGCGCGCCGCATCGAGAAGGAGAAACGGAAAGCGGCCGTTGCCGGCGATGAGGCCGAGCTTCATGATTACTTGATGACCCCGCGATGGCTGCGCTCGATGAAGGCGGCGAGGATGGCGGCGTCTTCGCCTTCCATCAGCTTGATCTTTTCCAGCGCCTGCGTGGTATTCATCTTGGACGCCACCAGCAGGCGGAAGGCCTTGTGCAGGCACTCCAGCCGCTCCGGCGAGAAGCCGCGGCGCGTCAATCCAACTTTGTTGATGCCGAAGGCCTTGTTTTCGCGGCGTGCCGAGGTGAGCGAGAAGGGCAGCACGTCCTGGGTGACGATGGTGCCGCCGCCGATGAAGGCATATTGGCCGACGGAACAGAACTGGTGGACGGGGCAGAAGGCGCCCACGCTGGCGTAGTCCTCGATGGTGACGTGGCCGGCGAGGGTGGCGCAGTTGGCCAGGATGCAATGACTGCCGACCTGGCAGTCGTGGCCGATGTGCGCGTAGGCCATGAGCAGGTTGCCGGAGCCAAGGCGGGTGATGCCGCTGCCGTGATGGGTGCCGCGGCTGATGGTCACACTCTCGCGGATGGTGTTGTCGTCGCCGATCTCAACTTGCGTCGGCTCGCCCCCATATTTCAGATCTTGCGGAGCGACGCCGATGGCGCAGAAGGGGTGAAAGACGTTGCGGGCGCCGATGCGAGTATGGCCGTCGAGGACCACGTGGGAGATGAGGGTATTGCCCTCGCCCAGAACGACATCAGGACCGATGGTGCAAAAGGGGCCGACGGTGCAGGAGTCCGGGAGTACCGCCCCGGGCGCGACAATGGCGCTGGGATGAATGCTCACTCCGCGACCACTGCTTCCGTTGCTGAAACGGTGTCTGTGGGCGCTGTCGGGGCCTCAGGCGCGGCCGGCTGCGTTTCGCGCACCCTCGGGACCACCATGCAGGTGAGGGTGGCCTCGCAGGCCAGTTTGCCGTCGATGTAGGCCTTGCCTTCCATGCGTCCGGCGCGGGGCCGGAACGACAGCACGTCGACCTCAAGGCGCAACTGGTCTCCGGGTACAACGGAGCGGCGAAACTTGGCGCGCTCGATGCCGGTGAAGACCACCAGTTTCTTTTCGCGGTCGGGGAGCTCGGCCATGATGATGATGGCGCCGGCCTGGGCCATGGCTTCAACCACCAGCACGCCGGGCATGATGGGGAAACCGGGAAAGTGGCCCTGGAAGAACGGCTCGTTGATGGTCACGTTCTTGATGGCTACCACGCGTTTGGCGGGCTCGAACTCGATGATGCGGTCGAGCAGCAGAAACGGGTAGCGGTGGGGCAGGAAATTCATGATTTCCTGGATGTCGAACGTCATTCTGTGGCTCCAGACAGCGCAGGGCGTGGCCGCTTCGCGCTCTCAGGATTATAAATCCGCGGTCAGTGGACAGTGGACAGTGAACAGTGGACAGTGAACAGTGGACAGTGAACAGTGGGCAGTGTCGACTTGAAGGACAAAGAACATTCCTGCGATTGCCCTGAGGGGGGCGGCCGGGCACCTACTTTTTGATGCGGTGATCGGCGGCGTCCACGCTCCAGAAATCGGCGGGCAGATCCTGGTTATAGGTCACGTGGTCCAGAAACTGCTGGCGGGTCATGTCGTCGTTTTTGAAGCGGGTAATGGTGAAGGCCGTGGGGAGTCCGTCGACGAGGTGATAGTCGTCGTACTCCTCGGCGTCGAGGTTCTTGTCCTTGTAGAGCGGGTCGCGCCACTCGAAGGTGCGGCGCAGGGGCAGGTGGGTCTGCGCATCGGTCAGGATGGTGACCGCTTCGTTCTGGGCGGAGATGAGGGTGACCTGGTCGGCCAGGTGCCGCTCGGCCAGGCGCTGGCCCTCGTAGACCAGGATGGTCTTGGGGTCGTTGAGCCAGACCTTGATGGCGGTCTCGATGGAGTGGTCGCGGCGGCGGAGGTAATCGTCGACCTGTTCCTGGGGCAGGGGCGCCTTGCCTTTGTAGGTCACTTCCCAGCCCACGCGGCCGAGGTAGAACTGCACGACGTCACGGTGCGCGGTGTACTCGATGCGATCATGATCGGGCCAGGAGTGGAACTCCCAGAACTTGGTGGTGCCGGTGTCGGGCTTGCCATGGAAGAAGGCGGCCAGATGCCCCTGCCGCACCTGGTTTTTGATGTTCAGCCAGGCCGGTCCGCCCAGGGCCTGCACCATGGCGTCCAGGCACACGCGCGCCTTTTTGGCGTTTTGGGCGCCGGCGTCTTCGGCCGTCTGTGTCCGGGTTGCGAGCGGCGTGGCCAGCAGCAGAAGCGCCGCCAGCGTCATCGGCAAGAATCTACGCATGAACTTCCCTTTCCTCTCTATCCAACCAGCACTGCGCCGCCGTTTACGTTGAGCACCTCGCCGGAGATGAAGCCGGCCAGCGGCGTACACAGGAAAAGCACGGGTCCGGCAATTTCCCGCGGGTGAGCGGCGCGGCCCACGGGAATTCCGGCAGCGATCTTCGGTCCCAACTCGGGGTGGTCCAACGCGGCCGCCGACATCTCGGTGGCCACCCACCCCGGCGCCACGCAGTTTACGTGAATTCCCCTGGGCGCCAACTCGCTCGACAGGCTCTTGGTGAGACTGATGATTGCACCTTTGGTCACGGCGTAGTCGGAGTGGTTGGCTTCGCCGCGCTGACCGGCGGTGGAGCTGATGAGAACGATGTGGCCGCGGGCCTGACCGGGGAGCGGGGATTGGTGTTCCATCTGGCCCACGGCGGCCTGCACCAACCCGAAGACCGAGTCGAGGTTGACGGCCAGAGTCTGCCGCCACTGGTTCTCGGCCATACTGGCGATGGGCGCATCCACGGGCGGCCAGATGCCGTGATTGGCGACCAGAACGTCCAGGCGGCCAAAGGCGCTGACCGCCGCTGTGACCAGAGCTCGACCGTTCTCAGGCGTGGCCAGCTCCTGTTCGATGGCTACACAGCGCTCAGGGCCGCCGCACTCCTCCACCAGGGCCAGGGCCCGGCTGCGCGCCTGACGATAGCTGAAGGCGACACGCGCGCCCGCTTCCGTAAAGATGCGCACCGTTTCCGCGCCAATGCCGCGCGACCCACCACTGATGAGCGCGACCTTACCTTCCAGAACCAACGAAATGCCTGCCATAGGCTCACGCTAAAGCATTCTGAGACGCCATGTCGAGTTAGACGGGCGCTGAGGCGCACTGGATGCGGAGCCGCGGGAAGTGGTCGCGGAGGGATGGAAGACTTTCGGTCAGATGGCGCGAATGACGCGGGCGGGAAGGAAGATGATGGCGCTGACCAGTTCCAGCACGCCGCCCACCGCGATGCCCACCACGCGGAACGGGAGCAGCAAGAGCCACACCAGCGGATAGAGCACCAGCGCCGCCAGAGCCAGCGGCCAGCAGAACACCAGGAGAATGCACCACAGGAGAAACTTGATCATGGCCTCAACGCCTCAGCGCGCACGGGCAGGCCGTCGCGCAGTTTCATTACTTGATACGAAGGCTCGTTTGGGGCGGTTCCCGGCGCGGGAGGCTTCAGCAGCCTTTTCCGCCAGCAGCTTCCTGCGCTCGCGGATCAGCCTGGCCCGTTCTTTCTCCGGCAAAGCCAGCACGGTCTTGGTGCGCTTGGGCAGCTTCTCGTAGATCAGCGCATGGGCGCGGCGCAGCTCTTCCTCAATTTCCCGCGGCCTCAGCGCGTCCCAGCGCTCCACGGCAACCCAATGAGCCTTGGCCAGATGAGGCGCGGCAGAGATGCCTTCGTTCTCCAGCAGCTCATGAAAGCGCTCGGCGCCGCAGTGGAACCAGAGTACGCCGATTCCGGTGCCGTCCAGATCGGTCATGGCGAACATCTTGCCGCCGATCTCGCGGTCGCCTACCCAGTAAACCAGGTGATGGCCCCAGTTGAGGGTTTCCGCAGCGTGCGGCAGCGCCAGGCAAAAGTCGCGGATGCGCTCGTTGTCCATGGAGTGAGTGTAGGACGGATACAGTGGAGTGAAAAGAGGGCCAAGCCAGATTTTCGGCTGGATAAGGAGCGAGACAACAGGAAGGGCGAGTTGCCCGGCGTTTGGGCGCGCGGCGGCATCGACTAACATGGGATGGGCTCACCCATCGTCACCAAGGTTGGGGCTTGCGGAGGGTCCTGTCTGGAGGATGTCCGTGCAATCAAGATTTTCATTGAGCCGCATGACTTTCGATGCGCATGCCAAAGAGATGCAGCTTTCAGTTGGCGCGCCGCTGCGCGATCGATTCCATTTTTCCTGCGGAGTTCTCTTCATACTTCTATTGCTTGCCGGCTCTCTTTCTGCGCAAAGCAGAACCATGGTCATCTCGAAGCACTATCTGAATATTCCAGTGGCGCGCGCCGGTGAAATGCACGTGTTTCAAATCCAGGTGGAGGGGGTTCAGAAGCGGGAGTTCCCGGTGCAATTGGCGGAGCATGCCCCGGACTACTGGATTTTTCTCGATGTGAGCGAGTTCAAGGGACAGACCATCGTGCTTTCCGGTCCATCCTCGCAGGCGGCTCTCGAGGGCATTTATCAGGCCGACAAGATTGAAGGGGCGGAGTCGCTCTACAAGGAGAGCAATCGTCCCCAGTTCCACTTCACCGTGAAACGAGGATGGAGCAATGACGTCAACGGCCCGATCTTCTACCGGGGGCAATACCATCTGTTCTGGCAGGCTTTTCCGTTCGGCGTTAGCTGGGATACCGGCTTCATGTATTGGGGACATGCGGTCAGCAAGGACCTGATCCACTGGCGGGAGATGGCTCCGGCGCTGATGCTGGACAAGCTCGGCGCGGCCTGGTCCGGCAGCAGCTTTGTCGATCACGACAATGTAGGTGGATGGGGAAAAGATGCGCTGGTGCTGGTGTATACGGCGTTCGACCGGAAGACGCAAAAACAGGTGCAGTGCATTGCTTACAGCACCGACAACGGAGCCACCTTTACGCGTTATGCCGGCAATCCGATTGTGGACAGCAACCGCGAGGTGGACTCAAACGATACCCGGGACCCGCATGTCTTCTGGTACGAGCCGACCAAGCATTGGGTGATGGTTCTGTTTGAGAAGGACGGGATGTCGTTCTTTACCTCGACCGATCTGAAGGCGTGGACACGGAAGAGCCACTTCAAAGGTCTGCATGAGTGTCCGGATCTTTTTGAGCTGCCCGTGAATGGAGATGCCGGTCACAAAAAGTGGGTTCTCCATGGAGGCTCTTCGAGCTATTTCATCGGGAGCTTCGATGGTGAATCGTTCAAGCCTGAATCGGCCGAACTTCACTATGCAGAAGGGGCAAACGCGCATGGGGACGATGCGCTCTATGCGTCACAGTCCTTCGCGGAGATGCCGGATGGACGGCGCGTGCAAATGGCATGGGGAAGAATTGAGCCGAAGGGAATGCCTTTCAACCAGATGATGCTGTTCCCCACCGAATTCAAGCTGGTGACGACAGGGGATGGTCTGCGGATGCGCGCTACGCCCATTGCGGAGATAGAACGGCTGCGTGGAAAGGCACGGACGTGGTCCTCGGTCACGGCTGCCGAGGCCAATCAGGCGCTGGACAAGGCCGGAACTGGCCCTCTGGATGTGAGAGTCACGGTGACGCTGGAGAAAGAGAGCGAACTGGTCCTTCGGTACCAGGGGACGACGCTGGCTACGATCCACGCCGCAGATCTTGAGAAAGGGCGGGGCTCGGTGGAGGTCCTGATCGATAAGGCTGTGGCGGAAATCTTTGTGGATGGGGGCGCGCGCTACATCATACGAGAGATACCGACAACCACGGTGGGACACGGGCCGGAGTTTGATTTGGGGAAGAGTGCGGGCGCAATCGAGCGGCTCGAGATCAGCCCAGTGAAGTCGATTTGGTAGGCACAGCAGCGTGGAGCGGGAGGTCCACGCTACAGGCCCTAATGGAATATTACGGTTTTGAGGAGTTGTAATTGGGGATTTTGGGGGTAAGCTTGCGGACGACAAACTCCTGAAAGATGTTCTGGGCTGCGCCGATTCCCTTGTCGATGAAGAAGTTCTGGAAGGTCAGAGTCAAGCCGTCGCGATTGGCTGCCGGGTAGTAGAGGTTGGAGATGCCGGCGGAGGCGAAGCTGGCGCCGATGCTGGAATAGTTGGGCTGCCAGCGGCCGCTGTCGCTTTTGCAGATGACGGAATTAGCGATGGCATAGAGAATGCGCGCACGGACGGTGCCAGTTCCTTTATAGAAGTAGCGCGGATCCTGCTTGAGCAAGGTGGGCAGGATGGCGCCGCCGATCATGGTGCCGATGAAGTCGTCGGCATAGCCGGCTGCAAATCGCTTGGAGTAGCCCTCAGCGCCTTGTCCCCAGGCGCTATAGGTGTTGGTGGCCTGCTCGATGCCCGCAAAGGCTCCGGTGGTGAGGAAGCTGATGGGGTCAATGGAGGACTTCCAGGCCATGTTGAATTTCTGTTTGGAGGTGAGGGGCGGAGCGTCGTGCACGTAGGTGACATAGAAGTTGGGAATGGCGCCGAGGACGCGCTGCTGTTCCTCTTCCCTGACCTGCTCTATTTCGACATCGGCGCGCGAAGCGGTGACCTGCACTTCGCTGGAGGCAGTGGTGACCAGCAGGACGACCGGCTGGGCCTCATAACTCTGGCCGGAGCCGAGGACGCCGGAGACGGTCTGGGAGGCGAATCCATCGGCTGAGAAGGTGAGCTGGAAGGGGCCAGGGAGAACGTCGCCGAAGACGAAGCGGCCTTCGCTGTCAGAGATGGCTGTGCGTGCGGGGGCGGAGCCAGATTGGGCGAGGGAGATGTGCGCGCCTTCGCAGACGGTGCCCTCGCGATCCCGGACGACGCCATGGAGGCTGCCCGGCACGAGGGGCGCGGGGGATGGCTGGGACCAGGCGCAGGAGGCGAGCACAAGGAGCGCGAGGAAGACGGCGACTCCGGCGGGGTCGTGAAAGAGGCGGCGTGGGCTGAATGCCCCGTGACCCTGATTTTTGAGGCTTCTGATAGGTGTGACCCCACCCCTGTTTCGTGTGCGAGTTCCTAGTGTGAGGATAATCGCTGCCATGTTAGACGGGAAAAGAAATGAATGGGGGTAGGGAGAGGGAAGGAAAGGTTCGAGCCCCGGCGCGGGGTTGGCAGGGGCTCGTGGAGGAGAGAAGCGCTTTAGAAACGGGCTTCGAAGGCGCGGAAGCGGCGTTCAAGCTCCCATTGGGCGGCGGCTTTTTCACTGCCGTCGAGGAAGGTTTTGCAGGCGGGGGAGGGTTTCTCTGCACCGAGGGGCTGGGCTTTGCAGGCGGAGGCGGGGGCGGTGAAGACGTCGGGAGCGGCCCAGAGGCTGACGCCGGGCAGGAAGTTGTGTTCCATGCCGGTGCGGGCGAGCTGCTTCAGGTCCGGGTAGGTGAGGCGGTAATCGAGGGCGGCGCGGACGTATTCGCCGGTAATCTCAATGCGGCTGACCCCCTCGTCGTCGGTGGAAAGGGCGACGGGGACGTGGGACAGGCGGTAGAAGGGGAAGGGATGATTGGCGCCGAAGATGTCGAGAATGCCCTCGTTGGAACTGAGGTTGATCTCGACCATGACGTGCTTCGCGGCCATTTCCTTGAGCAGGGCGGCGGCTTCGTCCTCGTAGATGGCATCGACGCCGTGGCCGATGCGCTCGGCGTGGCCCAGTTCGACGGCCTGGCGGATGTGGAAGCGGAGACCTTCGGGCGGCACCATGCCGGGCGCGAGTTCGCCGGCGTGCAAGCTGATGTGGACCTGGGGATAGACGGAGTGCAAGTAGTCGAGCATCTTCATGTGCAGCGTGTAGTCGCGCATGGAGAGGAAGCCGTCCTCGGGCATGACGAGATTGATGCCGACAAAGCCGGGCTCGTGAGCGTCGAGGGTCTGCTGGACGGTTTCAAAGCCAAGCAGGGTTTGGGCAAAGACCTGCTCGGGCGAGTTGCCGCGGAGGATCTGGTAGATATAGCGGATCTGGACCTGGCAGGCGGGTGTGGCCTGGGGGGTGCCGCAGTGCTCGATGTCGCGGCGCAGGGCCTCGGCGGTGCGGGCGTGTTCGCGGTCAAGGGAGACTTCATCGCGCAGGCCCAGGGCGAAGAGAGACTCGCGATACTTGGCAAAGTCGGGGTTCAGAGGATTCTCGTGGGCGATCTGGGCGGCGTGGGTGAAGGGCGGCGTGTCCATCAGTTCGAGGTACTGCTGGTTTTGCGCGGCGGCGCGGCTGGCCACCTCGTCGACCCATTCGCCGATGTGCTTCTTGTTGAGGCCGGAGAAGCGGGCGAAGGTGGAGAAGAACTGGTCGTGGCCGCTGACGCCGGGGGTGGGCACAAAACTGCGCATGGAGAAGGCGTTGACCATGCGGTCGTAGAGGTCCTGATTGGCGGGGAGCTGCGCGGCGGGGAGCAGAGGCGCGGTGCAGGGCGGCTTGGCGAAGCTGAGGGAGGCGGGATCGACGCAGAGGCCGTCCTCGCCGGCGTCGCGAATAAATGTTTCTGCATAGACTGCGCCGGAGAGATGGACGTGCAGGTCGGCGCCCTTGGGGAAGGTGGCCAGGAAGGCGCGGAGAGACAGGGGGCCGGACTGCGCGGCGGTCTGATAGGCGCGTGCAGCGCGGGTTTCCGGCGAGGGGGCCTGGGCGTGGAGGGTGAGGGCGGCGAAGAGAAGGCAGACGAGAAGACGTGCAAGGCGGCGCATAATGCCTTCCAGTGTAGAGCAGGGAGTGGTGCATTTCTCGACAATGTGGTCAACGATTTGCAGGGTTTCTGGCGGGTGGGTTTGGCGAGCCGTAGGGGAATTGATATACTGATTCAGTTGTTGCAGAATACTGTCCGGGGAGCCGCCCACCTTTCTCCGGCGACGTGGGAATCCGCGCAGGAAATTGCAGCAGTAAGTTTGCACTGAGGCCAGATAGCTCAGTGGTAGAGCGCGGCCCTGAAAAGGCCGGCGTCGGCGGTTCAATCCCGTCTCTGGCCACCACATTCTAAAAGTGTTAGCAGCAACCAGATTTAGCTTAGATCAGTTCAAGACACATATAGGACACATTCTGAGTACCAGACGGTACATGCTGGTACCACGCTGTCAGGCGCTGTGTCCTATCTTCTTTTGCCCAGCTTCCACAATCTCCCTCCTTTCTGACTGCGGCACGAGCTTGTGCCAAACCTCGCGGGATACGTTGCCGGTCTTCACGATGTGCGCCCGAGCCAAGTCCGCGTATCGTTCTGTCATCTTGATGTTGGAATGCCCGAGCAACTTCGAAAGCTCGTAGAGATCGCCACCCGACATCATGTACCAGGAAGCAAAAGTGTGGCGCAGGTCATGGAAACGAAAGTCTCGAATCTTCGCTCGTTCGAGCAGTTCATGGAAACTCTTGTCCGCACGCTGACGGCCACTGGTTGCGCCAGGCTCTGGAGGCAAAATCCGATCTTCTCCGAGGACAGCCGGATACCGTCGAATCTCGTCTGCGAGTTCGGGCGGCATGGAGACAAGGCGCACTCTCCCTTTCTTGAGCCTTGCCCTAACAGCGATCAATCCCTCGTTGTAGAGAATGTCTCTCCACTCGAGGCGAAAGATCTCCCCGCGCCGCATACCGGTTGCGACGGCAATCAGCACCAACAGACGCAGCCGAAGATTCGTCTTGTTGATGTCCTTCGTGCCCTTCCGGTACATCCTCTCGTCGAGAGCGACCATTAATCGTGGAAGCTCCTCCTCGGACAGGTAGCGTTTCCTTGTATCGTCGACATGTTCAACTTCTATCTGATCGGCAGGATTCCGGTCGATGCCGGTCACTGTCGCCCAGATGGTGGATGCCTTCCTCATCATGTGGTGCATGACGTGGAAATGGCGCTCGGCTGTGTTTACGGCCAACTCGCGAACATCCGTTAGGTTGTCGTACCACTCCTGCACAGCCATTCCATCCACCTCTCGCACGAACATTCGGCCAAGTTCGGAACGAATGCCCTCGACGATGCTCTTCTCTCGATCGGCTGACTTTTTCTTTACCCCGCATTGGGCCCAGTAGCGATCAATGAGGTCGTTCATCCGGTAGTTGATTTGCTTCTTCACATCGAGGTGCCGGTTTTCAGCTCGAAGTGTAAGTTTCTTATCCTCAATTGTCTTTGCGAGTCTTGCCGAGCCATGAACAATCACGCTCCGGGCGCGACCTCCTTCTCTCCAACGGACCTTATACAGCTTTTCGTCTAGCTTTGTGACAGACATCTGACGTCTCCTTTATTCAATGGGTTTGATTGTGTGTTGCTCGATGTAGCGATCCAGCGCCTTCACATCGAACCGCAACGCACGACCAGCCTTGACGTGAGAAATCGACCGCTCTTGGACCCATTTGTGGAGGGTGTCCACGCTTAGCCCCAGGAATTCGGCCGCATCCTCAACTTTCAGGAGCCGCCTTCCAATATTCCCATTTGACACGATTTCGTCGTTTTTTTCATGTCCCTGCATAACGGGGTCCTCTCCTACAGAAAATGCGGTTGAGCTACTCAGGGCTCGGATCATCGTTTCCCTGGACCGACCCGCCGAAATGACTAACGAGCGCACCCTATCCAACGCCACACAGTCCCATAAGCCTGAGTACGTCAACTTCGGTCGTGCGTGGCTATATGTAAGGTAGGTCCGAAACTGGGCACCAAAGGTGCCGGATACCATAGCCTGTCCCACAGGCATGAGGCCGTCCAATACTTCGTATTTATCGGGTGATAAATGGGAGTTATCGGGCTGGTCGCTATCTTCGCTGCAACCGACAGTGACCATTGAGGTTATTGTGCCGACGTCGGCTCCGGTCAAGGCTGGCAACCGGGCCAAGAGAAATCGGCGGGATGCCTTGAATCCATACCGCAGTCATAGATCCAGAGATCTGACAGCGGTATGGATGCCAGGCTCCATATCGGAGGCGAGCCGGGATCTGGGGCGGGCGCGCGCGGCAGCCGAGCCGGATCAACTGCGTGCGCGCCATCGGCTGAGCAGATTTCTGCTGCGCATAGGAAGTGGTCAAAGACTTACAGGCATTGCGCGGTATCGCGCAGATTTCGGCGGTAACCATTGTGGCAGAGTTGAACAATATCTCGGGTAAGGATCGCAGTTGCAATCGGCGTTTCAGGGGACGAATTTGCAGAGTTTCCTCGGCATGCATGGTGGGTGCATTACTGAATGCGCGATTTGGGAATAGCGCGATGCGTTGTCAATCGTCCAGTAACCGTCGTGCAAAGGCGATCAACTACCTGGGATTCGAAGGTTGGAACAATACCCACTCTGTAGCGCAACGAGCGAATGGGCGTTCGTAACACTCATAGCGGTATCGCCTTCGAAACGTATTCAACCGGTTTATCGTACACTTCCTTTGGTTTGGGAAGAAACGCCCTTTGAATTACTTTGTGGGGGTGTCGATGCGGAAGTGAAGGCGGGCTGGCTCAACAGCGACCATGTCAACGCTTTCTCCTTGCTGCTTCCCATCAAGGAGGCAGCCGAGGTCGTACTAACTGTGCCATCTCCTGGGGTCAAGAAGCTAGAGCGACCGATCTGTGCGGAGTAGCCAGAATTGTCAAACACTTTGATCAAGGGCAAACCACTCGGTGGACCTTCGACTGAGATGCCGCCTGCTTTGCCATCACCGATGTTGAGAGCGCCATTCGTGAGGTAGGTAGACTGTTCCTGGCCCTCTCCGCTAAGGCTGATCATCCCTTTATTGCCTTTTGTACTGAGGAGAACTCGAATCTCACCTTTTGAATCGAGTAGAACCAAACCGGATGAGCCCTCCACTGTACTCAACATTCCTGCCGGTTTCCCATCATTCGTCATCAGCACAATTCGCTTTGCTTGAAGCACACCTGCGCTCACGTCAGGCCAACCCGGTTCAGAGCCAGATCGCCCGCTAAACTCTCTTACGATTGACGTGATAATCAAGACACTGAGTCCGAATACGACAATTGTCAGGATCTTAATCTGCTTCTTCATGCTTCGCAGTTCTTCACTTTGAGTCTGTGTCTCTGTCACATTGAACTCCTAGAGGCGCTGAGCGCCCATGGTCAAGTAGATCCGACAATCCACGGTAGACGGCAATCCACGGTATGATGCCGCTGAAAACAAGGGACGTTGCTGCCAATGCATATCCCATTCCGAATCCGATTGTTCCAACGTTTCCGTCCGGGTACGTCGCAATTCGTGAAACAAAGATAACTTCAGAGAAGAGGATCAGACACCAAATGGTAAGGAAGAACAATGCCAACATTCCTACCATTTGCTCTGACAACCTGAAATCGCGCGCATAACGTACGATGTCGCTCGGCGACAGTGACTTGATCTCTCCAGAGAAGTGCATGGACTCGGAGCGGGACCAGAAGTACGCAACCGGGACTAAGAAGCATCTTCCAAGATTCAATAGAATGCGCTGCCAAACGCACAAATCATCCGTGTACGATTGGTAGTTCGCCAAACCAGGCAGAAAAGGTCCAAGAAGAAGGCCGCTTAGGCCAATGATGAGCATGGAATTTGCAACGAGTCCAAGAAATGAATTAGCCGGGTACCAGATGATTCTGCGTCCTAAATGTTTCGGCTGTGAGACCAATCCATTACATTTCCTCCACTCAAGAGCGGCCCATCGTTGCATGAAGCAAATCAATCCGACGATTTCTAAGGAAACGACAATAGAACCTACATCTACAGAGTCTTCTAGAGTCCGAGTGTATTCTCCATACACTGCAAAACCAGCAAGAGCGCAGAGTGTGAAGAAGAAAAAGTGTGGAACATAGGCTAGAAGTCGGGGCGGAAGATACATTAAGAACAGCCGTCTGGTTTTCGATGGAGAAACGGTCTTTGGGTAGCACCGAGCAGATGCTTCAATGAATTCTCTCTCTGCGCGTTCACGCGCCTCTGAGAGTTCTGGACCGACTTGGCTTGACGTCTCCCTGGCGGCTAACGAATTTGCGAAAGTTGCTAAGCGTGCCGCGCGTTCGATTCTCCTGTTCTTGCGCCCGGAGGCGGTCCACTCTGTGACCGCTCTCATGATTCCTACGACAACCGTCAACGCGCTTCCGAATTTCAGCGCCTGACCAATATAGAGAAACAAGGCGGGAGATACCGCAGTTGTTAGTGCGTCGGAACTGGACTCCTCACCAGCACTTTCTTTTGCCAGGAACAAATAGCAGATCAGCACGATCATGCGCATCGCAGCGAGACGTTTCGCTGTAGGTGTTTGGTCCATTTTCATATGAGCTTCCTCCAGTCGGTCTGAGATACACCCGGTTGCTTAGGGCTAACCAAGTTGACTGGATTCCATTGCCGACAATGATCTCCCACAATGCCGCAGTTCAGCAAGCGCAATTGTACTGGGGTCTCTCGTCGGTTTCATCCGCACACTTAATGAATGCGGACACTTGGCAGTCAGGCAATCACAAGCTTTCGTTCAGAGCGTGGCTTCGGCGGTTCTTTTGGTCTGTGATCGAACGCGAAATGTTGGAGGCCGCTACCAAATCTGGATAGGTCCCGCGAAGTGTGCGTCCAGTGAAGGCTGGCATGATCAGTGGGTGGAAGTCCCACCGGGGTAAAAGTCCAAGCCCCGTAGCTTGAATAGCAGGGCAGAGAGGAAACTTTCTGTTCTGAAGCCTATTGACGAAG
>Ga0255355_1000175_pt1 | contig 45404 bp, 31 predicted proteins | sample HBST75metaG_FD_189943 | JGI IMG/M metagenome (GOLD analysis project Ga0255355, IMG submission 189943) | Peat soil microbial communities from Stordalen Mire, Sweden - H.B.S.T75 | ecosystem: Environmental > Terrestrial > Soil > Wetlands > Peat | place: Sweden: Norrbotten County, Stordalen Mire...
TCCCAGCAGAAGCAAGAGCTGTCTACCTACAACTTCAAAAGCGCGGAGGCGGCTTTGGAGGCACAGGATATTCAACCAGCGTCGAAGCCCAGCGCGCTGACTCCGATTCCTCCATTGAAGGTTCCTCCAATCACGAGCCGGAGTCTACCGGCTCAGTCATCCCCCGCTGGCGCTCCGGCGGACAAAGGCCCTGAGGTTCCGCTCAACTGGAGACCTCCTCACGCGGAGCTGAACGCGGCAGCGGTCAGCGCGGCGGAGGTTTCCCGTCAATGGGAGACCGGAGTAGCCATGCCCACGTCCGGCGCGGACGGCAAGGTGGTTTACATCTTCGGCCAGGGAATGCCCGTCTTGGTCTGCGCTCCGCTGCGGGTCTGCGCAATCGAGCTGCAGGCTGGCGAGCATCTCGAAAGCCAACCCCAGATCGGCGATTCCCGCCGCTGGGAGATTACCCCTGTCCTCTCCGGCTCCGGCCTGGATGAAACGCCGCTGCTGATCGTGAAGCCGATTGAGGCGGGTCTTGAAACCAACTTGATCGTTTCCACGGACCGCCGAACCTACGTCTTCCGGCTCGTCTCCGATCCCACGCGCTATGTCTCCCGGCTGGCCTTTCAATATCCTGGCGAGGATGCCGCAAAGTGGGCGGCGTTCCAAGCTCGCCAAGACGCGGCAAAACGCGATGCCGAGGCAGTGGCGGAGCAGGCGCATGAAAAAGACAAGCGGGCTGGCGTGGTGCCGCTGGCGGAGAACGCCCTCGACAACCTCTACTTCGACTACAAGCTAAGTGGGGACGCGGCCTACCGTCCCCAGCAAGTTTTTGATGATGGCCAGCACACCTATCTGATCTATCCGAACGATGGTCGGTTCCGTGAATTGCCAACGCTCCTGATTCAGGTGAACGGCAAGTCAGAGCTGGTCAACTTTCGCGTCGATGGCTCGCGCTATATCGTGGATCGGCTCTTCGACAAGGCGATCCTGGTCGTTGGCGTCGGCAAGAAGCAGACCCGCGTGACCATCACACGGGCGACACCCTACTCCGGTAGCACCGGCAAAAGGAGCTGAGCATGGCAATCACAGGAGAAAACTCCAAGCCGCTCGATCTTGAGAGCGCGGCAAGTGAGCAAAGCCAGGATGAGATCAGAGACGCGGCACAGACCGATAAGGTCGTGCGGGGCGTCAATGGCAGTCTCACCCCGAAGGCGCGCAAACTCCGTCCGCTGGCCGGGATCATTCTGATTGTTCTGGTCGTTCTGGCCGCTGCCTATATGCGGCATGGCCTCGCAAGCCGCAACAATAAGGCCAAAAAGCAGACAGAGACAGCACAGGTTGGCTCCGGCCCTGCCACTACGGTTGAAAAGGGGATGCTGTCTGACCAGGCGCGGAACGGACTGGACATAGGTCAATCCCACGTCCCGGCATCTGCCGCGCAGCGTTCTTCCATCGCTACCGGAGAGTCTCCGGCAGGCCGGTCAACCTTGATGACCGGGACGGGGACCGGAAGCCAAACCAGCTCCGTCCCGCCCCTTGAATACCGGCAGACCCCGGCCTCGACCGCCGTCAACGGCTCTCTGTCGTTTGCCGAGCAGCGGCGGCTGGAGGAATACAACCGGGAACGCGAAGCGATGGAAGCGGCAACCTCCGTCAAGGGCAACCTGCCCAGCGAAGACAAAGAAAAGGCGTCGGCAGGGGCAGATCCACTCCAAGCAATCCAAGCCGCCCTCATCAATGCTCAGTTGGGAGGCCGCGCTGCACAGGGGAACCTTCCCCAAACCGCCAGCTTGTCGGCTGGCGGTTTGGGGCAGTCGGAGCAACGTACCGACTATGAGCGCCAGAACGATCAGGAGCAAAAAGCCAGCTTCGGACAGCAGCACGGTAAGCAGGAATCTGAGTACCTGGCCAGCACTCGGAAGCCCGCTCTAAGCCGGTATGAAATCAAGGCCGGATGGCTGATTCCGGCTGTGCTGGAGCAGCAACTCAACTCCGATCTGCCGGGATTGATCCGAGCACTCGTCCGTGAAAATGTGTATGATTCTTCTACTGGCAGGTACATTCTAGTACCGGCTGGAAGTACACTGGTGGGGATCTACAATTCTCACGTCGGGTATGGTCAAAACGCCTTGCAAGCGGTTTGGCGGCGCGTTATATTTCCTGATGGAAGCAGCCTTTCGCTCGGCGGCTTTGAAGGGGACGACAGCACTGGCGCGGCAGGGTTTCGAGACCAAGTGAATAACCACTGGGGCCGAATCCTTTCAGGCGCTCTGCTCACATCGCTTTTCTCTGCCGGGATCGAGGTGAGCCAGGGGACGAACTCCTCGGTTTTGCAATCACCCAGCGTCGGCCAGACGGTGGGCCAGTCGGTCGGTCAGCAGGTCGGCCAACTGGGAGTCGAGGTAACACGCCGGAACCTGAACATTCAGCCGACGATTGTCGTCAGGACGGGTTACAGGTTCTTTGTAAGGGTTGAGAAGGATATTCCATTCAACGGTCCTTACTCACCGATGAGAGCAGCGAATGGGTCTCGACAGAGATCAGAATTTAGTCTTGGAAGGGTAAACAGTGGCAGTCAAGAAGGCGGCGAAGAAAGCAGTGCGGAAAGTGAACCGCGAGGGGCAGCGGTGGACGGACGACCGTCCAGGTATGACGCTGCGCCTCCCCATTGATCTGCGCGAAGCAGTCACAGAAGAGTCTCGCGTAAAGGGCGATCTGGCCAAGATCGTCCTTTTTGCTTTGAGCCACGTTGAGCGCGAAAAAGTAGACATCATGCAGACCCGCAAGGCAGGCATGGAGCTTTCCAACCCGCAGCTCCTCCACGTCGGCGCCGAAGCCCGGCTCAAGCTCAAAGAGTGGGCCGAAGCCGAAGGCGTTAGCGTGAATGCGATTGTGGTCAGTGTGCTCGAAGAGTTCTTCAAGCGCCTCAAGAAAAGCAAGGCGCTCCGGGAAGAACTCCGGCTGGAGATTCGCGCACACCGGGGATTTTTGCCAAACTGAGTACATTCATTTGATCAGCAGGCAAATATGAAAGTCACACATCGCCTTACTGAGTGATTTGCGGAGAATATGAATAATGGTCGCTCCCGATTTTCTGCAACCACGACTTGAACTTATGTCGGCGGAATATGTGCTGGTGCAAGCATGGAAAAAAACGGCTTCATATATTCGCCAACACAATTGGTACTCTGACACTTTGGAATTGGATCGAGCTTCAGTTAACCTTCCTCATTTTCTTTCCACAATTGCACAAGAGTTGAAAGAACCACATAATTGGAACAGTGATCAGCTTCGGATAGTGCCTGCTCCCAAGACACAGAAGTGGCAAGTCACAGCGAAGACTGGTCGATGGGAACCCTTTGATAACAAGCAAACTGCAAAGAAGATTCGTCCACTGGCACACGTAAGCCTAAGAGATCAGATAGTTTCTACTGCTGCCATGTTATGCCTCGCAGATCGGGTCGAAACCACTCAGGGAGACACACGAGGCTCAGTGTCGTCCGCTGAAACGAGGCGGCGGGTTCTTTCGTACGGCAACCGTCTATTTTGCGATTGTCAGCACGGCCAGTTGCTTCATCGCTGGGGTTCTGCAAAACTCTATCGCGCGTATTACAAGGACTATCGCACCTTCTTATCGCGCCCAGAAGTCTATGCCAAATCTGCAGAAAATGATAATGCATACCGATTGCTCGTTGTGCATTCTGACCTGAGTCGCTTCTATGACAGAGTACGACCACAACTTCTTGCTGAGAAACTTCGGAATCTCAAGAGGCCAGGAGATGATGACTCATTTTTTCTATTCACGGATCGGTTATTCAACTGGGGCTGGAATCGCAAGGATTCAGATGAAGTCCGTAGATATGGAGAGACTGTTGGCATTTCGGATTTTTCCGCGATTGCACTTCCGCAAGGCCTTGTTTCTGCGGGATTCTTTGCGAATGTTGTACTGCTTGACTTCGACGAGGCCCTACGAACTCTTTTCTCGCAGACCATTGCCCCCGGAATCCGTCTGGAAGATTGTTGCAGATATGTGGACGATCTTCGAATTGTTTTGTCCGTTGATCGGACGCTCACCCTGCAAGATGTCGAACAAACTGTGATTTCTTGGCTTGCCGGGTTAATTGAGCGGCATGCCCACGGCTTACAGATCTCTTCCGAAAAGACTACAGCCGCGACCCTTTACGGTGATGAACGGCCGGTCGTCCGTCAGAGCCGAAAAATGGCACGAATTCAGAGCGGTGTATCAGGCGGATTTGATGCCGTCGCTGGTGAAGAAATACTTGACGCTGTTCAAGGGCTGATTAGGTCTCAACGGCGGTACTCAACCGATGATTCGGAACAACGTAATTGGGCATTTGCTCCCATTCCAGATGTGAGGGACGAAACGGTCGCACGTTTTGCTGCAGGCCGGTTTCGCAGCACCTATCGATCGTTAAGACCGCTTCTCGATGATCGAAGTGACTCCACAGATATTGAGATGCTTGATGAAGAAAATGCTGGACGCAAGGCAAGCCAACACTTTAGAGCAAGGCGTACCCAGAGAGAGCTCGATGAAGAAGCAAAGACGTTCGCTCTTGGGTTGATTGAGAACTGGATCGAAGACCCATCAAATGTTCGACTGTTACGTATCGGATTAGATATTTGGCCGGGAAAAGATATTTTGGATAATGTGCTTGGATTACTTCGTTCCGTGCTCTCAGAGAGAGGACGCGGCCCGGCTCAACGCAGAATTGCGTGGTACTGCCTGGCAGAACTATTTCGCGCTGGAGCGACTGAGACAGGCTTGGTCAAGGATGAAGAAGCCTTTCCAAGCTCCGTCGATCTCAATGCTTATCGCCAGACGCTCCAAGCTGAAGCCATCCGATTGATCAATCTACAGCTTAATTCCATCCCATGGTACGTCCAACAACAGGTTCTCCTGTTCCTTGCTACCTATGGTGAAACTGCAGATGCCTTCTCTCATGCACATGGCACGGCAGAGACGAAGCATTACCTTGAGTTGATTCGCTTTCTTGATGGAAAGCGAATCAGTACGAACACTGCCAACTTTTCTACGTTGGCAATTCTGTGCCGACGGTCCTTTCTGTCCTGCGCAGAAGCTGTAGAGCGCGTTGGGCCGAAACTCAATACAGCGCGCATTGAACAGATTGCCGAATGGGATCCATCATTCGGTCTTGAACTTTTGAGTCAACAGTCGAAATTCAATTCGAAGCTCTCGCCACGACTGCGGTCTGATTTATGCCTAGAATCTGTAGCGGATCGCTCTGACCTAAAAACACTTGCGGGAATTGTCCTACAAGAGAAGTCCAGAAATATACTTCGCAACGAGATTGCGATACTTCAGTTTGCATCGCAGTGCTTGACTCTTCTGGCGGGTCTGGCTGGTCAGGTTGTCACACCTTCTGATGTGTATGTTGCTTTTCAGGGACAAAGCACGCCGACCGACGATATCAAAGTAAAGATCACCCCAAGCAGGATCACAGCAGGAAGGTCGCTTTACAATTTGCCCAACTGGGCAAACTCTTCTGAGCATTGGCGCTTCCAGTTAGGCTACTTGCTCAGGTTTATTCTCACTGCCAGCCAAGATTTTACTTGTGTGGTGCATAAGTATTACTGGAAGGAAGAAGAGAAAAGGCATTCGTATCGTCCCGCCAGAAGCCACTGGTACCAGCGTTTATATGGGTTCTATAACGGACACTCTGGATTCGGCGACGATTGGTTACCGATTTCAGAATGGGTTGAGCACTGGATCGCATCGCTGCTCTCTTGGCCAGGATGTCGGCCCCAATTGGAGCTTGATTGTGGAAGGACTCCTGACGAGGCAAGGAGCATTGTGGACGCTCGATTGGAAGCGCTCAAAGCAAGGCGGAGCGGGTCAAATCTCTTGCTGCTTCCCTTGAATGCCCCGAGATTCTTGGACGATCAATGCCCGCGTCCATTACGGGCATGCGTAATTCAGACCGTTGTTCCAACTCCAACTGACTTCAAGGCAGCAGGGCTTTTGGCGAATGATCCTATTCTTCGGAAAAGACATCGGAACCACCTGTCGGCAGCGCTCGCCGCAGTTGAGCGAATGCTCGATTTGCGTGAAACCCATACAGGGCGAGATGGGCGTCTCGACTGGCTAATCTTGCCAGAACTTTCTGTACATCCTCAGGATGTACAGTCTCATTTGATTCCGTTTGCACGTGCACACAAAACTGTCATACTGGCCGGATTAACCTACGAGCGGCTATTCCCTGGTGAGCCCCTGATCAACTCAGCCATCTGGATTATTCCAACCTGGTCCGCGGCGCACGGAGTGCAAATGTTGGTCCGCAGACAAGGCAAGAAACATCTTGCCTTCGAGGAAGAGAGTCACAACACACCGACGAATATTCAGATACAGGGGTTTCGGCCATGCCAATGGCTCGTCGGCTACGAATGGTCCAAGGTGGAGGGCGATTCTCCATTATGGCTGACGGCTTCTATTTGCTATGACGCGACTGACATTAGCTTGGCGGCGGATCTGCGAAACCAATCTGACGTCTTCGCCATTCCAGCACTCAATCAAGATGTTGGGACATTTGACCAGATGGCACTAGCGCTGCACTATCATATGTATCAGCTCGTGATTGTGGCCAACAATGGGACTTACGGTGGAAGCAATGCCTACATCCCTTACAGAGAGCCATATTTGAAGCAAGTTTTTCACCTGCACGGGCAACCACAAGCGTCTGTCGCGTTCTTTGAGATTGATGATATCGGTGCGTATCTATCTCGGCGGAAGACCGGCACCGGATTCACGCAAGGGCAATCGGCTGGGATAGGAACATTGAAATATCCTCCTGCTGGCATTGAGTAGGCGTTTAAGCTGTGAATGCTCCAAATGTTGCTGACTCGCGAACTAAGCTACTTCCGGCAGCAGTTGTGCGCTATACCGGGGTGAAATCGTGACACACTATAACGTCGATCCAGTATGCTTCCGAAGGTTGCTACCTATAGTCTCGCTGGTACTTCTCCTCCATGGTGAAGCATCGTAAATCGGCCGATAGAGACCGTGAATTATCGGTTCAAGCCCGTCGGGTGGGCCAATCCAAGTCTGACGCGAAGCGGCAGCACATCACAGGGTGGGAAGACGGGCGAAAAAGAACGGAGCCTGCGTCGGCAGACCCCGTTTTGAATGCTGGGATGTTGAAGATTACGCGGCTTTGGCCTTTTTGGCCGCCGTGGACCGCGCCGCTGGTTTTGGCTGGACCTTCGCGGCTGTTTTCTTGGCTGCTTGCGCCTTCTCCTTCGCGGCAAACTCCGCTTTGACCTTCTGGGCAATGCCGTCGGTATCCACTTTGTAGTGCTGGGCGGCGTCTTTGAGCGCCTTGCCAGTCTCCGATTGTGTCCGGGCTGCGTAGAGAATTACTGTCTCGACTAGAAGCTGTCCGAGTTTGCCTTCCTCGGCCTTGCGGACATAAGCGCCCATCAGCTTCCCGATGGAATCGGATGGTTGCGCCTTCTTGATGCCGCGATTCCGGGCGAGAACCTCGACGCGCCGTTCCTCCAACTGGGGAAGCAAACGCTCGACAATGAAAACGAGGTCGCGCTTGGTGAGGCGCACCGGCACAGCGTCAACGATGGCGGAAAGGACGCGCAAGCCTACGGCGTTGGCAATCGCTTCCTCGCGGCGCTGCTCCTCCTGCTCGGCCTTGATCCTCTCGTTTCCGGCTGGCCGCTGTTTCTTTGGGCGGTGAACGGGGCATTCGGGGTCAGCGCAGATTTTCCGTACCTCGCCTTTCTCTGTGCCCTCGGTAACGATGGCTTCGGCCATGGATTTGCAAGTCTGATACTCCGGCCAATCCCGTTGCTTTTTTGCGTTGGGGTCTTGCGGCTTGATCTCGATGTACTTGTTGCGGGGCAGGGCCGCGTTGCTGCCGTCGGTGGCAGATGCCGGTCCATAGGCCGATGAAATTTGTACCAGTTTGGGTTTGGCCGCGATGGTCTGCGCGACAAACCCGTCCAGCTTGGATTGGTAGCAAGCCGGGTCCGTGCAAGCGTCCTCGGCAATATCGGCGAAGAGAAGCGCGTTGCCGCCGGTGCGCTTGGGGCAATCGACACAGGCTCCGGCGGCGGGGTTGACGGTGGGGTCAGTCTTTGAGAACGGCGCATCTTTCAGAATGAGCAAGATGTTCTGCTCAATCCATTGGTGAAGATGCCGGACGGGGAGCAAGATGCGCTTGGCCTTGCCCTGGCCGCCGTTCCAATCTTCGCGGAAACAAGCGGAAAGCGCCTGTTCCTGCTCGGCTGGCTGCAACTTGGCCAGCAGTAGGGCGTGGCCCACGCCGATTTCATCTTTGGCGAATGCCTCGGTAACGGCGGCGGTAAGTTCCGTCAACTTAATTCGCTGGGCGCAATAGGTGGCAGATTTTCCAGTCTTGGCGCTGATCTGTTCAATGGAGTATTTCGGCTCGTCAAGATTGAGCAGGGCGCGGAATCCCTGCGCCTCCTCCAGCGGGTGAACGTCGCGGCGTTGAAGGTTTTCAATTAGCTGTGCCTCCAGTGCCTCGGCATCGGTAAAGTTGACGATGCGGACGGGCACAGTTTCCGCCCCGGCAAGCTGGGCGGCGCGGTAGCGTCTGGCTCCGGCGACAATCTCGAAGCTGCGCTCGGTCAATGGCCGCACAAGCAAGGGCGAGAGAACGCCCTGGCTGCGAATGCTTGCTGCCAATTCTCTGAGGGCTGAATCCTCGAAGAATTGGCGCGGGTTGGTCTTCGACTCGATCAGGCTGGACAACGGCAGATCGCGGTATTCGGTGCTGCTTGGGTTCTTCATAGATGCTCTCCTTTTGAGCGGGTTTCAAATGAGGCGGTGATGGTCTGCGCGGACAGGGACGGTCGCCCTGTCCGCAGATTGGCAGAGGTGGCTAAGCCGCCTCCTCCGTGGGCTGTTTGGATGTTTCGTTTGTGGTTTGCTCTTCCAGTGCTGCGAGAATCACAGCGGAAGTGCGTTGAATCACTTCAAGGCTCTCGGCCAGCAATGCGGCGTTGCCGTGGTAAAGCTGAATGTAATCGGCGGAAGCGGTGCCGGTTTGGAGTCCGATTGCTTTGCCTACGATAAAAGCGATGGACTCGGCTTCGGTCTCCCGCACAACTTTGGTTGTCGCTGTGCGGCGGTCGGCCTTGTGCAACATTTCGTGGCCTAACTCATGGACTAAAGTTTCGAAAGTTTCCGCCTTCGACTGCCCCGGCAAAAGTACGATCTTGCCGCCGTAGCTTGCGCCCTGCGCTGGCGCAATGCGCTCGTTGTATTCAAGCTCGATGCCCTGCTGCTGTACGAACGCGATGAGCCGGTCAAGATGCGCTCCGGCTTCGCCGGTGACTGCGGCGGGTGCGGGAAGCTCGGCTCCATCAGTCTGTGCAACGTCGAAGACATAGACGGCGCGAAAACCGACCAAAATGGATGCGCTCTTTTCATCCCGATTCTGCTCGGTCTCCTCCTGCTTCTTGCGGTTCTTGCCGATCATGGGCGCAAAGATCTGAATGCCTTTCTCGCCCTTCTTCACGCGGCGTCCAAGCTGGTTCCATGTGTACATTCCGGCAACGTTGGTTGCGTCTGGGCGCTGCCGGGCGATCTGAAGAATGTTGCCGAAACTGTAGTTGTGGAACCTGGCCATTGCGTCAAGGTACGCGGTCAGCGCATCGCTCTTGCCAGCTTCAAGCTGGGCAATGAGGGCTTTTACGTTCTCGGCAATTACATCTTTTGCCGTCGGGCGCTGCTGCTGTTTGGGCTGATAGGTGGACGACTGAACGGGGTTGTTGATGGTGGCTACTGCGCTGCTCATGGGTGCTTCCTCCTTGGTTTTTGCTCTTGCCGTTGGATTGGCAGTGGCATGTGACATACATGCCGAACGCCTCCTGGCGAAGGTGGGGGGTAGCAAGTGCAAGGGGAGGGGTATCTCCCACCCTTGAAGCGCAGCGGAGAGGGCGAAGGGCTGCACAAGCGGAGCGCGGAAGCCTGGGGACACCCCTTGCGGGCGCGAGGGGGAAACACCCCTTAGCTGCTTTTGCTTTAGTTGTTGTTGTTGCTTTTCAGTCAATAGGGAGAGGCGTTGCGGGGAAGGAACGGCCCCGCTGAGGTGGGTGGCGGAGGACGTGCATTTGCGGCCGCAGACAGGGAGGATACCTCCTCCCGACAAATCGCAGCTTCCTTGGTAAACGATCAGATTTCTGATTTGAAGAGAAGAGGATCAGAGAAGAAGCATCACTATCGAAAGAAAATAGAGGTAATAATGCGATTTGTATTGAAATGTACACTGCGATACGGTATACAAGAAGGCAACGGTGTACTGACATAGAAAGTCTAGTAAAAGCGATGCACATTCCAAAGAAACTGTGAGGGACTCAAAATGACAACGGCTGAAGAGACTTTGACAAAACAGTATGGACCGCTGCTCAGCATTACTCAATTGGCCGCACTCTTGGATCGCTCTCCTGACGGTTTGCGTATTACGCTTCGATCCTCGGGAGAGTGGGTCAGCAAGATCAACGCAACCCGCTTGAGACTTGGCCGCCGCGTCTATTTCCGCACAGCCGAAGTTGCCGATGTGCTTGGAATTCGGTAAATCGACAGGTGAGTTCCGAACTCACGTCCGTACGCGCGATACTCGGCCTGAATTCGATTTCGGCTGCCGACAAGCGTGCATCAGCCCCACGGTTCAACGTGGCTGGCCCGCGAAAACGATCTATTGCCTCTCAGCAACCACACCCACTGCTGGCCATGGTGCAAGAGATTTCCACCGAGAATGCCGTCGATGCCGGCGCGCTCGGCTTCATGGCAAAGTTCCTTGTCCAAACCACTTTGCCGCACAGCGAACAATCGAGCACACAATACGTCCGCACGGACGGTAATCTCTCGCTCCGCATCACGGATGTCGGCGGGACCGGTCTACCATACGGCAGCTATCCACGCCTGATCCTGATTTGGATGACAACAGAGGCCGTCCGAACCGGGAATCGAGAGCTGGAGCTTGGTTCGTCGCTTTCGAGCTTCATGGCGCAACTCGGACTCCAAGCAACCGGCGGCCAGTGGGGAACCATCCCGCGCTTCCGCGATCAAATGCAACGGCTGGTCGGTGCCGCCATCTCGACCCGCTGGTCGAGTGAGGCCAACGGGCAAAATCATTCCGGCGGAGAGAACCTTCTCGTGGCGGACAGATTCCATCTTTGGTGGACGCCGCAACTGTTGCCGATTGAGCGTCCTGAAAGGTCCTCAGTCACCCTGTCGGCGAACTTCTTTGAGCAACTTGTTGCAGCGCCGGTGCCGCTCGACTTGAGGGCCGTCAGGGTTCTCAAGAAGTCGCCTCTGGCGCTCGATCTCTACGCCTGGGCAACTCGCCGGGTCAGCTATCTGTCGCGGCCCACGTTGATTGCCTGGGAATCGCTGCGCCGGAGCTTCGGGGCTGGGTACGCCGATACACCGCAAGGCCGATCACGCTTTCGCGGTCATGCCATCGAATCTTTTCGCAGAGTGCTCATGGCCTACCGTGAACTGAGAATTGAAATCCAGGAAGATGGCCTTTTGCTTTTCCCGTCCAGCCCGCACATCCCCAAGGCATTGCGCTAGTCTTCGGCGGTTGCCCTTTCCCCCGTGAGGGGCGGAGGTTCTCGCCTCGGTTCACCGCGCACCTGCACATTTCCACAGAGAGTGGGCTACTACAGGCTATCCATATAGGATCACATAAAGGTACTACAGGGCGTCATAGAACCATTTTGTAATCAACGAAGTGCTGGCGCTCCGTACCCCGTTTATGCGTAAATGTACCCCGTTTATGCGTGGAAAGCCATTGAGGATACCCCGTTTATGCGTGAATCGATACCCCGTTTATGCGTGGAAAACGCACCAGACCCACGCGCAGATGTGCAAAATTGCAGAACGATTTAACCGGCAATATATCCGGCATAAACAACCATGACAGTAGACACATACTACTCATTGCGCTATATTTAAATCGGCAACGGAAGCGGCAAACAATATGATCGATGATTCAGGCCTATATATTCATCCATCCTGGATGGAGCCCATGCTCCCGCCAGACGGGGAGCGCGTCATTGAAGATGCGGCGTTTGATCTCATTGCGAGGGCAAGTTCACTCGCAGGACAGATCAATCCGCTTGTGACTCAATCAGTGGGAACTCTTGTTCGTTCGATGAATTGCTACTACTCAAACCTCATCGAAGGGCACAATACTCACCCGCGAGACATTGACCATGCGCTTCGGCAGGATTATTCCAGTGAACCGAAGCGACGCGCATTGCAACTTGAGGCCGTGGCGCATATTGACGTTCAATATGCTATCGACGCAGGTACTGACCCACTTGATTTCCCAGCTTCAAAAGCATACGCATTGTGGCTGCATAAAGAGTTTTGCAGTCGTTTACCGGACGAATTACTCCGAGTGGAAGACCCGGACTCACAGCGTTCTCTTCAGGTCGAACCGGGAAAGCTTCGAGATGGAGAGGTAATTGTAGGCAAGCATTTGCCCCCCGCCGCGTCAGCGCTGCAAAGTTTTTTGGCGCGATTTGAGCAGGGATACGATCCCAAAAAACTCTCCAAGGTTCGTCAGATAGTTGCCGTTGCCGCCTCTCACCACCGCTTTCTGTGGATTCATCCGTTTTTTGACGGCAACGGCCGTGTTGCACGCTTGATGTCCCATGCCATGCTGAAGAGGCTTGGAATTGGCAGCAGCCTGTGGTCATCATCCCGCGGACTGGCTCGCAACGTAAACCGCTACAAAAGTTTGCTAATGGCGGCTGACGAGCCTCGATACAATGATCTCGACGGACGTGGACATCTCTCGCAGGCTGCGTTGATCGAGTTCTGCCAATTCTTTCTGGCTATCTGTGTGGATCAGGTGGACTATATGCGCTCGATACTTGAGCCATCAGAACTGCTTCGCCGTATGGAGATTTACGTTGAAGAGGAAATCCGTGCGGGAAGATTGCCAAAGGGAAGTTTTCCGCTGCTGCGCGAAGCGCTATTGGCGGGCGAGTTTGAACGTGGTCAAGCGCAGTCGCTAACGGCTTATAAGGAGCGAATGGCCCGCATGGTGCTGTCTGCGCTACTGGATCGTGGATTGCTTGTTTCAACTGGACCAAGGGCTCCAGTGCGTTTAGGGTTTCCGATCTCTGTCGTGGACCGTTGGTTTCCTTCGCTTTATCCCGCAAATTTAGGAGAAAGCCCTCGCTAGATTGGCTTGGAATGTCTACGGAACGCACAACGGTTGCCACCGGAGATGATTAGCGAGGTCGGTCAGCGCATCGCACAGACTGCGGGATTTTCCAGAGTACGAGGGACTGTTATGAAAGCGCCGACGGATAAGGGGTTTAACGTGGTCAAACAGGTGAATTTGTTAGGATTTTCTACTGCCAGCGTGGGCGGTCATTCTGCTCGCTCGATGATGTATCGAGAAATGAGCATTCTGATTCATACGATGCCTGTCGCGGTAGCCCCAAGAGATTTTTATCAGGCCATTGTGGATGAGAATGTCTTGGAGAAGGCTACGCAGGGCAGTCGGAAGAAGAGCCTGCACCATTTGATTGAACTCTATGGTTTGGATTCTTCCAAGCCATTGTTCCGTGTTCTCTGGCAACTGGGCCATACCGACATCGATTCCTTGCCCCAACTCTGCTTAGTCGCTGCCTTCGCACGTGATCCGCAATTGCGTTACAGCTTTGAGTTGGTTCGAACCCTCCGTCCTGGTGAGGTTCTTGAAAGGGTCTCAATGGAAAGTCATCTCGAACAAGGTTTTCCCGGACGCTTTAGCCCAGCGATGAAGAAGTCCATGGCGCAAAATGTGAATACTACATGGACATTTGGAAGGCATCTGGCTGGAAAGGTGAAGAAGACGCGGCAAGTGGCACAGGCTCGGCCTAGTACGGCAGCATATGCTATGTTTGTGGGTTATTTGGCGGGCCTTCGTGGCGAGCAGCTTTTGGACTCGGCATTTGCCTCTTTGGTTTCTTCAAGCCGCTCTGAGCTGCTGGCCGCACTCTCGCTGGCTTCCACATTAGGACTGCTTTCCCTGAAGAATGCGGCGAGTATAGTGGAATTCGATTTCTCCACGCTGTTGACACCTTCAGAACTTGGATTATTGCATGAATCGCATTGATCAGTTGATCGAAAATTACCGAAGCCACATCCAGATGCCGCTTCATCCGGACTTAGCGGCACCACAGCGTGTCTGGTTTGCTGTATATCCTGCTGCAGATGAGCGAAGGTTGGTAAATCGAATTGACGAATTCGAGATATTGACCAAGGGGGCCGGGCATCCTTGGGTCCGTATCGATTTGAAAAGTAAACTGGCCGAGTGGATTACTTCGGTGGATGAAGAAGAACGCTCAGAGTGGTTTAAGAATCCAGACGTGGTGGACCTGTACGCCAAAACAGAATGGAAAGACATCCTGATTGGTTTCTTCAATAAGGAAGTTGCCCAAACCAGGGCACCGGAGCGCACCGTTTTCGCCCTGACTGGATTGATGGAACTCTATGACTTCTTGCACGTGTCGGACCTGATCGAAGGAATGGTGGCTAATTTCCCAGGACATTTGCTAGTTTTTTTCCCCGGCGAAAAGGAAGGAAACACATACCGCTTTCTTGATGCCCGCACAGGTTGGAACTATCTGGCAGTTCCAATTCTTTCTGACAAATGAACGAATAGGTGATCGCAAGACATGGACACGAGAGAAATATTCCTCAAAGACCCATTGACCTGGAAACTAGTCAACGAGGGCGTCTCTAGCAACAACACTGACGATCTTGATACGCTCAGGTTTGAACTGGATTCATTCGTTTGTGAGGGTGAATACCTGAACGGTATGCGGCTTATTCTTCAGGCTTATCGTGACAGTTTTGGTGGGCCAGAGCAGAAAGCAGCCTGGATCAGCGGTTTCTATGGAAGCGGAAAGTCCCATCTTGCCAAGGTCATTCGCTACCTCTGGACAGACTTCACTTTTCCAGACGGGACTACTGCGCGATCCATCGCCCATCTGCCGGTAGAGATTACTGATCTGCTCAAGGAAATCTCGACCCTCGCAAAACAGCACAACGGGCTGCACATGGCGGGTGGAACTCTCAAAGCAGAGGCGGGTAGTGTTCGCCTGCGTGTCATGAGCATCGTCTTCAAGTCGGTCGGTCTGCCACCCACTTATCCGCACGCAAAATTCCTCATCCATCTCAAGCGAGATGGCAAAAGCGAGGCTTTCAAAAAGGCGATTGAGGATCAGGGGAAGAATTACGAACAGGAAATAGGTCGTCTATACACATCGGGCGCAGTGGCCAAAGCATACGTTCAATGTTATGACCACTTGAAGGACCCTTCACAGGTTGGGACTAGGCTTCTGGCGCAGTATCCTCCTAATCAGAGCGATGTCAGCATGGATGAAATGTTGGACACGGTCAGAGAAGCAATTGCCGGGAATGGCAAACTTCCCTGCACACTGGTGGTGCTCGACGAAATTCAGCAGTTCATCGGCCAGGATGCGCAGATAGCTCTCGATGTTCAGGAAATTACCGAAGCTCTGAGCAAGCAGATGAATGGTCGCTTGATGGTCATTGGGACTGGCCAGAGTGCTCTCAACGATTCGTCAAATCTCCAGCTCTTGATGGGGCGCTTCAGTGTAAAGATCCACCTCAAAGACAATGATGTCGATAAGGTCGTGCGCACAGTCGTATTGCAGAAGCGCGATGACAAAAAGCCCGACATCAAACAGTTGATTGACACAAATGAAGGCGAAATCACACGTCAACTCAAGGGCACCAAGCTCGCAACCCAATCCGACGATGGCCTTGCCTATATTGCGGATTTTCCGTTGCTGCCTGTGCGTCGCCGATTCTGGGAGCGTGTACTTCATTCGGTGGACTCGACAGGCACCAAGGCCCAGATGCGAACCCAGCTTCGCGTTGTTCATGAAGCCTGCTGCGCTTGCGCTAAAGACGAACTTGGAGCTGTCGTGCCCGGGGACTTTCTTTTTGATCAGATCGCCAATGATTTGGTTACCTCTGGGGAGATGCAGAAGCGGTTCCAAGAAATTATTGAGCTGCAAAAGACCAAACCAGATGGCGTATTGCGCAGCCGTATTTGCGCTCTTGTCTTCCTGATTAACAAACTTCCACGCGAGCATGGGACAGATTCAGGTATTCGTGCAGAGCCAGAGCACATCGCCGATTTGCTCAGCGAAAACCTCATCACTGGGAGCACGGCACTTCGCCAGCAACTTCCCGGTCTGCTCGACACTTTGGAGCAAGACGGTGTTCTCATGAAGGTGGACTCTGAGTATCGCCTTCAGACGACCGAAGGAGCAGCATGGGAAGCGGAGTACCGTAAACGTCGCGCCTCCGTTCTCAATAATGATCCGTTGATTGCTACCCAGCGCTCTCAGTTTTTATCCAAGGCGCTTACGGCTGCGCTTGGCAGCGGCCTCTCCATCAAACAGGGTGACGCCAAAGAAGCTCGCAAGATCTCCGTGCATTATGGTGAAGGCAAGCCGGAAGCAAATGATGGCATTACGCTGTGGGTGCGCGACGGATTCTCCGCGCCAGACAACTCAGTATTTACAGACATTCAAAAGCTAAGCACTGACGACCCAACGCTACATCTATTTCTCCCAAAGGCCCACCCTGACGAGTTGAAGAACGCGATTGCATCTGCCCAGGGAGCTGAGGAGACGTTGCACTTCAAAGGCAATCCGACATCGGACGAGGGCAAGGAGTGCCGTCATTCGATGGAAACGAAGCGCGCTACGCAAGTGGAGCGTACCGGCGAACTGATCGGGCAGATTCTTGACGGCGCACGCCTATTCCTTTCCGGGGGGCAGGAGCAGACATTCATTGCACTCAGAGTCGGTGTTGAAGATGCTGCCAAGCAAGTCCTGAATCGTCTCTATCCCAAGTTCAATGATGGCGATTCGGCAAAGTGGCCACAGGTACTGAAGAAGGCCAAAGAGGGATCTTCAAACGCTCTGGGCGAAGTCGGGTTTGCAGGTGATCCAAACACCCACCCTGTGGCAGCGGCAATTATCGGTTTCATCGGTTCTGGAAAAACAGGCTTGGATATTCGCAAGAAGTTCAAAGCTTCGCCCTATGGGTGGCCAGAGGACGGATTGAATGCGGTTCTGACGACACTGCTTGCAAGCAACCATCTGAGCGCCCGCGTGAAAGGCACTCCGCTGACCTTGGCAGAGGTTGACCTTCCCAAGCTCGGCCAGGCAACCTTCCGTACCGAGAGCCCCGTTCTCACTGCGGTTCAGAAGCTTGCCATTCGCAAGCTCTTTCAAGATGGCGGCCTTGCCAAGTTCACTCCCGGCAACGAGCCTACCGATGCGGTGCGCTTTATTGAGCACGCAAAGATAGTTGCCGCGCAAGCCGGCGGCGAAGCCCCCGCGCCTACGGCCCCTGCCGCGCCTGAATTGATTGCCCTGGATTCCCACTCCGGCAATGATCTGCTCATGGAACTGCATGACCAACGGGATGCCCTGCTCGCGAAAATCAAGGGCTGGCAGGCAACGGGCAAAGGGATAGCCAAGCGGCTTCCTGCGTTTCATCTGGCGGAGAAGCTCGTCGCACAAGCGGTAGGTCTGCCGGAACACGAAGAATGGTCAGCGACTCTTGCGTCCATTCGTGCCAACCGTTCCTTGCTCGATGATCCAGATCCGGTCTCGAATGTTCTGAAAGCGGTCTCCAATACGCTCCGGGCAAAGCTCCACCAGGAACACAAGACTCAGGCGGAGGCATTCGCAACGCAGGCGGCGCGGGTGGCGGGTCAGACAGCATGGCAAAAATTGCCAGAAGAGAAGCGCCACGGCCTGCTATCGAAGGCGGGAGCCGCAAAGAGAACCGTTCCGACGGTTGAATCGGACGAACAGCTTCTCTCCTCGCTCCAGTCTTGCTCCCTGGCGACATGGCACGCACAGACGGACGCTTTGCCTGCTCAGTTTGACAAGGCGCTCGGTGCGGCTATCGTGGAAGCTGAGCCAAAGGCGCGGAAGGTCACGCTGGCTGCCGCCACCATTCATGATCCGGCTGAACTCACAGCCTGGTTGGACCAAACCAAGAATGCCATTGAAGCCGCCCTGAAAGACGGGCCAGTGATTCTCTAAGGACCGGACGAACGATGCCGATTTCGCTGTCGAAAGAACACCGCAAGCTGCTCGAAAACACTACTGGTCAAGCCCGTGTCCTGGCGGAATCGGCTTCGAAGGCCGCGCTTGAGAATCTTGCCGTGCATGAAAAGGAATACCGCACCCACATGAGCGTGGACCAGCGCACTCTGCGCAACCGTCTCCGCTCTCGCGGTCGGGCATTGGGCGATAAGCGCGACGAACGCACCGGTCTTCAAGGCATTCACCATCTCAAGGAACTGGCGGCCTACGAGCACTGGCATCGTTTGCTCTTCACTCGCTTCCTGACTGAAAATCATCTACTCATCACGGATGAGGCCAACGGTTCCGTTCCCATTACGCTGGAGGAGTGCGAAGAACTTGCGCCGGAGTTGGGGGCGCGGGATGGCTTCGACCTGGCCTGTCGCTTTGCCAGTCTCATTCTTCCCGGCGTCTTCCGGCGCGATGATCCGGTGCTCGATCTTCCCATTGCGTTGAACGATCAGGTCGAACTCCGCAATCTTCTTAGCACGCTTCCGGTGGAATGCTTCCAGGCTGACGACGCCCTCGGCTGGACCTACCAGTTCTGGCAAGCCCAGCGGAAGAATGAGGTGAATGCTTCCGGCAAGAAGATCGGCGCGGATGAGTTGTCGCCTGTTACGCAGCTTTTTACAGAGGACTACATGGTGGAGTTCCTGCTCCACAATACCTTGGGCGCATGGTGGGCAGGCAAGCTCGGTCCGATTCAGGCGGCATCGGAAGAAGAGGCGCGTGCCTTCGCTTCGCTTTCCGCACGCAACGGCGTTCCTGCGATTGTTTGGAGTTATCTGCGCTTCGTGCAGGATGAGACGACGAAAACATGGCTCCCAGCGGCAGGAAAGTTTGATGGATGGCCGAAGACCGCAAACCTGATTCGGCTGCTTGATCCCTGCATGGGCAGTGGTCACTTCCTTGTCTTCGCGCTGCCACTGCTGGTTCGCTTGCGGATGGAAGAAGAGCAGCTTGCCCCGAAAGCTGCTGTCAACGCTGTACTCAACGACAATATCCACGGCTTGGAACTGGACGAGCGCTGCACGCAGATTGCTGCCTTCAATGTGGCGCTTACGGTGTGGAAGCTGGCAGGCTATCAAAATCTTCCGCAGCTTCACCTCGCCTGCTCGGGACTTGCACCAAGTGCAACAGAAGCGGAATGGCTGGCTCTTGCTGGCGTAGATGACCGACTTAAGAACGGAATGGCGCGGCTTTATAGGTTGTTTGAAGACGCTCCTGAACTGGGCAGCCTTATCAACCCACGCATCGGCGAGAGCGCTTTGCTGGACGCAACTTTCCAGGAACTTAAGCCACTTCTGGAAAAGGCGGTGGCGCAGGAAACCAAGGATGACGCCGTACATGAAATGGCAGTGACAGCACACGGCTTGGCCAAGGTGGCAGAGATTCTCACTGACGAATACACACTAGCGATAACTAACGTCCCCTATTTAGTGGGTCAAAACCAATCCGACATACTTAGGGATTGGGCGAACGAGAATGCTAAAGATGCCAAAGGCGATTTGGCATATATGTTCGTCTCACGAATGCTCAAATGGCTTGCAAAGTATGGGACCGTGTCAGTCGTGGCACCACAGAATTGGCTATTCCAAACAAGTTCTAGGAAATTCCGTGAGCGACTGTTGAAGGACGAGAAATGGAATATGGTTGCCCGGCTTGGACCTGGGGCGTTCGAGACAATTGGAGGGCATGTCGTAAACGTTGCGATGATAATCATTTCCTGTGAATCGCCCCAAAAAGGTGGTGCCTTTTCAGGGCTAGACGTTACAGACGCTGAAACTCCAATTCTAAAGTCTCGCCTTCTTCAAGGTCATGCACATGCTCTTATTCATGCATCGGAAACTACCCCCAGCGGCTCGCTTTTATTAGTTGTTCAGGATGAGCAATTAGTAAATCCAGATGCCAGGATCACACTAGCATCTCCGTCAACGCTTCAAACGTTAGAGCCTCTTGCTATTTGTCGGTTAGGGCTTGGAACCGGTGATGCCCCTCACTATATAAGGAAATATTGGGAATTCTCCAAAATCAATGGACATTGGGCCTTTTTTCAGAATACGAGCGATAGTCATACTGCCGTCGGTTATGACGGCGTTGTTGCGTGGGATTCACGGCTGAAAAGAGTTTATGGAATGTCTGATGGCGAAAGAAGACAAGCGCACAATCAAGATTATCGGGGACGCGAAGTGTGGGGTGAGCGTGGCATTTCTATTTCGATCATGGGAAGCCTGCGAGCATGTGATTACAGCGGACAGCTCTTCGATAAACTGGTTGCTACAATCATTCCAAAAGACTACAGCCAGCTACCTGCCCTTTCGGCTTATTTAAGTTCAGCTACATTCGCGCAAGAGGTCAGAAAGCTGGACAAAAAAGTATCTGTTACAAATGCGACGTTGATCAAAGTTCCTTTCGATCTGGCACACTGGCAGAAGGTAGCGGCAGAGAAATATCCGAACGGCTTGCCGAAACCATTTTCCAGCGATCCAACGCAATGGCTTTTCAACGGCCATCCGAAAGGTTCCGATCAGCCTCTTCATGTGGCAGTTGCTCGGCTGCTCGGATACGCATGGCCGCGCCAGACCGGCAGCAGTTTCCCTGACTGTCCCGCTCTCGGCCCCGACGGGCTGGAGGGTTTTGCCGACAGCGATGGAATCGTTTGTCTGCCGCCCGTCAATCACGAGCAACCTGCCGCCAACCGTCTGCGGGAGCTTGTAGCGGCAGCCCTTGGAACTTTCGATGAAGGCTCACTGATCGCTGCTGCCGGCCTCAAGGGCAGCAAATCCAAGACTCTCGGAGACTGGCTGCGCGACGAGTTCTTCGAGCAGCACGCCAAGCTCTTCCATGATCGCCCCTTCATTTGGCATCTCTGGGATGGCCGCTCGGACGGCTTTCATGCCCTAGTGAACTATCACAAACTCGACTACGCTACTCTGCAAAAGTTGGCCTATAGCTACCTGGGCAATTGGATTCAGGTACAGGCTGACGACGCCAAAGTCGACAAACCCGGCGCTGCTGATCGCTTGGGTGCGGCACAGAAACTTCAGAAAAAGCTCGCTGCCATCCTCGAAGGCGAGGCTCCGCTCGACATCTTTGTCCGCTGGAAGCCGCTCAAGGATCAGCCTGAGGGCTGGCATCCCGACCTGAACGACGGTATTCGGCAAAACATCCGTCCTTTCCTGCCGGCTGACGATGTGGGCAAGAAGGGCGCGGGCCTCTTCCGTGCTGTTCCCCTCAAATTGAAAGACAGTGACCGAGGTAATGAACCGAACCGGCCCAAGGAAGACTATCCGTGGTTCTGGTGTGAAGATGAGCCGGGGACCGATCCGGCGGGCGGCAAGGACTTCGTGGGCACGCGCTGGAACAACGTCCACCTGACTCTGGAGAAGAAGAAAGGCTCGAAAGCATGAGTGTCCTGGCGGCGATTCTGGAGTCCCTGCAATGGGCGGCCAACTACAACAGCCACGAACTGGCTGCGCCGACGGTCATTCTGTGGCCGGATGAAGAGCGTCTGTGGTCGCAAGCGGTGGAATCCTTGCGCGCCCAGTACCCATTGCTCTGGACGCTAGGGGAGTACGATCCCGGTAAGGCGACGGGGCCGTCGGCCTGGCTGCGCGTGCAATTGGAACTGAACCAGGGCGGCGCGGTGCCAGTGATCTACCTTCCCGGAATCGGACGCTCTGCCTTTCGTATTGCGGACCAGTGTCCCAAGGCGCTGACCCACCTGTTTCAATTGCAGTTTCAGGGGCAGTTCTGGACGCAGAAGAACGGCAAAGACTGGACACCCTTTGCATTCCTGTCGAGCGGCAATGACGGCCTCGGGCTGGATGTGGCTGCCGACCAGGAGACGAAGAAGGCCATACAGGAGTGCCTGCCAGCTCTGCTGAAGGTGGATGTCGATTCCTTGAAGACGGGAAAACTGGAAGCAGCCGACTTCCGTGCCATCGTGACGCCCGATCCTGTGCGCACATTGTTGCGCTGGATGAGCGATCCGATTCGCATCAAACAGGAACAAGAAAAGGCGGGACAAGCATGGAAGACCTTCTGTGCCGTCTGCCGGAAGTCCTATCAATTTGACCCGGAGAAAGACGGCGCGATCACCGCAGCCGAAAAGCTGACCAGCGGCAAGGGCATGTGGCCGACGGTCTGGCAGCGGTACAAGGATGGCTATCCCAACTTCCCTGGGGTGAAACCACTGCTTGAATCCATCTCTCCAGCAAGCCTTTTCGATGGCCCCAGCGAGTACAGGCCGCTCAGCAATCGTAAGGAAGAAGAGCGCCTGGAAAAGGATCTATTGGCGCTGGCGACGCTCTCGCAAAAAGACGCTCTGGCGAAGATCAAAGCTCTGGCCGCGGAACACGCTGCCCGCGCCAAATGGGTATGGGCCGCTATGGGGGAATCCCCGCTGGCGGTGGCTATCGGCCACCTGAATACGCTGGCGGAGACGATTGAATCAACCGGGAAACCCGGTTCCTGGGAGGCGCTGGCTGACTTCTACAGCACAACGGGGTGGAAAGCGGATTGGAGTGTCTTGCGGGCTTTGGACGTGGCGCGGCCTACCGCCGCCACCAAAGCGCTGACCGCCGCAATCCCCGTGGTATACATTCCCTGGCTGGAGAAGCTCTCAACGCTCGCCCAAGAGAAGGCTGCTACGTATCCGAACCACGGTCCCCAATCGTGCCGAACCCTGCCGGTGGAGGAAGGGACGGTCTACCTGTTTGCGGACGGGATGCGCATGGATATTGCGAGAGGTCTTGAAGCGAGCCTGCTCGGGTCTGGGACAGATGTCGAGATTGCATTCGGCACAGATTGGTCAGCGCTCCCCACGGTGACGGCAACAGCCAAACCGGCTTGGATGCCGCTGGCAGGAAAGCTCGGCGGACCTCTGGAGGGAACTGGATTTCAGGCTAAGGAGCAGGAAAACGGTAAGCCGCTTTCGCATCCAAGGTTTAAACAGCTTATGGCCGAACTCGGAATTACTTTTCTCGACTCGAACCAAGTTGGGTCGGCAACTGGATGTGCCTGGACGGAGTTTGGTTCGGTCGATACATACGGTCACGATCAGGGAGCAAAGCTGGCGTGGCGCGTGAAGGAAGAAATTTCCGGGCTGCAACAGAGGATCGCGGAACTCCTTGACGGGGGCTGGGCTAAAGTAAAAGTGACCACAGATCACGGTTGGCTGATGGTTCCCGGCGGGCTGCCCAAGGCTGAATTGCTGAAGCATCTGACGGCCTCGCGCTGGAGCCGCTGTGCTATCCCGGATGCAGGGGTACAGCCTGGCTATCCGCAGACCTCGTGGTTTTGGGATGCTTGTGAAGCTGTTGTTCTTGCTCCCGGCATATCGTGTTTCACGGCCGGAATCGAATACGCTCATGGTGGTCTCACTCTTCAGGAATCGCTGATTCCGTCTCTTACGGTGTCCGCAAAGAACGCAAGTGCAGCGAAGGCAGTCAAGCTCGAAAGCTTGAAGTGGGCCGGACTGAGATTGAACCTGGTCTTGGCTGGCGCTCAGGGCCTCACCGTTGATCTCAGAAGCAAGGTTGCTGACCCTGGCAGCAGCTTTGCAGTGAATCCGGCCATCGCGTCGGGTGACGGCGAAAAAACAAGTATTCTTGTCGCGGATGACGAAACTTTGGGGACAGCGGCATTCCTGGTTGTCGTCGATAATAATGGCCAAGTCGTTTTCAAGAACTCGGTTGTGATTGGAGAAAGCTAGTATGCAACTCGACGCCCTGGATCAAATCGCGGCCAAGGCCTTCGAGGGATTCCTCGTTCGCAAGGACCTCGTGCGCCAATTCAAAGGACAGTATCCCGTTCCCACCTACGTGGCGGAGTTCCTCTTGGGGAGATACTGCGCCAGCGTGGACGATGCGGAGATCCAGGAAGGTCTTGCTATTGTGCAACGGCAGTTGTCGAGCCGCACGGTACGGGCAGGCGAGGAAGAACTGTTCAAAGCTCGCGCGAAAGAACAGGGGCGGGTGAAGCTGATCGACATTGTGAAGGCTCGCCTGGATGCCAAGAACGATTGCTTTCTGGCGGAACTGCCGAGCTTGCGGCTCAATGATGTTCGCATTCCGGATGAGTTGGTCCACAAGCACGACCGTATGCTAACCGGTGGCTTTTATGCGGAAGTGGACCTCAATTACGATCCCAGCATTGCAGAAGAGAAGAATGGACGCCCGTTTGGGATCGAGTCTTTGCGTGAAATTCAGCTCTCGAAAAGCGATGTGTTGGAAGCCTTATGCAAAGGACGTTCTCTCTTTACATTCAAGGAATGGAGAGATGTTCTGCTTCGCAGCGTTGGACTGGAGCCATCGGTCCTCAGCGAGCGCACTTGCGACATCATGCTTCTACGCATGGTTCCATTCGTCGAGAACAATTACAACGCCGTTGAACTTGGTCCTCGCGGGACTGGCAAAAGCCATCTCTATCAGCAAGTATCGCCCTATGCGCATCTCGTTTCAGGCGGCAAGGCTTCAGTGGCAAAGATGTTTGTGAACAATGCCAATGGCCAACGTGGTTTGGTTTGCCAATACGATGTGGTCTGCTTCGATGAGGTTTCCGGCATCTCCTTCGACCAAAAGGATGGAATCAACATCATGAAGGGGTACATGGAGTCAGGGGAGTTCAGCCGAGGCAAGGAAAGCATTCGCGGCTTTGGCGGCATGGTCATGGTGGGAAACTTTGAAGTCGATGTGGAACACCAGCAGCGTATTGGCCACTTGTTTGGACCGCTTCCACCGGAGATGCGCGACGATACTGCCTTCATGGATCGAATCCACGCTTACATCCCCGGATGGGATGTGCCAAAGGTAAGCCGAGAGCAATTGACGGAGCATTTTGGTCTGGTCAGTGACTTCTTGTCTTCATGCTGGAACCATCTGCGTTCCCAGAGCCGAGTGAACAAACTCCAAGGACGGATTCTTTTCGGCGGAGCCTTGAGTGGGCGCGATACAACTGCTGTGCAGAAATCAATGAGTGGCCTACTGAAGCTCATGTTCCCAGATCCTGAGGTAGAAATTCCAGATGATGCTATTGAGTGGGCTGCAAAACTAGCACTGGAGTGCCGTCGCCGGGTCAAGGAGCAACAAAAGCGTATTGGAGCCGCCGAATTCAGGAACACCCATTTCAGCTTTACCATGTGCCCCGACGGAATCGAGCAATTCGTTGCGACTCCTGAACTGCACAGTGAGAATAGCGTCGGCAGTGACCCACTTCCTGCCGGCCAAGTGTGGGCAATGTCTCCGGGCGGCGCAGACGAAAATCCTGGACTGTTCCGAATTGAAGTAACCGAAGGGCCGGGAAGTGGAATCAAGATTCTGAACCAAAACTCTCCTGGACCTCTCAAAGAGAGCGTACGCTGCGCCGAACAGAATCTTTATTCAAGAGCGAAGCAATTGGTCGGAGATCGTGATCCGCGCGCCCACGAGTTCACAATCCAGTTCCGTGCCTTTGATGCGTGCAAGAGCGCAGCAGCGACAGGGATACCAATTCTTCTCGCTATGAGTTCTGCCTTAGTTGAGCGCAGCCTCGAAGGAGGGCTAGTGATCGTTGGTGGACTCAATCTTGGAGGGTCAGTCGAACCGATCTATAACGCGGTTAGCATCATCGAACTCGCTGCTGACAAGGGAGCGCAGAAAATCCTCATGCCCGTCACTGTTCGCAAGCAGCTTTTCGATCTGCCAGACGATCTGGCCACAAAAGTTACAGTCGTGTACTACGCAGATGCGAGGGATGCACTCCTCAAAGCACTAAGCGAATGACTTTATCGTGAAGGGGACAAGTTTGCGTATTAGAAACTGGCGCATACGTTTTCGGTACTGTAGCGGTACACTCGTCCGTATCTCTCGATTACGCTCAATTTCGCTAAACCGCTACTATTCAACGACTTGCATGGTCACCTAATTACGGTTGATTTTCCTTGTTTTTCATGGATTTACGGTCTTCCCCGTAAACTTAAAATCCGCAGACCGCAAGGTCGTGGGGGTTCAAGTCCCCCTCCGGGCACCATTACAATCAATAACTTACAGTACGAACCACGCCAAGTATAAAACATAAAAATAGTGCTGGTGCCGCTTTGTTCCGACTTTGCTAGCATCGCATCAGGAAGACAATTCCTATGCCGAGAAAGGTGGTTCGCAAGGAGCGCGACATCTTTGAGAAAGTTCCCGGCTCCGGCATCTGGTGGATTCGCTTCAAGGTGGATGGTGTGGAGCAGCGCGAAAAGGTGGGCCGTCGTGGCGATGTCATGAAGCTGTAGATGCCTGTAGCGATCGGTCTTCCCTCAAACTCATCCCGGCGAAATAAACTGCCACGCATTACGGCTCAGTTGTTTTTATCGTTCACATGCAATTCCTTGTCGCGAAACTCCGGCTGGAGAGGTTCGGAAACAAATACACCAGAGGTCTCTTAATGTCCTCGGCTCAGATTCCAGACGACACCCGCGCACAGACGCAGGTTGTTTTGCACGTTGCCGCCGTCGTTGGGAAAGGCAGTGCGCTGCCAAACCGCTTCGAGAACTCGCACCGTGATACGCTGCGTCAGCGTGCGATTCACGCCGCCGCCTATCTCGTAAGCAAATCTATTGGCGCTATCCGTGGATGCATCAGAAGCGGGAGAAACGCCATTGAAGCCGTTGACAACACCTGCCAGTGACTCGCCCTAAAGTGAAATGCGCTGCTGCTTGTCGAAGGTCCCGCCCAGCCCCGGCCAAAGCTCGCCAATCGGCAATGTGTAGCGTGGACCAAAGGTCGCTGTCACCAAATCGAGACCAACACGTGAGACATGCATGTTGGCTGTATGGTGGCCATTGACATCTGCCACCACACCCAGGCCGCGCCAGAAGCGACCTTCCACTTGCATGCTACCTTGCACAGAGGCTGACAAGGGCGAACCTGTTGGTGATCGGAGGCATGACCAGCCAAGAATCTGGCAGTTATCCTGTAACTCTTGAGACGTCCGGCGCGTTGAGGAAAATATTAAATGCGGATTCCAGTTGCCGAAGAGCCGCGTCCCTGGTGAGCTTGTAGGCCCGAGGGTGAGTAATCAGCATGATCGTCATGCCATGAAGCGATGCAAGAATCTGGTGCAAGCGCTCCTCCACCAATTGGTCCGAACTGCCCTGTGGAAGCGCAAGCCTGAGATTTTCTCTGAAATAGGAGATGGCCGGATCGGCTGCCGCGTGACGCATCTCCAACCCCTGTTCGTCAACTGTCGGTACTAGAAAAGTCAGACGATAATGATGCGGGTTCTTGATGGACAAGAGGACAAAGTTCCGAAGTGCCAGGCGCAGACGTTCCTTGGGGTCCGGTAGATAATCGAATTTGTCATGCAGTTGGGTGGTGAATTGCTGGTAGAGTTCAATGCAGAGATGGCGAATCAGAGCCTCCTTGTCAGGAAAGTGCCGATACATGGCCATCTGTGAGCAGCCCACCGCTTGCGCAATGCTGCGGATTGAAACGCGTTCATACCCATATTCGCCGAACAGGCGGCTTGCCGCTTCGAGAAGCCGTCTGCGCAGCTCATCTCCAGCTTTGAATTTTCGGGGCTCTTCCTCTTGGATAGCCTTGATCACAATTCAACTCTCGATTCGACGGGACAACGGCATTCTTGCAAATACCGTTGCTCGTCTCGTATTGCGTGCCATGTATAATAAGTGTACACTGTAAACATGAGGCGAATCCAGCCTGATACAAAACAAATTGATCCGCGCTCCATCAGTCTGTACTGCATTCTCCTTATAGGCATTTGCTTCCCGCTCTGCACATCTTGTGCAGCGGCGCAATGCGTGGGAACGATTTCAGATTTGTCCACTGCCGCAACATGCACGGCAAAGATGGTTGCGCCCAAAATGCGCACGACCATCGACCCCCGACGCCCCTATCGCCTGGAAGAGTTGATTGACATTGCGGAGACCAACAATCCACGCACCAGGATTGCCTGGGAAAGGGCGAAGCAGGCTGCGGAGGAAGTAGGGATTGCGCGCAGTGATTACTTTCCTCGCCTGGCTGGGACGGCCCTCTTCGGCAACGAGAGATTCATCAATCCGTTTCCCAAGCCGCTGGCCCCGCTTGGCTATACCATGGTCGAAAACCCAACCATCGACGCAGGGCTCGCGATGGAGTACACCGTTTTTGACTTTGGCCGGCGGCACGCTCAGTTGGAGTCCAGCAAAGCGCAGCGGCTTGCCGCAATGGCGAGTTTTCAGCGTGTCAATCAGGATGTGGCCTACGATGTGGTCGTCGCCTACTACAATCTGGTGACTGCGCAGGAGCAACTCGCGGCGATTCGGCAGATTCTGGCCACGGCGCGCACAACCCAGTCCGCTGCTGAAGCCCAGCTTGCCAATGGCCGGGCGACGCTTCCCGATGTGCTCAACGCAAAGGCCGGCACAGCTCGCGCCGAGTACGACCTCCAGACAAGTCTCGGAGCCGAGGAAATTGCGCGCGTGAAACTACGAGAAGCGCTGGGTGTGGAACCGTCCGACGCAATCCTTGTTGAGAAGCCGGCCAACGCGCCTGATCTGTCGGCCGTCTCCACTTCGGTGGCAGGTTTTGTCGAAACGGCCTTGCAGGATCGGCCGGATTTGAAATCTCTGGCAGAGAAGTTGCGCGCATCAGATGCTGAAGTGAAAAAGGCTCGTTCCGCCTATCGGCCTACGGTCGAGTTCGAGTCCAAAGGATCCTCGCAGTCCATTTGGCCAACGGTGAGCCAGCCCAGTCTTGGAGACACAACGCAGTTTGTATGGAGTACGGGGATGCAGCTCAAATGGAATCTCTTCGATGGCGGGTTGCGCAGACATGAACTGCTTCGGCGTACCTCCGAGCAGCGGCAGGCCGCGGAAGAGTTGCGGGAAAAGAGCGACGACATCGTCCGCGAAACATGGGTGGCTTACCTTCAATTCGGGACCGCCGTTCGTCAGCAGGAAGCTGCGCAGACACTGTTGCTGGCAGCGACAACGTCGTATGACGCATCCCTGGATGCCTATGGGTACGGGGTCAAGAATCTCATCGACCTGGTCAATGCCGAATCGCAGCTTGCCGAGGCAAGGCTGGCGGATGTCGAGGCCAGATCGGCAGTGCTGACCAGCGCCGCAAATCTCGGCTATACGACGGGCAATCTTCTTCGGCCGCGACCTGATGGCGCCCCGTCCGTTACAACACAACCTTAGCCGTGCAAAAGGGATGAAGATGCTTGGTCGATTTACAAAAGCTCTCGTTGTACTCTCGCTCGCTGTTCTTGTGGGAGGATGCTCGCGCGCTCCTTCGATTGATATTGCAGGATCGTTTCTGCCCTCCTGGATGTTTTGTTTGTTGGGAGGACTGGGGGCTGCCGGTCTTGTTCATTGGCAGTTGTTCCAGCGCAAGCGACAAGGCTTGGTTGAGCCGGTGGTGGTGTTCTATCCAAGTGTGGCAGTGGCTGTCGCGTGCCTGCTGTGGTTGTTGTTTTTCCGATAGGTATGAGGTGGATTTATGGAACCAGGAAAGCTGGGTCCGTGGTGGAACGGAATCAAAATATCGATGGCAATGCTGGTGGTTGCCGCTGTCTTGTTGCTCAGCGTCTTTTGGAGGACCAGCCGCCATCCGCGCACTGAGGATGCGAGCGTCCGCGCCAACTATATTCAGTTCGCTCCGGAGGTGACGGGACGCCTGGTCACTATTCCGGTCGAAGACAATGCATTTGTGCGCGCTGGCACGTTGCTGTTTGCCGTTGATCCGCGCCCGTATCAGTATGCGCTGGATCAGGCTCTCTCCGACCAGCAGTTGCTCGAAGAGCAGATCACGGACACGCAGCGGCGCATTGCCGCGGAGAACAACGCCGTGGAGGCGGCCCGCGCCAGCGTGGTGGGAGCGAAGACGCAGACACGCACGGTTTTCAGCACGGTGCAGGCTTCCAACGCCGCGGTCAAGAGAGCGAAAGCCTCTTTGGAATCGTCGGCGGCACAACGAACCCTGGCCGTGAATAACCTGCATCGCATCGAACCACTGCTGGCGAAGCAGTACGTCACTCCCGAACAAGTAGACGATGCGCGTACCAAGGCTCAAGTGGCCGAACACAATTATCAGGAGGCTGAGGCCGCGCTGCAGGAGTCGCTTGCGCTGGAAGCGCGCTCCCGGTCAATGAAGACGGAAGCGGAAGTCGGTGTTGCTGTTTCTCAGGCCAAGCTCAACGAAGGCATTCACGCCGTGGACCGGCTGGATAGCCTGCTGGCGCAGCGGCCGTCCAAGGCCGCCAAGGTGGCCAGCGCGAAACTGGATCTGGAGCGCTGCACCGTGGTTGCGCCGTTTGATGGATACGTAACCAACCTAAATATTTCGGAGGGTGAGATCGCGAAGCCCGGCGTTCCCTTGTTCACGCTCATCGATGCGCGCAAGTGGTATGTGGTGGCGAACTATCGCGAATCCGAACTGAAGTACATTGCGCCGGGAATGCACGTCGATCTGTATCTGATGGGAAATCAGTCGCGCCGCTTCGATGGCGTCGTGGAGAGCATGGGAAACGGCGTCTCGCCGGACGACACGAACCTGAGCAATGGCCTGCCGCAGATTGATCACACCCTCAACTGGGTTCATCTTGCCGCCCGGTTTCCTGTCCGCATCCGCGTCGTCAACCCCGATCCGGCCCTGTTCCGCATGGGCGAAACCGCGATCAGCATTGTGAGATGATGCGAACCAATGGCTGCCAATCAAACGCCGGAATGGCTGAATAAGATCTATCAGGAACTCGCCCCCGCGCATGGCCGCTATGAGGGGGCGCTCCGCACTGCCTTCGCCGCCACACTGGCGACCTACGTTCTTCTTTTCCTGCAGACGCCCATGATCGCTCCGGGTGTTTATCTCATCTATTTGGTTTCTTACGATGTGCCGTACCTGACCTTCAAGACAAGCGTCCTTGAACTGTTCTACCAATGTGTAGGCGTTGCCTTGTCCCTGATGCTGATTGCGCTGACAGGAAATGATCCCATGGCCCGGGTCCTGGGAGTGGCGGCCTTCACTTTTCTTTCTGCATTCCTGCTCCGTGCCTGTACAGTACGTGTGGTAGCCATGAATCTCGGGATATTCCCAATTCTTACCCTTTCCTTATGGGAACTGCATCTTCCCGCCGAACAGTTGGTCCATCTTTCCATGTGGCCGATTGCGACGGGAGCTGTGGCCGTGGCCATCAAAGTGGCCATTGAGTACATTTTTGCCCGGCGTGATCCGAACCATGCATTGCAAGCGGAGATGAAGGCTCGCCTGGAAACCTTGCAGCAGCTTTTCCAGGGGTTCGCAGAGGGCGAGCCGACGCAGGAGATGAAGCGAAGAGTTGCGAAGGTTTCCCGCTATGCCTTTGCCGGCCAGGGCAAGATGCTCTCGCTCCTGGAGGAAGTGCGTCTCCGCTCCATCCCTGAAGATTCCCCGCAACCCATCCCTCCGGCTTTGATTCCTTATATTGCGCGTCTCCTGGACGTGAGCGCTTCCTTTGGCAGGCAACACCAGACGCAGTTCGATGACGGTCAGTGCCCCAGGTTCGGACAGATTGCCGCGATGCTGACCCGGCTGCAAACAGAGAGCGCAGAGGAAGCCATGGATCTGGAAGAAATGGAGCCGGAGGAAACTGCGGGCCAGCTCCGCCAAATCGAGCAATTGCTGTATACCATGGAGTCCATTTCTCACGCTGATCAACTCCAGCCGCATGAAAGGCTACTCAAGGCTCTTCCCCAAAGGGAAAAGAAACCGTGGTTCCGCTCCGGCGCATGGAGCAATCCGGAGTACCTGACCTATGCGACCAAGCTGAGCCTGTGCGCCACCCTCTGTTACATCATCTATAACTCGCTGGCCTGGCCTGGTGCCTCGACGGCCACGCTCACCGTGTTGGTAGCTGGAGTTACCACAAGCGGAGCGACCAATCAGAAGATGCTCTTCCGTATTCTTGGCGCCACCATTGGGGGCATTATCTTCGGGATCGGCTGCATCGTCTTTGTCTATCCCTTTGCGGACTCCGCTCTGCCCTTCCTGATTTCGATTGCCCTTGTGTCGTTCATCGGAGCGTGGATTGCGCGCAGCGCCCACATGGGCTATGTCGGCTTGCAGATCGTTTTTTCCTTTTACCTGGTTGTCTTCCAGGAATACTCCACTCCCCTGGGCGGATCCGCAGGGCAGGGACAACTCATGAGCAGAGTGCATGGCTTTGGAGCGCCACTGCAAATGACCCCGGCCAGGGATCGCCTGATGGGCGTGCTGATTGCCCTCATCGTGATGTGGGTGATCTTCCACCAGTTGCACCCGAAGCGAGTTGTAGACAGGATGCGCCTTGGCTTGGCACGGCTCTTGCGCATGGAGGCGGATCTGATGTCGCTCATCCGCAGCAGGGAGACTGGCCGAGTAACCGCGTTGCGCGAGGATGTTCTCGCGCTGGTTCTTGAAGTTCGCGGGCTTGCTGAAGCGATTCCTTTTGAACTTGATCAGCACGTGGAACGGGATACGGAAATCAGTGAAGAAATTCAGCACGCCTTGACCAGCACGGAGGGTTTATTTCTTCACGCCAGGGCCGCATGGCCGCGTACAGACGAGACTCCTCCTGAACTCGAGGTGGTAAAGAGCATCAACGATTCGGTTGCGCAGGGCATGCGCGACATGGCGGACATGCTGAATGGGACGCCGAGGAAGCAGGAGCTGGAGGCGATAGCGTCTGCACTCTCCGCCTCCAGAACTGCGGCTGCCTCTTCAGAGTCTTTGACAAGCGTCTTGAACGCGTACACCCGCCTGCAAAGGCAGATTCTGAAGATTCAAGCCGACGCCTGAGCCAAGAGTCGATGCCTGTTCTCATGTATTGCCGCACAACAATTTGTGTGTGCACAACATGTTTGTTGTCAACTTGGTATAAGAGCAAGACAACGCGGTTTTTCGTCCGGTTTCAAAGCCTCAAGAATTGAGGCTTACTCCGCCCGCGTCAAGGACTTGGGCCTTTCCAGGCGCATATAGATATAGACCACCAGTTGCAGCGTAAGGGCGCCACAACAGTCCAGCAGGACATCCCAGGGCGAGCCGGTGCGATTGGGCAGATAAGCCTGATGCAGTTCATCCAGGCTGGCCACCAGAGAGGTTCCGAGCAGCGCGAGAAAAGCGTCCTTGAAAAAGTTGGAACGGCGCAGCGTCATCCACCAAGCGCGCAGCCAGAACAGCCCGATTACCCCGTATCCGAAAAAGTGCCCGCTCTTGCGTATCAGAGCATGAATCAACGGCCAGCGAACGTTGCTGACGGGGCCGAAGATGGCCTGGAAAAGCCAGCGCAACGGCCCGCTGGTATGATCGGCGCCCATGAATTCGGTGGATTCCAGCAAGATAACGCCGATGCCCAGGACAACAGGGAACCAGGCGTTCAACCAGAACTTGAGGCTGTGACGGCTAGAACTCTCTTCCAATGGGCATGGCCTTTCTGGCGGTATAGCGAGTAACTTCTTCTGCCACTCCAGCGACGATGACCGGTCGCCGAAGTGCAAAAGAAGTTGTTGAATGCAATCGTTTATGACAGCGGCAATTGAAAAAAGCCACTACTCAATACGATAGTTGGGCGCCTCGCGAGTGATGATCACGTCATGCACGTGACTCTCACGCAAGCCGGAACTGGAGATGCGCACGAACTGCGCCTTCTCTTGCAGTTCCTTGATGGTGTGACATCCAAGATACCCCATGCCGGAGCGCAGGCCGCCGACCAGCTGGTAAACCATGGACTCGAGCGGTCCGCGATAAGGAACGCGCCCTTCGATGCCCTCAGGAACGAATTTGGTCAAGCGGTTCTGGCTGGAGCGTTCGCGCTGCATCACGCCCTCGACGAGGCTTTCAGCGTTGGCCAGATCTTCGACGCTCTGGAAGTAGCGCTCGCCGGAGCCCTGGTTCATGGCGGTCAGCGAGCCCATGCCGCGATAGCTCTTGAAGCTGCGGCCCTGGTAGAGGATGGTCTCGCCCGGGCTCTCGTCCACGCCGGCAAACAGCGAACCGATCATCACCGAATCGGCGCCTGCGGCGATGGCCTTGGTGATTTCGCCCGAGTACTTGATGCCGCCGTCGGCGATGACCGGAATTCCGCGCTCGCGCGCGGCGCGCGAGGCCTCTGCGACGGCGGTAATCTGCGGCATTCCCGCGCCGGTGACCATGCGCGTGGTACAGATGGAGCCAGGGCCAATGCCTACCTTGATGGCATCGGCTCCGGCGTCGATCAAGGCCAGAGCGCCGTCGTAGGTAACCACATTGCCAGCCAGCAAGCCAATGCTGGGGAAGTGCTTCTTGACTTCGCTGACCGCCTCCAGCACTCGCGTGGAGTGAGCGTGCGCCGAGTCGATGGCCAGAACATCCACGCGCGCGCGAATCAACTCCGCCGCACGCTCCAGATAATCGCCCGTGGCTCCGATGGCTCCGCCCACGCGCAGCCGGCCCTTTTCATCCTTGCTTGCGAAAGGGTATTTCAGCTTTTTCTGGATGTCCTTGACGGTGATCAGGCCCTTCAACTCGTACTGATCGTTGACCACCAGCAGCTTTTCGATGCGATGCCGGTGCAGGATCTGCTCAGCCTCTTCGAGCGTGGTCCCGACGGGCACCGTGATCAGATCGTCCTTGGTCATGACGTCGCCGACGGGAATATCCGTGCGGGTTTCAAAGCGCAGGTCGCGATTGGTCAGAATCCCGACCAGACGCTTGTTTTTCGTCACCGGCACGCCGGAGATCTTGTAGCGCCGCATCACTTCAAGGGCGTCGCCGATCATCTGGTCGGGCTCGACCGTGACCGGATCGACGATCATGCCGCTCTCTGAGCGCTTCACCTTGTCGATCTCGCCGGCCTGGTCGGAAATGGTCAGATTGCGGTGCACGATGCCGATGCCGCCTGCTTGGGCCATGGCGATTGCCATGCGCGACTCGGTGACCGTGTCCATGGCGGCCGAGATCATGGGAGTGTTCAGCGTAATCTCGCGGGTCAACTGGGTTTGCGTGCTGACCTGCGTGGGCACCACGTCACTGTAGGCGGGCACCAGCAATACGTCATCAAAAGTAAGGGCTTCGGGAAGATTTTTGTTTAGCATTGTGCTCCGAGCGCCTGACCGAACGGGAGATATGGTCCCGGCGCGACAGGCGTTCTTTCTATTGTAAAGGAGAGGGCATAAAACGATTCCTTGCCCGTCGCAAATCGCAGAAAAAGCTCAAAGGGCAATCGCTTCGCCGGGCAGGCGCTGCAGGATTCCCAGCTTGCCAGCCATGCGCTCCGAAATGCGCATGGGAATCTTTTCCTCGTTGCCGAGCGTGAGGACAATGTAGTGCCGCCATAGAAACTTGTCGCGGCCGAACTGAATTTCATTCCAAGGGATGCGGAGCGGAGGATGGCCGATTCGAAACAGGAAGAGCACGGATAAATAAAGAGCGTCTTCGGCCGCAGTGAGGCGAACGCAACTGCTGTAATGTCCCCAGTAGCGCATATATACGGTGCAAAAAAGCGGGCCGACGGTACGGGTTTCGCCATACGGCTCGGCTTGGGCGCGAAAGCGCTTGGCCAGCGTGTGCCAACCGGTGAGGATGCTGATTAGAAGGCAGATCACGGCCATCCACGCCGCAAAAAAGGCAAGGACGAAAAACAGAAGATAAGGCTGCATCTCATTCGTGGGGGCTTGCAAGGTACACCTCTTTGAAAGCAGTCCGCAGTGGGCTTTCGCGAGATTCGATCACTGGCGAAAGCCCAGTCACGCAGAGCTAGACCCCTACCGGGAAGGGCTTGGGGCTGGATTCAACGGGCGCCGTGCCGGTGCGCCAGCGCTCGAAGCGGCCTTGCAGAAGGCTCATCAGGCCGGTGTACCAGTAGCCAAAGACGAACAGAATCAAAAACGGCGCGGTGAAGTAGTTGTGGTTCATGAAAGTGTAGATGATGGCGCCCATGAAGTAGCAGCCGATGAAAATCTCGATCCACGGGGCCAACACCAGCCGCTTGCGATACTTGGCTGCCTGGGACTTTTCGCCCTTCTTGGCCACGCGGTACTTGGGCGTGCGCACAAAGGCGCTCTTGATGCCGAACAGCGCCTCCATCACCGCCTTGGTGTTGGTGACCGTCAGGCCGATGCCCAAAGCCATCAGAATCGGCAGATAGAAGAAGGTCTTCCACCAGGTTTTTGGAAAAAGCTCGCGCTCGGCCGCCACGTAAAAGACCGCGATCGAAAAGGTGGAAGCGGCGAAGAGCGGAAAGTCGATCAGCACCATCTGAAACCAGCCCTGATAGAAGCGCACAATCATGGCGGGAAGCAGGAACGCCGTCATGATAATCATCAGCGGATAGCTCAAATTCGCCGTGAGGTGCTGGATGGACTCCCACTTGTTGCGTTTCGAGGCTTTAGAGTCGAAGACCCGCGGCAAAATCTTGATGGAGACCTGGATCAGTCCCTTGGCCCAGCGCGCCTGCTGGGTCTTGAAGGCGGTCATCTCAATGGGCAGCTCGGAAGGGCACTCGACCTCGGGCAGGTATTTGAATTTCCAGCCGGCCATCTGTGAGCGGTAGCTGAGGTCGGTGTCTTCGGTGAGCGTGTCGTGCTGCCAGCCGCCGCCGTCCTCGATGGCCTTGATGCGCCACATGCCGGCCGTGCCGTTGAAGTTGAAAAACTCCCCGGAGCGGCTGCGCGAACCCTGCTCGATGACGAAATGCGCATCCAGCAGGATGGCTTCAACCTGGGTCAACATGCTGTAGTTGCGGTTCAGATGCGTCCACCGCGTCTGCACCATGCCGATCTGCGGTTCGGCGAAGTGATGAATCACCTTCATCAGCCAGTCTTTCGGCGGCACGAAGTCGGCGTCGAACATGGCCACAAATTCGCCCTTGGCCACCTTGAGGCCTTCGGCCAGCGCCCCGGCCTTGTAGCCGTAGCGATTGGTGCGGTGAATGTAGGTGATCGGATGGCCCAGCGCCGCATAGCGCTCCACAACATTCCTGGCCACCTGCTGGGTTTCGTCGGTCGAGTCATCCAGCACTTGAATATCCAGCTTGTCGCTCGGATACTCCATCCCGCAGACCGCCTCAATCAACCGGTCGATGACGAACTGCTCGTTGAAGATGGGCAGTTGCACAGTCACCCGCGGCAGCTCCTTGAAGTGCTGCGGCGGATCTGGACGGTAGTTCTTGCGGTTCTTGTAATAGACGTAGCACATGGTGTAGCGATGAACGCCATAAAACGACAGGGCGATCATCACCGCGAAGTAGGGAATCAGCATCGCCAGGTCAAACCAATTCCAGTGGTAAAGCCCCTTGAAGGTCTGATCGACGTACTGCGACTTCAGGTAATGGCGCAGGCCGTTGGGCGCAAATGACATATACTCGGCCACCCGCATGGGCAGGCTGCCGAGCTGGATTCGGCACAGGTTGGAGATAGGATTTAAACAGTTTACAAGCGCGGCAAACAGGGCAAGCCTCCACGATACTGACATCAGCAATTGTAGACGAGAAGAGGCTGTTCTGCGGTGCGGTCGAGCTGCCACGATGGACGGGGACCAGCCAGGCTGTATTCGCTCTACACTTCGTAGGGAGCACGGACGCCCGGTTCACTGGGAGAGAAATCGCGCGTGTTGCGCGTGACGAGCAGGGCTTGATGCACCTCGGCCGTCGCCCAAATGATAGCGTCTGGCAGTTTGATGCGCCGGGACTTGCGAATCCGGACGGCACACTCGGCGACCTTGGCGTCGATTTGTAGCAGGTCGAAGGTTTCAAGGAAGGCTCGGGCCGTGCTTTCCGTCTGCGGAGTGGTTCCGGCCATAACTTCCATCCAACTGATGATGCTGATTGACGGAGACTCATAGAGTGCCAGCTCCACCTTCGCCTGGGGAATGCCACGCAGGTAATCGACGAGAATATTGGTGTCGAGAACTGCTTTCACCACTCACTCCGTAACTTTTCCTGGTAGGCAAGGCCGTCCTCGGGAAGTGGATCGGAAACGCCGGGCAGAGAGAGCGTTTGGCCTTTCCACAAGCCGAAGGCTGTCTCGCGAGAAGGCCGGTTTAGCGTAATGTACGCCGCAACCGCTTGCCGTACGGCTTCGGCGCGGGAGAGCTTCTGGGCGGCGCAAATGGCTCCCAGCTCCTTTAGTTGCTTCTCGGGTACATCAATCAACGTACGCATGGCTGAACGACCTCTGATATGTATATCATATATCAAATTAGGCTTTTGGTCGACAAATCAGAGCTCTACAAAAAGACGGCCCGCTTCTCGTGGTGAGGAGCGGGCCGCTTAAGTGATGGAACAGTCGGGGATGGTTACTCCGCAGGTTTAACTGCTGCTTCAGCTGCGGCTTTTGCATCTTCTTCTTCTTTTGCCGCTTTGGCCTTGGCCTTCGCTTTGGCTACGTCCGTGGCCAGCGCGCCGAGGTCGGCGGCCAGCTTTTCGGTGGAGAAGGCTTCGATCAAATCGCCTTCCTTCAGGTCATTGAAGCCGCCGAGGCCGATACCGCATTCCATGCCATTGGTGACTTCCTTGGCGTCGTCCTTGAAGCGCTTGAGGGAGTTGACCTTGCCCTTGAACACCTCTTCGTCGCCGCGCATGACCTTGATTTCCGAGTCGCGACGGATGGTTCCGTCCTGGACACGGCAACCGGCGATGGTGCCGATCTTCGGGATTCTGAAGATGTTGATGACCTCGGCGCGGCCCAGGTAGTTCTGCTTGAACGTGGGTTCGAGCAGGCCGAGCATGGCCAGGCGCATCTTGTCCTGCAACTCGTAAATGATGGAGTGCAGGTGGATGTCCACGTTCTCCTGTTGTGCCAGTTCGGCAGCCTTGCGCTCGGGGCGCACATTGAAGCCGATGATGATGGCGTCGGAGGCGGTGGCCAGCAGGACGTCGGTTTCCGTGATGGAGCCGACGCCGGAGTGGATGACCTTGACGCGCACCTTTTCGGTGGACATGCGGGTCAGCGAATCGGCCAGCACCTCGACCGAGCCGGTGACATCGCCCTTGATGATGAGGTTCAGGTCCTTGACGCCAGCCAGACGAATCTGTTCGGCGAGGCCTTCCAGCGAGACGCGGCTGCTCTTGGCGAGCTGGGCGTCGCGCTCCTTCATCCTGCGGTACTGGGCAATGCTCTTGGCCTTGTCGCGATCGGCGACGACCAGGAACGTGTCGCCGGAGTCGGGCATGGATTCGAGGCCGAGGACTTCGACCGGTGTCGAAGGTCCGGCTTCCTCAATGGCGCGGCCGCGGTCGTCAAACATGGCGCGAACCTTGCCGAAGGTGTTGCCGACAATGTAGCTGTCGTTGAGGTGCAGGGTGCCGTCCTGAACCAGGACGGTGGCCACTGCGCCGCGGCCGCGATCGAGCTTGGCTTCCAAGACCGAGCCCACAGCCTTGCGGCCGGGAGTAGCCTTGGGCGCCTTCAGGTCGCTGACCAGGCAGATCATTTCGAGTAGCAAGTCAAGGTGGATGTGCTTCTTGGCGGAAACCTCAACGAAGACGGTGCCTTCGCCGCCTGCCGCCCACTCCTCAGGAATGAGGCCGCGGTCTGCAAGCTGCTTTTTGACGCGCTCCGGGTTGGCGTTCGGCTTGTCGATCTTGTTGATGGCCACGATGATGGGCACTTCGGCGGCCTTGGCGTGGTCAATCGCCTCAAGGGTCTGAGGCATGACGCCGTCATCGGCGGCGACGACGATCACCACGATGTCGGTGACCTTGGCGCCGCGAGATCTCATGCGGGTGAAGGCCTCGTGACCAGGAGTATCAAGGAAGACGATTTCGCGGCCGGAAGCTGGAGAGCCTTCCTTGGCGAATTTCACCTTGTAGGCGCCGATGTGCTGGGTGATGCCGCCAGCTTCGCCGGAAACAACGTCGGTTTCGCGGATGGCGTCGAGCAGCGATGTCTTGCCGTGATCGACGTGGCCCATGACCGTGACGACGGGCGAGCGGGGAACTTCGAGCTCACCGGTATTATCGGCTTCGAGGACTTCTTCGATGGCCTCGTTGGCGATCTCTTCCTCATAGCTGATGACGGTGGCGGCGGCGCCGAACTTGGCGGCGACATCCTTGACCATCTCGGCGTCGAGGGACTGATTGACGGTGACCATAATGCCGCTCATCAGCAGGGTGGCGATCAGGTCCTTGGCGCGGACATCGAGCTTCTCGGCCAGATCCTTGACGCTGATGCCTTCCGTCACGGTGATTGCGCGGGTAATGGGCAGCGGCTCGCCGCCATATTGCACCCCGCCATAACGTGGCGGTGGCACAAAGCCCTTCATCGGGCCTTCCTTGACCTTGGGATACTGCGGACGTCCGCCGCGGCCTCTGGAAGGAGCGCGTGCCGGGCGAGGAGGCGCACCGGTCGGTGCCGCGCCAGCGCCAGCGCCGCCAGGACGAGCGCCAAAGCCAGGGCGTGCGCCAAAGCCGGGACGTGCGCCAGGAGCGCCGGTTCCGGCGTAACCGCCAGGGCCGGTACGAGTAGGATGCTTGGGACGCGGACCGCCGGCGAACTGGCCGGGAACGCTGCCGGGGGTGTGCTGATAGATGCCCGTGCCGCCCGTAGGATGGGTGGATCGGCGGTCGTAGATGGGCCTGCCGCGCTGGATGACGCCTACTGCCGCTCCGAGAGCCGACGGCGGTGGCGTTGGAGGCGCCTTGTAAACCGGACGAGGTCCCGTGTGCGGCATGACCAGGCGCCGGGCAGGCGCTGTCGGTGTAGGCGACGGAGTATGAATGCTTCCCTTGGTGCGGGAGGCGGGCTGAGACGCGGCCACAGCGGCAGTTGCAGCCACAGCTTCTGGCTCAACGGCTGGCGCTGCCGCAGCTTCTTGCTCGGCCGCAACAGCGGTAGCTTCAACAACGGGCGGAGCCGCAACGGGTGCGGACTCAACGGCTTTGACTGCTGGAGAAGCTGTCTTGACTGCCGGAGGCGCGGCCGCAGGCGCAACGGGCGCTTTGACTGCCACAGTGACGGGTGCGGACTCAACGGTTTCAGGAGCTTCAACCGCGGGCGCAACCGGCGCGACCGGCGGCTTGACGACGACGGCCACCGGAGGAGGCGGAGCAATGGCGACTGCCGGACGCGGCGCGACCACAACTCCTGCCGGAGCCTTGGCGACCACCGGGCCGACGGGCGGATGAGTGGCGATGGCTGGCAACGGCGGGGCGATAATGTGCGGCCCGGAACGGGGCAAGGGAACGATCTTGCGCGGCTGCGGACGGGCCGGAGCCTTGGCGACGACCACGGGCGCTGCGGCGGGCGGCGCCGCCACGACGACAGGCGGCGCGACCTTCGGCTTCAGCGGAGCATGACCATGAGCCGCCTCCGCCTCCTGTTCCTGCTTTTTTGCCAGAATGGCCTTCAGCACGTCACCGGGCTTGGAGATATGCGAGAGATCAATCTTGGGCACAATGCCCTGCGAGGCGTGAGACGCCTGCGTGGCTGTCTGGCCCGCCGGCCGCGATCCACGCTCAAAATGCGCGCGTACCTTGTCGGCCTCGTAGTCCTCCAGAGAACTCGAGTGAGTTTTGCCGGTAGCCAAGCCAAGTTCTGCAAGCATGTCAAGAATCTTCTGGCTCTTGACTTCCAGCTCACGCGCGAGAATATTGATTCGAACCTTACTCATCAGCCTCTTTTCAAATGGTGTTTCCCAAAGCCCTTAGTCGTTCATAGATACCCCATGGCATTGGCAGTTCCCAGGACTTGCGTTGTCGTCAGATTGGGCTTGAAAGACGCGGCGCATCTTATGCGTCGTCCTCTTTGGCCGCCTGCTCGTCCGTTGTTGCACTTTCGGTTTCGTTCTCTTCCAGCAGCGGCTGTTCCGCGCTTTGAGCATCTTCCTCAAGCGCTTCGGCCGGCTGGTCTTCCAAAGTTTCAACTTCCGCCTCATCGGCGGGAGGAATATCCTCGACAGCCTCTTCGGCTGCGGTGCTGGCTTCAGAATCTTCTTCGGTTTCGGCGGCGCGCTCCTCTTCCGTAGCGCGAACTTCCTCCGCTTCGGTAATGACCGCGGCGTCGTTTTCCGCTTCCGCTTCGTCGGTGGCCACAACCGCTTCGCGTTCTTCTTCGGCTAAAGCCGGTTCCGCGGTTCCGTCTGCTGCTGTGGCTTCTTTCGCGGCGGCAGCCTCGTCAAACTGGCTGAAGTAGTGGCGTACGGCCACGCTGATCTTTTCCAGCGTCTTTTCGCCGATGCCGGGAATCTCCTCGAGCTGCTCGGGCGTCATGTCGGCCAGTGCCTCGACCGTGGTGATGCCGGCGGCGACCAGCTTTTGAATCACGCTGTCGCCCAACTCCGACACCTGCTCGATGGGCGTCGAGGGACCGCCGCTGAGGTCCTGCATTTGCTGCTCGACCTCCTGGCGCTTCTCCTCTTCGCTCTTGATGTCGATCTTCCAGCCAAGCAACTTGGCCGCCAGACGGACGTTCTGCCCCTTCTTGCCGATGGCCAGCGACAGTTGCGTGTCGTCGACGACGACTTCCAACTGCTTGTCGGCCAGGTCGGCGATGGAAACGCGGCTGACCTTGGCCGGCTGCAGCGCCTTTTCGGCAAAAGTGGTGATTTCGTCGGAATACTCGATAATATCGATTTTTTCTCCGCGCAATTCGCGGATGATCGACTGCACACGCATACCCTTCATGCCCACGCAAGCGCCGACCGGGTCCACGTCCTTGTCGCGGGACTGGACGGCAATCTTTGTACGCTCACCGGCCTCGCGCGCGGTGGCGCGGATGACCACCGTGCCGTCGTAAATTTCGGGAACTTCAGACTGGAAGAGGTTCTGCACCAGCTCCGGCGCGGCGCGGGAGACGATGACCTGCGGTCCCTTGGCGGCGCGGTCCACCTTGAGCAGAACCACGCGGACGCGCTCTCCGATGGAGAACTGCTCCAGCCGTGACTGCTCGCGCTTGGGGCAGCGGCCTTCGCCCTTGCCCAAGTCGAAAATGATGTCCTGGCCCTCGATCCGCTTGACGGTCGCGTTCAGTACTTCCCGCTCACGGTTGGAGTACTCGTTGAAAACCGTGTCGCGCTCGGCTTCACGCACCTTCTGGAAAATGATCTGCTTGGCCAGTTGCGCGGCAATGCGGCCCAGCGCGCTGGTGTCACGATAGAGCCGGATCTCGCTGCCGACCTCGACCTCCGGCGCCATCTTTTTGGCCTCGGTGAGCGTGATCTGGTTGAGCGGGTCCTCCAGGGGATCATCGTCGGCGACAACGGTCTTGTAAATGTAGGCCAGAATCGCGCCGGTTTCCCTGTCCAGCTCGCCGCGCATGTTTTCCTGGGTCTTGTAATACTTGCGCGTGGCCAGAGCAATGGCCTCCTCGACGGCGCCGACAACGACAGCGGGATCAATGCCCTTTTCCTGGCTCAAGAGTTCGATACTCTGGTACAAAGCGCTGGCCATAATCTACTTGCTCTCTCTTCATCGCCCGGCTCGGAACCCGGATTGCGGTCGGGGCCGGTTCAGTTGGTTGTAGGGTGCGGGTTCAAGCTGCGGCCCGTTTCCTTCACTTCTTGCCGTTTCCGGCGAAAGCCTTGATCTCCGGCACCAATTGCGCCTTCTCAATGTTGCTGAACGCAATTTCCACCGTATTGACGCCCGTTTTCCGGCTCTTGCTGTTCTGTTTCACCGCCGACAGGTCGAGGGTGATCGTTTCGTCCGATCCGGCGCCGGAGCCGGCAGTCAGGCGTCCTTGCCAGTGCCGGTTATTGCGGATCGGTTCAAAGGTCTGCACCTTGACCAGGCTGCCTGAAAACCGTTGAAACTCCTCGGGCCTGGTCAACTTGCGGTCCAGCCCCGGAGAGCTGGCTTCGAGCGTGTACTCGGCGCCGGGAACCAAATCTTCCACGTCCAGCAGCACGCCAAAATCCCGGCTGAAAGCTGCGCAATCCTCGTGGGTAATGCCCGAAAGCTGCTCGACGCTGAGCGAACCCTCGTGAACTTCTTTCACTAGCCGCTCGGGAAGCTCCGCGTTCTCTTCCTCGGCGTTCTCGGCTTCGATGGCAGCTTTCAGCTTGGCGCGGCCCTCGGCATTCTTTTCGAGATAGACGCGGAGTGTGCGCTCCTTTGCCGGGCCTAGGAACTCGATGTCCACAAGGTCCAGCCCATGAGAAGCGGCCACACGCGCTGCCGCCGATCGAATTGCCTCCAGCTTGACTGCCATCGTCCTCCTGGCCACTCAACCACTTCACCAACAAAAACCTATCGTTGCCAACCCAGAGAGCAATAACCGCTTTCCAGGAACCCAGGCCATTTCGAATCCTGCTCGCCGGGTGACCTTGCTCTGGGGTCTGCACCCCGAAAACGACCCAAAATCAGGTGGTTTTCTGCAAATAAAAAGTGGGCTATAAGCCCACTCATCTCTCCGCCAGCCGGTGCGGTCACGGCAACTCAGGCGGACAAATTCGTCTGCACTCCTAGCATACGTCGAAGTTTGCAAAAATTCAATGCGCAAATGCGGCGGAATCGCCTGAATTTGCCGGTTTTGAGTGCCATTCCGGTCGAGACGCCGGGGGGCCCGGGTCCGAGGATAGTGAACTGGGGACCTCAACGTTTCCTTTGGGCTCTAAGTCCAGCATCTGTGGGACTTGTGACACCGGGGCTCAGGCCGCGCCCTCTTGAAACGGCGAATGCGACGAAGCGTATTATTTTTCCGCAAATTTTGGCGAGGTCCGTGAGCTGAGTTTTCACGTTATATTGGGAGGAGCGGAAATCGAAAAAGCGAGTTTTTTGTCGCGCAGCCCTGTTGCTTCAAGCTGTTCATGACAGCGGCGAGTTCCTGATACCGGCTTGATTGGGCGGTTGCGGGGCAGGTTTTTCGGCGGTTCTGAAAGATATTTCCGATGTCGCTCTTGTGCGCGGTGAGGGACGAAGAGTATCAGTTAAAGCAGACTTAATCTTTTTCTCGGAAATAAAATTCCAGGGCAACCACAGGGCCACTCGATGAGGCATACTCGCAAGCAGCGTCAACTGATAACCCTGATTGCCACGACGATTGCTGCCATGATTGGAACGTCAGGCGGCTATTTGATGGGACGATCCCTGGCGCTCAGAATGGCGCAAGACAGGCTTGCACAGGATGCCGTTCGTGTCGTGGCGCATGAAGATGCCTTCGGCGAAGAGTCGCGCGCCCTGCTGGCCACGTTGAACGCATCGCCCTACCCGTACTGTTCGGACGCGGAACTCGACTATTTCCGCAAACTGGTTTATCGCGCGAAATACTTGAGCGACGCCGGACGGATGCACTCTGGAACGATTGCGTGCTCGGCCGCGATGAGCCGCGCGGATTTGCCCAAGGTGCAGTACAAGGC
>Ga0255355_1000182_pt1 | contig 43858 bp, 24 predicted proteins | sample HBST75metaG_FD_189943 | JGI IMG/M metagenome (GOLD analysis project Ga0255355, IMG submission 189943) | Peat soil microbial communities from Stordalen Mire, Sweden - H.B.S.T75 | ecosystem: Environmental > Terrestrial > Soil > Wetlands > Peat | place: Sweden: Norrbotten County, Stordalen Mire...
GCGACAATCTCACCGCAACCATGTCGCCCAACGTCGATGCAATCGGACTGCGCATCGTCCTCTCGCTGGCAACGATCATGCTGGTCTGGTTCGGAGTGCAGGAGGCGCTTGCATCGGCGCAAGGCGGTCAGGGCTTCAGTATGGCGAAGTTTATGAACTTCTTCATTCTGATCACCTTCGCTTACACGTTCGTGAAGTATTACGACAACGCCATTCCCGGTCTCGGCTATTCGCTCAAGGGATTCATCAGCCAAGGCACGACCGACCTCGCGCAAACAATTGGGCAGGACGGCATCAATTCAATGTTTCAAGCAATTGATGCGGCCTTGGCTAAGTCCGGTCCTGGCATTGCGATGTACACAGCGCCCTATCTGCTTGTCGCCTACACGATTACGCAGATTGCACTTTCGGTGCTTGCCGCTGTTGTCGCCGTCATTCTGGCCTATGGTGCAGTTGCCGGAGCGATCATCGGCCTTCTTGGCCCGATCTTCATTCCGTTTCTTGTCATTGAAAAGCTGGAGTTTCTCTTCTGGGGATGGCTCAAAGCCTTCCTGAGTTTTTCATTCTACAAGGTTGTCACGGCAGCCACGATGAGTATTCTCGGCCATCTCTTCATGGCCTATTACGCCAATCTGACCGACTTTACCAACCCTCTCACACTCGTCAAGAATCTGCCATTGCTCATCATGCTTGTGGTTGTGAACATCTTCATGATTATCAAGATTCCGGCGATTACCGCCTCCATCTTCTCCGGCAGCAGCAGTGGCCACGATGCAGGAATGGGCGCAATTACCGGTGCCATAACCGCAAGGCTGATGTAGTGAATGGAGATCCAGCAATGCCGACAACAGAGACCACCTCCCCGGAAATCACGCGCGCGGCGGAACGCTACCTGGAGCAGTATGGCGATCCGCTCGTCATGAACACGTATTTGAAGGTGACGATACTTGTTCTGTGCGCAGTCTGCCTGATGCTGGGCGCGCTCATCTTCAAAAGCCAGAAGGCTCTACTCGGTATGAAACCACTCGTGATTCGCATTAACGATGTGGGCCATGCCGACGCAATCGACTACCGCAATTACCAGTACAAGCCGCAGGAGGCAGAGAACAAGTATTACCTCTCGCGGTGGGCCACGCTTTACTTTCAACGCAACCGCTACACCATCGAGCGTGACCAGACGCAGGCGCTTTACTTTCTCAACTCCGATGTGCAACAGGCCGTTATTCGTCAGGAGCAGCAGAACAAGACGATTACCAACTTCCAGCAAGACAGCACGCTTCCCTATGTGGACATCAACATCAAGAGTGTGATCTTGGATGATTTGCGGCAGTCACCGTATTCGGCTCGGATTGAGTTCGAGAAGGTCTACACCAATGCCAGCGACCACACGGAGTTGAAGAAGGAACGCTGGACCGCCAGCGTGACGTATGTTTTCGCAGAACACGTCGAAAACAATGCGCTGGCATACAACCCACTCGGGCTGACCATCGTCCGCTACCGCGCCGATCAGGCATTCGATTAAGGAGCGATATGAACAACGACCTGGACCTTCTCATTTCGTTTCTTCAGCCCATCAAAGAGCTGTTGCTTGACGACACCGTGAGCGAAATTATGGGCAACCCGAACGGGCAATGGTGGTTTGAGCGCAGAGGTAGAGTGGAGCACGCGGAGATCGTCTTCGATGCAAAAGCCCTCCGCACCGGCCTTGAAGTCATTGCCAACAAACTCAGCAGGAAACTCGACGAGACGCATCCGTTATTGAATGCGCAATTGCCGGATGGGAGCCGACTGGCGGCGGTGCTACCGCCTGTTGTGCGTCCCAATCCAGCGGTGACGATACGAAAGTTTTCCAAGGTTCGTTTCACCATTGCAGACCTGATTCAAACGGGCGCAATGACTACGGAGATTGGCGGCCTACTGCGAGGTTACATCGAGGAGGGAAAGACCATTCTCATCAGCGGCGGAACGGGCAGCGGAAAGACGACGCTGCTCAATGCGCTGGCAGATTTCATCCCAGAAGAAGAGCGCATCGTCGTGATCGAAGACACGTCTGAGCTGCGCATCGGCAAGCCGAATCTATTGGCATCGGAATGCCAGACCGAATCGCTCACCGGCACCGTAAACTTCAACGACCTATTGAAGGCCGCGCTGCGCTGGAGACCAGACCGCATCATCCTGGGCGAGGTGCGCGGGGATGAGGCGCGTACACTGCTCGATTCATTCAATACAGGGCACGCAGGTTCGATGGCAACCATTCATGCCAGCTCTGCGGTAAAAGCATTGCGCAGGTTCGGCGAATTGGCAATGCGTTCACACCAGCAAACGAATCGTGATGACATCTCAGCGGAGATTGCGGAGACCGTCCAGATTGTCACCCAGGTAGGCAGGTATGCCGTGGGGCGCAAAGTCAGCGAGATCATCGCCGTGCGCGGATATGACCGCGCAACAAAGCTGTTCCTTTACGACACCATATTTGACCGTGCAACAGACCGTTCAACCATTTCAACCACGAACAAGAGGGAGAACATTCATGCCATTGCTTGAGATCGTACCCAGCAAGAAAGTCACAGCAACCGTTTCGCTTGAAGAACCCACGGCGAACCTCGTCAATCAATACGCTGCATTCACCCGCGTTGCCGCAGACGATGTAGTGAACAAAGCATTGGAATACGTCTTCACCAAAGACAAGGACTTCCAGAAGTTCATCGACTCACCAAATGACGCAAAGCCACTACACCCGCTACGCATCAAGCGGAATGGCGATAGCTCACCGAAGGGACGACCAGGGCGCAAGCCTGCTGCATCTGTACCTGCCCCAATACCTGCTTCAGTGGTTCATTCTGCGGTGAAGTAAGGTGCATTCTCTCACCCATCATTTGTGCGGCAATTGGAATGGTGCTACGCACCGGGTGATTATTGATACTCCATCCCTCCAAGGGTCGTGCTGGGTGTACCAAAGGACACTTGAACCCACCCGAATAGATACAAGCACTTAGGGCCGTCAGGTGTCCCTACGGACACGCAGGGACACCCAAGGACACCAGCCCGGAAAGAGAACATTCATGCCACTTCTAAGCGAAGATCAACTTGCCGCCGAAGCAGAGAAACGCGAAACCTATCGGCTGGTCGGCGTCACAACGAAGCTCAGTCCGCGTGAAGTGGCGGACGTTGAGCGCCTTGCTAAACGGCGCGGCCAGCAGCGCGGCGAACTTATTCGCCGCCTCATTCTTGACGAACTCAGCCGCGACAGTGGAGAGCCGACCGCCAGCGCAGAGCTGAGTGAAATTGTCGGGATCAGACTCATGCTGATGAACGTCCTAAAGCCAATCGCTGCCGGACAGAAGCTCACGCCTGAAGTCTTCGACAGCATCATGACGGAAGTTAAGAAGCGCAAAAAAGCCGTGGCCATCGAGGCACGGCAGGAAGCAGAGCGCGCGTGATGGCAACAACCCACTGGGGCCGCAAAGAATCGATCATCTTCCCGCCGCATTCCCCGATCTACAGCTACGGAGCGGTGTTCCTCGCGTTCGTGCTGACTGGCTGCTTTCTGTACCTTCGTTTCTGCTTTGGCCAGTCGTCCTTGCAACAGTTTTATACGCCAATCTATGCGCGGACGGCAGCAGGAGGTGCCTTCAAGAAGCACAGCAAATATCAACTGCTGTACGTCGGCGACGGAACGAAAGCAGGGCGACTGGCCGCTGACGGCGACGTGAAAGCTGGGACGACTCCCGCGCCGGGAGGCAAGCAAATTCCGCTGGCACTTTCGAGTGCGGCAGCGGGGCAAGGACTCCGTGCTTTGTATCGTGGCCCGCAGCAGGTTTATCTTGACGCGACTCTGCATGAGTACCTGAAGAGGAGTGTTTATGACGGCGACCAGCTGCGCGACATCTACGAGATTCCGTTTCTGTTTGGCTTCCTTTCGCTGCTGGCGCAGCTTCCGTTTTCTATCTCGAAAGACATCAAGCGCCGCAAGGAATTGAAGTACGGCCGGCTGCTCAAAGGGCCGGTCATGCTCACGCCCAAGGAATTCAATCAGACAGTGAACGGGGACGGCATCGGCTTCAAAACCACCGAGGCAAAACAGATGATGCGGATACCGCTTCAGGCCGAGGCGCAGCACATCGAATTGATGGGCGACACCGGCGCAGGCAAGACAACGCTCATCATGCAGATACTCCGGCAGATTCAGGGCCGCGAGCACGCGGCCATCGTCTACGATCCGGCTTGCGAATTTATTCAACGCTTCTATTCTAAAAAACGTGGCGACATTGTATTGAACCCGCTGGACGACCGTTGCCCCTACTGGGGGCCGTCCGAAGAGTTGCGGCGCAAGGCTGAGGCGAAGGCGATTGCGGCCTCTCTCTACCAGCCGACCAGCGACAAGAAGGGTGAGTTTTTCACCGAAACACCGCAGAAGATTTTCGCCCATCTGCTCACCAAAGGCCCGACGCCGGAGGAGTTGGTTGCGTGGCTCTCGAACCCAGCAGAGATCGACCTGCGTGTGCGCGGCACCGAAATGGAAGCCATGATTGCCAAGGGCGCGCAGCAGCAGCGCAACGGCGTTCTTGCTTCGCTCGGACTGGTTGCGGACAGCCTTCGGATGCTGCCGACCAGGGAGCAGGCGGGCGGCAAAACATGGAGCGCCACGGAGTGGGCCGAGACCCGCGAGGGTTGGATCTTCATCACGTCGAGCGCGACCGAGCGCGAAGCGTTGCGCCCGCTGCACAGCCTTTGGATTGATCTGTTGGTTATGCGGCTTTTGACCGCGCCGCAGAAGAACCAGACGCCGGTCTGGTTTGTGCTCGACGAACTGGCCAGCCTGCAACGCCTGCCCCAACTGCATACCGCGATCACGGAGAACCGGAAGAGCAAAAACCCGCTTGTACTTGGCTTCCAAGGGAAGGCGCAGCTTGAAGTAATTTATGGTCACTTGGCCGAGGTCATGCTCTCTCAACCTGCCACAAAAATCTTTCTCAAGACGACAGAACCCAAGGCGGCAGAGTGGGTCAGTAATGCGATTGGAAAAGTTGAAATCGAGCGCATGAAGGAGACGCACTTCGACGGCTCTCGCTCTGGCAGAAACTTCAGTCTTGACCGGCAGATCGAGCCGCTTGTCATGGATTCTGAAATCTCTGGACTGGAGAATCGGCACGCATTTCTCAAGCTGGGAAACAACGTGGCCCGCTTCCACTTCGAGTACATGGACCTGCCGCTGACGACTCCAGGCTTCATTCCGCGCAGGGGCGATGAGGATGAACTTCATTTCGATCCGAAGACGTTGGAGCCGAAGAATTCTGAAAGCCAAGCGCCGGAGATTGACCTTGAAGCCGAACCGCTGAGCGCGGCGATGCTTGCTCGTCTCGAACCTGAAGAAGACGATGCCGAGGCCGAGCAATTGCAGCTAGACGAACCCGCCGAAGAGGAGTTTGCCTTGGTTCCTACCGCCCCCGGCGTCCCGGAAGATACAACCCAGGCCGATGGCGATCAAGAACCACAATCTTCGTTTCCCTTTCAGCAGTAGCGAGGCCGTATGCTCACCATTTCCAAACCCCTCAGTTCCGGTCAGGCTCAGACATACCATGCCAAAGAATTCATGTCTGCCGAGCAGAATTATTGGAAGCAGGGCGACGCGATTCTCGGAGAATGGCAGGGGCAGATGGCCGAGAAGTTTGGCCTTGCGGGAGCCATCGACTCACAGCATTTTGCTCGGTTGAGTGAGGGCCAGAACCCCCATTCGGGTGAGCAACTGGTTCGCCATCGCACCGGGCAGGAGTACACGACGGCAGATGGAACCACCGTCAAGCCGGTGGAGCATCGGGCCGGTTGGGACGCTACGTTCTCAGCTCCAAAATCGGTTTCACTGACCGCACTTGTCGGAGGCGACGACCGTGTTCGTGCGGCTCACCGTGAGGCCGTGACCATCGCGCTCACGGAGTTGGAGCGGTATACGCAGGCGCGCATTGGCGGCAACAATCCCGCCGAGACTACAGGCAAATTCATTGCCGCAAAGTTTGAACATGACACTGCTCGTCCGGTCGATGGATACGCAGCTCCGCAGCTTCATACCCACGCTGTCACTTTCAATATGACCGAGCGAGACGACGGCTCCACCCGCGCATTGCAGGAGCGCGGCTTCTTTGATACCCAGCAGTTTGCAACTGCTGTCTACCAATCGGAGCTGACCTTCCGGCTTCGCAATATCGGCTACCAGATCGAGGCGGGCAAGAGCGGCGCACCCGATATAAAAGGATATTCTCCAGAGTACCTTGAAGCATCCAGCCCGCGCCGCCAGCAGATCGAAGAGGCCGTCGCAAAAAGCGGCTTCAGTGGGCCGGAGGCCGCGCAGATTGCTGCGCACAACACACGCGACAAGAAGGAGATTCTCTCGTCATCCGAGGTGCTCGCCGCTCATCGGAAGATTGCGAATGAGTTTGGCAATCAGGCCGACCGCGTTGTCGCAGAGGCGAGAGAACGCGCCGCAACGCTGGAGAATAATCGTGTGCCGGATGCGCCCCGGCGAGCACAAGAAGCTGTCACATTTGCGAAGGATCGCGGCTTTGAACGGGAGGCCGTCACAGACGAACGCGCGATCATGCGCGACGCCTTGCGGCGCGGCATGGGCGACCTCACTTACAGTCAGGTACGCGACAACTTCGATCAGCGTCATGACAGCGGCGAGTTCAAAATCGCGCCGGGACAGAAGCACGAGACGGGACGGCAGTTCACCACCCGCGAGACCATCGCGGCGGAGATTGCGACTGTCGGACACATGCAGCGCGGCCAGAATACTGTTGAGCCGATCATGCCGAAAGAAGCGGCCACGGCTCACGCCAACACCCGCGAATTCCTGAATTCCGCACAGCGCCGAGCTATTGAAGAGGTGCTGACCAGCCATGACCGCGTACACGGTTTGCAGGGACTCGCCGGAACCGGTAAGACCACTACGCTGGAAGCGATTCGAGACAGCGCAGAGCGCAGCGGCTATGCGGTCGAGGGCTTCGCCCCGACCAGCCGCGCCGCCGCTCAACTGCGCGACGCTGGCCTCACCGCTGGCACGTTGCAAGGTTTCCTTGCACGCGGCGGTCAAGATCAGTTCAGCGGCGATCCCAACAGTCGCCACCTTTATATGGTTGATGAATCCAGTCTGACCAGCACCCGCCAGATGCAAGCATTTATGGAGAAGATTGGGCCGCAAGATCGTGTGCTTCTTATCGGCGACACGCGCCAGCATCAGAGCGTCGATGCTGGCAAGCCCTTCGAGCAGATGCAGCAGGCAGGGATGCAAACTTCACTGCTTGACCAGATCATGCGGCAGAAAGACCCGGAGCTGCTTCGCGCCGTCGAACACCTGTCGAAGAACGAGACTGCAATCGGTTTGACACTCTTGCAACAGCAGGGTCGCGTCACCGAGATACCCGACAATGCCCAGCGCATTGAGGCCATCGCCAAGGACTATGTAGCCAAGCCGGAGAACACGCTGGTCGTCTCGCCCGACAACGCCAGCCGCCAGGAAATCAACCATGCAATTCGTACTGAATTGCAGACCGCTGGAGTCGTCTCCAAAGAGAATCACAGCATGAAGGTACTCACGCCGCGATCCGACATGACCAGCGTTGATCGAAGCTGGGCGGCACAATACCAGCTTGACGACGTTCTCCATTACACGCGAGGCAGCAAGGAACACGGCATTGAAAAGGGCAGCTACGCAACCGTTGTCTCCGCCAACTACAAAGAGAATCAGATCACCGTCCAGAAGCCAGATGGCCGCCAAGCAACCTATGACCCAAAGAGATTGCAGGGCATCGCGGCTTACCGCGAGATAATCCGCGATTTTACTCAGGGCGACCGTATCCAGTTCACTGCTAATAACCGCGAGCTTGCCGTCTCGAACCGCGATATGGGAACCATCGAGCGGATCGATAGCAGCCAGGTCAGCGTGAAAATGGACGGCGCAAAAGAGCGCACCGTCGCGTTCGACACCGCGCAAATGCGGCACTTCGATCATGGCTACGCCGTGACCTCGCACAGTTCCCAGGGGCTAACCGCGGACCGGGTTTTGGTGAACATGGACACGAAGGTCCACCCGGAACTCATCAATACCCGTTTCGCTTACGTCTCCGTATCCCGCGCTTCCGAGGACGTGCGGATTTACACCAATGACGTTGCTGTCCTGAGTGAACGCCTCAGTACCGACGTGACAAAGACCTCAGCCGTAGACCTTCAAAAACACCAGGTAGAACCAACCCACAACCAGCAAACTCAGACAAAGAAGCCACCGATGACCAATAGCAGAGAGCATTCGCAAGAGAAACTACGCCGCCAGATTCTTGCCGAGACGAATATCCACGCACCCGAGAACATCAGTACCACCGCCGACATCGACCACCGGCACAATGCTCCAATCCAAACAGCACTACCAAAGGAAGCGGCAGACTACGAGTGGAAGCGCGAGACCGGCGAGGTCCAGAGCTACCAGCACAACCACGCAGGAAACTGGCTGCACATCGACCCCCAAGGCCAGTTCTACGACCGGCAAGCGCAGCCGATCACGCGAGAAAACGCGCTTGAGCAAGCTGGCCTTTCAAACAACCACCAACCCTCCCATGACGGCCAAACGCAATCGAGAAGTGGCCTAGACACAATCAACGATCATGGAATTAGTTATTAAGGGTGTGGCTCGCCAAAATAACGCTCTGCTGTTGAACCAAGCAGATCGATTGGGCATCGGCTTTGGCCTGTCCCTGTGCGAAACTGGTCTCATGTTACGCCTGCTTAGGCTTCTGTTCGTCCTCCTCGTTCGATCTGCCCATTCTCGCCGCGATCTGTTGTTGGAAAATCTGGCTCTTTGCCAACAACTCGCGGTGTTGAAACAGAGGCATCCCCAGCCTCGGTTTGCCGCTCCTGATAAATTGTTCTGGTTGATCTTGCGGCGGTTCTGGCCGGGATGGAAACGGGCATTGATCCTTGTCCAGCCGGAGACCGTTGTTCGCTGGCATCAATCGGGATTCAAATTGTATTGGACGTGGCTCTCGCGGTATCGGAACCGAGCAGGAAGAAAATGCGTCAGCAAGGAATTGCGCGAACTGATTTTTCGCATGATAGCCGAGAACCCGACCTGGGGCGCGCCGCGGATTCATGGAGAGTTGAAGATGCTTGGCTTCGAAATCTCGGAACGGACTGCCCTGCGCTGGATGAGGAAAGCGCCGAGGAGTCCGGAGCCGGCAAAGCGCTGGGCGACCTTTCTGAGCAACCACCGTGAAGCTATCGCCGCCATGGACTTCTTCACCGTGCCGACGCTCACCTTCGGTGTGCTCTACTGCTTCTTCGTCATTGCGCATGACCGGCGGCGTATCCTCCATTGCAACGTAACGAAGCATCCGACAAGCGCCTGGGTCGTTCAGCAGTTGCGGGAAGCCTTCCCGTATGACTCGGCGCCAGACTACCTGATCTTTGATCGCGGCACGCAATTCAATAGCGAAGTTATCGACACCATGAGATACTTCGGCATTCAGCCGAAGCAAACCAGCTTCCGAAGTCCGTGGCAGAATGGCGTTGCCGAGCGGGGTCGGCAACTGCCGCCGGGATCTGCTTGACCACGTGCTCGTTCTCAATGAACGGAATCTGAAACGCCTGATGACGAGTACGTCCGCTACTACCACGAAGACCGGACGCATCTCGCGCTGACGAAGGGAACGCCTGCCGATCGTGAAGCGGTGAGTAACTCCGGGGCGAGTAGTAGGGTGATAGCAATGCCAAGGCTGGGCGGTCAGCATCATCGCTACGATCTGGCCGCCTAAACTGCCGCGCCTAAGAGTTGGGTGCGACTCTTGAAATGAACGGCGGGAGAGCTGCGCCAGCCAGCCATTCACTGTCCGCTCCTAGCCGACGGCCACGACCATTTGAGGCAGCCAAACGTCCTTTCCAGCCACCGAAATCTCCACCAAAGCTGCCTCCTGGACCAAAAACCAATAGCGTGCTGCGCCGGATGGAATTTTGGCGAGCCACAGCTGAGACTGCTCAAAACTAGCATCAGCCAGTCCTTTATGTATCTATGTATATCAAATAGGTCTGTGCCCAAGCATGTAGTTGTTAAGACGAATAAACCAACCAAGTTCAGCTGATTGCATTTCATTTATGGACTCTGGATTTTCGAATTTCCCATGAACAGAAATAATGTATTTAGTCGCTCGTGTCGAATCATCCTCGATAGCAGCCGCGCAAGCGATGATCACCCAAGGTTCCGTACCAGGAAAACTTAGCATCGGCCACTCAGACCACTTTCCGTTGAAACGCGCATATATCTCCTTCGCCCGCGGGTCTGATGGCGCTAAAACCCCGTTTAGGATTGGAAATAGCTGTGCCGTGGCATCCGGATACCACCTTTTCAAGTTTGTTGCTCGTGATCCTGCGAAAGGCAAGTAGTTCTTGTGGGAAGGATCCCACAACACTTTCTGTATGCCTGCCCTAACCTTTGCGGCATAACTTTTGTAATACGCACTCGCCTTTCTGTCGTTGAACGCATACTCGGACAAGTTAGCTAGATCGACGAAGCCCTGATAGACCTCACAGTTGTCCATAAGATAGATGGTTCTATAGTCCGGCTTAGCCCACGTCAGACCGTTCGGCTGCATGGTCCGCACCATGACAGTGCCAATACAATTTAGTTGGGACCTTGCGGTCTTAATATAGGCTTGCGCGTCTGGAGCATTAGTATTCCAAAACGACCAAGCTAGCGAAACAAACGTCGCTGCGTATGAATCTGTCGAATCGGCGTTATTCTTTGACTTCTCTATTCCGTCTGTCACTGAATAGTCATAAACGGTGCAGTTTAACCCCCACTTATCTGGATTATTTAAGTGGCTGATATACCACTGCATCCATTTCTGGACTTGGAGGGTATGCCCTGGGGTCTTGGTCAAGCCATTCGCGGCTAGGTTGCTAAAGTACGGGATAATAGTCGTCTGTCCGGTTGGGATTGCGCCATCGGAAAGCTGTTGATTCGCTATGGATTCTGAGGCTCGATTAATATTCTGTTCATAATTTACGGCTTCTACCATAATGTTCTGCGATGACAGGACACTGGTAGACGAGTCACAGCAAGGACAAGAGACTTGCACAAGTGTTAGACTCAGCAACGCTATTCTGGATACTCGCATGCATTTCCTCCTTCGTGGCTACAGTACGGCCTAAAATGCGAACATGGCTTCCCGGCACAACACTCAGAAGTGCTGATTAGTATAGGCCGATGCTGCATCGGTTCAGCGCTGAACAGATAGTGAGATGAACATATGCCACTGTTCTTGTTGACATCGCCTCTCTTCATTCCTGTCTCTATGTAGCAAGGCAAGATCATTGCATATCTTTGACGCAGCGAAATCCAACTGTACCAGCTCGATCGATACTTGGCGCCATTAGAAGTAGTTTGCTGTGTTGATCGAGATGCATCAAAATCGAGTTGCCGTACGGATCGAGCTGGTATGTTTGCGGGAAATACCACACTGCTCCTTGTGGTTGATAGTAACTTCCTCCTCGCACAATTTCAGCGCGGGTGTGTTCATCCACGAATTCGTCTGTCCACTGCCAGACATTACCAACCATATCTTCCACTCCGAAAGGGCTGGTACCTTTAGCGTGCTTATCGACGTCATCTGGGCCACGCATCGTTCGGTTTATGTCCGGCGTCGGGACTGCCGATTCATCCCAGGTATTGCCCCAAGGATAAGCACGCCCATCAGTTCCCTGAGCCGCATATTGCCATTCCCATTCGTGGGGCAGGCGTTTGCCTGCCCAGGCGGCATAGGCGCGCGCGTCCTCGAGAGAAACCCATGTCACGGGCTTGTTACCCCATCCCTGTGGGTACACACCATCCTTCCAGTCGTGTAGAAAAATTTTGTTGTCTTTGGGATGGTAATGCGTAGCGTCTAGAAACTCTTGAAATTCGCGATTCGTCACGGGATACTTGTCGATCCAAAAAGAGTTGATATGGAGCTTATGCAGATGATGTCGGCGAGGTGAATCTTCCCACGGATACTGGACATCGACGCCGGCCACGTTAGCCCCTTCAATCTCAATTCCGCTTACCTTGAAAACGAAATCTCCTGCCGGAATTATCACCATGCCGACCGGCGCGCCTGGCCTCGGCGTAGTTTTCGCGATAGGGATCATCTTCTGCGGTAGAAAATGCCACTCCGCCGAATAACTGCTCAAGGGACGCGCGGACAGCCTCTTCAAATCGCTAAGCAACGACTTGAGTTGTGTGTCCAAAGCTTCCCGGCGGGCAAGAATAGCTGCAAATCCGTGAGCTTCGATCGGAAAGGTAAGAAGCGCCTCGCGGCCATCTGTTTCGGGTGTTAATTCAGAGCCATTCCACAAATCGAAATAGTGCCATCCTTCCTGAAGAGGAAGCCGAATCTGGATGCCGTCCAGATCATATGGGTTGCGATTCACAATTGTCCAAAGCGTCTTGCCTTTCAAGGACCATTGGCTGGAATAGACTCCATACTGCTCCATGGGGAAAAATGGCTGCCATTCCTGACTAACAAGAAAATCTGCCATGGCTCTCTCAAGTTTCGCAACGCGGCGAAGCGCCTCGGCGTCGCGCGGACTGAGTTGGTTCCATATGCCCCAGATATTTTCCCAGCTCTCGTAGCCGGAGCCGTTAAAAAAGGCGTTCTGTAGCTCATCCGTCTTGCTCCGGCTCCAACGGTTACACACGTTTACCATGTGCCGCGGCTCAAGCCACTTGAGTACGCTGACCATCGGCGCATCGGGGTACTGCCAATAACCCCACGTCATGTTGTTCCAGGCTAAAGCCTCTAATGGAGGCATGCCCTCCGGTTCGAGAACGAGAGGCCGCCCTAGGGCATCCGATGTCAAGCGAAAGGACTTCGGGACGCCACCCAGTGTGTCGCCATTCACTCCGTCCGCACTGATCTCTGCCATCAACTTCGCAGTCGCCTCCCAATCTGTCATGCCTGGATCGTGTGTGCCTTGATCCCAGAGCATAATTGGGAAAAGAACCTTCACGCCGCGCCGGTGAAAGTCCGCAACCATCTGCCTAACTCCTTCAATGCCTTCAGGCATTGTGTTAAGCAAATCGTATTGGTTTCTATCATCGATACCTAGATTCGGATAAGTGTGCCAGATCAATACTGAGTCGATGCCTCCGTAGCGCGCTTCAAGATCGTCCAAGTACCGGTCCACTGTGTATTTCCCCGCTACAGGGTCGTAGAAATACCTGTCTTCGATCATCATCTGCGGTTGGATAAAGCTGGATTGCGCCCATTTGAGCTCCGGCCTTTCGTACTCCTTGCTCGAATACCCCATGCGAATCCGCGTTTCCATACGCCAATGCGTTACGTCATTGAGCCATACCTTGTAATCGTCGGGGGTGCAAGGTTTCTGTGGACCCAGGTGGACAGGCGTGGTTTTCAGGCAATCCGGTCCAGGAATCTGTTCATCGATTGGCTGATAATGCGCGGTCTGTGCGTTTACCGTCCAGGCTAGGATCAGTGCGAGCAGCAGGCTCGCCTCTTTGTTTCCGCTTTTCCCTTTTGATTGCCGCGGATTTGTTGCGAATTCCATAGACAGCTCTCCAAATCAAGAGATTCGTAGGGTAAGATGCCGACCTTACGGCAAACTCATCATGCCGGCATTTGCGCGCATGAACCATCCGCCTTCTGCCGGATAGAACGGCCAGGGAAACTCTGGTGATGCATTCACATATTGGCTTTGGATGGAGAGAATATAAGTATTGGAACGTGTAGCGTCACCCATCAGGTAGCCTGCGTATCCCGCTACGCACCATGGGAAGGAATCTTGTGAATTGTAGGATAATTGCGGCCAGCCTGGCCATGCTGCATTGAATTTGCTGTAGACGACTGACGCCTGCGAGCTCGTAGATGCGATAACCCCATTGGTAATGGGAAAAAGCTGCGCCACGGAATCTGGGTACCAGGCGCCCAGATTCGGCGCCGTCGATCCAACATAAGGATAGTACAGCCCCGCGGAAGGAATAAACAGCAGGTTCTGGATGCCTGACTGAATCTTGGAGGCCTGCTCGTTATACCAGGTTGTGGTTGCGGTATCACTCCATGCTTGCGTGGCAAGCGAAGCGAAATCCGACAAGCCCCGGTAATCCTCGGAATTGTCCATCAGGTATTCAATGCGATAATCAGGCTTCGCGTATACAAGCCCATTTGCCTGCTGCAAGTTTATGATGACATTGCCAATAACATTGAAGTCATTTTCACCGATATTTTGAATGAACGCCTGAGCACTTGGATTTCCCGTATTCCAGAGCGCTTCTGCAAGAGAGAGAAACGTAGCGGCATAGGAATCCGCAGAGTCGTAGGAGCCGCTGGAAGTCTCGACACCATTGCTGACATTGTAGTCATATATAGTACCGTAGAGGCCATTGTAATCAGGCCGATTTATGTGTCCTATGTACCATTGCATCCACGCTTCAACCTGTGGGATCTTGGTTGAATCTGTTAGCCAACCAATGGCGGAAAGATTGGCAAAGTATGGCTCTATCCCGGTCGATGTATATCGGATTGCCCCGTCGGAAAGCTGCTGAGATGTTAGCCACGCAGAGGTTTGGCTTACATTCTCTTGGTAATTCGGCATTGATGGCGCGGGTTTTGGCGCCGGTGTATTCTCGGTGGTTGCTCTTCTGCAGCCACAGAGATCCAAGAGCATCGCCGCGAGCATAAGAATCAATAGAGGCGGTTTACGTATCTGCATAAGGTCACTTTTGAAACGTCAGTGTGCATTATAAGATGGATAAGTACTGGGAACGCGCAGGGCAGCCTCTAAAGAGGTTGCCCTGTTGATCTCGATATCCACTCACCATTCGAAACGGGCGCCGAATTGGCCTGTTCGATTGCCAGAGACTCCAGTGACTTGACCGAAATACTGGCTGGCCATGTTTTCATTAGGCGCTCCATATTGATGACGGTTAAACGCATCGTAGAATTCCGCTCGAATCGAGGCGCTATAGCGGCCGGAGTCCCCAAAATTGAAGTGTTTCAAAATGCTCAGATTTTCATTCAGGCTGGCCCATCCGCGCCAATTGTTAAAGATGAACGGACTGTTGCCAAGCTGACCATCCGGTGGATTCACAAAATCTGCAGGGTTAAAGAACTGATTGCTTGGATCGGAGAAGTTCGCCAAATTTAGTTTTTTGAAGCTATTGCCGAGCTTTGCGCCCGGAGCCAGATTGGCTCTCAACCCCATCCAACCGGGATAAACCATAGTGGAGCTGACTCCGCCCAACGGCTGGCCGCTCGCGTAGGAAGGCTGGAAGCCAAGCGCCCATCCGCCTATTAGATAGTTCAATGCGTGCGTATTACTTCCCCATGTCCGATTTTTGCCGAATGGAAGATCATACGTTACATAGCCCTTAACAATATGCCTCATGTCGTAGCTCAAGACGTTGCCGGTTGCTTGATAGTCCGCCATGGTCTGGTAGTAGTAAGTTGCGCCGGCGTTCCAGAAGTTCGTGTCGCTGGCAACATTTCCAGTCACCTTCGAGAGCGTGTAGCTCATGTCCATCGTTAGGCCATGGGCATGTCGAGCTTTGACCTCGATGATCAAGGCATTGTACGCGCTGGATCCTACTGGTGAACCGGCGAAGGCGACTAGGCCCCAGTATTGCGCCACTTGCGGAACTGTGCCTATTGCCGTCCATGCATACCCGGCAAACCCAGGAAACGGATAGGACACGCCGGCCGCCGCCGCTGAGCTCGCATCGGAGACATAGGCCCAGGCCTTGCCGGAATTGTAAAGCTGAGACCACGTGTTCCAACTCGGGTAGTTCAGGTAAGACTTCAGATTCCCGTCATGAAGATCGCGCCCAATGTTCCCGGCATAACTGACATTCAGCAGAATATCTTTCGACAATTGATATTCAACGCCGGCATTCCAGTTCTGGGTTTTGCCCAAGTGCAGCTCATTCGGATCAATACTGATTGGCCACATGCCGTTGACATAAGTCTCCGTGGTGGTTCGCGGCATGTACACGGTAGTTCCTGGGTAGCCGCTATCCCAGTTGAACGCAGTGGCCCCGAGTATGTTATTCGGGACTGCATTGGTGCCGACATAGAAGTAGTCTTGATCTCCTGGATTGCTTTCGCCGAGCCACTGGTTCATGCCGAAGGGAATATAGAAGAGCCCCCACGCTCCCCGTGCAACCAGGCGGTCTGTGATCCGATATGAGGCGCCAACGTGTGGACCGAACTGATGAAAGTCATTATTTTTCTCGAAGCTAGCACTGCCGTTCTCGGCAAATGTCCAGGCGCCTGGATATCCTCCCCATAGCGGGTTCTGCGCAGTCATGTCCCAGTTTGTCCAGTGGCCATTCTTCTCGTGCATCGGCATGTCCACATCCCAGCGCAACCCAGCGTTTATCGTAAGCCTTGGGCTGACTTTGATGTCATCCTGGACGAACAGATCGAACAGCTTGCGGCGGTCATAAGACGGATTGGTGATATTCATCGATGCGCTCTGCACATCGCCCAGCATCATATTGGCAAAGCCGGATCCTACCCAAGGGGTGATATAGCTGTTGTAGTAGTTGTCAGTGGCGCCGGTAGTGTTGGCAAATGCGTATTTCTGCACGTTGCCCCCGTAATTGCTGTTGTTCTGCTGAGCGGTAAACTCGCCGCCGAAGCTGAAGCGGTGCCGTCCTTTCAGCCATAGCAGTTTATCTTCGTAGTGGTAGCCGTTCAGCACATAGTAGTCCTGTGAGGTCGTGCCTGTGCCGGTTAAGCTGTAACCGTTCGATTCAGCGTACGAAATAACTGGAAAGTTCGTGCTTCCTTCGTCGGTAAATCCGTAAGTGGATGGGTTCACCTTCGTATCCGGTGTTTCGTGGACGGAGTTCTGCGCCATACTGACGGAAAATGAATTCAGCAAAGTCGGCGTGAATGAATAGGAGTCGATTATTCTGAAGTTCTTGTCAACTTGATTTTGATCCCACGCGCTGCTGAGTGGACCGCCGCCGGCCTTAAGATCGAATAAAGCTCCCCAGGCTCGTACCGGGATGCTCAGATAGTCAAACGAAACACTGACATGATGTTTGTCAGAAAAATTCTGGTCGAGTTTCAGATCCACTGCGTTTCTGTGCCACCATGGCGCGCTGCTAACCATGGAGGGATAATTATTCGTCAATCTGGTTGAAATTGTAGGTGCGTAGTATTTCTGGTACACAGCAGCCAACTGTTTAGAAACATTGCTGAGCCGGCCGGGAGGAATGACATTTCCGGGGAATGACTGCGCGCAGTGGCCGAATGCGCTGCCGTATCCGGAATAGCCCCATGTAGCGGGATCGAAGATCTGTCCGTAGAGGTAGGGCTGGCCCGTACAATAATTAGTCCAGGAGCCTCCATAAAACGGGTCGGGTACTGGTCCCTGATATGTCCCCATGGTCAGCAACTCGCTAAAGTCTCCAGTCACCATTTTGGCGCTGGGCACGCTTGCGCCGATCGGATTTTGCTGAAGATTTGTTGCGATGTACCTTTCGTAGTCGCCAAAGATGAATGTGTGGTTTCTCCAGATCGGGCCGCCGGCGCTAAAGCCAAAATCGTTCAGGCGATTGCGCCCTCTTTTGTAAGATTGCTGGCAACCACTATCGCTCGGCGTGCAGAGCGCACGAAAATAATTGTTGGCCCAGGAATTTGCGTCGAGAATTTCATTGTGCCCGAATTCGAAGGCGCTGCCGTGGAACTTATTCGTTCCCGACTTTATTTCGTACATCAGCACGCCACCGCCGGTGCCGGCGCCTTCTACCCCTATGCCGCTGACTTGAGCCTGTACCTCCTGCAGAGCATCCATTCCCGGAGTAAAGACGAAGCCTTGCATGCCGTTGTTCCCGTCAGTGCCATCGATGAGGACGGTCTTTGAGAATTCTGGCGAGCCTGCTATATGGTCAATGTACATGCCGCCCGTCATCGTTGGAGTTGTGGCATATAGGATGGCGGACGCATCGCGCCCCCCTGAAACATTGAGAGGCAAATCTGTCATCGCACGGCTCTCTAGAGTCGTCCCCAGACTCGATGTTTCGGTTTCAATAAATGGGGGCGTGGTAGTCACCGTCACAGTTTCCTGGCTTGATCCGACTTGCAGTTTCGCATTGATCTCCAAAACCTGCGCTGCAATCAGGCTCAAATTGGTGCGATTTAGCACCTCAAAGCCCTCGTGAGTGAATCGGGCGACATATGATCCGATGGGCAAATTCAAGATTGAATAAATGCCAAGCTGGTTTGTGCTGCCTCGAAATGTTGCTCCTGTGGCTGTATTGGTTGCGACGACCTGTACGCCAACCACGACCGCCCCGGACGGATCAGTCACAGTTCCTGTGATCGTTCCTCTGTCAACCTGTGCCCAAAGAAGGCCACTGCCCAGAATCGCCAACAGCGAGAGCAGCAGGACCGCTGTATACATCCTTCTGACATATGTCACTGGAATCTCTCCTCTCAAATTCTCTCCACGGCCTGTCCAAATTGCTTCAGTGCGGAATTGAAACGGGGGACGCACACCCCACAACTTGGGTTTTAACCACACTAGAGGTATACCTGTCTATACATACTGTCAGGCAATTTTTGAGTTGTCAAGCAATATTTTTATAGGACGAATACTGCGGCCTATCTGCGTGAACAACTATCGGAAAATCAACGATTTACATAATACGATGGATTTACATCTTCGAACCATTGGAGTCCGAAGCAGAACCGCATCTAAGGAACCCCGAGAGCAGATATCTAATTATCTAACCCAGAGAGATTCGGCTATTATCTGACGGCTTTCGAGGGGATTCCTCTGAAATCAAAAGTGGATGCGGGTTTTGTCTTGCGCATGCGGCGCGGCCTTCCGGATCGCATCTCCTTGTCCTTGATAGCCTTCATCGCCCCATACTTTGCGATCCTCACCAAGCAAGTCGGACAACATATATGGCAGTCCGCCTCGCTGGCCCACGCCGTTGCACACCGAGGCACCACGCCCTCTTTGCCATCCGCGCCGATGTGCGTCTTCAGACCGAAATACTACTGCTGCCCTTTCCTGGTCTGATGCATCTCCGGTCGCGTTCACCAGTCGAACTCTTGGTGGAACGGGACACATGGATGATGGTCGCATCGCGACCGTTCCGGTAGTAATGCGGCTGCCTATTTTTGCCAGATGGCGATTAACTTCATCCTGCATCGCCCCGCCTAGATCGTACTCTTCCAACAGATGATGGAAGCGCAGGATCCCCCGTCTCGATGAGTCGCAGCGGGCGATTCCTCGGCGGGTTGCTCACCGGCAGCTACCGCCTCCGCTTCACCAGCCGGTTCCATCTTCACGCCAACCGGCTTCAACTGTAAACCTTCACCCTGGCAAGGTGGGGGAATTTTTAACCGGCGAAATGCGGAAATTTCAACCCGCGTTGACACGCCGGTGTAGTCCTAATTTTGCGTATCCCAATACCGATCATCTTGGTTCGCCTCGTTTCGGCATTCTCAGGGGCGCTATGATCAACATTGCAGCGGCAGAATTCGGGAGAATTAATCGGTATTCGCCGTTCGCGTCTGACCGAACTTGATTTGCATGAGGAGCGGGTAAGCGGCCCTCAGGGTCGAACTGAACGCCTCCATACCTGACACTTGAGGCCGTGGAGTCCAGATGTGGCGCCTCGAACAGAATGAGCGATCCCTTACCCATTTTTCTGTCGATATGGATGCAGACCGTGCCTGCCTCAGTAAGGTCCTTATTGACGATAAAGACCTTCACCTCGCAGCCTGCACAGGAGCTCACGGCGTAGGTACGCACGTTGGCACGCGTTTCAGTCGATACCGGCAAAAAGTGCTCTCCTGTGGCATTCCGTGCAAACATGTACATGGCGTAATAGAGTGGCTGGGGTGTATTCCGATAGCGCCACTTTCCTAAACGGTCCTGCCATCCAACGGTTACGATTGGGTTATAGGGGCTCCCGCCCGGTTTATAGCTGGTATGGAAATTGATTTGGCTGAACCCGTCGTAAGCAGCAGAAAACATCCAGTCCAGTCCCCACAGAGCGGATGCAAAGGCATCACTGACCCCTGGCATTCCGCCGCCATCCACAGAGTTGCTCTCCGCCAGTGCAATCGGTATAGCATTCTCGTGAGCCGCTGCGACCAGACCAAGCGCCTGTTCGTTCCATCGATCCATCAGGGCCGGCTCCAATAGTTGCGCGATCGTGACGGTGCGTTCCCCAGCGGTGCTCGCCGAATATGCATGCACGGTCACCAGTGCAAGGTTTTTGGCGCTCACGCTCATTATGAACATATTCAGATCGCGCGGGTCGCGCCATGCGCAACAATATGCGGGCCCCACTACCTGGTACTGCTTGGCGACGGGATTGTTCCGAAAGGTCTCCGCGTAAGAGAGGAAACTCCTTGCGTGATCAGAGACTGTAAACCCATTAGGCCGAAAGCCGCCCCCACTGAAAAGTTCCGGCTCGTTGCCGATTTCGAGGCCGAGAATCTGCCCGTGCTTGATATAGCGGGTAATTCCCTGGGTAATTTCGCGCAAGGCCCATGCCGCGGAATCTTGTTTCAGATTAAGGCCCAAGACCAGACGCCAACCGCTCGCTTGGGCGGCCAGAGAAAATAGCTTGAGGTCACCGGCCTTGATCGGAGCTGCACACCAATCGGGATGCGGGGCCGTATTTGGATCCCAGCAGGTATTGTCCTGACTGCCTCCACCCAGGCGCAGCACGCCTGGTCCCAGATTCCGCATGAATTGGAAGTATGCTTTGTTGGGTACATCCGCGCGCCCCAGGGCGTATTGGTAAGTTGTTCCGGAAGCGGACAGTTGGCCCTGCGGCACAGCGTGAAAACCTTCGCCCAAGGGAGAAACTTCAAGGCTCAGCCCTACAAATCCTTTTGGAATTTGCGCCCGAAGCGGTTCCGTCTTAACCGAAATCGTTGCCAAGGGCGCTTGCGCCGCGGTTGCCGTACTTGTCCAGACCACCAGCGAAAGCGAAGCAGCATAGACCGTGCACCACAACACGTTACAGAATTCGGCACGGAGCAGTGTTCTCGAACCAAAGATGATTGAACTGTCTTTTCCCACCTGATCCACGTCATGCCTTCTTTCTACCCAGCCGTATGCCTACTTACGCCTTCTGCTTTAAGACTGGATTCTCTCGCTGACTGCAATGAATCGATGAATCTGGTCCAGACTCAACTTCTTAGCATCATGCGCACCGGTCTTCAAATTCCAGCACGCCGACCCTTTTAGGCGCATCCCATAGTAGACAAAATATACCATAGTAGACTATACAGATATACAATACGGCGTTGAAGTCGGGATCGGTTTGCAGACTTTTGCCTGAACAAGGCGCGAAACAGGGATGCTGGCAATAAAGGAACTGCAAGATTGCTGTGAAATCTTGAAGGAGTGGAACGGCAATGAACAGTGTGCGATGGTTACCAGGTTTGCTGTTGTTGGGAATTGCATCGATATCAGTGCCTGCGTTTGCGCAGCAGCCCGTAGCCCGGCTCGAATTGATTCCCCCCTCTCCGGTTACCGACAAAATCATCCTCGACATTCGCGGAGCGGTGGAAAATGACAGCAGTCAAGAGCAAGAGTATGCTGTTTCGCTCTATCTGGACCATGAGAAGCCGGCTCTCCCTGTGTACTCGCAGGTATTGCGAATCCCTGCTCATGCGAGCTCGGGCATATATTACCGCCGCTCCACATCTGGTTGGGCGGGTATGCATCGCATCATTCTTGTCGCAACAAGTTCTGACAGAGAAATTCACTGTGAACGCAAAGTGGAAGTATTGAATTCGGCGATTCGCTCCACTCGTACCATCGATGGGGCATGGGTTGGCATCGTGCACTGGAGCGAGGAAGAGGGCCGCTATTGGAATGTAGATATCCGAAAGCTAACCGAAGACGACTGGCGCCAGCAGATTCGCGGAATGCACGATTTAGGCATGGACACAGTAGTTGTTCAGGAGGTTTTTCGCAATCAGGCATATTATGGCACAAACACAATCGCTTCAAATGGATACCGGGGCTTGGCCTATTACCCATCGGCATTGTTCCCAGAGCGCGTGCAAATGGCTTCGCACGATCCTATTGAAGCAATTCTGTCCGAAGCGGACCGGTTGAATATGAATGTTTTTCTCGGGGTTGGTGCGTATGCCTGGTTTGATTTCAGTGCAAATTCGCTCGATTGGCACAAAAAAGTCGCCGCTGAATTATGGCAGCGCTACGGTCATCATCCTTCTTTTTATGGCTGGTACGTGTCGGAAGAAGCGTATGGCAGCCTTATTCCCGATCAAGGGGAACAAGCAAAAGAGCACTACCGGAAGGAGATCGTCGCCTTCTTCAGCGAATTTCAGACTTTCTGCCGGAGTCTTGCGCCGGAGAAACCAGTTATGATGGCGCCTAATGCGCATGGTTTGCTCAAGTCTAAGGACGTGTGGCCGCTCGTACTTAAGCACTTGGATATCATCTGCCCTTTTGCCTTCCATCGCATGCCCAAAGGAGATATTACAGGCGAACAGGCCGCAGAGCTCTGGCAAGCGATGTGCGATAAGGCCGATGCTCATTTATGGATGGACATGGAGGCATTCTTATTCGAAGGAAAAGCACTTACTCCCCGTCCGATATCTGGACTTATTCAGGACTTACAGCGTTTTCCAAACTTTGAGAAAATCCTCTGTTACCAGTATTCGGGAATATTTAATTCTCCGGGATCAAGGATAAAGCCAGGCGGTCCTCCTACTATGGTTCTCTATCAAGATTATCATCAGTATCTCCAGAGCCTAAACACGAATACTAGAAGGAAGCCGGACTGACATAGACCCGCTGTCCTGAGGATCTTTGCATGAATTACGATCTATATGCTGGAAGGAGTTTCTGCACAGCCCGTCATATTTCGGTGCGATAGCGATGCGCTGATATTCTGAAGCCTTTACTGTCGAAATTGCTGGCAAAATCATGGCAAAACGTGTGTTAACGGGGTTGTTTTGCATCTCTGGATGCCAATTCCAGGCCTCCAGAGATACTATGCCCCAGCAAGACCAACCACTTGCAGCGTTGGTAGAGGTTAACCAACGCAATGGCAGCCAGCAGCCATTCGTGATTCTTCTTCCGACCGCGATATCGTGCCTTGGTGCGATTCTTGTGCCGCTTCACCTCTGCGAATGACAAGCACGAGCTTCTCAAACCCGTCGCGCAGTGCGTCGTAGACAGAATAGTCCACGATCGTTTCGCGGCTTGGGCCAACCGGATCGATTTGTTTCAAGCCGCCATAACGGGTGCCCATGCCGGCGGCCAGCACAAGCAAAGCAGGGAAAGTCACTTGTCTTATTCCATCCCGTAGATATTAACAGTATAAGTTTGGCGCAACCGCGTTCAGGGTAAACCAAGCCGGAGACCGTTAATCCGGAACTGCTTGTTGAGGCGCCAGATCAAGCGTGAGCACTTCAAAGGGGGCAAGATGGAACTCATATGCTTCCTGCGCACGGAGCAAAAAGGCAGGCCGGCTGGCATCGTCCTTCCAAGGGCTCTTTGCGGAGTACACTTGTACGGCTTCGGGTGGCAGCTCAAAGGCATCCTGCAGCTTGATTCGAATTATCTGCTCATTATCACTGGGATTGCGCAGCACGAGCACGCCCTTGCGCGGCATCCATGAAGCCCAGCCATACACCTGCAGCTTGGCCGGATCTCCCCCGATCCAATGCGTATCTTTCAAAACCGCGGCGTTGGTGCGCGACCAGCGCGCCGCCTCTGCCAGGACATCCCAGTTTTGTTGGGAAAGCAGCGACGGAGTAATGTACATCTCCTGCAGTTGGGTGCCGCTGCCAAAGTACGAGCGCACCTCATCTGTGTAGTCGTCATTCGGATCCGCGCTGAGCTGATCGGCTTTGTCCGCGTAGATGATGCCGTGCAACATAAGGGAGTTCAACGGGAAGAGCGGCCCGCCCTCGACCACATTGCGATAGGTTTGTTCATCGCGGTACGTGATCCATTTCTGGCGCCAGCTTCCCACGCCATCGAAGCCATAGTCTTCTCCGCCGCGCCAGATGGAGTCGGCATAACGCAGCCAAAATGGCGAAGGCTGCGTGCCGGTGGTCAGATTGATGAAGATGCCGGAGTCCTGCTGGCGCAGTTTCTCGATGAGATGAATCGCGGCTGAAAAATCGCTGTCGAAAAGGCTTCCGGGGAAGACCTGGCTGGCATTGCCCGTGCCGTCGAACTTGAATTGATTCACGCCATATTTCGTGATCATCTGCAGGCAAGCATTCTCGAAGAGTTCGTAATAGCGCGGTCCGGAAAGCGCGAGGCCTCCCTGTACCGTCTCAAAGCCAGCGCGCTCGGCGGCGGCCATGCGCTCGGTCTTCGCTGCCTCATAACCGCCCCAAGGCGAAAGCCAGACACCGATGCCGAAACCGTATTGCGCCGCCGCCTTGTGGACATTGGAAAAACCGTTGGGAAATCCGGAACTGAACTCCCAGAGCGACTGCGTGCTATCCCAGCCGTCGTCGAAGAGGAATGAGTCCATCGTGATGCCGCGCTTGCGGACCAGCTCTTCTCCATAGGCATGCACTCGATCGAGAGCCGAAGCTTCCGTGTAGCGTTCGCCGCGGCCCAGGTCGTACCAACTGTTGTAATGCAGGAAAGTGCGGTAGGGGTGCGCACGCTCCTGTTCCAGATAGGCGAGGAAATCGCGCCGGAGTTGGCCGGGCGCAGCCACTCCGATTACGGATGAATAGGTGATGGATCGTCCTGCAGCGAGAGGCAATGTGCGCTCCAGGACTGCGGTAGCACGCTCATTCTGTACCGCGCTTACCGCCAGCGGAGACTCGAATCCAAAGAAAAACGAGCCCACCACCAGCGGAGAACCCGGAACCTTCCCCACCACATGCGTGCCAGGAACCTTGAAGTCAAAGAGTCGCACTTCGGCAATATCCACGGGCCGCGCCAAGGCGCGCAGCGTAATCTCCTGACGCATATCATTCGCGCCGTCGCGCAACACCGCGCACCAGTGCACGGCCAGCGAATTGTCCGGCGCGTTCAAGTCCGCGCAGAGCAGTTGTCCGGGGATCCGCTCAGCCTGTCGCGCGGCGGATGGGTTGGGCGCGATCCGTGCCTCGACAGGCGCCGAGATTACGCTGAACTGCGAAGCGTCGAGGACACGCCCGTCGCGAAGCAAAAGAGAAAAAACCTCGCCAGGCCAGAGTATTGCATGACTCCTGGAATCCTCGATCTCCACGACCATGAGGCTAGCTTTGCGCATCTGGAAACGGGCCATGAGGCGCTCTCCGCGCAGCTTATATTTGCCTGTGAGATGCTCACCGGCGGCGCTCGCGCAAGCGGCCAAAACCGCGGAGAGAAAGAACACGGAAACAAGAATATCTGCCGTGAATCGCCGCATCGCTGGAATTTGCATCTTCGCTGAACACTCTTTCAGTTTGCGCCTCAGTGTTTCCCGGTCAGAAGCGGAAGCAACGTTTGACCTGAGGTCGACTCAATTGTTCCGTTAAAAACGAAATTCTTGGTTGCTGGCCACGAGCGGTTTTGAATATCCCCGGCTTCGGAAACACGGGGCTCATTACTTTAAGTCCCATGGTGAATTCACGAGTACTTCTATCTGATGAGTAGCTTCAGCACTCTCTTCCGATTCGCACACAATCAGCATACTCAAAGCGCGATCGGCTTGAATGGGAATGTAAAGCACTCCGCCGCGTTCCTCGGGAACAAAGCTCTCATATTGCCGCCATTGAGCGCCTGTAACCTCGCCTGTCAGCACAATCGGGTGACGCCAGCGGCCTGCCTTCGGGATGCGAATGTTTCCTTGTCCCATTGGCAGGAGCAACAATTGTTTCGCAGCAGGCAGCGACAGTTTCTCAAGAGCGATCGCCATCAAGTGCAAATCGCTTCCGATCAGCAACTGGCCATTCACCAAGACGTCTCCCGAACTTTCAATGGCCTGAACTCCTTTACCCGGCATACTTACGATGATGCCGGGCATACGCGGCGCAAGCGATAACTGCACATCCCCATCCTCGATCGGTACGGTGACCTGATGAATCGCATGCGCGTCATCGTAGTTCACCAGAACGTCAATGCGCCGGTCGTCCTGGGAAGGCACACAGAAGCGGTGCAGCAGCGCTTCCGCTGGCACCACCTTTTCGCCGGCGATGTGGAATCTGTCCAACAACGCCCCATAAAAGCGATGCGCGTAGGGATGATAGCGCGGATCGCCATGCAATTCTATGGGGTCGGCGCTGAAAATGACCTTTCCCTTGCCGTGCTGGTACTCGGTGACTATCGGGCTGCCGTCCGCCGCGTCCATCAATGAAGTTGCACCTGCGAGCCGGACGATGATTCCCGGTGCCGCTACATATTCCGGCCATGCCTGATCCTTGGGCAGAGTTCGCAATGCACCGTCCTGATAGGTAATGTTCGGAAAGCGCTCCGCGATAAACTCCACGCCGCAAAGATTCTTGAGCCGTTGCGTCCTGGATCTCTGCCGTTGCGGGTCGTAACTGATATCGCCGGATAGATAAAGCTGCCCTCCGCTTTCAACAAAGCGCGTAAGCCACCCGACAATTGTGTCACTGGGGCAATACGGAAGCGGATAAAAAATTGTTTTAACGCTGTCTGGAATGGAATCAATAAACTCGTCGGACAGGGTGCTGAGACGAACGCGCTCGTCAATCAACAAACGAATTCCGTTAGAAATTCCTTCCAGGACGGCAGACCCAGCTCCGCCCTTCCGGTTCTCGCCAGCCAGAAGGACCAATGTTTCGCTGCTTTCATAACGCGGCCGCAATTGACGGAAAAGGATTCCGCTATTACGGTAAAATGCGCGGACATTCCGGGGAATCAGCTCGTTAGAGTAATTGATGCCCCACTCGAAAGGCAGGTCCGAGGGATATTTCCAACACCAATTCTGGATTTTCGATGCGCCCAGGGCAAAGGCATAATGAGCGAGTGCGAGGAAGTAAGCCTGTTCGTATTGCTCAGTGCGCGCGCCAATATACTCATCGCAGGCAAGCCAGGCTGGATGTGTTTTAACGCCGAACTCGCCGACATTCACGCCTTTCCCGCGAATGCTCTGGTCGAGAAACTTGCAAACCTGCGGAAAGCGGTAATAGTCCTCTTCGGCAGAGTTGAAGTAGCCAAAGTTGGCCAATTCCAGTTTGCCGAGCGCGGAGAGAAGGTCGATGCCCCCGCCGGGATACTGGTAGAACTCCGCTGTCACAGGATGCTTACGATCCACTTTACGGATCGCGTCGTGCATCGCGTTTAGCCACCTGCTTACGACCCGTGTGCGGAATTCATAATCATCCAGCGTGCGCACATCGCGCCAGTCATCGCTTCCTGAGCGAATGGCGAGTTTGCCTATCGGGGATTCAGGCGGAGTAATCGACCATGCCTTGCGCAATGCCTCGTCCGATCCATATTTCTCCTGAAGGTATTGGTTATACAGCTTTTGTAAATCGGGAAGGTTGGGATCATGCAACTCCAGGTCGCCATTCAGGTAATACATGATTCCGGCGGCATCCTTATAGCGCGCCGCAAAGGCTTGCACATAGGCTTCCTGATCCGCCATATCCCGGTTGCTCACGGCTGTATTGGAGAAGATCAACATGCCGGGAAAGAAAGCACCGCCTGCGCGCTGCACATTCGACAACATGGCGTCGATCCACCGCCACCAGGCTTCGGTAGGCCGCTGTTGAGGACCACGCAAGCCCATCAGATTTTCATAGACGTCAATACACGTGTCATGGCATCCCTGCGCATCGCCGTACCATGTGAGCGGATTCTCATCCTGGTCGATAAATGTATGCAGGTAATCATCGGTTCCCTGCAGAAACAGGCTCTTGCCATTTACCTGGAAGTAGTTATTCTTGAACTCAAACGCCAAGCCCATCTGCAAAGTCTCCCGCTTCCAGGCAACAAACCCTGTTTCAATCTGATCGATTTCTTCCCCTGCGGAAAACAGTTGAACTGTAATGCGATAAAGCGCGGCGGAAAACGAAGCTGGCCTCCAATTACTCTCGATTGGTTCGGTCTGGCCGGGAGCCAATTCTATGTTGTGCGAGAGGCGAAATACCTCTTGGTCATTGCCTGCCTCTGTAATGCGCCAATGAAATTCGAGGGAGGCCCGCTGTCGTCCGAAGTTGCTCACCAGGACTCGAATTTGCACTGGCTCGCCATCCCGATAAGAAGCGAAGTTGGTCTCGCATTCATGGAGGAAACATTTGCGGGCTTGTGTGCGGCTCACCGCCCTCAAAGTGTGCTCTCCGAGAGGCTTTCCAGCAGAAAAAATATCTTGATTGTCTACGCCGAAGAACGCCCAACTGCCGCGCGCATAGTTGGATCGCGTGTGATAGACAAAGGCGCCCGCCGAGCCACGCTTACGCCCCAGCGCGTCTTGCGACTCAAGCAAGGGTATCCAGCGCGCATTATTCATGCCGACAACGCAAGTCGCGGCATAGCCCTCGAAAGCGCCGCTCTCGTCTCCGGGTTCATGCAGAATGGACTGTTCTTTTGCGGGACGGATGGCTGCAACATGTTGCAAGCGAAAATCGGCGTCGAAGATGCCGATCTGGCCTGGGCTGATTCGCAACTCGTCCTGAGGAAATCCCAGCGCGGTATTGATGCAAACCTGGGGAGACCGCTTCTCCAAGTGGAACTGTGCGCCCCAGACTGTGCCGGTCGCATTCTCCAGTCCAAAACGGATGCGCAGCGTGCGGCAGGTGGGGATCAAAAAGATCAGCCGCTCGACCCTGTGCCAGTCTTCCGTGCCGCGAATCTTTTCGAAGATGAGGCTTGCCGCATATGCCTTGGCGCCGGTCTCGTCCAGTTGCTCGATTCCGATGTATGCAGCCCCGTGCGGCGCGGGCTGAATGCTTGAGGCGCGAATCCACCCCTGAAAGAAATACTGATCTCCGTATCCCTGGGCTGGAAGATCGAAGCGCCACTCTGCACTCTGGGCCCAGATATTCGCGGGAACTTCGATTCTGGCGGCCTTCTGCTTGCCCAGGCCAGGCAACTCCGCATCTACTCTGTCGGCGTGATTTGTACCCACGGCCTTCCAGTCCGTGCCTTCCGTGTCAAAATCCGGAAGCAGGTTCGGTCCACTTTCGCGTTCCACTGCCTGGTCATAAAACTCCCATCGCCCGTTCTTCCTGATCAAAGGAGACTGGAAGGCATAACCGCCGGTACTGAGCAAATCGCCCCCATCCGCAAGAAAGGCTTGAACCGTATCTCGCGCTGGTAGTGGAAAACTTTCTCCATAAGGAAGAATGAGCAGGTCGAAGTTGGCGCGGTTTAGCAGCGCGGGGTCAGCCAGTTGATCGGCCGTAAGGAAAGTTATGTCGTAGATTTCTCCCACAATGCGCGCCAACTGTTTAGGGTCGGAAGCTGCTCCGCGCACCGGAATCAGGTCATTGAATATTGCGGCAGCCGGCTTGATGCGACTGTCTTTCCGCAAGTTGTCTTCGTGCGCCCACTGCAACGCCTGCCATGCGTCAACAATCTCTTCAATGTCGGCAGGTTGATCCCCTTCCACAAAAGTCAGATCAGAGAACCATGCAGTTCCCGCGGCGCGATAGATTCCAACGGCAACCTCGAACCATGTTGTGGTCGGTAGGCAAGTAAATGTCTGGGAAAAGCGCCGCCACCCCGTTGTGCCGGTAAAGTTTCCGAAACGCTGTTCCGGAAGTTGCTTGCCGTCTACGGTAAACTCGGTTGGCCGGCCCTGAAACTCGAATTGAGAAGCTGCGAAATATACTCCTGCATTCTCCTCTTCCTGCACGACGGCTTCGGATTTAACCCAGCCGCTCAATGTATAAGACTTGCCCGCCTCCGGACCCAGAACGAAAAAGCGCGCATAGTCGCCTGAATCCGTCTTGACCTGAACGGTGGGATGGCCGCGATGGCGGACTGCATCCGCTATGCGCGCGCCGCTGGTGAACTGCCAGCCCCAGGCGGATTTCTGAAATTCCCCGTCGTTCAAAAGGGAAATCTTCTTTCCCGCGCGGGCAGCCGATCGTTTGGCAGACTCAGAGGTAATTGCCGCCCATGCGCCTTGGCTCAACAAAGTGGCGCCCACGGCGCCCATTCCCTGTAGAAATGCCCGGCGCGATTTGTTGCCTAGGATGGAATCAACATTCGATGCGATTGACATATTTTTCGATCTGATTGCCTTAGTTTCAACAGCGGTGATTCGTTATTCCACTACCGTTGCCGGAATGCGCAGCACCGCGCGGTAGCGGTCGCCGCGGTAGCAGGAACGCGCCACCTCAACGGGCGTGCCCTCGACGCTCCATAACGTACGCGATATGATCAGCAGACTCGATCGCTGCGGAATCTCCAGCAGCTCGGCCTCTTGCTTGCCCGCCGCGTGCGCCTCGATGACCTCGTCCGCCTTGCTCAGACGGATATGGTAGCGCTCACGCAAGGTCTGATAGAGCGAAAGCTGCGCGAAATCGAGCTTCTGGATACCGGGGAACCTCGCCATAGACAGCCATATGTTTTCAACGGCGACAGGGAGTTCATCGGCAGAGCGCAGACGATGTAACCTGAAGGTGGGCGACCCCACATCCACCGCAAGCCGGGTGGCGATTTCGGCGCTGGCAGGAATGATCTCCGCTGCCAGCACACGCGAAGTCGGTTTCATGCCCAGCGCGCGCATCTCCGCCGTAAATCCAGCAAGGTGCGCGATATCCTGTTCAACTCGGGGCTGAGTTACGAAGGTTCCGCGGCCTTTGTGACGAGTCGCGAGCCCCTGTTCCTTCAAGGACTGCAAGGCCTGCCGCGCCGTCATCCTGCTGACAACATATACGCGGCTCAATTCCTCCTCGCTGGGCAATGGGTCACCGGCGCGGAGTTGGCCAGAGTGAATCATCTTGAGTAACTGAGCCTGGATCTGGAAATACATCGGGGTGAAGCTGCTTTTGTCCAGAGGCTCAAATTGCAATGGATAACTCTTGGAGTCTGATGGGGCCACCCCGTTGGTAGAAACGCCCAGGCGTGTATTAGTTGGCATCAACTTATCCTCCCGTTCAAAAGAATCCCATGGAAAAGCATCATTAACTTGCCCTGCTGAGGGTCACAATCGCGATCAACAGAATGACAATACCACCATACATCCAGCCATGTGCTCGCCGCGAGGCGTGCCGCCACTCCCCCAGGCCGATGCCGATGGCGTTGGCCAGCAGCAGGCCGGTGGCCAAACTGAGCGGCCAGCCAATCGCCGTGCCGAGCACCCCCAGCATCGGTACCGCTGCGCCGTAAACAAAAATACTCCCTCCCCACAGCAGAGCCATCAACACCGACAAGGAATAGAGGCGGGAGCTGCCCTGCGCCCGGAATTTTGCAAAATTGCCGTTTTTTGCAAAGAGATAAAGGCAGAAGCCGAGGCTGGCCGGCGAACCGGCCGCGAGCATGATCCACCAGATCAGGTTGGTGCTGGCGAATGCGCTCAATCCGGCGGTTCGCCCATAAACCGCGATTGGCTGTGCCAGGGAGAAACCTATATTGAAGACTGCCGAGAGCACGCCGGAGCCGATGGCCAGCAGCAGCGCGACGGCCAGAGGGCGCGCATGTCCGACTAGGTTGCCCCGGTCACCGGACCCGGCTGCTTCCTTTTCCCGCAAGAGTCCCGCATAACCGCAAAAAACAATGCCCACGACCTCAATGGCCACGCCGAGCAGAATTTTTCTTCCGGAGGATTCATAAAGCTGGTGCGGGGCAAGCAGCAGAATAGGAAACAGCGAACCGAGCGCGGAACTGATGGCCAGCACCAGCGTATTGGCCAGGGAAATGCCGATGGCGCTTACGCTTTGGCCAAACATCAGCGATCCAAAGCCCCAGGCAAAGCCCGTCACCGTGGCAATCAGCATGGCGCCCACAGGTGCATGGACGATCACCATCCAGCTCTTAGGCGCCAGGATGCTGATGATGGTTGTAGGCATCAGAAGGCATGAGATGATAATGAACAGGCTCCAGACGTGCTCCCAATCCCAATGTCCCAGGAAGCGCATGGGGAAGGTAAAACTCCCATTCATGAGGCCGGAAAGAATAGCTAGCAACACGCCTATGGCAAGTGTGCTCATCATTTGAGACTCCCGTTCTGCTCCAAAAGAAGCTATCTTCTTGGCTTTATTTCCCCGGCTGATTGAGAAATCCGCAAGGATTATTTGTTCATCCTAGCCAATCTCTAGTAGACTATACAATAGTACAGACGTACATGTCTGCCATAAAGTCCAAATTCTCTTTTGCGGCATCTGCGAGGCGATATGGAAATCTCGAAGATTCAGGAACAATTGCAGGGCAAACTGGTGGTTTCGTGTCAAGCGGCCCCCGGCGATTCCCTTGAAAATACAGAAGTAATACGAAGGATCGCCCAGGCGGCGATCAGGGGAGGCGCTGCTGGCCTACGCGTCAACAGCGCGGAACACATCGCGGCCATCCGGCAAGACACGGATGTGCCGATTATCGGAATCCAAAAGCGCAATTGGAATAAGATGCTTCGCATTACGCCGGACTTCACATCGGCCGCCGCCCTGGCATCTGCGGGAGCGACGATCATCGCGCTCAGCTGCACAAGTTGCATATGGTCCTTTGGCGAACCATGGCGGCAGTTGATTGCGCGAATCCATGATGATCTGAAGCTTCCTGTTATGGCGGATGTGGCCACTCTCGAAGAAGCGTTTGCCGCCGTCAACGCGGGCGCGGATTTCGTCGGCCCCACTCTGAATGGATACACAGAGCAGACGCGGGGCAACCGGTCATTTAGTTGGTCCCTGCTGGCGGACTTGGTCAGAGATGTTCGTGTCCCTATTATTGCCGAAGGCCACATATCCACGCCAGACGAGGCGAGACGCGCAATTGCGGAAGGGGCCTTCTGCGTTGTGGTCGGCTCTGCAATCACGCGCCCCGGCGTCATAACGGCCAATTTTGTCCGCGCGCTGCAACTTTCGGATCGCAGCGCCTCAGCCATCGGGGTGGACATTGGCGGAAGCTCGATCAAAGCCGGCATGGTTGCCCGGGATGGAGCCATTAGCCTTTCCGTGCAGCTCCCAACAGACGCCAATCAAGGCAGAAATGCAATCGCCGCCGGTTTTGCCGCAGTCGTTGAGCGGGTGCTTGCCCAGGCGAAGGACAAAAAGATCGAGCCGTGTGGGTTGGGCATCGCCAGTGCCGGCGCAATGAATGTTCAGGATGGATCGGTATTTGCCGCGACAGACAATCTCCCCGGTTGGACAGATTTCAACCTGCGCGAGTTTGCGGAACAACGCTTTCACCTCCCAACCTATGTGGTCAACGATGCCCACGCCGCCGCATTAGCCGAATTGCATTTTGGGCTCGGCCGCGGCCTATCGGATTTTGTGGCCATCACCATCGGCACGGGAATTGGAGCAGGCATCGTTTCCCGTGGCCGTCTCCTTCAAGGCCAGCATGGCTTCGCGGGGACGATAGGGCATCACACTATTCGCATGGATGGCCGCCCCTGCAACTGTGGACGCAAGGGATGCCTGGAAGCCTACGTCTCTACGGCGTCGTTGGTGACCGAGTATAAAAAACAATGCGGCAGAGACCTAGACCCGGCTATTGCCGATACCGCTTTGGCGCGGAAAATTAGCCAGCTTGCCCTGGCGGGAGACGCTGTGGCGCAAAATGCCTATGCATTTGTGGCGGGATTCCTTGCGGAAGGGATCGCGAACATCTTCAACATACTCGATCCTCAAGTCATATTTCTCTCTGGGGGACTCGTGGAAGGTCATCAGGCATTTGCAGCCGACATCCAGAGACGCGTCGCAAATCTCTTGCATTTTGGCTCGAAACGTCAACCGCATGTACAACTTGCCTTGGCAGGGCACTACGCAGGAGTTCAAGGAGCTGGAGCGCTGGTATTTGATGAGCATTCCTCATAAGCGATGCTCGGTTCTGCATCGTCACTGAAGTTCTGACGCGCGGTCGTCATGTTCACTCTGAATCGGCCGGGTTTCGTTGTATACGAGTGCGGAAACCCGCCTCACGGAACGGGTGCGCGAACCAGGAGCACACCCTATCCGCACGGGCTGGCGCCGGACTCTTTCTCTATGTAGATGCTATCGGCCATATAGAGGCCTTATTACTACCTCGTCAGAGAGTGGGTGAGCCGTGACAGGCGGTGGTCGCCTAGGCCTACTAGCCCTGGAAGCCCATGATTTTGTAGAGAGTTATAGGTATACATAAGAAAATGTGATTTCTTATTGACTTTGTGTATAGACAACTATATTATCGGTGCAATTGAGATTGTAGGAGCAATTGAGGCCTATGGACTTTCTGCGGGCCTCAGGGAGAATCGTGGGAAGATTGCAAAACAGAACGGCGTTCGCCGCCGTTGCCTTTGCAGCCACAATAGGCCTTGCGCCGGCGCAAACCGCAAATATCCTGGACTCCCTCGCGGTTGTTGCTGAAGGCGATCCCGCCCGCGCCGTGATTGCGGCGGCCATTCCAGCGACCCTCAAGACCGAAAAATGTGAAGTTGTCGTCATCGGTGCGGGCTTGGGAGGAAGCGCTGCGGCCATGACTTTGGCGCGTGCCGGCCATCATGTTTGTTTGACCGAGCCGACATACTGGATCGGCGGCCAAATGACCTCTCAGGGCGTATCCGCCCTGGATGAAAATAAGTGGACCGAAACTTCCGGAAGCAATGCATCCTATTTAATGCTGCGCTGGAAGATTCGGGAACATTATCGGCCCCTTCTGAAGCGGCCTGCAGGGGACGAGTTCAATCCCGGCAACTGTTGGGTCAGCAGCATTTGTTTTGAGCCGATTTCTGGGCTGCATGCATTACAGGAAATGTTGCAGCCTTACAAACAAAATATAACGCTGTCTCTCTATCTGTGCGCCGTCCCGGTAAAAGTTGAAAAGGATGGCAAAGAAATCAAAAGCGTGGTCTTTTTCAGTTTTACCAGCCATACATTCTTCAGGCTTCAGGGAGCGATCTTCATCGACGCCACGGAATTGGGAGAGTTCCTGCCACTCGCCGGCGCAGACTCTGTCACCGGCGCGGAATCTCGTGCCATGACCGGCGAGCCGGATGCGCCGCCGGTGGCAGCCCCCCAGGCGTTGCAAAGCTTTACTTATACCTTCATGCTGCGCAAGGCGGCGGCTTCAGAAAATGAAAAACCCGTCGGCTATGAGCAAAACCGGAAGCTCTTCTCGCTCGATAGCGTCGCGAGTTCGGGGCTTACGCGCCATTATGGATTTTTTAAACAGGCTGCGGATACGCCAGGCTCATTCTGGTCCTATCGCAGAAGCATCGATGCATCGCAGTTCAAACCGCGCGCATTTCCGTCGGATTTGAGCCTGATAAATTGGCCGGGCAATGACGTTTGCGATGCAAGGCTGATATCCGGCAATCCTCTGGAGGTTGCGCGCGCTCTGCAGAACGGCAAGCAAGTCTCTCTGGGATTGGCTTGGTGGATTGCGCATGATGCCCCCAGGGATGACGGTCATGGCGCCGGATATGCCGATGTTGCCCTGGCGAAAGATGCCATGGGCGGCCGGGAGGGGCTATCCCAATTTCCCTACGTGCGCGAGTCTCGCCGCATCCTTGCCCTGCGGACCATTCGCGAGCAGGATATAGCTCCCAAGGATCCAACTGCAGCGCGCGCTGCGCAATTCGACGATTCTGTGGGGATTGGCTATTATCCCATGGATATTCATGCCTGCAGTCCTGAACCGGCGCTGCCGGAATCCAAACCATATCAAATTCCTTTGGCTGCGCTGATGTCGCGGAACATATCCAACCTGCTAGCCGCTGCAAAGAATATCGGAACCACGCATTACACCAACGGCGCCTACCGCGTTCATCCCACCGAGTGGGCGATCGGAGTCGCTGCCGGAGAAACCGCTCACGAGGCGCTTGCGGCGGCAGTTCCCCTGCGCGCAATCGTGCAGGACCCAATGCGGCTTCGCCGTCTACAGCTTGACTTGATCAATCTCGGTCAACCTTTGGTGTGGTATGACGATGTGCCTGTATCGTCGCCAGAGTTTGCGGGCATTCAGGCAGCATCGATCCGCGGATTGTTGCCGCGAAGGAATGACACCTTGCACTTTTTCCCGCAGAATCCGGTCACTGTGGACGAAATAAAGGCCGCACTTCAAAAGCTGGACGTTGTCCATGCTTCTCCGTTCGATCTTTCAGGAAGTACGACGGTTGCATGGGAGCAGCTTGCCAGATTCAAGCACGGGGCAGAAGACAACCATGGCCTGGTTCGGCGTGGCGAGTTTGCTGCGTGGCTGTTACGGCTGCCTGGACACACACAGTCAGATCGCAACGCGCGTAGTGTAAGCACGACAATGCAGTAACAATTATCAGACAAAGAGGCAGCGAAAGAGTACACGAATGGAACTTAGGATGCCAGTGAAACACAAGAGATTGCGCGTGGTAACTCTGCTGCTCGTGATTTTGCCGGCAGGCGTATTAGCGGTCACTTCGGGCTGTGGCGGCTCTGCCGGGGGCGGAAGTACTTCTCCGGTCACCACATATTCCGTCGGTGAACGCGTGATGGCGGTATCCGGAGGGGCCATTGTTTGGGATACAAAATTTACCTCCGAGACGTTTGTCCAGACCGGTGGTGTGCATGGAACCGTTCTAGCTGGGCCTAAGCAAGAAACCGCTGGTGGATACTCAGGCAATTGGTGGGAAATACAGTGGGACTCGGAGCCTCCGGATCAATCTGGTCTACCCGGGTATAGCGCGGCCTCTTCCATTGCACAGGCGCCATTGGCTGGCGATGTTACTGAGCCGGATTTCACGGGTGCCGACTACAGCTCACAAACAAACATTTTTTGGGCGGCTGGATATGCGCCTGCTTCGACTAACCCGCCAACCCCAAAACTGGGCAGTGCTTTGGGGAACTGCACCTGGTATGTCTCTGGCCGTTTGCTTGAATTGGGCGCCGTACCGTCCAAAATCGATGCTCTATACGGCAATGCAGGACAATGGGCAAGCGAAGCGGAGTCAAGCGGTATTTCGGTCGATACCACTCCCGCTGTACACGCGATCGCTGAACTCGACTCAACCGCAGGTTATCCGGACGGCCACGTTGCGGTCGTCGAAAGTGTCAATGCCGATGGAACAATCACGGTTACCGAATCAAGTTATGACCCAGATCCGACTAGCGCATGGGATTTTGAGTGGAGGCATCGTACAGTTGCGCCTACTTGGTTCAGTCACTTCATCCACGTGCTTTGAATGGCGGCTGGTGCTATGTGTCACGTAACTAAATACCGCAGATCAGGCTCGACGATTCGCGCCCCCGTGAGTAGAGAGAACAAACACTTATTGCGATACGTGTACATTCGGCATTTTGTTATCACGAATCGTGTGAAGGCAAGTAGTGGCACCTCAAATTAGGAGGGCAATGCTCTTCCGGGGCGCTGCTGCTTAACTGAAGCAACGAACTGGCGGGAATAAGACAACAAAGGTTAGTGACGGGAGGAAGTTATGAAACGCAGAAAGATTAGGACAGCATGGCTAATGGCATTGCTGATCTCGATATTGTCCACAGGAATGCTTTGGGCGCAAATGGACAAGGGAACCATCACAGGAACGGTAAGTGATTCCTCAGGCGCGCTGGTCATAGGTGCAAAAGTCGTCGTGACAAACGAGGTGACCGGAGTAACCTATGGCGGCATGAGCAATGGGGCGGGCTTCTACACCGTTCAGAATCTTCCGGTCGGCTCCTATACCGCTGACTTTAGCCATACCGGTTTTGCAACTCTAGAGCGCACCGGGTTGACCCTGGTCGCAGGGCAGGTTTTGCAAATCAATGCCAAGTTAACAGTTGGTTCTGCTGCAGAGACTGTCACTGTTACAACCACGCCTTCCCTCCTCGAGAATGAAACCTCGAGCATGGGGATGACGGTCGATGCGGATGCCATAACGGATTTGCCCATGGACGACTCCGGCGGCCGCAATGCCTCGGCCCTCTTCTTCAGTACAATACCGGTCATGCGCGGCTCTAACTATGTCAGCAACATCGCGGGATCGCAGTCATGGTCAAAGACCGTTCTCATTGAGGGAACAGATGGTAACACGGGAATGCAGGGCTTCGTCCAGCCCCCCGGCATGGATGCTATTCAGGAAATGTCGGCGCAGATAAGCGGCATCGGCTCGGAGGGCGCAGGGACGGGTGGCGGCGTCCTTATGTATGAACTCAAATCGGGCACCAATCAATTCCATGGGAGTGCCTATGGCTTTCTGCGTAACGAATTCATGAATGCGAACACATGGGACAACAAGTACTGGCTCGCCCAGTGCGCAAAGGGGGATACCTCTTGTGACCAGAGCTATGCCCGGGCGAGAGACCGGTGGAACGACTGGGGATTCAGCGCCGGCGGCCCGCTGTGGAGAAAACACACATTCATCTTTGGAGATTGGGAAGAATACAACCAGACCGATTTGAGGCAGACCCCCGGTGGGGCGAGCGTTCCCACGGCTCAGATGCTTACTGGTGACTTCAGCCAGTTGCTGACAATGGGGTCCTACTCAGGTCCGGTGACGAACAAGCCCGGAACAGCGCCAGGAGTCAACGGCGCCACCGCGATCATTAACCCGTGTACTGGCGAGGCATATCAGTATGGACAGATCTTTGATCCGTCAACCTGGACTACGGTAGGCGGCGTGCCTTGTGCGCAGCCTTTCGCGGGAAATATCATTCCGTCAGGCGACTTCAGCAGTATTTCCAAAAAACTGATCCCGATTTACCAGAAGTATTATGCTCCGACAATTACCACCAGGCTGACCGGCAACTATCCGACCATGAGCAATGGCACGCCCTGGATCAACCAGTACAACGTCGATTTGAAACTGGACCACAATTTTTCCGAACAGCATCACCTCAGCTCCTCCTATAACTACTGGAGCGCCCCGGAAACAACAGCCGGCGATCCATTTAATCTGAGTGCCGGTGGCGGGCCATTCAACAGCGCATGGACCCAGAAGTTTATCTCCCGGACCTTCCGTGTCATTGACTCCTACACGTTCAGACCGGACTTGGTGAATACCGCGTCCGTGGCCATGGGCGAATCTTTCAGTCATGAGCTTCCGTATACCCAGATGGATCTGACAACTTATGGATTCCAGTCCCTGGGGAGCAAGGACTTCCCGCAACTCGTCTTCGACGGATCGAACGGCATCGGCACAACCGGCTCAGGCTATGGCGGCGAGTATTACGCGGCATTCAATGGGTACCACTATGAAGATACGCTTTCGTGGCTGAAGGGGAAACACAGTTTCAAATTTGGCGGGGAGTTTACTGCCCAGCAAGATAATAATATGAACGGTGGCAATGCGCAGGAGTATACCTTCAGCAACGTCACCGGTGGCGCGACAACTTCCAATCTTACTCCATACGTGGGATTTGGATTTGCCAACTTTATGCTTGGCGATGTAGGCGATACCCCAATTGCTTCGTATCTGAACATAGCCGACAAGACTTACGACCGTCGCAAACTGTTCGACGTCTTCGCGCAGGACGACATTAAGGTCAGCCGGAGACTAACCGTAAATGCAGGCTTGCGCTGGGACGTGAACTTTCCCATGCACGAGAAATTCGGCCACTGGACCAATTTTGACATCACCGCGAATAACCCGAACTGGGGAAACTATCCGGGTGCGTGGGCGTTCGCGAAAAACGGCAGCGACAGCTTCGAAAAGAACAACGACTTCCATGAATTGGGTCCGCACGTCGGCGCGGCCTATCAACTCACTGACAAACTTGTGGCGCGTGGCGCCTGGGGCATTTTCTACGTTCCCTTCGGCATGAATATGTGGGGTGCCCAAACCAACCCGGGGCATCAGGACTACTTCTTTAACGGTACAAATGAAGTTCAGAATACTACAACCGGAGCTGTTGCTTTCAACTGGGACAACGGGTATCCCGGCACGACGACGTATGGAAGCCGGACAAACTTGCAGACGTCTATACCTGGAGTCCCCGACTATATTGACCCCAATGAGCTGCATCTTGGGCGCACTCAAAACTGGAATGCCGGAATCGAGTACCAGTTTGCAAAGAACATGCTGGTCAACGTCGGCTATATGGGAAATATTGGCCGGGATCTCCACGATTCCAATTTGAAATCCTACATCAATTACCCAAGCTGGAACGTCTATCAGGCTGTATTGAACGCTCCAAATGTTGGGCCAGACTGGACGTTAGACTGCGCGGGTAATGCTGGTTGGGGAGGTGGAGCTAGTGGTTACCCTTGCTCAGGCTGGGACAGCAACGATTCCGGTGTCACGGTGCCGTATCCGTATCCAGGATTCAATAGCTATGTTTATGCGGCAATCGCTCCGTTTCCGCAGGTTATGGGGCATGGCGGAAGTCGAGTGGTGGATGTCGGAGCTCCAGTGGGCGTAAGCGCGTTCAACGCCCTTACCGTGGAAGTCAAGGCCCGGCATGCTCATGGCCTCACGATGGACATGAACTACACTCTCGCCAAGAACACAGGAAGCGTTCGTGGCAACTCGAACTTCTGGAATGCCGGGAACACTTACTGGTTCCAGGATTTGCAGGACTTCCAGGATGCCAAACATTGGGTTTTGGGCTCTGATGTAAGGCACATGATCAAAGGCTATGTGACCTATGACCTTCCACTGGGCAAGAATCAACGGTGGTTAAACAATGCCCATTCGTTGGACTACCTGGTGGGCGGTTGGGAGGTAGGATTCCAGCCTGCCTACAACAGCAGCGGCCCTATGGGCGGAGTCGGCAATGGATACGGCTACGACGGATGGATGGGGCTCCGCGCCAATATGACCGCGGGCGCGAAAGTCGGAAATCATTTTAACGGAAAGCTGGACCTTGCAAACCTGTCGGATACCAGCAACCAGGATTTCAACCCTTCGATGTTTTCCGATGTCTCATGGGGTAATCTTGGCACTAGCCCTGCCATCTTCAACGATTGGCGTTGGAAGTGGGGCAAAAACGAAAACTTGTCACTCTTGAAGCATTTTAGCTTTACGGAAGACGGTCGGTTGAAAGCAACCGTGCGTGCTGAGTTCTTCAATGTATTCAATCGGCATGCTTACGGAGCTCCGGATATGGGAACACCTGACGACCAATACTTCGGGCAGGTTACCAGTGTTAGCGGCAACCGTACAGGGCAGTTGGGCGCACGCTTCCAGTGGTAAAACTTATCTTGCAGGGCAGGCCCCAGCGGCCTGCCCTGCGAAATCATTGTCCATGGAAGCGGCGCCTTTCGTGCCGACCATCCTGCCGGCAGGAAACTCTGATCGGAAAGACCCTGTGAATCCAGACCGGCCAACCAGCCGCTCTGGATTCCCCGGACATCCTGTTTATGCAAAATTGTGTTAGGCGAATCATCGAGACTTAGAAGCTAATCTATGTGACGCCTTGAACAGCTCGGTCTTACAGGTGGTTTCAATTCCGACACTTAGGAGGAAGTCGTATGGGAAGGTATAGGAATTCCAAGGTCCTGCCTCTGTTTATGGCTATTATGTGCGTGTTACCTGTAGCGAGGATATATGGTCAGAGTGCAGGACTGAAGTCGCATAGTGAAAAGACCACGGTTGAACGTGATGAAATTGACTTGAGAAATCCCGCGTCTGCCTCGGCTGCCTCTGTTGAAGATATGAAATTAGTCTCTCCCGGTTCAGGCTGGGTGCTAGCTGGAGATCGGTTGTTCTGGACATCGGATAACGGCCAGACCTGGAATGACATCACGCCTGGCAGCGATCAGCAACAAGTCAGCAAGGTTTTCTTCCTCGATGCAAAAACTGGGTGGGTAATCCTTCTTGGAAGCGATGGCGAAGGAGCATCCATTATGGTTGCCTCAACCCGGAATGGAGGAAAGACCTGGCAGAATGCGCAAGTGGCCCTTGATTCCATCGCGCAGGGCAGGCGTGTTGGCGGAGTTGCCTCCGTGTACTTTGCCGATATACAACAGGGCTGGCTCATTCTTCGTCTTACTTCGAGTTCAAATTTTAGTCTCGGCGCGGCTCTGCATACGGTGGATGGCGGTTTGACATGGACCGCGCTACCAACTCCGCCCGCGGCCGGAAATATTGTCTTTGTAACTTCTCAGAATGGCTGGATGGTCGGCGGGCCTGCACAAGATCAGCTATGGTCCACCCGCAATGGAGGTGTGACCTGGCAATCGGTGACAATTCCCGCCCCTGAAGGATGCACCGGTTCCAGGCCTGCCTATAGCTTGCCATTCTTCACCGGCAAGAGTGATGGACGGCTGACAGCAACAACCGTGAATCCCGATGGCAATTGCGTAATCGACTATGGCACGGCGGACGGCGGCCAATCATGGCAGACGCAGCGAGTTAGCAGGAATTCTGCTGCCCTGCGCGTAGTTGTAGCCCACACTGAGACACAAACCAGTCATGTCTATGCAACGGGCTCAAACGTTTTCATAGAGCAAGACAAGGTTAGCCGTCAAGGTGTGATTCCCATAGACTTAGGTCCCAACGGAAATATCACCCATGCCGAGTTTATTGATGCCACCACAGGCTGGCTAGGCTATTCATCCGGCACATGTCAGTTATCAAAGGAGAACTGTTCACAACGGAGTGATTTATTAACTACAGTGGATGGCGGTATAACCTACACGAAGATTACGCCTTACGCGACTGTAACGCGGCAACCTTCAACCGGCGCTTTTTCGCCGCTTCCCCACAATTCTTATGCTGCCATGCAATTGGAAGAAAATGGACAAGCCGAGGCAATACCCGAGATAGCTGCTGGCACAGTCATTAGCCAGAATGCCGGCCTTGATATCGCTTGCGCGCCCAGCCAAGCGCAGATGCAAACCTGGTGGACCAGCAGTCCGTACTACGACATCGGAATCTATCTTGGCGGATGCGATGTATATTGCGTTTCGCCGAATGGGCAGAACACTTGCGCTACCAACTGGGCCGCGAGTTCATCGAAGACAGTTGACACCAATCTGACGCCCGCATGGGCAATAAGCGTCACAAACATGGGGTGGGGTATTCTGCCTTTGTGGGTCGGACCTCAGGCTCCTTGTGTCGGCCCCGGTTTTTGGTACATTACTTCAGACTCCGAATCTACCGGAGCCTACCAGGCTGATCTGGCCATGACTCAGGCAAATTGGCTGGGCATTACGAACGGCATAATTTATTATGATATGGAAGGTTACACACCCGACGGTGGAAGCTGCTCCAGTACAGTAAAGTCTTTCCTCGAGAGCTGGACCACTGAGTTGCACGCCAACGGGTTTCTATCCGGTGTTTACAGCGGAGAGAATAATTTTGCCACTGACATAATCAACACTTCCCCGCTGCCGGACGTTGCCTGGGTTGCTGCCTGGGATTCAAACACAACGGTATGGAACCTAGGCTCGCTGCCCAACACCGACTGGGCAAATAACCAGCGGATTCACCAATGGAACAGTGAAAGCGGCGGAGAGACCTGGGGCGGAGCAACCCTCGATGGTATCGACCAGGATACGGTCGACGCGGCAGTCGCCGGCAATTGGACGGCCGCCTCTCCCAGCTTCGCGCTGAGTAACAGTGCCTCGATCACCATTAGCACTCTTGGCTCCAGCGGAACATCCACTATCACCGTGACGCCCTCTGGCGGATTTACCGGGACTGTGAATCTTAGCTGCAGCATTGCGCCCTCCGCAACGATTAGTCCCATTTGTTCGGTGCCGACTTCAGTTACCATCACCGGAACTGCGGTAAGCACAGCAACATTAACTATCCGCACTACCGCGCCAACTCAATCCATGAATTTGCCACAAAGGAATCTTTTCCTGGGCGGTGGCGGGTCGATTGGGTTATGTCTTCTGTTCTTGGGAATCCAAC
>Ga0255355_1000202_pt1 | contig 40692 bp, 30 predicted proteins | sample HBST75metaG_FD_189943 | JGI IMG/M metagenome (GOLD analysis project Ga0255355, IMG submission 189943) | Peat soil microbial communities from Stordalen Mire, Sweden - H.B.S.T75 | ecosystem: Environmental > Terrestrial > Soil > Wetlands > Peat | place: Sweden: Norrbotten County, Stordalen Mire...
CTAGCCGCACCGCCTCCTGTTTGAACTCAAGCGTGTAACGTCCACGCGTTGCCTTCGTCATTTCCCTATCCCTTTCCCCATTAAAGCAGCTGGCTAAGGGATACGTTTTGCGGGGGCAAGGTCAGAGTTCGTCTTCCAGAACGGAGCCAGAGTAAGCGCGGCCTTCAAAAGAGTGTGCGAGGCGGCCATTTCTTGAGGAGAAAGCGACTTGGCCGGCTTGCCTGCCGGGTCGAACTACGCGGGTTCCGATCTAGAGCGCCGCGCTCTTGCTGCTCAGGTTGTAGATCAACCCGAGCGGATCCCGGATGTAGCAGCGGGGAAACTCCGGCTCATCCTTGAGGATTTGGCAGCCGGTCTTCACCAGGCGGAGCTTAGCGGCCTCGACACTGTCCACCGTGACTTCCAGCACCGGCCCCAAGGGCGGGCCCTTCTCGATGAAGAGGTTGATATGCTCGCCGTGCAGGCTCACCATCTGGGGCGTCTCGTCGGTGACTTCGAAGCCGAGATGGTCGACATAGAATGAGGCAGCCATCTTGGGGTCCGGCGCCTGCAGCAGAATATCCGCGCCAAAGCTGTTGGCCATCGTAGCTCCTTCGCGTTTCGCCCCCATTGGTCCGCTGTTTTGTAAGTGAGGGCCGCGCCAAGTCTAGCACGAATGGAGCCGCCTTTTGCTTGATGGGAAGCAGCCAATTCCAGTCCTGCGCCGGCGCGGTGAGAGGATGGAAGCACCGGCCCGCTGCGGCCTCGGGGAGAGTTTACACATGAAAGAGTTTGTCGCCGTTCTCTTCGGACTGGGCCTGGTCGGCAACGCCCTGCTCTTTGTTCCGCAAATCTTCGCGGTGTGGCGCAAGAAGACGGACGAGGGCATTTCGCTGGTCACCTTTGGCGGCTTCAGCGTGCTGCAGGTGGTGGGGATTGTGCATGGAATCTACCAGCGCGACCCCTCGCTGATTCTGGGTATGGCAGCGAGTTTGCTCACCTGTGGAACGGTGACGGCATTGACGGTGATTTACCGGGTGAGGCGGTTGCGGGCCTTGCGGTAAGGCTCATCGCGTGGGGGCGACCGCCAGGCGCAGACGACATGCCACGGGGTGGCCGTCTTTGAACGCGGGGACGAACTTCCATATTGCCGAGGCGCTGATCAAGGAGTCGCCGACGGGGCCTTTGTCGGTCGGGTTGACCAATTGAGCGGACCGCACCTTTCCCACTGCATCGATGACCAGGTCGAGAAAGACCTCGGAGTTCGGCAAGACCGGCGCATCGCCCTGGACAGGCAGAGTGCGAAGGAAGAAGGCCTTCGGCTTGATGTCGACCGTGGAGGCATCCCCGGCACTTTTTTCAGCCGTTGGATTCCTTCTGTCGTTCAAGTCGGCTGACAAGGGGTCACCTGGCGAGGTGCTGGTGGATGCGCGGGTTGCTTCTTCCGAGACCGAGTTGAAGATTGCCGCACGTCCTTTGCGTGGCGAACGGGAGTCCGGCGCGGCGACACCATCGACCTGGGTAAGGATGCCCTTTGCGCGCGCGCTCAGGATGGCGGCGCGGATCCGGTCGAAGTCTGCGGAGGGCCACATGGTGGCAAGTTCGCGCCACGCATCTTCCTGACGGCCGCTATACAGATAGGCCCAGACGATTTCGAGTACCTTGATCTTTGTGGTCTGAAGGAGACGCAGTTCCTCGGCGGGCAAGGGGAAGATCGACTCCAGCTTGCCATCGCTCTTCTTGAAGTTGCTCAACGTCTGGGCGTCGAGCTGGGAGCGCAGGTCCGCAATCTGGCGGTCGAAGTGCGGTTGAAACTCGGAACTTACATCGATCAGGCGCTTCTTTTCAAAGCGAAGCACGACGGTGGGAACAACGTCGAAGCTGGACAGGGGAAGACGCTCGAATCCTGCTACGGCAGCGGCATCGCCGGTCCAGATTTCGCTGCGGCCTTCGAGATTTGAGTCGGCGGCACTGAAGAAATCTCCACCTCGAAGTGTGCGCAGAAGACGTGGTGGCCCGCTCAGGGAGAATATCTGGTACGTCATGAGCGGATCGATGGCGGAGTTTTTGATTTGAAAAGCGACCACCGGCGTGCCCAGGCCCAGGTCGGCATTCATAACATCGATATCGACCTGTTCTGCCGCGGGCACAACCGATAACTCATTCTGGCCCCAGCGGAGGGTTGCTTCACAGGCGCGACTGGAAAACTCCCCATTCTTCTGGGAGCGCACTGCTACAGTTACTCCACTTGGAGACTGCCAGGAGACGTTGCCATATCCATCGCTGCACAGGAGCTCATGCGGCTGGCCGTGGCAGAGAACGGAGTTAGCGCACAAAGACACGGACAAGAGCAAGGTCCAGAAAGGAAGACCTTGGGACAGAGCTGAAATCGATAAGTCTCGATCTGCAAGCTTTGAAAGTGACCGCACCGAGGTCGTCCTTTCCGGTCCGGGAGAAAGCTATCTCCTGCTGCTGCGAACAGGAGGATGCTATAGCACTCCCATTCGTCTTGGCAAAGAAAAGGCCCTGCTCATGGCTTTCAGGCGATGAGCAGGGCCTTCACATCTTCGACGCGATGAGCTTACCCCAGAAACATCCCCGCAATCGACGCGGAAATCAGGTTGGCCATGGTGCCGGCGAGCATGGCCCGGATGCCGAGTTGCGCCAACTCGTTGCGCCGCTCCGGAACCAGCGCGCCGATGCCGCCGATCTGCATGCCGATGGAGCCGAGATTGGCAAAGCCGCACAGCGCAAAGGTGCCGATGGTGAACGAGCGCGGCAGCAGCGTTGCCTTTTGCGCTCCCAGGCCGATGTAGGCGATGACTTCGTTCAGAGCCATGCGCGTGCCGAGCAGGTTGCCGATGGCGCCGCAATCGCGCCAGGGCACGCCGATCAGCCAGGCCACCGGCGCAAAGAAGAATCCCAAACTCTGCCCCAGGCTCGAAGGGACCCAATACATGCCGTAGAGCCCGTGCGTCCAGCCCAGCAGACTGTCCAGCAGAGCGACGAGTGCCAGGAAGCTGATGAGCATAATGCCCACGTTCATGGCCAGCTTGCCGCCGTCGATGGTGCCGCGGGCAATGGCGCCAATCAGATTCTCCTCCTTGTGCGCCTCATCCTGGGGAATCACCACGCGGCCTTCGGTGGCGGGGACATCGGTCTCCGGAACCAGCATCTTTGCAAGCAGAATCGTGCCCGGCGAGGTCATGATGACCGCCGAGAGCAGGTGGCGCGCCTCGACGCCCTGCGCAATGTACATGGCCATGATGCCGCCCGAGACGTGGGCCATGCCGCTGGTCATGATGGTCATCAACTCGCTGCGTGTGGCGCCCTTGAGGAACGGCCGGATGGTCAGCGGCGCCTCGGTCTGCCCCATGAAGATGGAGGCGGCCACGTTCATGCTCTCTGCGCCTGAAATACGCATGGTCTTGAGCATGACCCAGGCCATGGCGCGGATGATGATCTGCATCAGGCCGATGTGGTAGAGCACCGCGAAAAACGCCGAGATGAAGATGATGGTCGGCAGCACCTGGAAGGCGAAGATGGACCCAAGCGAGGTGTTGGGAGTGCCCAGAGCGCCGAAGAGGACCTTGGTGCCCGCCTCCGTCGAGTGCAGCATGTTGGTTACGACGCCACCGGCCCACGCCATCGCCCGCTGTCCGAAGTCGAAGCGCAACACCAGGAAAGCAAAGAAACCCTGCAGCCCCAACCCCCACGCTACTGTGCGCCAGCGAATATGTTTGCGGTCCGTCGAGCCCAGCCACGCCGCCAAAAGAACAGCCAAAATCCCCAGTACTCCAATGTATCGATCCAAAACGGGCACTCCTTGGAAAAGCAGTGAACAGTCAACAGTGAACAGTCAACAGTGGACAGTGGACAGTGAACAGTGGACAGTGGACAGTGAACAGTCAACAGTGGACAGCCGTTCGCGGCACATTGATTTCAGCTCATCGCAAAATGCGAAAGCTCACCTGCTCAGGTTAAGTACGCGGCAATCGGTCAAAGAATCGGCAGCGGATTCTTTCTGGAACATTGCTTCTGCACCGGAAACTGTTCGCTGTCCACTGTTGACTGGCAACTGAAAACTACCTTACAGCATCGCGCAGATAGGCTTCCGCCGTCTCGCGGGTGAAGATGCGGCTGACCAGCGGTTCGACTGCGGCAGGCGGGGCTGCGGAGAGTGTGATTGCCCTTTTGAGAATTGCCTCAGGCTCGGCAAGAAGCGCCGCGTTGGTGGCGTAAAGGGTGGCGAGGGGCTGGCCCTTCTCGACTCGCGCGCCGCGGCGGGCATGGAACTCGATTCCGGCGTGGGGATCCACCGGCTCGCCCGCCTTTTCGCGTCCCGCCCCCAGGCGCTGCACGGCCCATCCCAGCGCGGTGGTGTCCATCTCCGTCACAAAGCCGCTCTGCCAGGCCTCCACAACACGCGTCGCTCCCGGGGTGTGAAATCCGCTCAGGTCGTTGAAGACCCGCACGTCTCCGCCTTGCGCCTCGACCATGGCGAGAAAGACGCGCAGGCCCGATCCGTCCTTCAATGCAGCTTCCGCCAACTCGTAGCCTGCCTCTGCCGAAGCCGCCTTGCCGCCCAGGTGAACCATCCAGCCTGCCAGCCGGAGCGAGAGTTCGCGCAGGTCCTCGCTTGCCGCAAGGCGTTCCCCGCGCAGCAGTTCGACGCACTCCATCAACTCGATCCAGTTGCCGGCCATCCGTCCCAGCGGCTGGCCCATGTCGGACATCAGCGCCACGGTGCGCGTTCCAGCGGCTTCGGCGGTGGCCACCATCAGGGCGGCCAGGTACTCGGCGTCTTCCCGCTTGCGCAGAAAGGCTCCCGAGCCCGTCTTCACGTCCAGAACCAGCGCATCCAGGCCCGCGGCCAGTTTTTTGCTCAGAATTGACGCGCAGATCAGTCCCGGGCTTTCCACCGTGCCCGTCCGGTCACGGAGGGCATAGAGCGCACGGTCGGCGGGAACCAGCGCCGGTGTCTGGCTGACGATCGACGCGCCGCACTTGCCCAGCACAGCCTCGAACTCTTTCAGGGTCAACGCCGTACGGAAGCCGGGAATGGCCTCCAGCTTGTCCAGAGTGCCGCCGGTGTGGCCCAGAGCGCGGCCGCTGATCATGGGCACCACCACGCCGCATGCCGCGGCCAGCGGAGCCACCAGGAAGCTGGTCTTGTCGCCCACTCCGCCGGTGGAGTGCTTGTCCACGGCCACCTTGCCTAGCCGCGCAGGCGAAAACTTCTCCCCGGAGTCGCGCATGGCGACGGTCAGGGCGCGGGCCTCTTCGACGGACAATCCACGCAGCCACGCGGCCATGAGCCACGCCGCAAGCTGTTCCAGCGGAATGGCTTCAGAGGCGGCGCCAGCCACTAGGAAGGCGATCTCGCTTGCGTCCAGAGAGCCCCCGTCCCGCTTCTTGCGGATGAGGTCGATCATGTGCAGAGGAGCAATGGAAAGTGCGGGCATGGCGTACGGATCCTCCAGAAGTTGACTCTTGAGATTAACGCAAGAGCCTCAGGGCGAGACTGCTGGTTGCCTGATTGTACTTTTCAAGGTACATTTGTACTAAATAAGGTGCAGGATGGCAGAAGACCCGCAGCCGCACAAAATTCCGCTGGTTTTTTATCGCACGGACTCCGGCGCCGAGCCGGTGCGCGAGTGGCTCAGGGAGTTGCCGGAAGATGAACGCCAGGCTGTTGGAAAGGACCTATTGCGTGCGCAATGGCGGTGGCCGGTAGGAATGCCGATTTGCCGCCCTTTGGGCGATGGACTTTGGGAGATACGCACGGATCTGGCGATGAAGCGAACCGCACGCGTGCTGATCTGCCTCTATCGCGGCCATCTTGTCGCGCTGCACGGATTCATCAAAAAGACCCGGACGGCGCCGGAAGCCGAATTGGAATTGGCGCGAAAACGCCGCAGGGAGTTGGAGCGATGAGCAAAAAAAATATTGGTTCCAGCATCGACGATTTTCTTAAAGAAGAGGGAATCTTTGATGAGGCGCAAGCGCAGGCGGTCAAAGAGGTTGTGGCGTGGCAACTGGCCGAGGCGATGAAAAAGCAGAAAATCTCAAAAAGCAAAATGGCCACGCTGCTCAAGACCAGTCGCACCCAAGTCGACCGCCTGCTCGACCCGAAGAACGACGTTACGCTTTCCAGTCTTCAGCGAGCCGCGGCAATGGTCGGCCGTCGTGTTTCGATCGAACTGATCTAGCTTGCTTCCACTGTCGGCCGAGCCGGTTATGCCGTTCTTACTTCAATTTCATTTCGAAGGCCAGCGGCAGAATGGCGGAGAAGGCCATGGTACGCACGCCGTCCGCGGCAGGGAAGACGACTGGAGCTTCCGGCTGAATGAACTCGGCAAGAACTTGCCGGCAGGCGCCGCAGGGGGGGCTTGCCGAGTCGTTCAAATTGGCGATCGCGACTGCCTCGATGCGGATTTCCGGGCCGAATTGGGAGACCGCCCGCACCAGAGCCGCCCGCTCCGCGCAGATGGTCAGCCCGTAGCTCACGTTCTCCACGTTGGTTCCGGTCACGGTCTCGCCATTGGTCAGCTTGAGCGCCGCACCCACGCGGAATTTCGAGTAGGGCGAGTAGGAATGGAGAGCCGCCCGTCGCGCCTCGTCCAGAAGTCCGGCCAGCGGCGAGGCAAGCGCAGTTTCAGCGTTCATCCGTTTTTCCCTTCGTGCGCACCTTGAGGCTAAAGCATGACCGCGCCGGCTGTATATCCGAGGCGCAGGGCAGCAAGATGCGAGGCATCCCGCTCTTTCGCCCATTTCTTTCTTGAAAGGCCGCGAAAGATAGGGGCACGGAGCGGTGTTGGCTCTGATCCAGGTCCTTGTCCCGGTTTCCTCGCCGCTCCTCATGAGCAAAGAGATTGAATGAAGAGTTTTATAAACAAAATCAGCAAGTTAGCTTCCGCTTCGCGGAAATCGCGAGTTAGCGAGTTGGCGGCAATTCATTCCAGACGTAACTCGCTGTGACGTGCCGGGCTGCTCCTTCTGACCACCTGCTCCCTGCTCTGTGATCCCTTTCCCCTGATCCCTGCTTTCTCAAGTCCCGCCCCTTCGCTCCGATAAACCACTTGAGTGCACGCTGCGCCGGAGCTTTCTCTCCGGCTGGGTGGATGAATGGGCGAAATGGACGAATTGACGAGGGAGTTCCTGATCGAGAGCCAGGAAGGGCTGGATCGGATGGAGCGCTGCCTGACCGATCTGGAAGAGCGGCCGCAGGATACGGCCTTGCTGGCGGAGATCTTCCGTTCCGTGCACACCATCAAGGGAACCACCGGGTTTCTGGGCTTCAAGCGGCTGGAAAAACTGGCCCACGCCGGAGAAAACCTGCTGGGCCTGCTGCGCGAGGGCAAGCTCGAAGCGACCGGCCCCATCGTGACCGGCCTGCTCGAATTGCTGGACGGGCTGCGCTCCATCCTCAAGATCATCGAGACCGACAGCAACGAGGGAAGCGGCGGAGACGAGGTGCTCATCGCCCGCATGGAGGAATTGCAGACCCCGGCCGCGATTCCCACGCCGCAGCCTGTCCAAGCCGGCCTCGATGCTGGTGTGTCTGGTGTCGAACCTGCCGTTGAAGCCGCTTCCACAGCCGCTGTCGCCGCGCCGACCCCGGAGCCGGTGCAGACGATGGAGCCGGTGAAAAACCCGCTGCCTGCCGTCACCGTTCCCATTGAGCCTCCCGAGCCGGTCCGCCCGCGTCCGCAGGCAACCGCCGCGGAAAGCACATTGCGGGTCGATGTGACGCTGCTGAATCGGATGATGAACCTGGTGGGCGAACTGGTGCTGACGCGCAACCAGGTGTTGCAGGCAACGGCCTCCGACCCCAACCTGACGATGCTTTCCCGCCGCCTGGACATGGTGACGGCCGACCTGCGCGAGTCGGTGATGAAGGCCCGCATGCAGCCGGTCTCGAACATCTTCTCCAAGATGCCGCGCATTGTCCGCGACCTGACCCAGTCGCTGGGCCGTCGCGTGCGGCTGCAGATGGAGGGGCAGGACACGGAGTTGGACAAGAGCCTGCTCGAAGCCATCAAGGACCCGCTGACCCATGCAGTGAGGAACGCGCTCGATCACGGCATCGAGACTCCCGATGTGCGCCTGGCGGCGGGCAAGGACCCCGAGGGAACCCTCAAATTGCGCGCCTATCAGGAGGGGAGCCACGTTCTGGTCGAAATCTCCGATGACGGGGCCGGCATTGCTGTCGAGAAGATTCGCCAGAAGGCGATCGAACGCGGCTTCATCACCCGCGAACGGGCCGCGCACCAGTCCGAGCGCGAGCTGTTGCAACTGATCTTTGTCCCCGGCTTCTCGACGGCGGCGGCCATTACCAACGTCAGCGGCCGCGGGGTGGGGATGGACGTGGTGCGGACCAACGTGGAGAGGATCGGCGGCAAGGTCGAAATCGACTCCCGCGTGGGCAAGGGCACCACGCTGCGGCTGCGCATTCCGCTCACTCTGGCCATTATTCCCGCGCTGATTGTGCGCAGCGTCGGGCAGAGCTTCGCGCTTCCCCAGGGCGCGCTTTCGGAATTGGTTCACATCCCCCCCGGCCAGGCGGCGACGGCCATTGAATGGATGGAGAACGCACCCCTTTACCGGCTGCGCGGCAAGCTGTTGCCGCTGGTTTTTCTGGATCGTCTTTTGCAGCCATCGGCGGAGCATCAGAGCGCTGCCGAGCGGGACAACTTCGTGGCTGTTCTCGACGCCGACGGACGCCGTTTCGGCCTGGTGGTGGATGGGCTTGCCGATCCGGAAGAGATTGTCGTCAAGCCGCTCTCGGGCGTGCTCAAGGAGATCGGGCTCTACTCCGGCGCAACCGTGCTGGGCAACGCCGATCTGGCGCTGATTCTGGACCCCGGAGCCATCGCCCTGCGCGCCGGTGTCTCCATGAGCGCAGAAGAAGAGGCTGGGCGGACGGCCGAGGAAGAAGCAGGCGATGAAGCCCGCAAGAGCCTGGAATATCTGCTGGTGGAGGCAGCCGGACACCGGGCCGCGGTGCCATTGGACGAGGTGCTGCGCATCGAGCAGATTCCGCTCTCCCGCATCGAGTACATAGGGGACCGCCCGGTGCTCAACTTCGAGGGGCAACTGCTTCCGGTGGAGGATTCCGGGGGCGTACTGGCCGCGGCCGAGGACGACCCAGAGAAGCAGATTGTCGTGGTGGTCTGCCGCGAAGGCAATCGTCATGTGGGCATCGCGGTCTCGCATGTTCTGGATGTGGCCGCAGGCGGCGATCTCTTTGAGTCGGGCACGGCGCGGCGCACCGGCGGCGTCACGTTGCTGAAAGAACACGTAACAGGTGTGGTCGAACTGGGCGGTGTGCCCGCGTTGCCGGGTGAAGAAGAGGCCCAGGCGGCATGGAGCCAGATGGCGGAGGCAGGCCAATGAGCACGAACAAAGTTGCGGTTCCGAAAGAGGCGGCGCTGGTGGAAATGTGCTCGGTGCGCGTGGGGCAGGCGATTTATGGCGTGCCCATTCGCCACATTCTCGAAATCGTCGGCTCGGCCCGGCCCCAACCGGTTCCACTGGCTCCGGCCTTTGTGGGCGGGCTGGTCCACTACCGCGGCGACGTGCTCACCACCGTGAGCCTGCGCCAGTTGCTCGGGCTGCCGGTGAGGGATGGGCCGCAGGACATTCTGGTTCTGGAAAGCTCGGGCGGATGCTTCGGCCTGCTGGTGGACTCGGTGGGCGAGGTGCTGACCGTCTCTTCGGCCGAGTTCGAGGCCAATCCATCGATTCTGGACGAGCACAAGAAGAACTTGTTTGCGGGCGCCTGCAAGCTCAAAGGCAGCCTGCTGGTGATGTTGGACCCGGAACGCATGGATCCCATGCGCCTGGGCGCGGCGCTGGCCGCATAGCTTCGAACGGCCCCGCCCAAGAGAGGAGCGCTTATGGTCTGCAATTCACGCGTTATCGGGGGCTGTCTCCCTGTCCCGGCGGAGGCCTGACCCATGGTTGCTGCGCGTCCCACCCGCATTCTCATTGTCGATGACTCCGCCGTGATGCGGTGCCTGCTGCGTGCTGTGGTCTCTACCGGTGCCGGCCTGGAGGTGGCCGGAACCGCAGCCAATGGTGAATCGGCGTTGAGCGAGGTGGAAAACATCCGGCCCGACCTGGTGCTGCTGGATGTGGAGATGCCGGTGATGGATGGGTTGGTCACGCTGAAGAAACTGCGCGCGTGCGGCCACCGGATGCCGGTGATCATGTGCAGTGCGCTCACCCAACGGGGGGCCAGGGTCACCATCGAAGCTTTGGCGGCCGGCGCTTCGGATTACGTGGCCAAACCCACCCACCAGGCCGGGCGCGAGAGCGCTATCCAGGCGCTGGCGCAGGAGCTGGTTCCCAAGATTTACGCTCTCACCAGTCGGCTCCAGGCGCGGCAGCAGGTCTCTTCGCAGAGTCCGGACCAAAGCTTCTATCCCGCTGCCCAGCGGGCTGCGCGGGTCATTCCCCTAGCGCCTCCGCGTCCGGCCCCGCCGTTCTGCGCCGCTCCGTCGGTTGTGGCCATTGGCGTTTCCACTGGCGGACCCGAGGCTCTTGACCTCCTGCTGCCCAGGCTCTCCGCTGATTTTCCCCTCCCTGTGCTCATCGTGCAGCACATGCCGGAGGTATTTACCGGGCTCTTTGCCGAGCGCCTCAACGGGCGCTGCCGGCTTTCGGTCCACGAAGCCGTTGAGGGTGAGCCGGTGCGGCCGGGCAATGTGTATATCGCCCGCGGCAACTGGCACATGGAGGTGGCGGCCTCCGCCCGCGCGGGCGCCCCGGCCACCTTGCGCCTCAACCAGGGAGCGCCGGAAAACCACTGCCGTCCTTCGGTGGACGTTCTTTTCCGTTCGGCGGCCACGGTCTACGGTCCCGGCGTGCTGGCCGTGGTGCTGACCGGCATGGGCTCCGACGGGCTGGCCGGCTGCCGCGCGGTCCGCGCGTATGGGGGCAGCGTCCTGGCCCAGGACCAAGTCAGCAGCGCCGTCTGGGGCATGCCGGGGGCCGTGGCGCACGCCGGGCTGGCCGACCGCATTCTGCCGCTTCATGACCTGGTCCCTGAAATTCTGCGGCTTGCTGCCCGCACGCTTCGGGAGGCCAACGCGCCCCGGGAAGCGGCGGTCTAGCCATGGAACCATCCGCCAGCGCCGATACCGGCTTTCTGCGCCAGCTTGTCTTCGGGCTCTCCCAGAACCTGCTCGACCCCTCGCGCGACTATCTCTTCGAGAGCCGCCTCAACGGCCTTCTGCGCGACCACGGCATGACGTGCCTGAATGAGCTGGTGGAGTGCCTCAAGCGGGGCAGAAATCCGGCCCTGGAGCACGCCATTGCGGAGGCCATGACCATCAACGAGACCAGCTTTTTTCGCGATGGGCGCCCCTTCGACGTGCTGCGCGACGAACTGCTGCCCCGGCTCATCGAAGCCCGCCGGCGCACCCGCCGCCTGCGTTTCTGGAGCGCCGCCTGCTCCACCGGTCAGGAGGCGTACAGCCTGGCTATTCTGCTGCGCGAGTCCTTCCCTGCGCTCACCGGCTGGGAGATTTGCATTGAGGGCACCGATATCTCCGCCGAGGTGGTTGAACGCGCTCAGAAAGGCGTCTATCACCGCCTGGAAATGGACCGCGGACTGCCCGCGCGCATGGTGGCCCGCTACTTCGAACCTGTGGGCGAGGACTGGGTGGTGCGGCCGGAGATCCGCTCCATGTGCCACTTCCGCCAGGCCAACCTTTGCGCCGTAGCGCCGCCTTTTAAATCCGCCGACGAGCGATTCGACCTGATTTTCCTGCGCAACGTGATGCTCTATTTCTCGCAGGAGACGCGCAAGGCCCTGCTGGCTGGCATGCATCGCCTTCTTCCGCGCGACGGCATCCTCTTTCTCGGTTCTACCGAGCAGCCCGCGGACCCCTCCCTCTGGATCCCGGTCCTGACCGGCGGCACATGCTATTACCGGCCACGATGACAGGGAACAGTGAACAGTGGACAGTGATCAGTGGACAGTGATCAGTGATCAGTGGGCGGCAGAGGATTATCAATGGTCCACTGCCAATGCTTCGCTCATATCTGCTTCTACCCGAGATCGCCTGCTCTTTTCTCCCGGTTTACTGTTTGCTGTCCACTGTTCCCTGTCCACTGTCCACTGTTCCCTGTCCACTGTTCACTGTTCACTGTTCACTGTTCACTGTTCACTGTCCACTGTTCACTGTTCACTGTCCACTGGCAAGCAGCTTCTCCACCTCCGCATGCAGACGCGCTGTAATCGCAGATTCCGTTTCTTCGGGAGCGAAGCGGATCGGTTGGCCTGCGCGCACTTCTATGCTTCCGGAGCGGAACCAGCTCCGCCCATCGGCTTTCAGCTTGCCCAGCCCGCGCAAGGCCACCGGCAGCACTGCCGTCCCTGATTGCTTCACCAGAAGCCCGATTCCCCCGCGGAAGCGGGCCAGTTCTCCAGCGGCCGAGCGCGTTCCTTCAGGAAAGACCAGCACGTGGAAGCCTCGGTCCAGCGTCTCGCCGGCATGGGCAAAGCTGCGTTGGAAGTCCCTGCGCCGGGGCAGCGGAAAGACATTGAAGAGCGCCGTCACCAGGAGCCACGCTGCCGGCCCGAAGAGCAGGAAGCCCTTCTTCCCGAGCTTCCGTTCCGGATTCCGGAAGTGCCGGTAATCCTCCAGCATTTCGCCAGACATCGCGACCGCCATCTTTCGCCGCACCGACCGCGGCAGCGCGTACAGGATCAGCGGGCCGTCATACGCCGACACATGGTTGGCCACAATCAGCATGGGCTTCGCGCCGGCCAGCGTCTGCGGCGACACGACCTTCGGCGCCGCCAGCAGCCAGACCAGCGGCCGCATCACCGCCTCGATAAACGCCGTTCGGAGCCAGCAGATTGGTTTCGACCACGGCCAGTGGGGATAAATGTACTGCTCCCGGCTCTCCTCGATCGCTTGTTCTATCGGTTCGACCGGTGCAGCCTGCGCGCCGTGATCGGTGCTGTCCTGACCTGACGGGACAAAAATGTTTGGCGCCCCATCCTCTTCGCTTCTCTCCGCGGAAAGAGTGGAAGAACTCAACGGCTTGTCCGCAACTTCTTCCCCGGCCACCAGGGCCCGCAACTCCCCAAGTGTTCTTACTTCTTCCAGCAGGCCGCTCTCCGACGTCATTCCCAGCCGCTCCTCGAGGGCCGCCGCCAACTGCACGCGTCCCAGGCTGTCGAGCAGCAAGTCCTCGCTGAGCCGCAGTTCGTCTCCCACGCCATGGGGAGTTTCGCCGGAGATCTCGGAGATCAGTTTCAGCAGCCAGTCCGCCGAGGCTCCAAAGGAGCTGCCGTCACTGGCCGCCGCTCCACTGGCACCAGCTGCCTGGATGCCCTTCAGCCACTCGGCAACCGCACGGCGTCGCACCTTGCCCGTGGAGGTGCGCGGCAAATCCGGTTCCGGCCACAGTACCCACCGCCGCACCCTTTGGAACTCGGCCAGCCTCTGGTTGGCCCGCTCGATGGCTGCCGCGGCGTGTTCTTCTGCGCCGCGCATGGCCAGCACTGCGCAGGGCTCCGGTCCCGACGGGGTATCCATCGCCACCACCGCGCACGCCGCCACGCCGGGTTCCTGTTCGATGGCCGCTTCCAGGTCCTCTGGATGCAGATTCACGCCGGCCGCGGTCACAATCACTTCGCTTTTGCGGCCTACAAAGCGCAGTTCTCCGCCGGGTTGCGCCTCGGCCAGGTCGCCGGTGGCCAGCCACTCGTCGGCGCGCGGCCGCAGAGCCCCGCGGGCCCAGGTGGCGCCGGAGATGGTTGCTCCGCGCACCATGACCTCGCCGTCCGCTCCCAACTTGACCTCGCGCCCCGCCATAGGCTTTCCAATGCTGCCCCGGGCCACGTGGAAGGGATGGTTCAACGTAATCAGCGCTGAAGTTTCCGTCATGCCATAGCCCTGGATCACCACAAAACCCAGACGGTTCCAAAACTGCTCCAGAGGCCCAGTTAACGCCCCTCCGCCCGAGACCAGAGCCCAGAACTTCAGCCCGAAGGCCCGGTGTACGGCGCGGAAGCGCCACCACCGCGTCCACGCCCGAATGCCTTCGGAGGCATCCAACTGCGCCGCCAGTCCCGGCCGGCTGGTTTCCAGATAAGTTTTCAGGAGCGCAAAGACCCGCGGCACCGCGGCCAGCACCGAGATGCGTTCCCGCTGGATGGTTTCGATCAGGCGGGGCGCCACCAGGCGGCTCTCAAAGTGAATCTGGGCGGCAAAGATGGGGGGAATCCACAGCCCCATCGTCTGCCCGAAAACATGGCTCAAGGGGAGCGTATGCAGAATGCGTAGCGGATGGATGATCCGCTCATAGCGCATGTAGGGCTGCGCACCCTCCTCGATGGGCCCCACGCTGGCCAGCACGTTTCCGTGCGTCAGCACCACTCCCTTGGGCTCGCCTGTGGTTCCCGAGGTGAAAAGAATCTGGAGCGGCGTCTGGCGCGAGAGTCCTGCGACTGGGCCGGATTCTTCGGCAGGCAGCAGGCCGAGCCAATCCTCAAAGGCCAACGCCAGCCAGTTGCCTGCCAACTGCTTCACCAGTTGCTCGTCGCCCACGACCAGCTTGGGGCTAACGTCCGCCGCCACGCGCTGGGCAAACTCCGCCGTCCCATAGGCGTCCAGCGGAACCGCCAGCGCGCCGCGCAGCATGATGCCGTAGAAAGCGGCAATCCACTCCGCGCTGTTCTCGGCCCAGAGCAGCACCCGGTCGCCCGGCCCGATGCCGTGGCTGGCCAACAGCGACGCAAACCGCCCCGCCAGCCGTGCAATTTCTCCGTACGTACTTGCCCGCCGCCGGTTCCCCTGGTAGCGAACCACGGCAATTTGGCGGTCGAAGCGGCGAAAGTCCTCAAGGAGGGTAGCTAGATGGTCGCGCATGGCTTTTCCAAACCCCCTCATAGTAGCAGCGCGATGGCGCGTGCTACGGCTAGTTGGAATCTCCCTTCCCCATTTCCGGTTCACCCGCTGGTTCGTCCTCCTCGCGCCTGCACAGGTTAACGTACATCTTCTCTCTTCTCTGGCCTCAGACCCCTGTTCTTAGCTTCTTCGCTTCCTCTTCGCCACTCTCTCGCGCTATTCTCAAGAACACCATGTCTTCCCGCCGGCCCAACCCGGACGAGATTTCCGACCCATTCGCCTGCTTTCACCCCGTCACTGCGGAGTGGTTCAAGGCGGTCTTCGACGCGCCCACCGCGCCGCAGAGGATGGGCTGGCCAGTGATTGCGCGCGGCGAAAGCGCCCTGATTCTGGCGCCCACCGGCACCGGCAAGACGCTCACGGCTTTCCTCTGGTGCCTCGACCGGCTTATGCTGCATCCGCCGCCTGAGGGGCGCAAAGAGGGCTGCCGCATCGTCTACGTTTCGCCTCTGAAGGCGCTGGCTGTCGACGTGGAACGCAACCTGCGCTCGCCGCTCGCCGGCATTGCCAACATGGCCCGGCGTCGGGACGTCCCCTTCCATGAGCCGTCCATCGCCGTCCGCACCGGAGACACGCCGCAGCGGGAGCGGGCGCGCTTCCAGCGCCACCCGGCCGAGATCCTCATCACCACCCCGGAGTCGCTTTATCTGCTTCTGACCTCGCAGGCATCTGAGGCGCTGCGCACCGTGGACACGGTGATCATCGACGAGATTCACGCGCTGGTTCCCACCAAACGCGGCGCGCATCTGGCTCTTTCGCTGGAGCGGCTGGAGGCTTTGATCCAGCGTCGGCTTCAGCGCATTGGACTCTCCGCCACCCAGCGCCCGCTGGAAGAGGTAGCGCGCTTCCTCGGTGGGGTGGAAGTGGAGAGAACAGGGAACAGGGAACAGGGATCAGGGATCCCGATACAGGCGGAAGGGAATGGAGACCTTTTTGCCGCGACCCAGAGTGATCCGCCCCTCGCCAGCGCTTTGGCGGTCCAGATCGAAACCGCAGAAGTGGGATTCACCGTCGACAGGCCGCCTTCCCTGATCCCTGATCCCAGTTCCCTGTTCCCTGGCTCGCTCGCAGGCGAGCCGCGCTACCGCCCCGTCACTATCGTCAATGCCAGCGCTCTGAAGCAGTTGAAGCTGAGAATTGAAGTTCCAGTTGAAGATATGGCACGGCTCGGAACCCAGGAAGAACTGCCCAGCGGACCGGCCTCGCAGGCTCCGCGCCGCGTCTCCATCTGGAACGCTATCCACCCGCGCCTGCTGGAGCTGATCCGCGAGCGGAACTCCACGATTCTCTTCGTCAACAGCCGCCAGGTGGCCGAGCGGCTGGCCGGAGCACTGAACGAACTGGCTGGCGAGGCGATCGCCCGCGCCCATCACGGCTCGCTGGCGGCGGCGCAGCGCACCATCATCGAGGAGCAGTTGAAGGCCGGCCAGATCCGCGCTCTCTGCGCCACTTCCACGCTGGAGTTGGGTATCGATATGGGGGCTGTCGACCTGGTGATCCAGATCGAGGCACCGCCTTCGGTGGCCAGCGGCATGCAGCGCATTGGCCGCGCCGGACACCATGTGGATGCGGTCAGCGAGGGGATTCTCTTTCCCAAGTACCGCGCAGATCTGGTGGCCTGCGCCGCCGTTACCCGGGCCATGCACGAGGGACACATCGAGTCCACCCGCTTCCCGCGCAATCCGCTGGACGTGTTGGCCCAGCAGTTGGTGGCGATTGTGGCCCACCCACCCGGAAAAGCAGGGATCAGGGGTCAGGGATCAGGGATCAGAAAGGCGGTGAGTAGGGGAACCAGGGAATCAGGCAGCGGAATGGACGCCCTGGGTCTAGATTCCGAGGGTGGGGAAAACAATGCCGCCCAGAACGGGTTCGGAGCGGAGGCCCCGAAGGCTGAAGTCAGCGTCGACGCGCTCTTCGATCTGGTTCGCGGCGCCGCGCCGTTTGGCGGGCTCAGCCGCTCGACCTTCGAAGGCGTTCTCGATCTTCTGAGTGGCCGTTACCCTTCCGACGAGTTCGCTGAGCTTCGTCCTCGCCTTACTTGGGACCGCATCCGCAATGTGGTCACCGCCCGCGACGGCGCGGCCCGGCTGGCAATTCTCAATGCTGGAACGATTCCCGACCGGGGCCTCTACGGCGTCTTCCTGGCCCACTCGGAGGGCAAGTCGGTACGTGTGGGCGAGCTGGACGAAGAGATGGTCTTCGAGTCGCATCCCGGCGAGACTTTCATCCTGGGCGCTTCCACATGGCGCATCGACGAGATCACCCACGACCGTGTTCTGGTGACGCCTGCGCCCGGTGAGCCCGGCAAGATGCCTTTCTGGAAGGGCGACGGACCGGGAAGGCCGCTCGAGTTCGGCCGCCGTATCGGAGCACTGGTTAGGGAACTCCGCGCCCTGCCCAAGCCGGCCGCACTGACTCGCCTGGTTACCGAGCACGACCTCGATCCCGGCGCGGCGGAGAACTTGATGGAGTTTCTCGCCGACCAGGAGGCTGCCACAGTCCAGGTTCCCGACGATCGCACGGTGGTGATCGAGCGCTGCCGGGATGAGCTGGGCGACTGGCGCGTCTGCGTGCTCACACCTTTCGGCAGCCGCATCCACATTCCATGGGCCATGGCCGTGAGTGCGCGTATCCGCGCTGCGGGCGGGCCGGAGGTGGAAACGCTGTGGGGCGACGACGGCTTTGTGCTGCGCTTTCCTGACACCGACGAGCCGCCCGATCCGGACTGGTTTCTGGTGGAGTCGGCCGAAGTTATGGAGTTGGTGCTGCGGCAGTTGGGCTCGACCGCTCTGTTCGCCGGGCGCTTTCGCGAAGCTGCGGGACGGGCACTTTTGTTGCCGCGCCGCCGTGCCGACGCCCGCTCGCCGCTGTGGCAGTTGCGCAAGCGTTCGTACGATCTGCTGAGCGTGGCTTCGCGCTACCCCTCGTTTCCGCTGTTGCTGGAGGCTTATCGCGAGTGCCTGCGCGATGTCTTCGACATGCCGGCCCTGGTAGAAATTCTCAGGGAAATCGAAGAGCGCAAACTCCGTGTGCACGTGGTGGAGACGCGCAAGCCATCACCGTTTGCCGCGTCTCTCTTGTTCAGTTACGTGGCCAACTTTCTCTACGATGGCGATGCGCCGCTGGCTGAACGCCGCGCCCAGGCGCTCACGATTGATCAAGACCAGTTGCGCGAGATCATGGGCGAGGCCGACTTGCGCGAACTGCTCGACGCCAACGCCATCGCCGAGGTGGAAGAGACGGCGCAGTGCCTGGCCGAGTCCTATCGCGCCCGTTCGGCGGATGCAATGCACGATCTGTGTTTGCGGCTGGGCGATTTGTCGCGCGAAGAAATGGCTCGGCGCGTGGTTTCGCCGGATCTTTTGCCGCACGTGGATCGGCTAGTCCGCTCACGGCGTTTGCTGGATCTGCGCATCGCTGGCGAGCGCCGATTGATTGCTGCCGAAGATGCGGCCCGCTACCGCGACGGACTGGGGATTCCGCTGCCGCCGGGGTTGCCCGCGGCGCTGATGGAGCCGGTGGCGCATCCGGTCCTCGAACTGGTTCGCCGCTACGCACGCACCCATGGTCCTTTTACGCTGCGGGAACCGGCGGAACGATTTGCGCTGGATACGACGGTTGTCGAAGAAGCCTTGCGGCAGCTCGCGCAGGAAGGGCGCGTGCTGGAGGGCGGATTCCGGCCCGGTGGACTGCATCGCGAGTGGTGCGACGCGGAGATTTTGCGCCAGATTCGCCGCAAATCCCTGGCCAAGCTACGCCGCGAAGTCGAACCGGTGGAGCAGCAGACGCTGGCGCGTTTTCTCACCCACTGGCAGGGGCTGCTTACGCCGCGCCGGGGTGCAAATCTGGACGCGCTGCTCGACGCGATCGAAAGTCTGCAAGGCGCACCGTTGCCCGCGTCGCTGGTGGAGAGCGCCATCCTGCCCGCGCGCATCGCTGAGTACGCGCCCGCCGGTCTGGACACTTTGATTGCCGCCGGTGAAGTGGCCTGGGCCGGAGTTGAACCCATCGGCGAGCGCGACGGTCGCATCGCTCTTTTTCTTGCCGACAAGCTGCCCTTGCTCTTGCAGCAGCGGCCGATGGCGGAGCCGCTCAGCGAGCGCGAAGAGGCACTTCGTGCCGTTCTCGAATCAGCGGGCGCAAGCTTCTTCGATCCGCTGCATCAGGCCGTGGGCGGCGGCTATCCGGGCGAGACGATCGACGCGCTTTGGAGCCTGGTCTGGCGCGGGCTTGTGACCAACGACTCGCTTCATGCTTTGCGCGCCTACACTGCCAGGCCGGAAAACGCACGCACACCGCGCCGCCTGCAAACGGGCCAAGTTTTTCGTTCGCGAAGAACGACGCCGCCCACTGCGCAGGGCCGCTGGTCGCTGCTGCCCGTGCGTGCAGGGAAGGGAAGCGATGCCACTCCCACGGCCACCGAAGCCAGCCACGCACTCGCGCTGCAACTGCTCAACCGCTACGGCGTTTTGCTGCGCGAATCGGTGGCGGCGGAGAACGTGCCGGGCGGATTCAGCGCGGTCTACGACGTGCTGAAAGCTCTGGAAGAAAGCGGGCGCATCCGGCGCGGCTACTTTGTGGCCGGGCTCGGCGCCACGCAATTTGCGCTTCCTGCCGCGGTCGATCTGTTGCGCCAGTTGCGCACCGAGCCGCCCCAGGAGCGCCCGGAATTTGTGCAGTTGGCGGCGACGGACCCAGCCAATCCTTATGGGTCAGTTCTGCGCTGGCCCGATCTTCCGGTTGCGGAGGAAGATGCAGAATCGGCGCCGCGTCTGCTCACGCGTGCTGCTTATGCCGAGGTGATTCTGCGCAATGGGCAGTTGGTGGCGTGGCTGCGGCGCGGCAATCCGAACCTGCTGGTTTTTCTGCCCGCCGAAGAGCCGGAGCGTGCGCAGACCGCCGCGGGACTGGCTCATTTTCTCTGCGCGCGCGGACAGCAGCGCATGCATCGCTCCATCCACGAGGGCGTGCTGATTACCACCATCAACGGCCAGCCCGTGGCCGCGCACCCGATGGCGCGTTTTCTGATGGACGCAGGGTTTCATCCCGGCCCGCTGGGCATGCACTTGCGCCGCATTCCGCTGGGCCTGGCGCATGGCGAACCCGCGGCGGAGGAGTTGCAATAAGCCATGCCCGAGGGCGACACCATCTTCCGCACCGCGCGCGCATTGGGCCGTGCGCTGGTTGGCAAGCCTATCACCGGCTTTCGCTCAACCTATCCCAAGCTGACGCGCTTTGACGACGATACGCCGCTCGCGGGCCAGTGCGTGGAGCTTGTGGAGTCGCGCGGCAAGTGGCTGCTGATTCACTTTTCCGGCGGCGGCACGCTGGCCACGCACATGCTGATGAGCGGCAGTTGGCACATCTATCGCCCCGGTGAACGCTGGCAGCAGCCGCACGTCAACATGCGCATTGTCATCGAAAACAGCGAATACATTGCAGTCGGTTTTCGCGTTCCCGTCGCCGAGATGCACACCGCGCTTTCGTTGGCGCGCCATTCGAAAATTCCTCGCCCGGCGATGGATGTTCTGAGTGCGGAGTTCGATGCCGAAGCTACCGCGCGCCGCATGGTCGCGCATGGCACAGAGGAGATCGGCGATGTGTTGTTGCATCAAGAGGTCATGGCTGGCGTGGGCAATGTTTTCAAGTCGGAGATATGCTTCGTTACCGGCATCAACCCATTCTGCAAGGTCGCGGCTCTCGAGGAGAAGAATGTTGCAGCCTTGATTTCCGCCGCGCAGAGGCTGGTGAAGGCCAATGTGCTGGAAGATTCCGGCGACAGCATTGTGACCTATGGTGGACGGAAGCGGCGCACCACGCATGAGTCGGATCCTGGGGAGAGCCTGTGGGTCTATGGTCGCAAGGGCGAGCCTTGCCGGCGCTGCGGCGGGCTTATCCGCAGACGTCTGCAGGGGCCGGACGCGCGGGTGACCTTCTGGTGCGGGCGTTGCCAGCCCATGCCGGATGGATCGGAGATTGATGGGTAATATGGATCGGTCACGAATCTAGGCTGCGAATGGGCCGAAGGTCTTCGCGACCATTCCAAGTTCATTGCGTGCATTCACAACATGCACCGTGAACTCCTGGCCTCCTGCTGGAACCCGAACGACCACATGCCCGTCGCTGCTCGACAGCTTGTTGGAGAATCGCTCGGTCGTCAGCAACGCTTCGGGTGTCATTCCAACGGCGAAGACCGAACGCTCATCCGGGTACAGTTCCGTGCTGAACAGATTGGCCAGGACGTTGATGGCCGGGTGTGAGACATGCCATGCCGGCATCACCCAGACGCGCGGTCGCAGCGTACGAACAAAGAGCGGCGCACAAGCGTCGAAGTAACCGTGATGATTGGCGACTGCGACGGAAACAGGGCCAGCCGCAGTCGCGACAGGCGATTCAATATCGTGCCACGGATAGCGGCCATAGCTCGTGTCGCAGGTGAGATCTCCCCCCGAGTAGTATCGAAACCCGCCGTATTGCAGACGAAATGAAACGCAACACATATTTTCGGTGGGTAACTCTGCATGGGAAAGACCGGCGACCGCCGGAAACATCGCCTTCGCCTCCGCATCGGGGCCCGTAGCAACATCGCCATTCACGGAGAGGATGCGCACGTTGAAGCCGGGATAGCGCGCCGTATCGTGCCGCAGCGCCAGTTGATTCACCGATCCTGCTTTTGCGCGCTGGACTTTTGTTCCCCGGCTCTGCATGCATTTGGCCAGAGAGATGTAGTTGAGCGCGGACGCATCGCTCTGCCTCGATGGATAAGCGTAGTCCGGCGAGCCGCGGTCGATCAATTCACGTACGTTGATCGCTTCGGCGATATCCGCTGCTCCGGTGAGCCGGTAGGCGCCTTGCTGCGACTGGGGACTGGAGGGCGACACCTCGCCAACGTGGTCTCCATGAAGGTGAGTGAGGAGCATCAGGTCCAGATCGTTCTGCCTGGTGCGGTTGAGCTGCCGGCGCACGTAGCGAGCAATCCACTCTCCGGCTCTGCGACTTGTGTCGGGCCTTGCCGGCGCCATCGTCTCTTCCGCGCTGTGCGCCTCGCCGGCGTCGATCAGGAATGAAGTTCCATCGGGGCCCAGAATCAAGGATGCATTTCCGCGGCCCGTGTCGATGTGGTGAATCTCCAACACGCCGGGCTGCCACTCGGGCAGCGGTTCGACTTGTTGGTCCGCAGCCTTGAAATCCTGCAGTCCTTCCATTTTCCATGGCAGAGCTGTGGCGGCCAGCAAGCCCGCAGCGGATTTGAGAAAGTTTCTTCGTCCGGGCATGACACTCCATGGCTGCGGCGAGCTTTTACTGCGGATCACATTCTGGCGCCGAAGCGTTCAATTGCTTGGTTTGCCAGTCCCGAAGATCTTCTGCAGGATATTGCGGTGTTCGGCGGGGTGGTCGCAGGTTTCGAGGGGCGCGGTGCCGGCCAGGAAGGCTGCATCGTAGGCATCCGGGCAGGTATCGTCGCTCAACAGGTTGCTGGCCTTGTCGATCTTCACCACTTCGATGCCGTCCGGCGGCGAGAAGCTGTGCGTGTCGGAGTACTGCGGCAGCTTCACGGCGCGCTTCATGAACTCGGCCCAGATGGGAGCGGCGGCCAGTGCTCCGGCCAGTTTCACATCCGTGTAGTCGTCGTTGCCCACCCAGACAATGCAGATCAAGTTGCTGGTGAAGCCGGCAAACCAGGCGTCGTGGCTGGTTCCGGTCTTGCCCGCGGCCGGGTCCATGAATCCGCGGCGGCGCGCTTCGTAGCCATAACCGAAATTCATCACGCCTTCCATCAGATTGGTGGTCAGGTAGGCAACGCGCGGGTCCAGAACCTGCTTCGATGTGGGCGTGAAGTCGGTGACCACATCGCCCGAGGAGGTGCGCACGCTGGCCAGCATCCAGGGGTCCAGATGCATGCCGTTGTTGGCGAAGACGGTGTAAGCTCCCGCCATGTCGAGAGGCGTGGCGTCATAGGAGCCGAGGGCCACCGAGGGCGTTCCGCGCGCGTTCTTGACGCCGGATTCGCGGGCCAGCGCGGCCACGTTGTCGAAGCCGACTTCGGAGGCCAGGCTGATGGTAGCGTTGTTCAACGAGTGCGCCAGCGCGTACATGGCCGTGACCTCGCCGTGGTATTCGTCCTTGTAATTGCGCGGCGTATATTCCTGGCCGCCCACGTCGTAGGTGGTCTGCTCGTCCTTGAGCATGGAGATGGAAGAGAACGGCCTGTCCTGTCCGGGCAGAATCGTCCCGGCCACCGCGGTGTTGAAGGCTGTGGCGTAGACGAAGGGCTTGAAGATGGAGCCGGTGGGCCGCTTGGCGACGGCGTGATTCAACTGCGAGTTGCCGTAGTTGCGTCCGCCAATGAGTGCCAGCACCTGGCCGGTGTGAGGATTGATGGCCACCAGCGAGACCTGCGGATAAAGAATGGTTTCGCCGGGCTTGGGGTGCGGATGCATCTTGTTGACCAGGTCATCCACATTCTTCATGCCCACTTCCACCGCATCGGCGGCGGCGCGCTGCAGGTCGGGGTCGAGCGAGGTGTAGATGCGCAGGCCCTCGTGATTGATGTCGCGCTCACCCAGCTTCTGCATCAGTTGCTCATGCACCAGATCGACAAAATACGGCGCTTCGCTGGCGTCCACACTGGCCGTGGCCAGATGCAGGGGCTCAGCCTTGGCGCGTTCTGCTTGATCCTTGGTGATGGCGCCGGTTTCCACCATGGAGTCCAGCACCAGGTTGCGCCGTTCGATGGCCCGGTCGGGATGACGGAAGGGAGTGAAGTAGTTGGGCCGTTGAATCATGCCGGCCAAGAGGGCGCACTCGGCCAAGTCAAGCTGGCGTAGATCCTTGCCGAAGTAGGACTGTGCTGCTTCGCCGAAGCCGTCGATGGAGAAGCTGCCGCGCTGGCCCAGGTTGATCTGGTTGGCGTACATCTCGAAGATCTGCTGCTTGTTGAAGCGATGTTCGAGCTGGAAGGAGACCATGATCTGCAGCAGCTTGTACTTGATGGTTCCGTTGTCGGAGAGGAAGAGCAGCTTGGCCAGCTGCATGGTCAGCGTGGAGGCTCCGCCGCGATGCTTGCGGTCGCCAATCACATCGTGCCAGGCCCAGCCGACCATGCTGATGAAGTTGACGCCGCCGTGCTCAAAAAAACGGCGGTCCTCGATGGCCAAAACCGACTGCACCACATTCTGCGGAATCTCGTCGTAGACGATCAGGCGGCGCTTGGTGCGGGCGGCGTCCTCGCTCAGGCCGGTAATCAAGAGCGGTTCGAGTTCGTAGCTGGTGAGGGTCTGTCCCTTGTCGTCGGTGATGGACTGGACGACGCCATCGGAGATGTGGATGACCGCGCTGTCCTGTGCGTGATAGGACTGCGGACCGGGACGCACGGTAACGGAGAGCGCGCCTTCGGTGTAGGTGCCCATCTGCGAGACTTGTGAAGCGCCGTCGGTGGAGTAGCCAGCGTCGCGCAGTTCGTTAGCGAGCAGGTGGGCGCTGAGCTTTTGTCCCGCACGAACCTCGCGCGGGGCCGCATAAATCTTGGCCGTCGAGGCAAAGATCGGCTGTTTCAGCCGCTCGTCCACAATGTGCTGATACTTGATGTAGAAATAGCTGCCCACTACAACAAACACGAGCGCAACAGCGGCAAACGCCACCAGGGCCACGCGCAGAACCAGCTTCGTCCCGGGATGAAATCCGTTGGGCCGTGCCAGCCTGATCTTCAACGCCATTCGAACTCCTTCTAATCAGCTTCCAGCCGCCAGCTTCTAGCTGCTAGCTCTCTCCTGTCGGGAAGAGCCAGGAGAGGGAAGGGAAACCTTCAATTTCGAACAAGAATAGCTGGAAGCGAGTGGCTAGCAGCTAGAAGCTGTTTTTACTCTCCAACCGCGGTCAGCAAAGCATCTTCCTGAATGCGCTCTTTCAGCAGCCCCACCACATCATTCAACGCCACGTCCACGCTGGTTGCCGTGGCCCGCGTCACCAACTCCACTTGTCCGGCGGCAGCATTCCTGCCCACGTTGATGCGGTACGGAATCCCAATCAGGTCGGCATCCTTGAATTTGACGCCGGCGCGCTCTTTCCTGTCATCCAGCAGCACATCCAGGCCCGCAGCGTCGAGCGCCGCGGCCAGTTTTTCGCCGGTTTCCACCAGCACGGCGTCGCGCATGTCGGTTATTGCAATCACCACGGCGAAAGGCGCAATCGAGGCCGGCAGCCAGAAGCCGTTCGGATCGTTCGACTGCTCAATGACCGCGGTCATAATGCGCTCGATGCCGATGCCGTAACAGCCCATGATCGGCGTCACTTCCTTGCCGTTCGGGTCCAGCACCCGCGCTCCCATGCTCTCGGTGTACTTGCGGCCCAGCTTGAAGATGTGGCCGATTTCGACCGCCTTGCCCACTACCAGCTTGCCTTCGCAGCCGTCTTTCGGGCAGCCTTCGCCTTCGTTGACGGTGCGGATGTCGGCGCTGAGCGTCCAGGAGAAATCGCGGCCCGGCGTGACGTTGCGGAAGTGATAGTCGAGCTTGTTGGCGCCGCAGACCATGTTCTTGCGGCCTTCGAGAGCCTGGTCCACGACGACCGTCAGGCCGTCTTCCAAAAGCTTTGCGTCCGGCTTCAGGCCGACCGGCCCCAGGAAGCCCGCCGGGGCGTGAAGGTACTGCTCCAGCTCCTCGGCCTGCATGGTGCGGAGTTCCGCCGCGCCGATAGCGCCCGTCAGCTTGGTTTCATTCACTTGGTGGTCGCCGCGCAGGAAAGCTGCAACCGGATGCCAGGTGTCCGATTTGCCCTTCAGGCCACGCTTCAAAGCCATGTAGGCCACGCACTTGATGTCGTTCGCCGGACTCATCTTGAGGAAGGCCGCGATGTCGGCGATGGCGCCCATGCCGGGCGTGGAAATCTCCTCCGGAGTCCCATCTCCTGTTGGTTCCAGTTCGACCACAGAATCAAGCCGGGAAACAGCCTTCTCCGTGTTGGCCGCGTAGTTGCAAACCGGGCAACTGGCAATCAGGTCCTCGCCTGCGTCGGTATAGACCATGAATTCCTGCGACTGCGAGCCGCCCATGGAGCCGGAATCCGCCTCCACAGCCACGAACTTCAGGCCGCAGCGGGAGAAGATCCTGCGGTACACCACGTCGTGCAGGTCGAAGCTCTTGTCCAGGCCGGCCGTGTCGATGTCGAAGGAGTAGCTGTCCTTCATGGTAAACTGGCGCACGCGCAACAGGCCCGATTTGGGCCGAGCCTCGTCGCGGAACTTGGTCTGGATCTGGTACCAGATCTGCGGCAACTGCTTGTAGCTGCGCAACTCGTTGCTGGCGATCGTGGTCATGATCTCTTCGTGGGTCATGCCCAGGCAGAGTTCGGCGCCCTTGCGGTCCTTCAGGCGGAACATGTTGTCGCCCATGACGGTCCAGCGGCCGCTCTGCTCCCACGGCTCCTTGGGAAGCAGGGCCGGCAGGAAGAACTCCTGGCCGATGGTGTCCATCTCTTCGCGCACGATGCCAATGATCTTGTTCAGCGAGCGCTGGCCAAGGAAGAGGTAGTTGTAAAGGCCCGCGCCGAGCTGGCGGATGTAGCCGGCGCGGATGAGGAACTTGTGACTGGCCACTTCGGCGTCTGCCGGGGCCTCGCGAAGAGTCGGGACAAAGAGCTTGGACCAGCGATGCATAGGGATGATTGCGTGCTTTCCCGCCGGTACGCCGGCGCAAGACAATTTTTCGACAATTTCCATTCTAAATGTTCGGGCAGTTGGGGGCTTGAAAGTTCATTTTATCCAGCGCCGACGAATCCAAATTCGCTGGGCAAATGAAGGGGGGCCCGAGCCCGCACCCTTCAGGTGACCAAACTGCGTAAGCCAGGCCGCTGGCTTCGCCTGTAACGAGGGCGCCTCGGTGTGTTCCCATGGGATCAGCTTGGTTCCGATATCAGATAGGGCTTCAGCAGCTCTTTCATATGCTCGGAAAGAATAGGGAAGTGGTATGGCTTGTCCTCAATCCAGGTCTTTGTCAACTGGAGTTTTCCCTCAGCGAGGACCTTATCCAGCAATTCTTGGTGGTTATACATGTACCAATCGGCGAGCTCCCCTTCGCCATCCCTGAAGCAGAGGTACAAATCCTTATCGTGATACTTCTTGTCGAATGTTAGTCGACCTTTGAGCTGCACCTTGAGAAATATTTTGGTCTTGAAGTGCTGCGCGATGAAATCGGCTCCGTTCCAATCGTCGCTCAACCGAATAGTCAAGTACCCGAAATCGGCCAGTAAAGCCGAGACCTTCTGAAAGTTATATGTCTCTTGTTGCCTGCTGTTGAGATCCTGATAAGGGATCCGCTTGAAATTTATACCCATTGATTCTCCTTACAGCATTCTGTTCCCTGATCCCTGCCCCTAAATCAGTTCCACTCCCCACAGATCGTGCAGGTGCAGCACGCCCTCGACGTTTTGCTGGGCATCGACCACCACCAGCGAGGTGATTTTCCCCTCTTCCAGAACTGCCAGAGCCTTGGCGGCGAGTTCTCCGCCAGCAATCGTGCGGGGGTGGGCGTTCATGGCCTCGCCGGCTGTGCGGCTGAGGGCCGCGCCACCCTCCCGCTCGAGCAGCCGGCGCAGGTCGCCGTCGCTGATCACGCCGCAGAGCCGTCCCTCATCCTGCACGGTGGTGACGCCCAGTTTCTTTGACGACATCTCGTAAATTACGTCGGTCATGGAGGTTGTGGGCGCGACGACCGGCACCTCTTCGCCCGCGTGCATCAGGTCGCGGACCTTGGCCAGCCGCTTGCCCAACTTGCCGCCGGGGTGGAGTTCGGCGAAATCTTCGGCGCGGAAGCCCTTGCGCAGGCTCACCGCGATGGCCAGGGCGTCGCCCAGGGCCAGCATGGTGGTGGTGGAGGCGGTGGGCGCCAGGTTCAGCCCGCAAGCCTCGCGCTCCACGCAGCAGTCCAGTATCACGTCGCTCGCCTGCGCCAGCGTGGAGTCCATGCGGCAGCAAAAGCTCACCAGCCCGTCGCCTTTGCGCTTCAGAGTGGCCAGCAGGCGCAGAATCTCCTCGGTTTCGCCGGAGGCCGACAGAGCCACCACGACGTCGCCGGGCATCAGCACGCCCAGGTCGCCGTGCACCGCCTCGGCCGGATGCAGAAACAGGGCCGGCGAGCCGGTGGAACTGAGTGTGGCTGCGATCTTTTGCGCGATAATTCCGCTTTTGCCCATGCCGGTGACGACCACCCGGCCGCGCTCTTCGCCGCAGCGGAGAATCAACTCGACAGCGCGTTCAAAATCCGCGGCCATCGGCCCCTCGAGCCGCTCGGCAAGGGCTTCCAGGGCCGCGGCTTCGGTGCGGACCAGTGCGGCAGGCTCCGTGCTGCCTCTTTCCCGCTTGGCGGGAACTGACTGATTTTCTGGCTTGTCCATCGGCTTTTGATGGTACCACCACCTGCATCATCGGCTGGTGGCCGGGTTCCTCGTACAATGAAGCCGAGAGGTCAATTCGCCGTGAGACGCAACACCCTCGTTCTTTCTGTCACGTTGTTCATCCTGGCGGCCTTTGCATGGGCCGGCTGGGCCAACTGGGAGTATCGTCGTCAGGCTGCCGACCGGCTGCTGGCCACTGCCGCGCGCGGCGAACTGGTGGTGGACGCCTCCAGCGGTCAGGCCCAAATCGTTTCTCCGCTGGTGGGCAAACCCGCCCCGGCCTTTGAGCTCGAGGACCTGAGCGGCAAGAAGGTTTCTCTCGCGGACTACAAGGGCAAGGCCGTGCTGATCAATTTCTGGGCGACCTGGTGCGGGCCATGCAAGATCGAGACCCCCTGGCTGATCGAGTTGCGTACCCAGTACGCCGCGCAGGGCTTTGAGATTCTGGGCATTTCGGCCGACGACCTGGACCGCGGCGACCCGGAGAAGCTGAGCGCGGAGAAGAAGGAGATCGAGCATTTTGTGCACCAGATGCAAATGCCTTACCCGGTGCTGATCGGCGCCGACTCCATCAGCCAGCCGTATGGCGGCCTGGACGAGTTGCCCTCTTCCTTCTTTGTCGACCGCGACGGAACGGTGGTTGCGGCCCAGCTTGGCCTGACTTCGAAAGACGATATCGAAGCCAATATCAAGAAGGCGCTGGGGAAGTGACGTTAGCGGAGTTAGCAAGACAGCGAGTCAGCAGGTCAGCGAGTCAGCAAGTCAGCGAACGACTGAAGTGATTTAAAAGGGAAAGATCGATGATGGAATTGAAGGGCAGAATCCGGATTGGGGCTGCATTGGTTCTTGGATTGGTTTCAGTTGCGGCCTTCGGGCAGGGCAGCGAACCGGCGCGCTCCATGCCCAAGGCGGCAGCGGTTGAGTTTCTGTTTCCGGAGCAGGTCACCGTTCCTGCGGGCAAGGCGACGACGGTTGTGCTGCACTTCCGCATCGCGCCCGGAATGCACATCAACTCCCACACGCCCAGGGAAGAAGAGCTGATTCCTACCACGCTCTCGATTCCCGAGGCCTCCGGCGTGCGGCTGGACGGAGCGACCTATCCTGACGGGACCGAATTCACGCTGCCCCTGGACCCCAAGGAAAAACTCAGCGTCTACACCGGCGAGTTCAGCATCCAGGTGCGCATGGTGGCTGCGGCCGGCGACCACCTGGTCGAAGCCAAACTACGCTACCAGGCCTGCGACAATAACGCCTGCATGCCGCCGCGCACCATTACTGTGCCCATCGACGTGCTTGGAAAGTAAGACCTTCGATCCTGGGTCCCGAAAACGAAACTTGGAGATCCAGCGTTTTTCAATCTATCCACAAAGGGAGCAGAAGCCTTGAGGCTTCTGCTCCCTTTGTGTTGCATCCGTCGAACTTTACGCCCCGGCCTTCTTCTCTGCCTTGACGAAGGAGTCCTTGAGCGGGAGGGTGCGGTTGAAAACCAGATTGCCGGGAGTGGAGTCGGGATCGACGCAGAAGTAGCCGACGCGCTCGAACTGAAAATGCTTCTCCACTTCGGCGTTGGCCAGGGAGGGCTCAAGCTTGGCGCCCAGGAGGATCTGGAGGGAGTCGGGGTTGAGATTGGTCAGGAAGGTTTCGCCTGCTTCTTCATTGAAGTCGCTGGGATCGGCCTTGGTGAAGAGCCGGTCGTAGAGGCGGATTTCCGCGGTGATGGCGTGCGCGGTGGAGACCCAGTGAATCGTGGACTTGACCTTGCGGCCGTCGGGGGAGTTGCCGCCGCGGCTCAAAGGATCATAGGTGCAGTGCACCTCGACGATGTTGCCGGCCGGGTCTTTCACCACGCGCTGGGCGGTGATGAAGTAGGCGTTGCGCAGGCGGACTTCCTTGCCCAGGGAGAGGCGATGATACCGGGGCGGAGCCACCTCGCGGAAGTCGTCCTGTTCGATATAGAGCTCGCGTGAGAAAGGAACCTTGCGGGTGCCGGCGGAGGCATCTTCGGGGTTGTTGGCGGTCTCGAAGAATTCCTCCTCGCCTGCCGGATAGTTATCGATGACCAGCTTGAGGGGGTAGAGAACGGCCATGGCGCGGGTGGCGTGACGGTTGAGGTCGTCTCGCTGGTAGTGCTCCAGCATTTCAATATCTGTGGTGCCGTTGGTGCGCGAGATGCCAATGGCGGCGCAGAAGGTGCGCAGAGCCTCAGGAGTGAAGCCGCGGCGGCGGATGCCGGAGAGAGTAGGCATACGGGGATCGTCCCAGCCGTTGACGCGGTTTTCCTGCACCAGCTGCAGGAGCTTGCGTTTGCTGAGCAGCGTGTAAGTCAGGTTCAGACGATCGAACTCAATTTGCTGCGTGGGAAAGATGTCGAGCTGGTCGATGTACCAGCGGTAAAGCGGCTGGTGGTCAACGAACTCGAGGGTGCACATGGAGTGGGTGACGTTCTCAATGGAGTCCGACTGGCCGTGGGCAAAGTCGTACATGGGGTAGATCGACCACTGGTCGCCGGTGCGCTGGTGCGTGGCGTGGAGGATGCGGTACATGACCGGGTCGCGCATGTTGAGGTTGGGCGACGCCATGTCGATTTTGGCCCTGAGGACGCGCGAGCCGTCGGGAAATTCGCCGGCCTTCATGCGCAAGAAGAGGTCGATGTTCTCCTCGATGGAGCGCGTGCGATAGGGGCTGTCAGTGCCGGGCTCGGTCAGGGTGCCGCGGTGCTGGCGGATCTGGTCGGCGGGGAGGTCGTCGACGTAGGCCTTACCGGCCTCGACCAGCCGCAGAGCCCACTCAAAGAGCTGGGCGAAATAGTCGGAAGCGTAGCACAGCCGATCCCACTCGAAGCCCAGCCAGCGCACGTCCTTCTGAATGGAGTCGACGTACTCCTGCTCTTCCTTTTCGGGATTGGTGTCGTCGAAGCGCAAGTTGGTTTTGCCGCCGAACTCGTCGGCGAGGCCGAAGTCAATGCAGATGGCCTTGGCGTGGCCGATGTGGAGGTAGCCGTTGGGCTCGGGAGGAAAGCGGGTCTGGATTTGGGCGTTGCCGTATTTCCTGGTGCGCACATCCTCAATGATCTGATCGCGAAGGAAGTTGGAGGGAGTGCGGGCGTCCTGAACGGGAGTTTCGGTGCTTTCCGGATTCGAGTTGGTCATGGCTGCAATTTCCTTTTGTTCGGGTGGGTCTAGAGCGATTGAAGGCTGGTTTCGGCCTGGCGGATGCGCGCGAGACAAAGCTCGCGGCCGAGGACGGCCATGGTTTCAAAGAGCGGCGGCGCGTTTTTGCGTCCGCAGACGGCAACCCGGATGGGCTGGAAGGTGGGGCCGGCCTTCAGGCCTAGCTGAGAGGCTACCGCACGCAGCGCCTGTTCGAGCGAATCGTGATCGAAAGCGGCTGTGGCCAGGACTTCCCGGGCGTGTTCGAGGACACGGCGAGCCATTGCCGCATCGCCGCCCTTCTGCGGGATCAGCTCCGCCGGGTCGTATGGCGCGAGTTCCTTCACAAAGAAGAAGTCGGCTGCGGAGATGGCCTCGCCGAGGAGTTTGATGCGCTCGCGAATGAGCGGGGTAACGGCGAGAAGCTTTTCCGGCGGGGCGTCGAGGCCGGCCTGCTGAAAGAAGGGCTGGAGCAGGGGACTGAGCTGGTCGACGGGGAGGGCGCGAATGTGTTCGGCATTGAGCCAGACAGCTTTGGGATCGAATGGATCCTCTTCGCTGAAGTTGACCACGGCGTTGGCGCGATTCACGTTTTCGAGCGTGAAAGCCGCGGTGAGCTCGTCAAGAGGCATGAACTCGCGGTCGTCCTTGGGGGACCAGCCGAGGAGGCAGAGGAAGTTGATGAAGGCGCCCGCGAGAAAGCCGGCATCGCGATAGGTGGTGACGCTGACGACGGGGCCATGTTTGCGCTTGGAGAGCTTGGCGCCGTCGGGAGCGACCAGCAGGGGGAGATGGGCGAACTGGGGCGCTTCGACACCGAGGGCCTCGAAGATCAAGAGGTGCTTGAAGGTGTTGGTGAGGTGATCCTGGCCGCGGATGACGTGGGTGATGCGGAGATCGGCGTCGTCGACGCAGGAGGCGTGGTGGTAGGTGGGGAAGCCATCCGAACGCAGCAGGGCGAAGTCTTCGACCTCGTCGGCGAGCTTGGACTGTTCACCATAGACGTTGTCGGTGAAGCGCAGGGTCCGGTTCTGGCCGCGGGGGACGCGATAGCGGAGGGCAAAAGGCTCGCCCGCGTTGGCGCGGCGGTCGGACTCTTCGCGGGACAATTCACGCATGCCGGGATTGAAGAGCCAGGCGCCCTGGGAGGAGGACTGATTGTCTTCGCCGGCGTGGGCGGGCGTGAAATCACGATAGGCCAGGCCCTTGGCAAAGAGCTCCTCGGCCTTCTGGTGGTGGAGGGCAAGGCGCTCGGATTGCTTGTACTCTTCGTCCCAGTCGAGGCCCAGCCAGCGGAGGCCGGCAAAGATGGACTGGACGCTGGCCTCGGTGTTGCGCTCGACATCGGTGTCGTCCAGGCGCAAAACCATGGTCCCGTGATTGTGGCGGGCATAGAGCCAATTGAAGATAAAGGTGCGCGCGCTGCCCACGTGCAAAAAGCCGGTGGGCGAGGGGGCAAAACGGACGCGTGGAGTCTTTGAAGCAGAGGGAGTCAAATCGGGCATCGTCAATGTAGGTTTCCATTCACGATGCTAGCACTCCCTCCGCTCCGGACGGATGCGCGGCGTCTCAGGCCACGGGCGGCTGCGGCGGGTATGGCGGCTGCATGGGCCAGACCGGCGGCGGCGCCGGGAGTACCTTCCAATCGGCGAAGGCCAGCACGTAGATCAGAACCAGGCCGCCCAGCGGAACGAGGTTCAGCAGGGAGAGCCAAGGCGAGAAGCCGGCCTTTTTGCAGATGAACCAGAAGGGCAAAACAATGATGACGAGGCCCACCAGGATCAGAATCGGCACGATGGCCAGGATCGCCATCACCATTTTCTGAGCCTGTTCCGGGTCGGGCGAGGTTTGCAAGAGAAAGAGAGCGAAATGCATAGCGAACGCTCCAGAGGTGGAATTGAACTCTGAGACAAGGTAAGGGCAAAGAGGGAAAAGCGCAAATCCTCACTTAAGAGGTGCCATGTATGTGATGTACGAGGCAGTGAGTCCACTGTCGATGGTTTCCAACAACGACTCTAGAATACCGGGGCCGCATCGCGCATGGTCGGCGCTGGGCTTTGCTGCTGCGATTGGCATTCACGTGCGGCAATGGCCTTTGCCAGTCCGTCGCAGACCTCATCTGCCGTGATCTGCTGAAACGACAAGCATTCGCGGTGTCCTTCAACGCACGGATCCGTCCCACGGCGCTGCCTGCAGGGCGAGCAGGAAGGGCGATGAAAAACGATGCTGCTGCCGGGCGCGGTTGGAGCGAACCGGTGCGGGCTGGCGGGGCCGAAGAATACCACGGCCGGAACGTCGTAGAGAGAAGCCAGGTGGCACAGAAAGCTATCGGAACAGACAACGGCGTCGGTGGATGCAACCTGTGTGAATAGAGCATCCAGTGTGTCGCTTCGTTCCATCCGCTCAAAGCCGGTTGCCGGTGCGAGCGCCTGCATCAGTTCATCGCTGCAATCGACGATGAATCGGTGGGTGGGAAATCGGGTCCTTGCCTGAAGAAGGATCTCGCACCATTGCCGGATGGTGAGCTGGCGGCCGGTCCAACTGGCCAGCGCGCCGAAGAGAATGGCAGGTGGAGAGCAGCGGGGCGCAGGAGGCATGCTGAATTTGCTGCGATATTGCGCCAGCCTGGGGTAGACTGCAGCGTTCTTCAGCAGAGCCAGTTCCACGTGGCCCTCGTATTGTTCCTCGGGATAACGAACGCGCTTCTTGCCGAGTAGGAAGCCCATTACTTTTTCCAGTGCTGGCGAAACCCTTTTACTGTCTTGAAAGCCTTGTTGCGGGCCAAGATAGAGACGGCTGATGCTTTGTGCCCATCCAAATTTTCGGTGGGCACGCACGAAGAGACTGCAGACGTAACTCGGCATCGAGTGGTCAACGAGGTAAAGCGCATCTGCCTTGGGAATGGCGAGCATTTTGCGCACCATCGAGAGCCTGGACTCTTGCTTGGCGATGATAACCAGCCTGAGACGTGAATCGAGGAGGGGAAACAGGGACGCGCCCTTCGGATTGGTGACCACGGTGACCACCGCGCCAGGGTATTGCAGGAAAAGCTGATGAAAGAACGGGGACCTCAGAACATAGTCGCCAAAGGTCTGCAGGTTAATGACAGTCAGCCGCATCCACGCCTCGCCTACGAATAGAGTAAAGATGCTCCGGACGATCATTTCTGTGAGGGCATCGAAAGTTTAGGATCGTTTGCGCGCGCACCTACCCTGTGATCTGACTCCTGACCCGGTCTACGTAATTTCCTCGGTGTCGTAAACGGGCGCGTCGCCGCGTCTTTTGGGGACGCCATGCACGCTGGCGAGAAGGTCTTCGACCACATCTTCAAGCTGGCGCTGGCTTTCAATGACGGCGCTCATGCTTTTCAGTTCTTCGGGCTCGAGGACGCGTTCGACCAGGGCGACGGCGTGGCACTGGGCCACGTGGTCCAGATTGAGACCCTCGGGAGTCTTGGCTTTGATGCTCACCTGTTCCATTTCGACGCCCAGAAGGTCGGCGACGCGGGCGCGCATCTCGCCGGCGATGGGCGAGATTTTGGGGCCGGCCAGAATCAGCGTGGTGTCCACGTTGACCACGCGGAACCCAGCGTGTTGCAGCTCTTCGAGAGCCAGATTCAGGAAAATGGCAGAGTCGGCGTCTTTCCAGCGGGGATCGTTGGGCGGGAAAAAGGTGCCGATGTCGCCCGCGGCGATGGCGCCCAGCAGGGCGTCGGTGATGGCGTGCAGCAGCACGTCGCCGTCGGAGTGGCCGGCCAGCCCTTCGGGGTGGTCGAGCGCCAGTCCGCCAATATGCAGCGGCACGCCCGGCTTGAAGACGTGCGAGTCAAAGCCAAATCCAATCCGTGTTTCCATGGTCTACTTGGGTCTCCGTGCCTTTACTGAAGCAATCTGACCCGGCTTTGCCGGGATTCAGCGGGCGCGCCGGCGGAGGTAAAACTCGGCCAACTCCAGATCGCCCGGCTGGGTAATCTTCAGATTAACCTGAGAGCCGGGGACCACGGCGACTGGAAGTCCGGCTCGTTCGATGAGGGAAGCCTCATCGGTACCCACAAAGCCGTCTTCGGTGGCCTCGGCGAAGGCCTTTTGCAGCAGAGCGTAGCGGAAGCCCTGCGGCGTCTGCGCCAGCACTACGAACTCGCGCGGAATGGTGGAGGTGATCAGCGCCCCGTGCGCGGTGCGTTCCACCTGCTTGATGGTGTCGACGGCCGGCATGCCGACAATGGCTGCGCCGTGCTGGATGACCGCGTCGATGGTCCGGTCGATGGTGGCGGCGTCGATGAGCGGGCGCACGGCATCATGCACCAGCACGATGTCGTCTGGTTGGGCGGGCAGAGCGGCGAGCGCATGCGCGACCGATTCCTGGCGGTTGTCGCCGCCCTCCACCACCTTGACCCGGTCCGCAAAGCCGAACTCGGCGATCTGGGCCTGGACGCGTTCCATCTCCGTCGGGCGCACGGCCACATAAATAGCGGTTACCCGTTGGACTGCCGCAAACGCGCGCAGCGAATGGATCAGGATGGGAAGCCCATCGAGAGAGAGAAATTGCTTGGGCTGCGGGCCGGCCATGCGAGTGCCGAGCCCTGCTGCGGGAAGAATTACGAATACTTGCATAACGGCTGGAGTATACAACGAAGCCCTGTGGTTCTGCCTCTTGAGGCGGTTTGGGCCGGCGGTCGAGGCGCTATGATCCTCTGGTGCACGCTTCGCTGACCCCATCCCTTTCGCTCGATACAACGCTGCTCAAACCGGGCTTGCGCCTGGCCGTGGGCCTCTCTGGAGGAGCCGACTCCGTGGCCCTGGTGCGCGTCCTGGCCGAGCGCAGCGGCGAACTGGGGCTGGTGCTCCATGCCGCCCATCTGCATCACGGACTGCGGGGGGACGAGGCGGACGCGGACCTGGCTTTTGCGCGCGATCTGGCGGCTCAACTCGGACTGCCGTTTCACGAGACGCGGGTGGATGCGGCGGCCGAAGCGCTGGCCAACCCCGCATCCGGCAAGGCGGGAGAATCCATTGAGGAAGCGGCGCGCCGGCTACGCTATGGATGGTTCCGGGAACTGATGGCTGCGGGCGAGGTGGAGGCGGTGGCGACGGCTCACACCCTGGACGATCAGGCGGAAACGGTTTTGGCCAAGTTTCTGCGCGGCGCATGGACGGAGGGGCTCAGCGGCATTCATCCCACGGTCGAGTTTCCGGAGGGCCGCATTCTGCGCCCGTTGCTGGCGACCACACGCGCTCAGATCGAGGCTTACCTGGGCGCACGGGGCCAGGGTTGGCGCGAGGACTCCTCCAACCGGCACCTCACCTTCACGCGCAATCGCATACGGCACGAATTGCTGCCGCAGTTGGAAGGCTGGAATCCCCGGCTGCGGGAGCACCTGGCGCAGATGGCCGAGCTGGCGCGCGACGAGGAGAGCTGGTGGCAGGCCGAGCTGGAGCGGCTGGCCCCGCAGATGCTTTTGCCGGGCCGCCCGGTGCGCGGCGGGGGACGGGCTGCTGGGGAGGAACTGGCGCTCGACGTGACGAGGCTGGCCGCGCTCCCGACGGCTCTGCAGCGCCGCCTGTTGCGCTACTCTGCGGAACGGTTGGGCGCAGCGCCGGATTTTCCAGCGACTGAGGTTCTGCGAGCGCTGGCTCTTCACGGCCGGGGGGGGCAGAAACTCGAGCTGGCCCAGGGATTGCGTGCCGAGCGGACCCACCGCGAACTGCGGTTGAGCGGTTCGGCTGCCGGTGCGGGCAAGAGTGAATCCGGAGGCGTTTCCGCCGAACTTGTTCCGGAATACACCACTCCGATTCCCGGAGAGATTGTGGCTCCGGAGTTCGGCGTGCGGCTGCACATTGAGGCTTCTGTGCACCCGGAAGAAGCGCAGGGCACCGACACGGCTGCCGCCGCAAGCGCGACGCTGCGGAACTGGAAGCCGGGGGACCGGGTGAAGCTGCGCTACTCCTCCGGTCCGCGCAAGATCAAGGAAGTGCTGGAACGCCTGCGGGTTACCGGTTCCAGCCGCGCGCTTTGGCCGGTGTTGGAGGTGGGGGGCCGGATCGTGTGGATGCGCGGCGCCGAACTGGAGCCGGCGGCGGGGATCTGCGTGGTGGTGGAAAACCTGTAAATACTCACGCCCCGGCGAGACCGGCGGGACTTTCAACAGCAGAGAATCGCCCCGATTTCCAAGGCAAACGGCCCCTTAATGTCTATTCCTTTTTTGAGGCCAGGGAGTACAATTCGAGTTACTGCTCACATGTGCAGCGGGAGAACTGTTTCTACCGCACGGGGCCGTGTACTTTCTGTGTCTTTCGGAAGGGTACCGGCGTCTAAAAGAGTGACGCAGGCGGAGCTGGGAACCCGCTGAGCGGCTTTCCCAACCCCGGAAGAGAGGAATCCTGGTGAATTCGACTGTCAAAACAATCATGTTCTGGGTCTTTATCCTCATCTGTCTCATGCTGTTGTGGGGCGTGGTGCAGAAGAGCTCAAGCATGGGCAAGGACGCGGAAGTCCCCTACTCCGATCTGCTGGACAAGATCGAGTCAGGGCAGGTGCTGGATGTTGCGATCCAGGGCACGGAACTCCACGGCCACATGAAAGCCTCGCCGAAAGACCAGTTCCATACCACGATTCCTGCCAACACCGACAGCTTGACCAAGGACCTGCACGCAGCCAAGGTCAACTTCGCGATCAAGGATCCGCAGAGCAATCTGCTTCTGCCCATTCTGTTCAATGTGGGCCCGTTCGTACTGCTCGGCTTGATCTGGTTCTTCATGTTGCGGCAGATGCAGTCAGGCGGCAACAAGGCGCTCTCATTCGGCAAGAGCCGCGCGCGCCTGCTCTCGATGCAGCAGAAGAAGATCACCTTCAAGGACGTGGCCGGTGTGGACGAGGCCAAGGAAGAGCTGAAGGAGATCATCGAGTACCTGCGCGAGCCGCAGAAGTTCCAGAAGCTCGGTGGCCGTATTCCCAAGGGCGTCCTGTTGGTTGGACCTCCGGGAACCGGCAAAACCTTGCTGGCGCGGGCTGTGGCCGGCGAGGCAAACGTTCCGTTCTTCTCCATCTCCGGTTCGGACTTCGTTGAGATGTTTGTCGGCGTCGGCGCAAGCCGCGTCCGCGACCTCTTCGAGCAGGGCAAAAAGAACGCTCCGTGCATCATCTTCATCGATGAAATCGACGCAGTCGGCCGCCATCGCGGCGCTGGACTGGGCGGCGGACACGATGAGCGCGAGCAGACTCTCAACCAACTTTTGGTGGAGATGGATGGCTTTGAGTCCAACGACGGCGTGATTCTGGTCGCCGCCACCAACCGGCCGGACGTGCTGGACCCGGCCTTGCTGCGGCCCGGCCGCTTCGACCGCCGCGTGGTGGTGGGATTGCCCGATGTGCGCGGCCGCGAAGAGATTCTCCGCGTTCACGTAAAGAAGGTTCCTGTCTCCGACGACACCAATCTGAACGTCCTGGCGCGTGGAACACCGGGCTTCAGTGGCGCCGACTTGGCCAACATGGTCAACGAGGCCGCCCTGAGCGCTGCCCGCATGAACCGCAAGCAGGTCACCATGTTTGACTTCGAAGTGGCCAAGGACAAGGTGCTCATGGGCGCCGAGCGCAAGTCCATGCTGCTGACCGACGAGGAAAAGCGCGTTACCGCCTATCATGAGGCCGGTCACGCCCTGGTCTCGTTCAAGCACGTGCACTCCGACCCCATCCACAAGGTCACCATCATTCCGCGCGGCATGGCTCTGGGCGTCACCATCTTTTTGCCCGGCGACCGGCACAACTACACGCGGGAATACCTTGAAGCCAACCTCGCCATCGCTTACGGCGGTCGGGTTGCGGAAGAGATTTTCCTCAACCAGATGTCGACCGGCGCGGGCAGCGACATTGAAAGCGCTACGGACCTGGCTCGCCGCATGGTGTGTGAATACGGCATGAGCCGGCTGGGTCCGCTGACTTTCGGCAAGAAGGAAGAGCAGATCTTCCTGGGCCGCGAAATTGCGCAGCACAGGGACTTCAGCGAAGAGACGGCGCGGCAGATCGACCTCGAGGTGCGCCGCCTGATCGACGAAGCCTACCAGACTGCACATAACCTCGTGGAAACCAGCGGCGACGCCATGCACCGTATTGCGGCGGCCCTGTTGGAGCGCGAGACCATCGACGCCGAAGAGGTGAAGATGCTCATCGAAGGCAAGGAATTGCCTCCGTTGCGTTCCATCCTGGCCTCGCCTTCCGATACCGGCGGCGATGTGCAGCAGGTGCTGAAGCCCGAGAGCCGCGGCGGCCCCAACTATCCCGAGGGTTCGCCTTCGCCGGCATAACCGTTCGCTAGAACGCATCAAGCAAAAGGGCCACTCCATCAGGAGTGGCCCTTTTGCTGTGCCGGGAGCGGAAGGTACATTGGCAGAACAAACTCCGTCCCGTCGAAAGCTGCCTGCGACCGCGGCGTTTTCTACTGGTCGTTTCCCTGGATGAGATCCTTGGAGACCGCCGTCAGGTAGCCAAGCAGCCCGCCTGAACCATGATTGGGACCCGCCGTGAAGTAGAGTTCGGCGGCCGGAGCTCCCGTGGCGTCATAGTTGCTGGGACTCGTATTGCCGGGGCTGATCGCCCAGATTCCATTGATGGCGAGGGTGTTTCCGGTGGCATCGAGCAGCAGGCCCCGGAGATGACCTGTGGCGAGGTCGTAGGCCGCAATGTAACCACTGGACTGAGAGGTCCCGCCGCCGGCGAATTGCGCTACAAGAAGGTCGTGGCTATAGATTCCGAAGTCGAGCGGAGCCAGCGCCACCCCCCAGGGAGCGTTTAGCCAGTCCCCGTGTTCCAGGTGCTGGATCAGGTCCCCTTCGGCCGAATAGATCACCACCTCGCCCAGGCCCGGCCCATCGGTTTCGTGAAGGTTGCCGTCCTCGTGAAGTGCGAAGGTCACCACGATGTTGTCGCCAATCGCCTGCACGTTGAACGGAACGTAATCGCGGGGCAAGCTATCGGCGCTGAAATGCTCTGCGCCGATCGAGATGCGATGAAATCCGCTGTCATAGACGTCCACACGGCCTTTGGTGAAATTAGCGGCATACAGGCGGAGCTGCCCATTGACCTTAGCGCTGGTAAGGCCTGTGTAGGAGGATCCATCCGTGGTTTTGACCACGACCTTTGTCCCCACGCCGGGGTTCCAGCCAACGATGGTTCCATCGAGGGTGCTGAAGAGAAACAGGGCAGGTGTGCGCGCCGCCAGCAGGAAATCGGTCTTGCTCCCGTTGTAG